>Ga0214921_10000559_pt1 | contig 68837 bp, 53 predicted proteins | sample LL1505_MetaG_FD_177992 | JGI IMG/M metagenome (GOLD analysis project Ga0214921, IMG submission 177992) | Freshwater microbial communities from Lake Lanier, Atlanta, Georgia, United States - LL-1505 | ecosystem: Environmental > Aquatic > Freshwater > Lake | place: USA: Georgia | collected... | reverse complement strand
CTCCTGCACCAGTCGCACGGCCCGCTCACGCACCTCGGGTGAGAACTTGTTCGACTTCTTCATGGCTCCATCCTCTCAAAGATTGGAGCCTCCTCAAAAACCGGGGCGGTTCAGCCTCCGCTGCGGCTGCAACCCCCAGAGAAGTTGCTCCTTCGCCACCGGCCGTATCGAGCAGCTTCATTTGCGATGGCCGGAAGCACTGCTCTCAAATGAGCTCGTGTCCCGAAGCCAAGTATTTCCTTGCCCACTGTCCTGGCGTGAAGATGGACGGCGACAACGATGGAATTCCCTGCGAAGAGCAGTTGTGCGGTCACTGGCAACGCGCCGGAAATTGACCCTCAGCTTGCACCCTGGGCAGAACAAAACCAACCCGTCAGGACCTCTCATGCAAATCACCGGTCAGTGCCACTGCGGCGCCATCTCGTTCAAGGCCACCGTGGACCCGAAGAAGGTGCTGGTGTGCCACTGCACCGATTGCCAGCGGATTTCAGGCGCGCCTTTCAGGGCCGTGCTGCCGACGCCTGTGGAGGACGTGACGATCTCCGGCACCGCGAAGCACTACGTCAAGGTCGCTGACAGCGGCAACCGCAGGGCGCAGGCCTTCTGCGCAGAGTGTGGGACGCAGCTCTATGCCACCGAGGCCGAGGCGCCCAAGGTGCTCAACCTCAGACTGGGCTGCGTGAACGAACGGGCCGAGCTGGTGCCCCAGAAACAGATGTGGGGCGAATCCGCGATGCCGTGGCTTGGCCAGCTTCAGGCCTTGCCTGTTCACGCCAAGGGTTTGGCCAGCCCGCTCATCTCACCAGGGGTTGTGCCGTCGCCCGACTGATCGTCGGCACAAACATCGCCGCCCAGGACTGCACCGCACTGGCCAGCCAGTCGGCCACCGTGCCGCCATGCGCCTCGATGCCAAGCACCGCGCCCGCCGTGCGCAGGGCGGCCAGCGGGTCGCTGGAATCGAAAGCGCTGGCACCGTTCTGCTTCGAGAGCTTCTGCCCGTCTGCCGCCAGCACCAGCGGTGTGTGCAGGTACTGCGGCGTGGGCAGTCCGAGCTGTCGCTGCAGGTGGATCTGGCGCGCGGTGTTGTCTGCGATGTCTTCGCCGCGCACCACGTGCGTGATGCCTTGCGCGGCATCGTCGACGACCACCGCGAGCTGGTAGGCCCACAGACCATCGGCACGCTGCAGAACGAAATCGCCGATGGCTTGCGTGATGTTCTGAGTTTGCGGGCCCAGCCGGCGGTCAGTCCAGTCGACGATCACATCGCTGCCGTCGGCATGCACGCAGCGCAGCCGCTGCGCCCGCGCTGGTTGGCCTTGCAAGCCGAGGCGGCAGGTGCCCGGGTAGACCAGCTCGCCGTGGCGGGTGCGCACCTGCCCAAGGGTCTCCCACGCCACTTCGATGTCGCGCCGCGAGCACGCGCAGGGAAACACCATCCCGCGTTGCTGCAGCTGCTGCAAGGCCGCGAGGTACGCTGCATCGCGCTGCGATTGCCACACCACCGGCTCGTCGGGGTGCAGGCCGCAGGCTGCGAGCTGGGCGAGGATCAGCGCATCCACGCCGGCCACGCAGCGTGGCGTGTCGACATCTTCGATGCGCACCAGCCAGCGGCCGTTCAACGCGCGCGCGTCGAGCCAGCTGGCCAGTGCGGCCACCAGCGAGCCCGCGTGCAGCGGGCCGGTGGGCGAGGGCGCAAAGCGGCCGGCCGGGCGGGACATCGCGCGCACGCTGCTTGCGCTCAGAACCCCAGCATCCGCGGGCCGGCGTGCCGCTCCAGCAGCGCCAGTCGTGTCTCGGGGTTCGCCAGCCGGTCAAGCCACCAGCGCAATGCCAGCCCGACCGGCGCGCTGCGGCTGCTGCCCTTCTTGCCGCTGCTGCCGGCCGCTGCAGAGCTGCCGATCATGCCGGCGTCCATCGCACGCGGATCCCCGATCGGTTGCCTTGCCGAAGGCACCCGCCATGCATAGCTGAAGGTGGCCGGTGCGCGAGTGCGCTCGACGGTCTTCACCACCAGCCGGCCTGCGGCGATGTGTTCACGGGCAATCGGCTCCGGCAGGAAGCCGCAGCCCAGGCAGCGCAGCAGGGCTTCGAGCTTGGCCTGCATCGTCGGCACGGTGAACACATCCTGGCCGGGCAACAGGTTCACCGTGACCGGTGCGAGGCGGTGCGCCGAATCGGCCACGGCCACCGCCCGATGGCGCACGAGCACCGTGTCGGTGATCGCCTCTTCGAACGGGGCCAGCGGATGGTGCGGCGCGACCACGAACACGAATTCCATCGTGCCCAGGGGCTCGACCTTCACGCCGGCCGGCGGGGCGTGGTCGAGGGTGACGCCAATCGCCAGATCGGCCTGGCCTCCGATCAGCGCCTCCCAGGTGCCCGCGAGTACTTCAGTGCGCAGCCGCAACCGCGTGCCCGGGCCCCTCGCGGCGGACACCGCGCCTGTCGGTGCGGGGGGGCGCAGCGCATAGAAGTCCTCGCACAGCTCGAACACCGTCAGCCGCGATAAAGCGTCGTCGATCGCCACCGTCAGCTGCGTTTCCCAGCCCGTGGCCACGCGCTTGACCCGGTTGGCCACTGCATCCAGCTGTTCGAGAAGACGTCGCCCTTCGTGCAGCAGTTCGATGCCGGCCGCGGTCAGCTTGGCCTGGCCTGAGCGCCTGTCGAACAGCAAGACGTCGAGCGCGTCTTCAAGCTGTCGCACGCTGTAGGTCAGCGCGGAAGGGACCTTGCCCATTTCACGTGCGGCGGCGGCAAAGCTGCCGGTGCGGGCGATGACGTCCATCATCGTCAGCGCGTCCGGGGTCAGGAGATTGCGGGGCATGGTCGGCCGGCGAATTGAAGGAGCTTCATGTTATTTGAACGTTTGATTCAAGTCCGCTTGCACGTCGCTCGGACTCCACGCTCCTAGAGTGGGGCCTCACACAGGAGGTTCCCATGCTCACACTTCGCAAAGGCCAGGACCGTGGACATGCCGATCACGGTTGGCTTCAGAGTCATCACAGCTTCTCGTTCGCCGACTACCACGACCCTGCGCACATGGGTTTCGGCAATCTGCGGGTCATCAACGATGACTACGTCGCGCCAGGTACCGGCTTCGGCACGCACGGTCACCGCGACATGGAGATCGTGACCTATGTGCTCAGCGGCGCGCTGGCCCACAAGGACAGCCTGGGTACCGGGGCTGTGGTCCTGCCCGGCGACGTGCAGCGCATGAGCGCTGGCCGCGGCGTGCAGCACAGCGAGTTCAACCATGCTCCGGACGCCACCACCCACCTGCTGCAGATCTGGATCCTGCCTCGCACCCAGGGCATCGAGCCCAGCTACGAGCAGAAGCAGTTTGACGCGGCGGACAAGCGCGGTCGCCTGCGTCTGGTCGCGAGCCCCGATGGGCGCGACGGCTCTGTGACGATCCATGCCGACGCCTCGATCCGCGCGGGCCTGTTCGATGCCGGTGAGCGCGCAGAATTGCCGCTCGATCCGCAACGCAAGGCCTATGTGCACGTCGTGCGCGGTCAGCTGAGCGTCAACGGGCAGTGCTGGTCGGTGGCGATGCCGCGAAGCTCAGTGGTGAAAGCCAACTGGTGCTGACCGACGGACAGGATGCCGAAGTGCTGGTGTTTGATCTGGCGGCCTGAGCGCGAGAGGCTTTCCGCTGCCCCCTCTGTTCGTTTTCATTTTCAGGAGTTCAACATGTCCAGGATTGCGATCGTTTTTCACAGCGGCTACGGCCACACGAAGAACATGGCCGAGTCGGTCGCTGCAGGTGCTGGCGGCGAGCTCGTGGCCATCGATGCGGAGGGCAACCTCACGCCCGAGCAATGGGCCATATTGAATGCGGCTGACGCCATCGTGTTCGGCTCGCCCACCTACATGGGCAGCGTTTCGTGGCAGTTCAAGAAGTTCGCCGACGCGTCCAGCAAGCCCTGGTTCACCCAGGCGTGGAAGGACAAGATTGCCGCCGGCTTCACCAATTCGGCCTCGATGAACGGCGACAAGCTGTCGACGCTGCATTACTTCTTCACCCTGAGCCAGCAGCACGGCATGGTGTGGGTCGGCACGGGCCTGATGCCCAGCAACTCGAAGGCGGCCACGCGCAACGACATCAACTACGTCGCGTCATTCGCTGGCGCGATGGCGAGCACGCCGTCGGATGCCAGCGTCGACGAGATGCTGCCGGGCGACCTGGAAACCGCGCGCTTGTTCGGTGAGCGGGTGGCGGCGGTGACCGCACGCTTCAACAAGTAGGCGGTTCGAGTAAGAGACGCGGGCCTCGCGCCGGGGATCTTCTTGGCCGGCCGAGTTCGCTGTTCGCGGCTCGCCGTCCGCCCGTCCCACCGTCGGCCTGCTCGCGCTGCTGAACTCAAGAACTGCAGCTTCAGCTGCTGATGTCGCGCGCCAGCCGCAGCCCGCTGAATTGCCACTGCGCCTCGGGCGGAAAGAAGTTGCGGTAGCTGGCGCGCACGTGGCCCGCCGGCGTGGCGCAGGAGCCGCCGCGCAGCACGAACTGGTTGCACATGAACTTGCCGTTGTACTCGCCGACCGCCCCGGGCAGTGGCCGGTAGCCCGGGTAGGCGCTGTAGCTTGACTGCGTCCATTCCCACACGTCGCCGAACATCTGCAACGGCTCGTCGCTCGCGGCGATGCTGGGCGGCAGTGGGTGGAAGGCGCCGCGATCGGCGAAGTTGGCACGTTGCATCGCGCGTGGGGTGAGACGCCTCGCAGCGAACTCCCACTCGGCTTCGGTCGGCAGTCGTGCGCCGGTCCAGCGCGCATAGGCGTCGGCCTCGAAATAGCTCAGGTGGCACATCGGCGTGTGCGGGTCGACCTCGACCGTGCCTTGCAAGGTGTGCGTGAACCAGGCGCCGCCGTGCCCGGGTGCGCGTTGTTGCCAGTAAAGCGGCGCACGGCGAGGCTGGCCACCCGGACCGTCATTCACCCACGACCAGCCCATGGACAGCCACAGCTCTGGCCGCCGGTAGCCGCCGTCATCGATGAAGGCCAGCCACTCGCCCTGGTTGACCGGCCGCGATGCCAGCTCGAACGGCGCGGTGTAGGTGCGGTGACGCGGCGTCTCGTTGTCGAAGCAGAACGTGCCGTCGAGTGCGGGGTCGTGACCCAGATCGAACAAACCACCGTCGTACGCGAGCCAGCAAAGCGCCTGCGCCTGCACCGCGCCAGTCGGCCAGCGCTTGGCGTAAGCGCTGTGGTCGTGCAGCGGGTTGGCCGCATCAGCGGCGCTGCTCGCACTGAGCGACAGCGCATGCTTGATGTCGGTCAGCAGCAGCTCCTGGTGCTGCTGTTCGTGGTGCAGGCCCAGGGTGATCAGCGCGCGCAGCGCGCTACCTTCGTTGGTGCTCGTTTCCGATCGCGCCAGCAAGGCCTGCATGCGCTCGTCGACGTTCGCCCGGTAGCGCTTGACGGTGGCCATGCCGGGCCGGCTGAGCAGCCCGCGTTGCGCCCGAGGATGCTGCTCACCAACGCCCTGGTAATAGCTGTTGAACAACACGCGGAAGCGCGGGTCGAAGGCCTTGAACGTGCGCTCATGGCGTTCGAGGACGAAGGTCTCGAAGAACCAGGTCAGATGCGCCAGATGCCATTTGGTCGGACTGGCGTCGGGCATCGACTGCACCTGGCAGTCCTCGTCGGAAAGCGGCTCGGCCAAACGCGTCGTGGTGTCACGCACCGCGGCGTACTGCTGCGCCAGCGCACTCAGCGGGCTGTCGGCCGTGGATGCAGTTGCTGCAGGTTGCAAATCACTGCCCACTTCGCGCCGCGCGTCGAACACGAAGCAATGGCCGTCGAAGTGCGCGCCGCCGGTCTCCTCGAAGTACTTGAGGATGCCGCCGTCGAGCTGCATCACCCGATCGACACCGGCGTCCGCCATGAACAGCGCCGCCTTCTCGCAGCGGATGCCGCCGGTGCAATAACTCACCACCGTCTTGCCGCGCAACTCCTCGCGGTGCGCCAGCACGGCCGCGGGGAAATCGCTGAACTTGTCGATGCGCCAGTCGATCGCGCCGCGAAATCGCCCCGCGTCGACCTCGAAGGCATTGCGGGTGTCCAGCGTGACCACCTCGCGTCCGTCGTCGTCGTGGCCTTGATCCAGCCAGCGCGCCAGCGTATGCGCGCTGACCGCCGGTGCGCGCTCGGCCTGCGGGCGGATCGCCGGGTGGTTCATCCTGATGATTTCGCTTTTCACTTTCACCAGCAGCTTGCCGAACGGCACGGTGATCGACGGGCTTTCCTTCACTTCGAGCGAGGCAAATCGCGCGTCTTCGCGCAGCCAGCCGACGAAACCGCGCACCGCTTCCGGCGGCCCGGCCAGGAACAGGTTGATCCCTTCTTCGGCCAGCAGCACCGTGCCTTTCAGATGCCGTGCTGCCGCCTGCGCCTGAATCTGCTCGCGCAGCGAATCCACGTCGTCGAGCACGACGAAGCGGTAGGCGGAGATGTTGAGAACTTGAGTCACGGCGCGCAGTGTACGGAGGCTGACTGCAGTCAGCCCGCGCAGGAACGGCAAAGAGGCGATCTCTAGAATCGATCGGATGACCTTCGTCCACCTGCGTACCCACACCGAATACTCCGTCGTCGACGGCACCTTGCGTATCGACGAAGTGGCCGCGGCGGCGGCTGCCGACCAGCAGGTCGCACTCGCCATCACCGATCTGGGCAACCTGTTCGGCGCGATCAAGTTCTACGGCGCGACCCGCTCGAAGGGCATCAAACCGGTGATCGGTGCCGATGTGTGGCTGGAGCCTGAAGGCAGCGACCGCGCGCCGACACGGTTGCTGCTGCTGGTGCAGAACCGCACCGGCTATCTCAATCTGTGCGAGTTGCTCACTCGCTGCTGGCTGGGGCCGGCAACTCAGGCCCAGCCGTGGACGACCTGGGCTGCCTTGGCCGAGCTGAATGGCGGCCTGATCGCGCTTTCAGGCGCCGAACTGGGTGTGGTCGGCCAGGCCCTGGTGGCTGGCGACACGGCACGCGCGCGCAGCCTGGCACAGCGCTTTGCCGAGCTCTTCCCGAACCGCTTCTACCTCGAGCTGCAACGTGCCGGCCTGCCGGGCCAGGAAGCGCAGGTGCAAGCGGCGGTGCGACTGGCGGCATCGCTGCAGTTGCCGGTGGTGGCAACACACCCTGTGCAGTTTCTGACCAACGAAGACTTCGAGGCGCACGAGGCCCGGGTCTGCGTCGCCGAAGGTGAAACGCTGACCAACCCCCGTCGCATCAAGCGCTTCAACGCGCAGCAGTACTTCAAGTCTCAGGCAGAGATGGAAGCGCTGTTCGCGGATGTGCCGAGTGCGCTGGCCAACAGCGTCCTGATCGCCAAGCGTTGCAGTCTGAGTCTCGTGCTCGGCAAGCCGCAGTTGCCGGCTTTCCCGACGCCCGAGGTCGACGGTGAAAGCATGGCGCCCGAAGCGTTTTTCCGCCACTCGTCGCATGAGGGCCTCAGCGAACGGCTGATCCAGCTCTACCCCGACCCGACCCAGCGCGAGGCCGAGCGGCCACGCTACGTCGAGCGGCTCGAATTCGAGATCGCCACCATCCTGAAGATGGGCTTCCCTGGCTACTTCCTGATCGTGGCCGACTTCATCAACTGGGCCAAGGCCCATGGCTGCCCGGTCGGGCCGGGGCGGGGATCGGGTGCCGGCTCGCTGGTGGCGTATGCGCTGAAGATCACCGACCTCGACCCGCTTCAGTACAACCTGCTGTTCGAACGATTCCTGAACCCGGACCGCGTGTCGATGCCCGACTTCGACATCGACTTCTGCCAGGCCAACCGCGACCGCGTCATCGATTACGTCAAGGACAAGTACGGGCGTGACGCCGTGAGCCAGATCGTCACCTTCGGCACGATGGCCGCGAAGGCCGCATTGCGCGACATCGGCCGCGTGCTCGGCATGGGCTACGGCCATGTCGACAGCATCGCCAAGCTGGTGCCGGCACCGCCGGGCAAGACGGTCACGCTGCGCCGCCCACCGAACGACACCGACACCAGCGTGATCTACGCGCGCCGCGAAGCGCCCGAGATCGAGGAGCGTGAGCAGAAGGAAGAGGAAGTCGCCGAATTGCTGGCGCTGGCCGAACGCGTCGAAGGCATCGTGCGCAACGTCGGCATGCACGCCGGCGGCGTGCTGATTGCGCCGGGCAAGATCACCGACTTCTGCCCGCTGTACATGCAGCCCGGCAGCGACAGCGCGGTGAGCCAGTTCGACAAGGACGACGTCGAATCGATCGGCCTGGTGAAGTTCGATTTCCTGGGCCTGGCCACGCTGACCATCCTGGAGATGGCCAAGGAGTTCATCCGTGCGCGCCACCCCGATCAGCGTGACTTCGCGCTGGAGAACATCGCCCTCGACGATCCCGGCGCCTACCGGCTGATGAGCGAGGGCAAGACGGTCGCGGTGTTCCAGCTGGAAAGTTCAGGCATGCAGCGCATGCTGCGCGACGCCAAGCCCAGCGTGTTCGAGGACGTGATCGCACTCGTGGCGCTGTACCGCCCGGGCCCGATGGACCTCATCCCGAGCTTCTGCGCGCGCAAGCACGGCCGCGAGGAAGTCGAGTACCCGCACCCGTTGATGCAGGGTGTGCTGGAAGAGACCTACGGGATCATGGTCTACCAGGAACAGGTGATGCAGGTGGCCCAGATCGTCGGCGGCTACACGCTGGGCGGCGCCGACCTGTTGCGCCGCGCGATGGGCAAGAAGAAGCTCGAAGAGATGATGAAGCACCGCGCCATCTTTGCCGAAGGCGCGGCGAAGAACGGCATTGCGGAGCCCAAGGCCAACGAGATCTTCGACCTGATGGAGAAGTTCGCGGGCTACGGCTTCAACAAGTCGCACGCTGCTGCGTATGCTCTTTTGGCATATCACACGGCCTGGCTGAAGGTGCATTACCTCGCCGAGTTCACCGCCGCCAACATGAGCGTGGCGCTCGACGACACCGACAAGCTGAAGATCTTCCACGACGATGCAAAAGCGCTGGGCGTGGTGTTCGAGCCGCCCGACGTCAACGCCGGCGGCTACCGCTTCGAGCCGATCACGCCAGATGCTTCGACCAGGCAGAAGGGCGAGCGCGGCCGCGTGCGCTATGGCCTGGGCGCGATCAAGGGCACGGGGCAGGGCGCGATCGAGGCGATCGTCGCCGCCCGCCATGAAGGCGGTGCATTCACCAGCCTGTTCGATTTCTGCGCGCGCGTTGACCGCGCTCGCATCAACAAGCGCACCGTCGAAGCGCTGATCAAGGCGGGCGCGTTCGACCGCTGGGGACAGGAAAGGTCAGCATTGCTCGCCAGCGTTGGCCTCGCGTTCGACTATGCCGACTCGCAGGCGGCGCATGCCAACCAGGGTGGCCTGTTCGACTTCGACGATTCGCACGGGGCCTCGACGCAGGAGCCGCCGCTGGTCGAGGCCCTGCCGTGGAGCATCAAGGAACGGCTGATGGCCGAGAAGGCCGCGCTGGGTTTCTACCTGTCGGGTCACTTGTTCGACCAGAGCGTGGACGAGGTTCGCCAGTTCGCCAAGCGCGCCAACGCCGATGTGCTGGACACGCGCGAGCCGCAGCTGCTGGCCGGCATCGTCGGCGACCTGCGCATGGTCAACGGCCAGCGTGGCAAGGTCGCGATCTTCAAGCTGGACGACAAGACTGAAGCCATCGAAGCGGTGGCCAGCGAAGAGCTGTTGAATGCGAACCGCGAGCTGCTGAAAGACGATGAACTCGTCATCGTGCAGGGCAAGGTGCAGCCCGACCGCTTTTCCGGCGGCTTGCGGCTGACGGTGCAGCAGGTGTGGGGCCTGGCCGAAGCGCGTTGCCGTTTCGGCAAGTACCTGAGCGTGCACGTCAACGGCGCCGTGCCGCCAGTGGCTGAGCTGCTGCGCGACTTCCCGGTGCGCCATGTGGTCACCGAACACGGCGAGTTGCCGCAAGGCTTGTCCGTGCGCCTGCACCTGCACCGCAACGCCGCGAACGGCGAAGTCACCGGTGACCTCGACCTGGGCGAACAGGCGCGCTTCTACCCGAGCGACGAGGCCATCGAGCGCTGGCGGGCAGCGGCCGAAGGGCGCAAGGCGAGGGTGGTGTACGAGGTTCCGACCAGCTGAGACTGGCGAGCCGACGCTGTCGACGGCCTGACCCTTCACCACATTCGGCGGGGCACCACGCCCCGATGCTGCACAGGCGGTCCCCTCCGTGTCAGCAGCTTTTCCATTCGCCCATGGTTTCTGCAGTATGAAAAGTTTTAGGGAATATCTGTACTCACGGATATCCGAAAACAGTTCATTCCGCAGGGTTTACCCCCGAAGCGGGATCAGATTATCTATTTAGCATCCGGCACCATGATTTTCATAATGCAGCGTAGTTTTCGGACGCTGTGCAGTCAGACCATTCAATAAACCCACTTAAATATTTCGAACGGAGACGTCAATTGAATATTCCTCTCTCTCTCAGCGTCGCTATCCTGGCCGCCTTGTGGACCTATGTTTCGCTCAAGATGGGCCTGCCTACCTGGTCGTCGTTCGTCAGCTGGGGCTTCTTTTTCGTCGCTGGAGCCGACACGAAGGCTTTCGTCAAGGCGGGCGCTCCGATCATTGCCGGAGTCGTTTTCGGCTACCTTTGCATTTACGCGCTGAAGGTGGGTTCAGGCGACATGCCGGTCATTGCCGTCTCTGTGGCAGTCGGCCTGGCAGCCTTGATTCTGGTGCTCATGATGAGCATGGAGTTGTTTGCGTTGACGCCGGCGGCCTTCGGTGCGTTTGCGGTTTTCTTCGCTTATGTTTTTGGCAAACCGGCGGTTGAGGACATCTACAGCCTCACCAACGTCGGGATCGTCATCCTGACGCAGGCCATCGGCTTGATCCTGGGGTACCTGTCGGTCTTCCTGCCCACGCTGTTCGTCAAGAAGGGCTGAGTCCGCGCCACCATCTCGGCTGTGGCGAATCCCCTCACAGGGATTTTCTCCACGGCCGACTCTCCTGATTCGGGGAGCGTTGCACTGCCGTCATCTCGTTTGCCCATATTGAGGAGCCTGCATGAAAACCCGTGCAGCCGTGGCCTGGACGGCCGGCGCCCCGCTGACCATTGAAACCGTCGACCTGGAAGGCCCGCGGGCCGGCGAAGTGCTTGTGGAGATCAAGGCCACCGGCATCTGCCACACCGACCATTACACGCTCTCGGGGGCCGATCCCGAAGGCCTGTTCCCGGCGATCCTGGGTCACGAAGGTGCGGGCGTGGTGCTCGAAGTGGGCGCCGGAGTCACCAGCCTGAAGCCGGGCGACCACGTCATTCCGCTCTACACGCCTGAATGCCGGCAGTGCAAGTTCTGCCTGAGCCGCAAGACCAATCTGTGCCAGCTGATCCGCGGCACGCAAGGCAAGGGCCTGATGCCCGATGGCAGCAGCCGGTTCAGTCTGAACGGCCAACCCATCCTGCACTACATGGGTACCAGCACCTTCGCCAATCACATCGTCGCACCCGAGATCGCGTTGGCCAAGATCCGCTCCGACGCGCCGTTCGACAAGGTCTGCTACATCGGTTGCGGTGTCACTACCGGCATCGGTGCAGTGATTTTCACGGCTGGGGTGGAAGCCGGTGCCAATGTGGTGGTGTTCGGGCTGGGCGGCATCGGGTTGAACGTGATTCAGGGCGCAAGGATGGTGGGCGCCGACAAGATCATCGGCATCGACCTGAACCCCGCGCGCGAGGCCATGGCGCGCCAGTTCGGCATGACGCACTTCATCAACCCGAAGGACGTGCCCAATGTGGTCGACGCCATCGTGCAGCTCACCGACGGTGGTGCCGACTACAGCTTTGAATGCATTGGCAACACCACCACCATGCGCCAGGCGCTGGAGTGCTGCCACAAGGGCTGGGGGCGCAGCATCATCATCGGCGTGGCGGCTGCGGGGCAGGAGATCGCGACCCGGCCCTTCCAGCTCGTGACGGGCCGCAAGTGGGAAGGCAGTGCCTTCGGTGGCGCGCGCGGACGCACCGATGTGCCCAGGATCGTCGACTGGTACATGGAAGGCAAGATCAGCATCGACCCGCTGATCACGCACACGCTGAAGCTGGAAGACATTAACCATGGCTTCGAGCTGATGGAGCGCGGCGAGAGCATTCGCTCGGTGGTCGTTTACTGATCGGCTTGGCGGCGGACAGCCGCATCCTTTCCCCGCACGTTTGACGCCGATCAAGCTGCGCCGCACGCTCGACCCCGATGATCAAGCGCTGATCGTCCAAGGAGCCGGGCCTTGCTGTTCGCTTTTGTCACCCATGCCGACTGCCTGCGCCACGAGATGGGCGCGGGCCACCCGGAATGCCCCGAGCGGCTGGCGGCCATCCACGACCAGTTGCTGATCAAGGGGCTGCTCGATTACATGGTCGCGTACGACGCGCCGCTGGCGACCGAGGAGCAACTCGCGCGAGCGCATTCGCTGGGCTACGTGCGAGACCTGATCGGCATGTCGCCCGCCGAAGGCCACCGCCAGATCGACCCCGACACGGCAATGAACCCCCACACCGTGCCGGCGGCGCTGCGTGCGGCCGGTGCGGCCGTGCTGGCCGCCGATCTGGTGCTCAGCGGCGAGGCGGCGACCGCGTTCTGCAGCATTCGCCCGCCGGGCCACCATGCGACGCGCGATGCCGCGATGGGCTTTTGCTTCTTCAACAACGTGGCGGTCGGCATTCGCCATGCGCTCGCCGTGCACGGTCTTCAGCGGATAGCGCTGATCGACTTCGACGTGCACCACGGCAACGGCAGCGAAGACATCTTCCGCGGTGATCGGCGGGTGCTGATGTGCTCGATCTTCGAGCAGGGGCTGTACCCGTTCAGTGGCGACGACGCCAGCGAGCCGAACATGGTCAACATCGGGCTGCCGCCTCGCTCGGGTGGTGACAGGTTTCGTGTGGCCGTGACAGACCATTGGCTGCCCGCGCTGGAGTCTTTCGCGCCTCAACTCATCTTCATCTCTGCCGGCTTTGACGGCCACCGGGAGGACGAGATGGGCAACCTCGCACTGGTCGAGGCCGACTACGCCTGGGTCACCCAGCAGATCATGGCCGTGGCCCATCGGCACTGTCAGGGTCGGGTGATCTCCTGCCTTGAAGGTGGCTATGCGCTGAGCGCACTGGGGCGAAGTGCGACAGCACACGTCCAGGTGTTGATCGGCGCCGACTGAACCCGATGGACAAGCACTACCTGACGCCGCTGTTCGCGCCCCAATCGATTGTCGTTTTCGGGGGGCAGCAGGATGGCGATCTGGGCCGCACATCGCTCGGCGACATCCTCAGACAAGCACTGCAGGCCCAGCGTTACGCAGGCACGGTGCAGTACGTGGACGTTCACACCAGCGGCACCCTCGCCGACCTGGCCCAGGCGCATGCTGATCTGGCACTCATCGCGCTGCCGCCGCAGGACGTGGCCGCAGCGCTCGAGGTGGCTGGCCGCATGGCGTGCCGCTCGGCGCTGGTGATCAGCAGCGGCATTGACGCCGATCACGCGACCGAGCTCAAGCGCATCGCCAAGCGAGAGGGCATGCACCTGCTCGGGCCGAACAGCCTCGGGTTCCAGCGTCCGCAGGCCCGGTTGAATGCCAGCGCGGCCGGCACGCTGGCCAAAGCGGGGTCGCTGGCCCTGGTCTCGCAGTCGGGTGCGCTCACCTCGTCGATGCTGGACTGGGCGAGCCAGAACGGGGTGGGTTTCTCGGCCGTGGTGTCGCTCGGCGCGAACACATCGGTCGATATCGCGCAGGTACTCGATTACCTGGCGAATGACGCGCAGACGCAGAGCATCGTCGTCTACCTCGAAGGCATTGGCAGCGCACGTCGTTTCATGAGTGCCTTGCGCGCGGCGGCCAGCGCCAAGCCGGTGGTGGTACTGAAGGCGGGCCGCAAGCCGGCGGGCAATCAAGCAGCGCACACCCACAGCGGCGCCACGGTGGGCAGTGACGAGGTGTTCGACGCGGCGCTGCGCCGCGCCGGCGCGGTGCGCGTGCGCTCCTTCGTTGGGCTGTTCTCTGCTGCCAAGTGCCTGGCGTCGCGCTACAGGCCGGTCGGCAAGCGGCTGGCCATCGTCACCAACGGCGGCGGGCCCGGTGTCCTGGCGGCCGACTGGGTCAACGAGCTCTCACTCGAACTGGGCAAGCTCTCGGCTGCCTCCGTTGCTGCGTTGAAGCCGACGCTGACGTCCGCGGCGTCGCTGACCGACCTGATCGATCTCTCGGAAGACGCGAGCCCGGAACACTTTCGGGCCGCCATCGCTGCGGCGGGCAACGATGTACAGATCGATGGTGTGCTGGCGATCTATTCGCCGAAGCCGGGTGCGGACGCCAGTGCAGTGGCCAGCGTGCTGGCCGCCCTGCGGCCCGCGTTCGGCAAGCCGCTCCTGGCCTGCTGGATGGGCGACAGCTCGGTCGGCGCGGCGCGCAGCGTGCTCAGCGAAGCGGCGATTCCGAACTTTCGCACCCCCGAGGCTGCGGTGGGTGCCTTCGGCAACATCGCCACGTTCTGCCAGAACCAGCGCCTCTTGCAGCAGACACCACCTCCGCTGTCGGCGCTGTCGAAGCCCGACATCGAAGGCGCGCGCCTGATCATCGACAGCGTGCTCGCCGAACGCCGCCGTGTGCTGACCGAGATGGAGTCGAAGACGCTGCTGTCGGCATTTCACATTCCGGTGACGCAGACCCTGCTGGCGCGCAGTGCCCACGAGGCGATGATGATCGCCACGCAGCTGGGCTTTCCGGTGGCGCTCAAGATCGACTCGGTCGACGTCAGCCACAAGTCCGATGTGCAGGGTGTTGCACTCAACATCATGACGGGCGCGAGTGCCCGTGACACCTACAACGACATGGTCGAGCGCGTCACTCGGCTGATGCCCACGGCGCACATCAACGGCGTGACGGTGCAGAAGATGGCGCATGCGCAACGCGGCCGCGAAGTGTCGATCGGCGTGGTCACTGACGACCCATTCGGCCCGGTGATCGTGTTCGGCGCGGGCGGCGTGATGATCGAACTGATCAACGACCGTGCCATGGAGCTGCCACCGCTGAACCAGTTTCTGGCGCGCCACCTGATCGAGCGCTCTCGCGTCGCCGAAACGCTGGCCGAATGGCGGGGTGCCACTGCGGTCGACATGGGCGCGCTGGAACAGGTGCTGCTGCGGGTGTCGGAGATGGTGTGTGCGCTGCCGCAACTGCGGGAGATGGACATCAACCCCATCATCGTCGACGAGTCGGGCGCGGTGGCGGTGGATGCGCGCATCGTCGTCGACAACCTGCTGCAGATCGCGAACGGCGTCGCCCACAGCCACCTGGCCATCCTGCCCTACCCGACGCGCTACGAGCAGCTCTGGCCCTTGCGCGGTGGTGTTTCGTGCGTGGTGCGCGCGATTCACCCTGACGATGCGCAGATGCTGCAGCGGCTGGTGCAGCAGCTCTCTCCCGAAAGCCGCTTCTTCCGCTTCGCATCGAATGCCCATGAGCTGTCGCCGTCGATGCTGGCGCGCTTCACGCTGATCGACTACGACCGCGAGATGGCGCTGGTGGCGGTAGTGAAGGAGCGCAGCGAGACAGCCAGCGGCGAGATCGTCGAGACCGAGCGCATCGTCGGTGTGTCGCGCTACATCACGAACCCCGACCAGTCGAGTTGCGAGTTCGCCTTGCTGGTCGCCGATGACTTCAAGGGCAAGGGCCTGGGCTCGCGCCTGATGGAAAGCATCATGGATGTGGCGCGCGACAAGGGCCTGGCCGATATCGAGGGCCTGGTGCTGGCGAAGAACAGCGACATGCTTGATCTGATGAAGAGCCTCGGTTTCAGCAGCAAGCGCTACGCTGAAGATCCCGACTTCAACCTCGTTAGCCACGTGCTGTGATCGGCGCGCGGCTGGCGGCGACAGCAAAAAGGTGATCCGATGCTGCGCAGACTGTCACGGCGCCTATCGTGCCGGTCGAACGTCGGGTTCGCCGCAGATCGAACGCACACTCCCGGCCAGAAGCAGGTCTCGCGACCGGCAGCCGAACCGCCCTGGAATGAACGTCCTTTCGGCCCCTCTCCCTCGGAGACACGCCAGAAGACCGGGACGTTGCTCACACCGTTGGCCTGCGCGTATTCCCTCGACTTGGGCAACTGTTCGGCAAAACCGCTCATCAATTCGATTGGCGTGCCGACAAGTTCATTCATGACCCTGTGTTCCCATTGCCGCGGCTGAAGGCGCAGGTGCAGCACCCCAGAACCTCGTACGCCAAGGAGATTCCCGATGTTTGATCACTGGACCCTGAAGAAGCGCCTGACGCTGACGTTTGCAGCCATCCTCGCGCTCACGAGCTTGTTGATCGGCGTCGCCTTGTTCAACAACGGCAAGCTGCGCGACACCGTGAACTGGAATACGCACACTTACAAGGTGATGGCGGAGTCCAAGAAGATGTTGCTCAACATGGTCAACATCGAAACCGGCCTGCGCGGCTTCGTGGCCGGTGCGAACGAGAATTTCCTCGAGCCCTTCAAACTCGGGCAGCAGGAGTTCAGTGCCGCCTTCAATGAGGCTAAGTCGCTGACTTCGGACAACCCGGCGCAGCAGGGTCGCCTCGAGAAGATGATGGCCAACCACCATGAGTTCATGGCGGTTGCCAACGCCCTGGTGACGCTGCGCCGCGATGTCACCGCGGGCAAGGTGCCACTGGACGACCTGCTGCGCGAGTTCAGCGCCGGCAAGGACAAGGCTGCGATGGACGCCTTCCGGGGTGGCGTCGCCGAGTTTGCGAAAGCGGAAGAAGACCTGCTCGTCACGCGCTCGGCAGCGCTTGAGTCGACGATGTCAAGCACGAACTACACGCTGGCGCTCGGCGGGCTCGCTCTGTTCGCGTTAGCGGCTGTGCTCGGCTTGACACTGACGCGCAGCATCTTCCGCCAGCTCGGCGCCGAGCCGAGTACGGCGGCAGCGGCTGTGAACGCTGTCGCCCAGGGTGACCTGACCGTGCAGATTCCGCTGCGCCCAGGCGACACCACCAGCTTGTTCGCAGCGTTGGCCCACATGCGCGACAGCCTGGTCAAGGTGGTGAGCGAAGTCCGCGGCAACTCGGAGAGCGTGGCCACGGCGAGCGCGCAGATCGCACAGGGCAATCAGGATCTGTCCGGCCGCACGGAGCAGCAGGCGAGCGCGCTGCAGCAGACCGCCGCCACCATGGAAGAGCTGGGCACGACCGTGCGCAACAACACCGACAGCGCCAAGCAGGCGAACCAACTGGCTCAAGGCGCGTCGGAAGTGGCAGCGCGGGGCGGCGATGTGGTGGGACAGGTTGTCACCACGATGCAGGGCATCAACGACAGCAGCCGCAAGATAGGCGAGATCATCAGCGTGATTGACGGCATCGCCTTCCAGACGAACATCCTGGCGCTGAACGCCGCAGTCGAGGCAGCCCGCGCTGGCGAGCAAGGCCGGGGCTTTGCCGTCGTGGCCTCCGAGGTGCGCAGCCTGGCCCATCGCAGCGCAGAGGCCGCCAAGGAGATCAAGACGCTCATCGGACGCAGCGTCGAGCAGGTGGATCAAGGCACGGCACTGGTCGACCAGGCCGGCAAAACCATGGACGAGATCGTCATCTCGATCCGACGCGTGACCGATATCGTGGGCGAGATCAGCTCGGCCAGCGTGGAGCAAAGTGCCGGTGTGTCGCAGGTGGGCGAGGCAGTGACGCAGATGGACCAGGCCACGCAGCAGAACGCTGCGCTGGTCGAAGAAAGTGCCGCTGCTGCGGAAAGCCTGAAGAACCAGGCGCACCAGCTGGTTCAGGCTGTGGCGGTGTTCAAGCTGTCGCAGCAAGAGGGTTTCGCAAGAGGCTCCCATGCCGCGGTGCCGGCAGCGAACGCAGCCAAAGTCGAGCGCCGTAGCCCGGATCGGGCCAAGAACGTCACGCGTCCCAGGTTCGAGGCCAAGCCGCCTGCAGAAGTCGCACAGGGCAGTCATGCTGCCGTTGCAGCACCCAAGACGGGTACCGACGACTGGGAATCGTTCTGAGTGCGGTCAGCCGCACAAGCACTGGCCCCAACCCCGAAAGGAATCAGCCATGAGCATCGCCATTGAAGACCGCCCAGCGGGAGCGACTGTTGCCGAGCGTGGCACGCCAGCCTCGGCAAGTCCGAATACCAGTCGTGCGACCGGCACGCCCAAGGAATTCCTCACCTTCCGCCTTGGCGGCGAGGAGTACGGCATCGACATCCTGCGCGTGCAGGAGATCCGCAGCTACGAGGCGCCCACACGGATTGCCAACGCGCCCCATTTCATCAAGGGTGTGGTCAACCTGCGCGGTGTGATCGTGCCCATCGTCGACCTGCGCCTGAAACTGAGCTGCGAGGCGGCCGAGTACGACGGATCTACCGTGGTCATCGTGCTGAACGTGCGTGGCCGGGTCATCGGCGCGGTGGTCGATTCGGTGTCTGACGTGATCGCGATCGGAGCCGACAGCATCAAGGCAGCGCCGCAGCTGCATGCCTCGCTGGATGCCGGTTACATCATGGGCATCGGCTGCGTCAAGAGCGGCGAGACCGAACGCATGCTGATCCTCACCGACATCGAAGCGCTGATGAGCAGCGCCGAGATGGGGCTGATGGACGCTGCGCTTTCCTGAGCAGGCGAACTGGCAAGGGTCAACGGCTGTTGTCGACAAGGCTGGGTTGCCCGCAGCCACTGTGGTGATCCGATGACCGCTTCAGGGCAATGAGATCTGCAGTGCGAAGTCGCTAAAGGGTCGGCAGCAGGCGTTCAGCCTGACGGCCTGCAGCCGCCTCCGGCAGCACCAACGCCGATGCTTCAGCTCGCTCGATGAGCACTGAACAGAGATCAACTACTCGGGTCAGGCGCTCGATTCCTGCAGACGGTTCTGAGCGGTCCTGCTAGTGCGGGGTGTCGCCGTACAGGCTCGGCAGCGCCGGTGGGATGCCCCCGGGTGTGTCGCTGCCATCCAGCACAGTCAGCGCCTGGGAGAGCGCATCGCCCTGCCAGGCAGCGTGCGTGATGCACGCGCAATCGAGCTCGCGCAGCAGCGGGGTGAGCACAGGGTTGTCGAGCCGGCGAGCCAGTGCATTCAGGCCGACTGGCGCGTCGTGCGGCCAGGTAGCGCGGGCCCATGCGATCAACGCGTCGCGAGCGGGTCGGGCGGCGTGGCTGCGGCAGGCCTTGTGGAACGTTTCGCGAGCCTGGGCCGCTGGGATGGCAGATGTCAGGGCTGTGGGCTGGGCAGGATCGCCCTGCATGACGCGGTGGCTGCGACGGTGCGACCACGCCCATGCGCCGAGCGTGCCCACCCACAGCAGGGCCAAGGCCGCGCTGACCCAGACCCAAGCGGCCGAGGCGCTGCCAGAGGTGGTCGTCACGAATGGCGCTGACGATGCCGCTGGCGTGTTGGCCGAGGGCTCGGCCGATGACGAGGCGCTTGGTGCACCGGGCAGCGCTTGCACATCGGCACCCGGTGCGGTGACCGTGCTCGTGCTGGCCGATGTCGGGTTCGCTGCAGCCACGACTTCTACCGTCACAGCGGGCAGAACTGCCTCGCGGCGCTGGTTGCTCACCACGTCCCACCAGGCCAGGCGCAACTCGGGCAACTCGTAGCGCCCGGGCTGGTCGGCGAGCAGCACGATGTCCTGGTCTCGCTGACCGACGACATGGCCGTCCAGCAGCTGATCGCTCAATGTGGCTTCTTCTGCGTGCGCCTTCAGTCCGGAGGGCATCGGTGTGGCAGCGCTCAGGTCTGGCAGCTGGCTGGCGCTCTGGCCGACGGCGGCAATCCGCAGCTGTCGCATCAGCGGCTGGCCGACTGCGATCGTCCTGTCGGCAGGGCGCCACGCGTCTTCGAGGGTCAGCTGCTGCGCAGGCAACCAGTCGCCAGTGCGCTGGGCCGGTGGGCGTGGTTGCGCCATCAGCTTCAAGGCGTCGCCACGCAGTCGCAGCGGACGGGTACCGCCGATCTCACCTTCGATCTTCAACTGGCCGAACAGCTGCTCCAGAAGCGGATTGACTCGGCCGTTGACGTCGGCCACCTGCGCATTGAGCACCGGGCCGTCGAGCTGGATCTCGCCGCTGCGCTGCGGCACGAGCAGGTAGTGGCGCGTGATCACCTGGTACGGCCGGCCGTTGCGGGTTTCCTGTGTGGTCACGTCCTCGCCGAGTCGCCGCACCAGCACGTCAGCCGTACCAGGCAAATCCAGCGAGGCCTGGTACAGCTTCTTGTCGCTGTGCAGCTGCACCTTCAGGCTCACCGCGGATTGCACGTACGGCTGCAGCGAGTCCAGGCTGGTGGTCAGGAACACGTGCGCAACAGCATTGGCCGGTGCTCCTGTGGCTGCGCCCGGTGCGCCGGTGCCGCCGGGCACGGCGCCATTGGCGGCAATGCTCAGCTCGATGGCAGCAGAGGACTCACCGTCCCAGGTCAGCCGAGGCACCTCGATCAGACCGCTGCGACGCGGTGCGAGCACCAGCTTGACCTGACGCTGCGACGACATGCTGCCGTTGAGGATCTGCAGACTGTTGCTGGTGCTGCGACTGAGGATCTCGAAGTTCTTTGCCAGCGGTGCGAGGTCAGGGTCGCTGCTGCCGCTGCGGTCGCTTTGCAGCGTCAACTGAACCGATTCGCCAGCAGCCAGCTGCGTGCGGTCGACCGAGGCGGTGAAGGCGGCCCAGACAGGGCTGCACATCAGGCTGCCCATGAGGACCAACCCAGTGGCAAGCAGGCTCAGGGCAAAGCGCCGTCCGTATGTCATGGGGCACTTCCCTGGCGTGTCAGATGCTGGATCAGGAACTTGCGCCGCAGCAGACCGCTGGAATCGTCGGGCAGTCGGCGCAACCACTGGTCTTCGGCGAGTTGCTGTTCGGTGCGGGGCGGTGGTGTGTCGCGTCCGGTGCGCAGTCCCGAACGCGAGCGGGTGGCACCGAGCACATCGCGCTCGGCCTGCGCTGCGCTGTCCGCGCTGTTGGGGTCGACGCGGCCGTTGGCGCCTGTGTCCTTGGCATCGGTGCCACCGAGAGTGCCTGCGCTGGTCCCCACACCGCCAGCCGACGCGGCCTGGCCTGGGCCGCTGGCTTGCCCTGGTTGGGGTTGCGGCGCAGCCTGGCGGCCAGCGGCGTCGGGTGTGGGTGACCCCTGCGGTGCCTGGCCGAGTGGGCCCGAAGCTGGTTGCGGCGTGGGCTGGGCGCCAGCGCCGCCAGCGGTGTTCGATGCAGTGCGGCCCTGCTGTGATGAGGGCCGCTGCTGCGGTTGCAATGCCTTGGCGACCAGGTCGCGGTTGCGTTGTGCATCGCGGTCTCCGGGGTTCCGGACCAGTGCTTCGTCGTAGGCCTGCAGGGCTTGTTGCAGAGCGCCCGCGCGCACCAGCGCATTGCCCCGGTTGTACGGCGCCTCGGGCGCGTCGAGGCCAGCGTAGCTGTCGGCCGCCGCACGGTCATCGCCAGCTTTCAGCTGGGCCCAGGCCTTGCGGCGCGGGTCAGAGTAGATCTGCGCCGCGGCCGCAGCGCGGCCAGCGCGCAGCTCGGCCTCGCCACGCTGGTCGGGTGTGCGCCACAGTGAGGACCACCCGCCCTCGGCCTGCGCCGTGGGGGCGCAGAGCATCAGCGCGGCGATGCAACAGAGCGGCTTCACCACCACCCCCGGCGCGTCAAAAAGGAAACCAGCAACAGCAGGGGGGGCAACAACCAGACGCCAGCGTCGCGCCAGCGCTCCGCCTCCAGGTCGCTCAGTGCGATGGCGCTGCTTGTCACTTTCGGCTGCAGTTGCGTCAGCAGCGCGGGCATTTCGTCGAGCCCGAAGACCCGGCCTCCGCCCGCGCGGGCCAGTTGCTGAAGCCGCGCAAGGTCCACCGGCTCGATCGTGGCGCTGCCATCTGCCTGCACCGTGCCGCCGACATCGGTGGTCTGCGCAAGGTTTGACAGTGCCTTCGGTCCGGCCGTTGCCGAGTTGCCTGCCCCACCAATTGCCAGCACGTCGACCGTGGTGCTGCGATTGCGCAAGGACTGGGCTGCGGCGTTCGCCTGTTCCGGATCGGCATAGCCGTCGGTCAGCACCACCACGTGGCCGCCCCGTGTCGTCGACCGTTCCAGCAGCTGCTGAGCCATCGCCAGCGCCGGGCCCAGCTTGTCACCACTGCTGGGCATCAAGTCCGGCGAAAGCGGGCCGGTGAGTCCGCGCACCGTGGCGACGTCGTCGGTCAGCGGGGTCACGGTGTATGGCTCTGCGCTGAACACCACCAGACCGATGCGGGCTCCCTGGGCAGCACGCAGCACGTCCTCGATGGCGTAGCGGGCGCGACTCACGCGGTTCGGGGCGGCGTCGGGCGCGAGCATCGAGGGCGACAGGTCCAGCACCACCATCCAGCCATCGGGCATGGCGTTCGCCGCCGCAGGTTCGCGTTGCCAGGTCGGTCCGGCCAGCGCGAGCACCGCCAGTGTCCAGGCCAATGCCAGCCAGGGCCATGGCGCGGACCGGGTCGCGATCGTGGGCTCGGGCAGCCGCAGCGCCTCCAGCAGTGGGGCATCCACCAGTGCGGCCCAGCCATGGCCAGACACACTGCGCCGCGCCAGCCACACGGCCAGCGCCAGCAGCAGCGGCACCGCGAGCAGCCACCACGGCCGTTCGAAATGAAAGCGGGCCAGTGCGGCCTGCCACTCGGCCATCAGCGCCATCGCGGCTCCCGCAAGGCGACTGTCGGCACGCTCAGCAGCAAGGCCAGCGCCAGCGGCCAGGTGAACCACTCGTCGCTCGGGCGCACCCAGCGGTCCTGCGCGGCAGCCGGCTCGAGCTCATCCATCAGCGCGTAGGCCTGTTGCAGCGCGGCTGCATCGGTCGCTCTGAAGTAGGCGCCACCGGTCTCGCTGGCGATGGCTTTCAAGGTGTCTTCGTCGAGGTCGCTGTCCTCGTCGCTGCCAACGCCAATGGTGTAGATGCGCAGGCGCTGCGCGGCGGCGAGGCGCGCAGCAGGCAATGGGGGCATCTCTCCGGCGTTGCTGCTGCCGTCGGTCAGCAGCACCAGCACCGTCTCGCGGCGGACGTCTGGCGCAGTCCCTTCACTGCTGCGCTCGGCCTGCAGCCGCTTCAGCGCCAGCCCGATCGCATCGCCCAGTGCGGTGGCGGGACCGGCCATGCCGATCGATGCTTCTTCCAGGAACTGGCCGATGGTGTCGAGGTCGCTGCTCAGCGGGGCCTGCAGATAGGGCCGGGTGCCGAACATGATCAGCCCGACCTGGTCGCCATGGCGGCGTCGGATGAAGTCGCCCGCCACGGCCTTGACGACCTGCAGCCGGCTCATGCGCCCGGCCATGTCCTGCGCGGCCATCGAGCCCGAGGTGTCGACGGCCAGCAGCAGGCGGCGCCCGGTGGTGGCAACCGGCTGCGGCTCACCCAGCCATTGCGGTCGCGCCGCAGCTGCCAGTGTCAGCGCCCAGACCGCCGCGAACATCAGCAGCCGCCAGCGCGGCACGCGTGGCGCAGCGGGTGCCGAGCGCGGGCCAACCTGTGCCGCAAAGGGCAGGAACAGCGCGGCGCCGAGCGGCCGTGCTGGTGGCAGCCAGCGCGCGAACAGCCAGGGCAGCGGCGCGGCCAGCAGCATCCACGGCCATTCGAAGTGGATCACCGGCTGACCCTCTTGCACTGGATGAAGGCGCGAGCGCCGTTGAGCCAGCGCGCGCGATCGGCCGGTGTCGCGGGCCGATTCGGTGCGGCGGCATGCCCGCCATAGGCGCAGCGCAACAGCGCTTGACCGCTGTCACCGGCCCAGTCACTGCCGCCGTGACGCACGACGAAGGTCAGCCAGGTGTCGCCGCTGAGTGCCGCGACTGTGTCGCGCCCGTAACGCGCGATGGCGTAGCGGCGCAGCAGCTGCTGCACCTCGCGCGCGATGTGGGCATCGTCGATGCCGGCCTGCCCCGACACCGTCTGCAGCTGCGCCAGCTCGCGCAAGGCTGCGCGCTGCCAGCGGACCGAAGGCTGCCGGGCCCGCTTGCGCAGCCACGCTGCCATTGCCAGGCCCAGCAGCAACAGGACCAGCAGACCCCACCACCCGGGCGCCAGCGGCCACCAGCCGAGCGGCGGTGGCGCGCGGTCTGGGGCCAGCTGCTCCAGCAAGGTGTTGTTCATCGCGACTCGCTGATGAAGCGCGGCAGCGTCTGTGCCAGATCGCCGCCGGTGTCCAGGCGCAGCAGTGGAAGGCGATGAGTGCGGCTGAGGTCGGCGAGACGCTGCTCGCGCTGGGCCCAGGCGGCCACCCAGGCGGAGCGGCTGGCGGCGCCGTCGATCGACCAGCTCTGACCTGGCACGCCAACGCGAAATGCCCCGTCGGGCAGACCATCGCGCTCCAGCGGATCGGTGAGCCACAGCAGCCGGCATTCGGCGCGCAAGCCGATGGTCAGCAACGCGGTTTCCGTGGTCGCATCGAGTGTGCTGAAGTCGCTGAGCACAAACACCGTGCTGCCTGAGCGCAGCAGAGGTCGCAGGGTGCTGAGCGCCACCGCCAGTCCGTCCCCTGCGGGCTCGCCTGGGACCCGTGGTTGGCTCTGCACCAGCGCCTGCAGCGTGGCCAGCGCACCGATGTCACGGGAGCGTGGTGGCAACAGCTGCGGTAGCCCAGTGCCTTGGGTCAGGACGGCACCCAGTCGATCCCCGGCGCTGATCGTGACCCAGGCCAGCCAGGCGGCTGCGCGCAGCAGCAGGGCCGATTTGAGTTGTTGGCGGCTGCCGAAGTACAGCCCAGGGTGCAGATCGGCGAGCAGCCAGACCACCCGCTCGCGTTCCTCGCGGAACAGCTTGGTGTGGGGCCGGCCGCGGCGGGCGGTGACGCGCCAGTCGATCGTGCGGGCATCGTCGCCCTGGGCATAGGCACGCACCTCGTCGAATTCGAGACCGCGACCGCGATGCGCACTGCGGTGCCCGCCCTGCAACTGCGCTGCCGCCGGATGGCGCAGCTGCATTTCCAGCCCGTGCGCGGCGCCACGCAGCGCGACCAGCTCGTCGAGGTCCGGCAGCAGCCCCATCACCTGCCCGGGTTCAGGGGGCCGGGACGGTGCGCAGCAGCTCGACGACGCAGTCCTGTGCCGTGACCCGAGCGGCTTGCGCGCTGTAGTCGAGCAGCAGGCGGTGGCGAAGGGCATCGGGAGCGATCGCCTGCACGTCCTCGGGGCTGACGTAATCGCGGCCGTCGAGCCAGGCCAACGCGCGCGCGCCGCGCTCGATCGCTATCGCCGCGCGCGGGCTGGCGCCCCAGCGCAGCCAGCCGGTCAACAGCGCGCTGTAGGGCGCGGGGTGGCGCGTCGCATCGACCAGCGCGGCGATGTATTCGGCCACCGAGTCGGCGAGCGTGAGCGCCAGCACCTCACGCCGCGCAGCGAACACCTCGGACTGCGACAGTTTGTGCGGAGGCGGTGGCATCTCGACTTCAGAGACCGCTTCCTGCCGGGCCAGCGCCATGATCAGCCGGGTGGTCGCGCGGTCGGGGTAGTCGACGCGGGTGTGCAGCATGAAACGGTCGAGCTGGGCTTCGGGCAGCGGATAGGTGCCCTCCTGCTCGATCGGGTTCTGGGTGGCCATCACCATGAACAGGTGCGGCAGCGGGTAGGTGGCCACACCCACCGTGATCTGCCGCTCGGCCATCGCTTCGAGCAGCGCCGATTGCACCTTGGCCGGCGCGCGATTGATCTCGTCGGCCAAGATCAGGTTGTGGAACAGCGGCCCACGCTGGAAGCGGAAGCTGCCTTCTTCAGGCCGGTAGATGTCGGAGCCGGTGAGGTCGGCAGGCAGCATGTCGGGGGTGAACTGCACGCGCTGGAAATCGCACTCCACACCGTGCGCCATCGCCTTCACGGCGCGAGTCTTCGCCAGACCGGGCGGGCCCTCGACCAGCAGGTGGCCATCGGCGAGCAGCGCGACCAGCAAGCGCTCGACCAGAGCGGGCTGCCCGAGCACTTGCCCCTCCAGGTAGTTGCGCAGTCGGTCGAAGGCGTCGTGCGTGCTGGCGACAGCTGGCGGCAGGGTCATGGGCGAGTGTCCGGCGGGGATGAGCCCGCGTGAAGAAGTCGCTGCGTCTCCACCGACGCAGCAATGGCTCGATTCTCAAGCCATGCCGAAGGTTCCTAGGGATATCCGCGGTACAGCGTGAGGACTGTCCGTTTTGCCCCGCCAAGGCAGAGACTGCCCGTTAGCGAACGCGCGGTCAGGCCGCCAGCGGAGGGCGGGCTCGCCGCGCGTGTGCCGCCAGAGCGGCAATGATCTGTGCGATGTCTTCGTCGCTTTGCGCGGCGCTCAGGCTGATGCGCACCAGGCTCAGGCCGGACGGTGTGGCCGGCGGAATCATCAGGTTGGTGTAGATGCCCGCATCGAGCAGGCTCTGCCACAGCGCCAGTGCATCGTCGCGCGAGTCGAAGACGACCGCAGCAACCGGGCCGGGCGTCGTCGTGCCGAGCCGGAAGCCCAGCTTGTTCAACTCGCCGTAGACCCGTTCCGCGTGGCGCGACAGCCGCGCACGCAGATCGTGACCTTGCAGCACCTTGCGCAGCGCCTGATGCGTCGCGGCGATCACTGGCGGTGGTGGTGACGCGGTGAAGATGTAGGGTCGGCTGACCATGCGCATGAATTCCACCTCGGCATGTCGGCCGAGGCAGAACCCGCCAACGCCGCCGAGGCTCTTCGAGAAGGTGCCAACGATGAAGTCAACTTCGCCGAGCAGATCCTGGTCTTCGCACAGACCCAGTCCGCGTGGCCCGAACACGCCAAAGGAATGGGCCTCATCGACCAGCAGCCAGGCCCCGTGGCGCTTCTTGATTTCGACGATCTCGCGCAGCGGTGCGCGGTCGCCCAGCGTGCTGTACAGGCTCTCGACGACGACCAATGTGCGGCTGGCCGCCTCACCCAGGCGCTCCAGGCGACGGTCCAGATTTTCCGGGTCGTTGTGGCGAAAGCGGATGGTGGTGGCGTGACTGAGTCTGCAGCCATCGTGAATGCTGGCGTGGCTGTCGGCATCGACGAGCAGGGTGTCACCCTCGCCGGCCAGGGCCGACAGCGTGCCGAGGTTGGCCTGGTAGCCGGTCGAAAAGACGATCGCCGCCGGCCAGCCGAAGGCGCTGGCCAGGGAGTGTTCAAGGGCGCGATGCCCCGCATAGTTGCCGCTGGCCATGCGAGAGCCGGTTGTGCCAGTGCCCAACGATTCAATCGCGGCGATCGCTGCAGCTCTGCAGTCGGCGTCGTAGGTCAATCCGAGGTAGTTGTTGGTCCCGGCGAGGATCACACGGCGACCATTGATCGTGGCCGAGGTGGCTGAATGGACGTCGTCCATCGGTGTGGCGATCGGGGCCACCCGGCTGTTTTCAGCCAAGCTGGCAGCCAGTCCGCGCTGAACGGAAAACTTATCGAGAAGACTCATGGCGTGCCATGTTTCAGTTGGACGATGCCTGCACAAAGCTCGTCGATGGTGCGCGCCTGAGCCATGGTCTCCACGGGAATCGACAGGTCGAGTCGATCCTCGATCTCCATCACGAGGTCCATGACCTCGGCGGAATCCAGATCGGCCTCCTGTGCCAGATCGGCATCACCGCGGATGCCCATTGCATCGGGGCGAATCACGCCCAGCGCTTCTCGTATGGTCGATTCCACCGATGCCGTGGTTTCGCTCAAGGAGGCAGGCTCCGCCGATTTGCTGGACAACAAGCTCACGACGCTGCGCTCTCGGCCTCAATGGCTGCGCGCCGGGCATGACCCACGAAACTGCCACGGGACTCGGTCGGTTCCTCGGCGTTGCGTCGCTCGATGAACTCCTTGCGAGCGGTGCTGCGCGACAGCTTGCCCGATGATGTCCGGGGGAGAGTGTGTGGCGGCACGAGTTCGATGACGCAGTGGATGCCAAATTCCACATGGATCGCCTGCTGCACACGCTCGGCCAGACTGGCCAGCTTGCGTGGATCAGCTTCGCGGCATTGCACGACCAACACCGCGGTTTCGCTTCCGTCGTCATCTGTGATCGAGAACGCCGATGCGTCGGTCGGCCGCACTTCAGGTTCCTGCTCGGCAAGATGCTCCAGATCCTGCGGCCAGATGTTGCGGCCCTTGATGATCATCAGGTCCTTGGCCCGACCGGTGATATACAAGGAGCCATTCGCTTGGTAGCCAATGTCGCCTGTGTCCAGCCAACCATCAGCTGAAAGCACTTCGCGAGACGCCTCCGGGTTGCCGAAGTATCCGGACATCAGGCTTGGTCCGCGCAGATGGATTCGACCGCAACGACGCTCCGGCAAGGGCCTGCCGCGTTCGTCCCGGATCTCCATCTCGTAGCCCGGCAATGGTTGGCCGCAATTGATGAAAGCCTTTCCTTTCGCAGCTGTTTCCTCAGCTGGCATCGCAATGGCTTCACCGTGATGCGCCAGTCGGTCGATGTCGACCACATCACTGCTGGCACCGGTTTCGAGCGGCGCGAAGCTGACTGCCAGCGAGCATTCCGCCATCCCGTAGCAGGGCAGGAAGGAAGTCTCATTGAAACCCGCCGACGCCAGTACCGAGGCGAATTCATGCAAGGTTTTAGGGTGGATCATCTCGGCACCAACGCCGGCCACGCGCCATGCCGACAGATCCAGCGCTTCGGTGTCGCTGGGCCGCAAGCGCCGCGCGCACAAGGTGTATCCGAATGGTGGGCTGAACGAGATCGTAGAGCGGTTGAGCGACATCAGCTTGAGCCACAGACGAGGACGCATCGCGAAATCGCGAGTAGGCAAATAGTCGACCGAGCGCTGCGTGGCAACGCAGCCCAGAACGATACCGACCAGACCCATGTCGTGGTAATACGGTAGCCAGGAACAGAAACGATCCTGCGGCGTCAACTGGAAACCATGGTTGAAGATCGCCTTCAGATTGGCCATGACCGCCGACTGGGTGATCATCGTTCCCCGCGGAAAACGGGTGCTGCCGGAGGTGTACTGCAGGTAGGCGAGCTCGCTGGGCTCCGGCGGCCGCGGCGTGGTGTCCAGGGCAGGCAGCACTGCGAAATCCTGCGCCGTCCCGACCAGTGTCAGAGACAGGCCCTCGCTGGCCTCGCGCATGAAGCCGACAAACTCTGGCGGCGCAAAGGCGGCCACCGCCTGGGAGTCGCGCACCAATTGGCGCAAATGCCTGATGTAGGCTTCGCGGCCGCCGAGGTGCACCGCTGCTGGCAGTGGGACAGGCACCAGGCCCGCGTACTGGCAGGCGTAAAACATCACCGCGAAATCAGGGTGGGTGTGCGCGACAAGCGCCAGTCGCTGGCCTCGCCCCAGTGGTGCCAGGCGTCGCGACATCTCGAGCGCGCGCGCGCGGAGTTCGCTGTATGGGAGCGTGGCAATGAGTGCGCCACGGCCGTCGTAATAGTTGAAGCCGGAATCACCGCCGGCCGCGTAGTCAAGCGCCGCAGCCAGGGTCGGGAAGTCCGCGCTGCGCAGTGCGATACCGCTCGCGGTCGGGGTCACACTGGCGTGGAAAGGTGCCGCAGCATTCACTGATAACACCTCTGACGGCCATGCTGGCCTCGCAAGTAATCTTTCAACCCTCACCCTTTCGTACTGCAAGCCTTCGGCCGCTGGGAAATGTAAATTGAGCGCGTCCGCGATGCAATCAAACTGTCATGGTCGCCACAACATGTTGCGGAAACCGCCAACCAAGACCACGTGGCAGTTGACTCCAGCCTCATATTTTGACCGATTGCCATCGTTTCACGCTGTAGTGGTGTCCAGAAACTCCGCGAGTTGCTCCAGCGTGGGGTAGTCGAACAGGTCGGTGACCTGAACGCGTTGCGGAAACTCGCGCTCGATGGCTTCGTGGATGCGCGCCAAAGTCAGCGAGTTGAGGTCAATTTCCAGCAAGTTGGTCTGCGGTGTCAGTTGTCGATCGACTACAAATGCTGCGCAGATTTGCTGCAGGCGCTGTGCTGTCGGAGTTCCTGTGCGCTGCTCCGCAACAATTCTTTGCTCGAGCAGACGCTCAATCTCGGCCAGGGGTGCGTCGAACTCACCCATTTCGAATGCCTCGGCAAGCGCATAGCGCTGCAGTTTTCCGCTGCTGGTCTTTGGAATTTGCCGCACGGGTACGACATGAGCAACTTCCAGGCCGGTTTGCTGCTGGATCTTGCGACGCAGTTCAATGACCTTGGGCAGGAAGTCGGCAACGCTTGCACGATGGATCACGAAGAAGGCCAACTCTTCGGTGTCGGCCACCGGACCGCGCACGCCCGCGGCGGCGACGCGGTTGGCTTCGATGTCAACGACCTCGGCTGCGATGCGCTCCAGGTCGTGTGGGTAGTGGTTCTGCCCGTTGATGATGACCAGATCCTTCTCCCGGCCGGCAATGACGAGTTGCCCATCCCACAGGAAGCCCAGGTCGCCTGTGGCCAGCCACCCATCAGCCGAGATGATCTCTGCGCTGCGCGCTGGATCTCGGAAGTAGCCCGCGGTGACGTTGTCGCCGCGGATGAGCAGCTGACCCAAGATGCGCTCACCAAGCGTCTGCCCGGCGTCATCGACGATGCGCAACTCGACCCCGCTCAACGGCAACCCGAGCTTGACCAGTTCGGACACCCGACCACCATCCAGCGCCTCGTGGCGTACAGGCTCGCCGACGCGCAGCCGCGTGGGATCGACGACGACCGTTTCGAGCGGCGTTCCGCGCAGCGCGAAGCTGACCGCCAGACTCGCTTCGGCCAGACCATAGACGGCAAACATGGCGCCCGCTTTCAGGCCATGGGGCGCCATCGTGCGCGTGAAGCGGCGGCAGACTTCCGCCGAGATCGGCTCCGCTCCATTGAAGATCAGCCGCACCGATGACAGGTCCAGGCCCTGCGGTGGCCGGTGTTCGTACTGCCGCAGATAGTGCTGGAAACCAAAGTTCGGCGAACACAGGACGGTACAGCGTCGCTGGCTAGCGAGGTCCAGCCACAGCAGTGGCCGCCGTGCGAAAAGCTCGGTGCGCATGATCGCGTGGTTGATGCCGCTGGCCAGCTGGGTCAGGTGGAAACCGATCAGGCCCATGTCGTGCGATAGAGGCATCCAGCTCATCACCGAGTCCTGATCGTTGAAAGCCGCGCCCTCGATGATCGACGCGATGTTCGCCGTGAGGTTTCGATGCGTCAGCATCACGCCCTTCGGGTCGCCTGTCGAGCCCGATGAATACTGGATGAACGCGAGGTCGCTCGGATCAGGGTGCACCGGCACGCCGGGCTCGCCGGCCATGTCGAGGCCTCCCACGATCACCGTGCGTTCGCGAAGCTGCTGTCCTTCATGCTCAAGGCTGTGCGTGGCAATGAAACTGTCGAAGCGGTCCAATGTGGGCGCGTCGATGCAGACCAGCGATTGATCGAGCTGGGCGAACACCCGAAGCAGCTTGCGCCAGTGTTCGTCTGCGACGCCCGGTGCCAGCGGTACCGCCACGATGCCACCGAGCACGCAGGCCCAGAACATTTCCACGAAGCGTTCGTTGTCGGCAATGAACAGGATCAGCGTGTCGCCGCGCTTGAGGCCACGGCGCTGCAACGCGCCCAAGGCGCCGACAGCGCGTTGGCGCAGTCGCCGGAAGCTCATCGTGCGCTGTTCGTTCTCACCTTCGATGAAGGTGATCTGGCGATCCTCGCGCACGTCCGCCGGCAGGATCGCGTTGAGTGTCTCGAAAGGCAGCATGGGATTCGTTTTCAGCGCGCCACAAGACGCATGTGGAGGTCGTGATGCGAGCGCAGGTTGACCTGGAACTCTGCCGCGGGTGGAACGGTGCCTTCGTATCGCAACTGGAATCGATCGGCGACCATGGCGAGGTGCATCGTCATCTCTGCCATCGCGAAGGTGGCACCGATGCAGTACCGCGGTCCCGCAGAAAACGGCAGGTATGCGAAGCGATGGCGCGCATCGACCGCAGCCGGCTCGAAGCGCAGTGGATCGAAAACTTCGGGCCGGTCCCAGTGCGCTGTCTGGCGGTGCAGCATGTAGGGACAAATGAACACATCGGTGCCTGCCGGCACGTGAAAGCCTCCCAGCACGTCGTCAGCCAAGGCACGCCGGGTGAACAACCACCCCGGCGGATACAGGCGCAAGGCTTCCTGTAGCACCTGCTCGACGTAAGGCGCCGTGGCTGAAGACGCCTCCGCGGGCCCCGAGGCCGATGCAGGTTCGGCGATGGCCGAGTGCAGCCGGGCTTCGACCTGCGGGTTCTGTGACAGCAGGTACCAGGTCCAGTTGAGTGCGCTGGCGGTGGTCTCGTGGCCGGCCACGATCAGCGTCATCAGTTCGTCCAGAAGGGCTCGATCCGGCATCGCTTCGCCGGTGTCGCGGTCGCGCACTTCCATCAGCGTCGACAGCAGGTCCATCTCGATGCGCTGCTCCTGGCGCCGGGCTGCGATCATGTTTAGCACATGGTGGGTCAGCGCTCGGAATTTTGCAGCGAAGGGCAGGTCGCGCCGTGTCTCGCTGGTCAGCAGATCGAACGGGTTGCAGCCCTTCGCGTTGATCAGGCGATCGAGGTCGGTGCCGAACAAGGCGCGCAGCACGATGTTCAGGGCCAGCTCGCTGAGGTCGTGCGTCAGGTTCACGGGCTCGCCGCGTGCGACATGGCCGCTCCATCGGTCAATCAGGTCGACGTTCGCTTGGTGCATCAGCGTCGAGAAACTGCGGATCACCTGACTGTGGAAGGCCGGCTGCACCAGGCGCCGCTGCCGCGACCACAGCTCACCCTCGCTGGCCATCAGCCCATTTCCGAGCAGCACGCGCACGCGCTCGATGCCAATGCCCTTGATGTAGTTGCCCCGGTTTGTCTGCAACACGCGACGGATATCGTCGGCGTTCAGGATCACCAGGCTGTCGTTGCTGCGGCTTTGCGAGGTGAGGCGAAAGGTGTCGCCATAGCGCTGCGACAGATCGAACAGCAGGCTTGCGCTTTCGTCGTTGGCGTCAAGGTCGTGGCGCTCTGATGGGCCGGGGGCCTGCACTTCCTGAACCATAATCATTTTCTGTTTCGACCCTCAAATTGTGTCACGCACACGACAGGCGCCCCTGCGATGACCGTGTCGGTGCTGATCACCTCTGAGTTCGCGTTGTCGCCCGCTCTCGAAGCGCAGTGGCTGGCGAGCCTGCCGCCCCTGCGGCGCATGCAGATTGGCGCTTGGCCCGACACGCCATCGCGCCATCGCTCCCTGCTCGGGAGCCGCCTGCTGTCCCTTGGGCTGCGGCGGCTGGGTTATGGGGGCGACGTACTGGCCACGCTGGCCTATCCGACGAATTCCCGACCGACGCTGGCGTTGCCTGTCAGCTTCAGCCTGTCCCATTGCGATGGACGCATTGTCTGTGCACTGTCTACGCAGGGCGCGGTCGGCATCGATGTCGAGGCGCTGGGGGGGCTGATCGCAGGAGACTTCCGTCTGTACCTCAGTGCGGCCGAGCGCGCTTGGGCTGGGCGCAGCACACGACGTTTCTATTCGGTGTGGACCCGAAAGGAGGCTGTGGCCAAGGCGGCCAGCCAGCGAGGGCTGCGCGATGTAGCCCGGGTCGACACGACACATGGTGAGAACCTCGCTGCCTTTGCCGGCAATCTGTGGCACACCGCCAGCGTGCCCGTTGGCCGGCGCCACGTGGCCCACCTGGCGCTGGCTGAGTTGCCATGCCAGCTGAGCTTTCGCCGCGTCGCCAGGTCGGCGTTTGAACGTGATACCGAGCTCACGTTCCCGGGCACGGCAGGGTAAGCTCGCCGCTTTACTTCCGTTCTGTGAAAGTCAGCATCGTGACCAGACCCCACCGCGCGATCATCCTGAGTGCCGGACAAGGCAGCCGCCTGCTGCCGTTGACGGAGCAGATGCCCAAGTGCCTGATCGATCTTGGGGGGCGCAGCATGCTGGAATGGCAGTTGCGCGCGCTGGACCAGATGGGTGTCGTCGAGGCCGTGGTCGTCACCGGTTTCTACCCTGATCTGGTCGAAGCCGAGCTGAAGCGTGTGGCGCTGGCCCAATTGCGCGTTCGTACGCTTTACAACCCGTTCTACAAACTGGCTGACAACCTGGCGAGTTGCTGGATGGCCCGTGCCGAGCTGAGTGGCCCTTGTCTGGTCCTCAACGGCGACACCCTGTTCGAACCGGCCATCGCCGGCCGCCTGCTGGCCGCACCCATTGCGCCCATCACGGTCACCATCGACCGCAAGGCGGCTTACGACGCTGATGACATGAAGGTCGTGACTGAGGGTGATCATTTGCGAGCGATTGGCAAGGCGCTGACCGCTGATCGCGTCAACGGCGAATCGATCGGTTTTCTCCGATTCGACGCAGACGGCGCGGCCTTGTTCGTCGCCGAACTCGAACGCACGATGCGCACGCCCGAGGGCCCCGGCCTGTGGTACCTCTCAGCGATCAATCGACTCGCCAATGCGGGTGCCGATGTACGCGCTGTCTCCATCGAAGGGCTGCAGTGGGGCGAGCTCGATTTCCCGGCCGATCTGGTTCAGGTACGGGAATTGGCGTCGACCTGGAACGTCGAGAAGCAGTCTGCTTCGGTAACGGCCTGAGGGTCTGGATGAGTGCGCTGCGGCGCAGGGCCATGGCCGCTGCAGTCGCGTGATTCACCGGTTGATCAGTTCGCGCGCCAACTCCAGGTCTGTGGGCTTGTCCACATCGATGGCCGCTCGTCCATCGCGCAGCGTCACGATGGCGAGCCGCGCGCCGCCAGCCAGCGTGCCCAGGCGTGTGGCCGCTGCCGACAGCGTCAGTTGACCCAGACGGTAGCGCAACGCAAACAGCCAGCCCAGGCGCTGCATCATCCGGAGCGGGTCCTTGCGATGGCGCTCCAGCTCGCGCCAAAGCTCAACCACACCCGCCGCTGCGGGTCGTGCCATCAGGAACAGATTGCAACCGGAGTAATCGCCATCGGCAAAGCGCAGCCAGGTGCGCCTGGTGTGTGGTGCTGCCGCCTCCACCGCAGCGCGCTCGGCCAGTGCGGCCGTCACGTCGGCGTCGGCCGGACAAGCGGTCAGAAACTCTGTGAGCCAGGCTGCCTCCAGCAAGGCGTGGTCGGCGGTTGTTACCAGCAGCGGGACACCCAGGGCGGCAAGTGCTGCAGCAACAGTGGCGCTGGGACCCGAGGCCGTGGACATTGTTGACAGTGGCTTGCCAAGCACCGCAGGCTGCAAGCCCGCCAGTCCGCTGAGCAACTCAGGTTGCTCGATCGCGACGACGATTCGAGTGACCTCTGGCACGGCAGCGAGTGCGCAGACCACGCGCTCGATCATCGTGTGGCCGCCTACCTCGATCAGCGCCTTGTGACTGACGCCCGCATGGGCTGCCATCGGGTCGCCACCGGTGCGGGTGCCGGCCAGCACCAGCGCTGTCAGCTGCTTCACGGCGTGAGCAACTTGTCGAAGACGCGGTAGGTCTTGTATGGCTTGGCCCCGAGCGCTTCAATGACGTGTCGCATGGGCCGGTTGTCCTCGAGGATCCAGGACAGCTCGACCTGCCGCACGCCCTTGGCCCGCAAGCCCTTGCGCAGCGAATCGATCACCAGAAACGGCGCCAGCCCGCCGGCCATGCTGCCGCTGAAGCTGCGGCGGATGCCCATCAGCGGCACCCGCGCCGTGCGCGCACCACCCTTCAGACGCCACAACAGCTTCAGCCAGTTGAAGGGCAGCAGCCGGCCGTTGAAATCGGCGATCAGCTCGTTCAGGTTGGGCAGTGCGATGCCGAAGCCGACCGCCTCGCCGTTCATCTCGACGATCGCGACGCAGGTCGGGTCGATCAGCATCTTCATGCTCTTGGCCATGTGCGCAATCTCGGCCTTCGTGAAGGCGATGAAGCCCCAGTTCTGCGACCACGCATCGTTGAAGATCGCGGTGACGGTGTCGAACTCTTCAAGGTAGCGAGACTTGTCGAGGTGACGCACCGTCAGTGCCTGCGCCGTGCGGCTGTCGATCTTGCGACGCGCAGCACGTGGCAACTCGTGGTCCATGTCGTACATGTAGGCGATCAGATCCTTCGCCTTGGCATAGCCCAGGGCCTCGATGCGCGCTGCGGCATAGCTGGGGTCATGGCCCATCAACATCACCGGCGGGGTGTCGAAGCCATCGATGAGCAGCCCGGTCTCTTCGTTGATCGACAGGTTGAACGGTCCCAGGATGTGCCGCTTTCCGCGTTCACGAAGCCAGCCTTCGGCGGCTGCGAAGAGCGCGGCGAACACCTCGCCATCGTCCTCGGCGGCGATCATGCCGAAGTGGCCGACCTCCGGGTCAGCGATCAGTTGGTCAATCTGCGCACTGATGCGTCCGACATCGCGGCCGTCGCGGCGCGCCAACCAGAATTGCGTCTCGGCATGCTGGAAGTAAGGATTCTTCGCCGGCGAAAGTGCTTCTCGACGCTCCAGTACCAACGGTGCGACAAAGGCCCGGTCGTTGACATACAACTGCGACGGAAGCGTGATGAACCGGTCCAGTTCCGCCGGTGTACTGACAGGGAGGATCTCGATGGGGTTCGTCATGGGGTCATGGTCGCTCGCAGGCTCGCAGGCGCCACAAGCCAATCGAGATGAACAGCAGTGGTGCCGCAACCGCCGTGACCAGTGGAGGAAGCTGACCGCTGGCACCCAGCGAAGCCACGATGCCGTCGAACAGCAAGAACGCCAGACCCAGCGACAAGGCAATCAGCATGGCACTTCCGCCGCCGCCGCTGCGGGTGAGTGTGGCAGCCGTCGGCAGAGCCAGCAGCAACATGATGAACACCACAAGCGGCGCTGCGAATGATCGGTACAAGGCGGTTTGGTAGTAGCTCAGGGGTTGTGATCCCACGCGCGAACCCACGATCACATCGGCCAGCATGATAGTGGAGAGGTACGGTCGCGCCACGCCGAGGCGCAGCACTTCTTCGGGGTGGAGATTGGTCTGCCAGACCAGGGACTCGTCATGAATCCGCCGCACACCAGACGGCTCGACGCGCAGTTCTGTCACGTCTTCCAATTGCCAGGCTTGGCCATCCCACTGCGCGCGAGCGGCTCGCAGGCGCGAGGTCAGCAGCCCCGCCTCGCTTGCGTAGACGCGGATGCCCTTCAACTGCATCCCGTCCGGGCTGATGCTGTCGATCGACACCAGCCCACCGCGGGTGTGCGCCCACAACGGCTTCTTGACCTCCTCTGCGGGCGTGCTCGCGTTCCACCACTGTTTCAAGGCGATCTCGGCGCGCGGCAGTACCGCTTGCACCAGGGCCACCTGCAGCACCGTGAAGACCAGCAACACGGGCAGCAGATACACGAGCATGCGCATGAAGCTGACGCCGCAGGCGCGCATGGCCGAGATCTCCAGCGTGCGTGCCATCGAATTCAGCGAGGTCATTGTTCCCAGCAGTACCGCCAAGGGCAGGGCCAGCCCCAACTCGGCCGGCAGGCGCAGCATCGCGTAATAGAGCAGGCCGCCGAAGCCCTGTCCGCGTTCGAAGATGTCGGTGGTGACGTCAAGCAGTTCGAGCACCTGCATCATGGCCGTCAACACCGCCAGCAGTGCCAGGATTTGTGTCCCGACGCGGCGGCAGAGGTACGCCTGCATCGAGCCGATCATCGGTAAACCCTGAGTGCGCTGGGTGGCGATCGCCGAGTGTTCATGACGCGCTTGGGGCGCGTCGGTGCGCCCGGGTTCGGGTGCGGTCGATCAGCGCTTCGATTGCCATCACCGCACGCAATACGGGGTTGTCTCCGGGCCACGCGAGGCTGCGGCGGAAGATCCAGAAACTCATCACGGCGAACACGACAAAAGGCGTCCACACCGCCGCAGCGGGCGGCAGGCGGCCCGATTGGCCCAGGCTGGCGCCGAGCTGAAGTGCGTGATCGAGGCCTAGCAAAGCCACTGTGGCAAACACAACGCCGGGCGTACGGCGGCCCCGTTTGGACGCCATCCCCAGTGGCAGTGCCAAAAGGGGAAGAAGCGGGAAGATCAGTGCGCGTGCCAAGCGGCTGTGAAACTCGGCCGCGGGCTTGGTCTGATAGCCGTCCTGGTGCATGGTGTGCCACAACTCGGGCAGCGTCAGCTCTCGCACCGACCCGCCGCGCTCGGCCAGCGGTTCTGCCTTGGGTGAGACATCCCGGTCGGTCGCGCCCTGCACGAAACGAGACAGCGAGACGGCCGCACCAACTTCCGTGGTGCCTTCGCTCACTCGCAGGACCAGTCCGTCTTCGAAACGCATCCGCAGCCCGTCTGGTGTTGGGACGAGCCTGCCGCGCGAGGCTGTCAGCACGTCTTCGCCGTGGGCGCCGCGTCGCTCCATGAAAACGCCGCGCAGGTTCTTGCCATCGGGCTCGATCACATCAGCGGTGAAGGTCACGCCGTTCCCGATGTCGACGAACCGGTTTTCCTCGACCCGCGAATCCCAGCCGGTCTGCAGCACCCGGTTCACCACCACGTTGTAGCCGTAGCGCGCCAGCGGCTGCAACTGGCCGTAGAGATACAGGCTGAACATGGCCAGCAGCACGGCCAGCACGAAATAGGGCGCGGTGACGCGGGCGATCGACCGGCCGGTGATCAGCATCACATCGAGCTCGTTGTCATCGCACATGCGGGCGGCGGCCATGAAGATCGCGGCCGTGAAGGCCATCGGCAGCGCCAGACCCAGGTAGTGCGGTACCAGCGTGGCCGCCATCACCAGCACGATGGACGGAGGGGCACCGGCGGAGGCCGCCAGATCGAACAAGCGCAGCAGGCGTTCGAGCAGCTGTGCGAGAAGCAACGCCAACAACGACAGCGCCAGCGGACCGGCAATCAGGCGCAGCGCGTAGCGGTCGAGTCGGTCGAAAGCGAACCAGGGACGCAAGGTCTCAGCCCGTTTGCCGCAGCCAGGCGGCTCGCAACTGCGCCAGCAGCGCATCGCTCGTGGCGACATCGGGTGTCACTGCGGCGTCGAGCATCGGCGGGCCGGGCCAGCCAACGTCCGGGAAGTTGGTGCTGCCGAACTGGCGCGAGCCTTCGTAGCGCGGGATCACGTGAAAGTGCACGTCCGGGTCGACCATCATCAACATCAGGTAATTGATCCGCTCGTAGCGCACCACATCGCGCAGCGCGCCTTCGATGCGGCGTATCACCGCTCGCATGTCGGCATAGGCTTGCGGACTCACATCGGAGAACGCACGCACCGGCTCACGGCAGATCAGCACCAGCGACCCCAGAGCGGGCTGCTTGGGACGCAGCAGCACCGTCCAGTGATCCGTCTGAGCGATTCGCGAGGCCGGGTCACCGAACTTGATCTCGGTGGCCGTCTTGGGTGCAGCGTCAGCCATGGTCGATTCAGCTCATTTCTCAGGCGCGGTGATTATCGCTTGCAGGCCCGGGGCGCATTGGCGGCAGGCGCAGCTCGTAGACACTGTCTGTCTTGAACGCCTGGTCCGAGACCGACCATCGCCGCACCGTGACTTCGATGCTGCGCTCGCCAGCACCGGCAACCAGTCGCAGCCGATGCCAGCGTGCGCCCTCGTCCTGCGGATTGGGCAGCGCCGTGGACGACGGAACGCACTGACAAGGAATGGACCCGCTCGGCCCCGCGATCGTGTCCAGCCGCGCGCTCCGAGCGTGTCCGTGCAAGACCAGCTCAGCCCCGGTGCGCCGGAGCACCGCGCGCAAGTCGCTGCCATCAGCCAGAGCCTTGCGCCAGCCGATGGCCCCTGCTGCCGCGGGATGGTGAAGCATCACGATGCGCACCTGTGCGGCGTCTCCTTCGGCACGAAGTGCCTGCTCGAGGCGCGCAAGTTGATCGGCACCCAGGCGGCCGCGCGCCAGCAGCGGCGGGGTCGGCAGCGCCGAATTCAAGCCGATGAGCGACACCTCGCCCACCCGATGCACAAATGGCCAGTCATCTTGCAGCCGCGTCCAGCGGTCCCACAAGCCGAGGCCTTCAGCTGCCGGCACGGGCACCAGCGCGTCGTGGTTGCCGGGAACCAGGCTGATCCGATCGGCCGGCACCAGCGCCGACAACCACTCGGCGGCTTGCCGAAACTCGCCGGGCAGAGAGAAGTTGGTGATGTCACCCGTGATCAGCACGTGATGCACCGCGTGATCGCGCAGGTCCTGAGCGAGCGCGGCGAGGACCTCACCGCTTTGCACTGCGTGGCGCTTTTGCCAGGACCAGACGCTGAGCTGCCGCTTCGAGAACCGCTGGCGCCAGCTCAGATGCGGCTCGAAGGGCAGGTGCAGGTCGGAGATGTGGGCGAGCGTCAAATCGCTCATCGATAATGCGCGGCTGTTGATTTGACTCGCTGTCGCGATGTCCACGCCTTGGGAATTCACCCTCCGATGATGCCAAAAGAATTTTCGCCACCGGGCAACGGGCTCTGCTCTTGAGCGCCGCACCAACGCCAGAGCGCCGGACTGCCGGTATCGTCGTCGGCGATTCGCCGCTGCGCCTGTGGGGCCTGACCTCCACCCAGCGCCTGCAACGGCAGTTCGTACGCGCACAGGCCACTGCCGATGCGCACGACGCGAAACGATGGTTGCTGCTGCGAGCCGACTGGGTCTATGACGATGCCTTCGTGCGCAGCCTCGCCTCGGCCGATGAAGACCTGGCGCTGACCGCGCCGGACGGTGGCGTCATCGCACTGAGCCTGTCGGCCGCATCGATGTCCGCGACCGACGCATCGGCGACGCTGGCGGATCGGCGCGCCCCACCCAGCGCTCGCCTCGTGACGCCTGCGCAATTGGCCGATGGATACAACGACGTGCTGCGCAAGCGCGAGCCACCTTACCTGATGGCCCTGACGGAAGCCGAGCTTCCCGCCATCGAAAAGCGCATCTTCGCGGGCTCCTACAAGGGCGTCACCGATGTGGTCACGCTGCACGTCTGGCCCGCCCCTGCGCGGGCCGTGACGCGGTGGTGCGCCAACAACGGCATTTCGCCGAACCAGGTCACCTCGGCCAGCCTGGTGTTGGTCTTCGTGGCCATGTGGCTGTTCTGGACCGGCCACTATGGCTGGGGCATGCTGGCGGCCTGGGTCATGACCTTCCTCGACACCGTCGACGGCAAGCTCGCCCGGGTGACGCTGACCTCGACCCGCTGGGGCAATGTGTTCGATCACTCGATCGACCTGATCCACCCGCCGTTCTGGTGGTGGGCGTGGGTCGTGGGTCTGCCGGCCGCGGGGTTCAGCTTGGCCCAAACCGGTCTGGTGCTGACGGTGATCGTCGGTGGCTACGTGCTGCAGCGCATCGAGGAAGGCATCTTCATGGCCTGTTTCAAGATGGACATGCACGTCTGGCAGCGCTTCGACAGCTGGCTGCGCTTGTACACCGCACGGCGCAATCCCAACCTGCTGATCCTGAGCGCATCCCTGCTGGCCGGGCGTCCTGATATCGGCATCCTCGTTGTCGCGTGGTGGACAGCGATCTGTCTGGTCATCCATGCGCTGCGCATCGTGCAGGCGGCCTTTGCGCGGCGGCGCGGGCCTCTGCGGTCGTGGTTGTCGGTGTGAGCGAAGAGCCGCTGCGCGACCTCCTTGCTGAGGAACTGCGGCGCGAGTTGCCACCCGCGGTCACCGCGCTGGCTGCGCAGCTGGCCCAGCGCGCCAACGGTGAGGCCGCAGCAGTACTGTTCTATGGGTCCAACCTGCGCGATGCGCGTCTGGACGGCGTCCTCGACTTCTATGTCTTGCTCGACCGCGTGAGCGCGTGGCCGGGACCGCGGCTGGCGGCGCTGGCGAACTGGCTGCTGCCACCAAACGTTGGCTACATCGAGGCCACGGTGGATGGTCAGGCGTTGCGTGCGAAGTACGCGCTGATCAGCGTCGCGCAGTTCCACCGCGGCGTGTTGCCTGCTGCAATCGACACCACCTTATGGGCGCGCTTTTCGCAACCCAGTTGCTGCGTTTGGGCGCGCAGCGACGCGGATCGTGAGGCCACGACCGATGCAGTGCGGCAGGCGGTGATCACCGCCTCGGGATGGGCTGCCGACCTCGGCCCCGCGCGTGGTGACGCGCTGGCGTACTGGCGTGCCCTGTTCGCCAACACCTATGCCGCCGAATTGCGGGTCGAAAGAAGTGCTCGCGGCGACGATCTGGTCGCGCGGGATGCCGAGCGCTACGCGACCTTGCTGCCCGAGGCCTGGCGGTCAGCGGGGATCGCCTTTGAGTCCACCGTCGAAGGCCAACTGGTGCCGCAGTTGTCGGCCGCTTCGCGTGCCGCTGCCGCGCGCCGTTGGGAGGTGCGCAGACGGCTGGGCAAGCCACTCAACATGGCGCGGCTGCTGAAGGCTGCATTCACCTTTGATGGCGCGATGGATTACGCGCTGTGGAAAGTGGAGCGCCATTCAGGCGTCAGACCCGAGGTCACGGACTGGCAGCGACGCCATCCGTTGCTCGCAGCCCCGGGGCTGTATCGGCGCTTGCGCAAGCTCAAGGTATTGTCTTGAGGATGCAGAGGAACCGGTGAGTACGCGTGACTTCGACCTTGAAACACGCTCAAGCGCAGACCGCGTCGGCACCCACCCGCGCACTGCCTGGTGGTTTCAATCCACGAACCTACAGCACGCGAACGTGCGCATGCGTGCGGCCATCCTTATGCGCTCGCTGTCCCAACAAGGCACCGAGGTGGCATGGTTCACTGCAAAAGAAGTCGACAGTTACACCTGCGTGATCGTGAACAAGCGCTACGACGACGACAGCTTGATGCAGTTACGCAGCTTTAAGCAGCGCGGAGGGCGACTCGTTCTCGACCTTTGCGACAACGACTTCATGCCATCTTCCCAGGGCCACAAACACCAGCACAGAGCGATGAATGCGCGTGCGCTGGCAGCGATGGCCGATGTCATCGTCACCGTGTCAGCTGAACTGGCCCGGATCGTCACGCGGGAGTGCCCCACTGCGGATCGGGTGGTCGTGATCGGCGATCTGCCCGACGACCTGTCCATGGTCGCCGCGCCCCCCTGGCGCCAGATCTACAACAGGTGGAAGCTCGCCCGAGCGCTTGCGGACTTGGACCGCGCTGCACCTCCAGGAGTCACTCGGCTGGTGTGGTTTGGCGTGTCGGGCGGCAGCAAGCAGTTCAAGCCAAGGGGGCGTGAACGCTTCAAGGGGTTGAGCGACTTGGCGCGGATCGCTCCGACGATCGCGCAGTTGGCTCAGACTCACCCGCTGCACGTGACCGTCATCAGCAACAGCGCTGAGATGTATCAATCGCACGTCGCACCACTGCTGCCCTCGAGCCGGTACATCGAGTGGGATCCTTGGACTTTCGACCTTCTGCTGCGTCAGCAACATATCGTTTTGATCCCAGCGCAGCCTAACGAGTACGCCGCCTGCAAGAGCGACAATCGAGTCGTCTCTGCGCTGCGCGCGGGCATTGCGGTCGTGGCCGATCCCGCGCCTAGTTACGCGGCTTATGGCGACGTGATCGCGTTGGGCGACATGGCAGCGGGTCTGCTGCGTTACTTGAACGACCCTGCGCGCCGCATTTCGGACGCTAATCGAGGTCAGGCCCAGGTTCTAGATGCTGGCCATGCGAACCGCGTGCTGGCCCAGTGGATCGAGATTTTGTGATCCACAGCCAGGTTTGCGATCCGGCTCCGGCTATCGAGTCAGGAGTACGGCAGCGCCCGTTTCAGATCTTCGGATTCGGATGCATCCCGAAGAAGCTGCGTAACCGCTCTAGGCGCCTCATGAACCAGTACTCCAGGGTGTTCTGGACGTAATAGGTCAGCATGATGGACTGCCGCTCCCCTTCGGCTTCGGTGGCCGTTTCGGCGCTGTGCCAGCTTTCCGCTTGCTGTACCGGAAAGGCATAGCCGCTGGCCGGCAGGAACTGCATCTTGCGGGTGCGCAGTGCAGCCTCGCCGCTGGGCCCGTCGTGAAAGATCGTGCCAATGTGCTTTTGCGACTCGTCCCGCGGCAGATAGAACTGCACGGTGATGGCCTTTTTCGGCACATCGGCGTGGATGCCGATGCGATAGCCCGGCAGATCGCGCACGATGATCGGGATCGGATAGAACTTCAGCCGTTCGATGTCGCAACCGAACCGCGCTTCCAGTGCTCGTCGGAACTTGCGTTTGAACGCATCTTCGAGGTCCTTTGAGGTTAGCAGGCGAGCCAGCGGCGCCCAGCGCGCGCGCACTGCGGCCGGCAGAAACCAGAGCTGTTCGGGGTACAGGTAGAAACGCAGGCGTGTGCTGCTTCCATCGGGCCGCAGGGCGTCCCGATGGCGCAATTCGTGGAAATGTTTGACGGGCGGGATGCTGTCGAGCAACTGCCGGTAGAAGGCCTGCGGAAACAGATCGCGCATGCAGATGTGATCAAAGGGTTGGGTCTCGAGCGGCGCCCGCTCTATGCCTTCGATGAAGCTGCGTACATCCAACGGGATCGGTGACGCGTCCATCGGGAGGGCGGTCTGCTCAGGCATGTGATGGAGCTCCAGAGTTCATGCGGGGGCTTCACGTTGCGCGATCGACGCCCTCCGTGAATTTCAAAATGGGGCGGATGTTACGGAATCGAAGCGGCTGTGACAACGGAAGATTAGGCCGGGCGTTGCGCCGCTGGGGTGTATCGATTTGTGCAACTGCGTCATTGTCAGGGGGGCAACCAGCCGGCCGAGCGATACCAGGCCACCGCATCGGCAAAACCGCGGTCAAGGTCGAACTGTGCGGTCCAACCCGCAGGTTGTGCTAATTCGGCTGGCGTGACGGCCCAGTCTGGATGGTTCAGTTCACGCAGTTTTTGCGAGCTGAGCATGCTGGCAAAGCCCAGTGAGCGCGCGAGGTCGCCCAGCAGTGCGATGCCGCTGAGCAGGCTTTGCGGCGCTTTCACGATTCGAGGCGACGGATTGCCAACAGCACGCGCGGCGGCGCACAGCAACTCGTCCCAGCGGTAGCCATCAGGCCGACCATCGGCGGCTGTCACCACGCCGCCCAGGGGTTGGGCAGATGCGAGTGTGACGATCAGGCGAGTCAGGTCTTGCACATGAATCATTGCCACGACCGCTTCCCGCATGCCCAGCAGTGGCACCAGACGATGACGCGCGAGCTGGAAGAGCAGCAGGGTTTCGCGGTCGCATGGTCCGTAGACAGCAGGTGGGCGCAGAACGGTAGCGCGAGGACCCAGCATGTCGAGTACGGCATCTTCCCCGGCCCGCTTGCTAGCAGCATAGTCAGATAACAAGGGCTCACGCGCTGCCAGGGTGGACACATGCACGAAATGCGCGTCGGGCGCTAGTCCGTGTACCGTGCGCGCCAATTTCACGACCGCATCGCAATTGACCGTGAAGAAGTGCTTTCGCCGCGCGGCCTTGATCAGCCCTGCGAGGTGAATCACTGCATCAGCGCCATCGACCAGCCGCGCTAGGGCTGTCTCGTCACCTAGCGAGCCAACCACCACCTGTGGCCGCAGCGCACGCCACTGCATTTCATCGGGCTCCCTTCTCATCAGCAGTCGAGTGCGCCAACCTGCCTGCGCCAGCGCGCTGACGAGGTGTCGGCCAATAAAGCCAGTGGCGCCGGTCACTGCGGCCAAAGGCGTCGCCGGGCCAGGTGGAATTGGGGTGGGTAGCGTATTCATCAAAGCGGATTCTGGAGGGCATTCCATATCCTGCGGTCGAACCTGACCATGCGGAATCACCCGCCTCGAAGCACTAGACTTCACTTCCGGTCCGACATCAAGATGGCCTGACGCTCTATACCTTATTGACGGGCACCCTCATCGCAGATTGAGTTTTCTGGGACCTGATTGAATAATATGCTGGCGCAATGTATAACTCTTGAAATACGCTCTGAGCGGGGGCGGTCAATTCTATTGGCTTTCGATAAAGATATTGTTTTCATCCAAAGACTCAAGTTCTCGTTTTTCGATTTTGATGATTCGGATGAGGTCGCTGATCTGGCGCTAAAGTCGTGCAAGTCAGTCCCGCAAAACCCAGTCGTCCGTGCCAGCCTTCGAACCCTGCTCAAGTTCCAATACAACTGGACCCGGCGATACCTTGAGCAATACACGGGTTGCATCGCACTGTGTTGGAATGGCGTCAAAGGGAGGCGTAAGATTTTTGCCGAAGCGGCCAAGCGTGCTGGTCTAAAAACTGTCTTTTTTGAAATATCGCCGTTGCCCGGCAGGGCAACCATTGATCGGGTGGGTGTTAATTTTGAAAGCTCGCTCCCGAGAGTTTCTGATTTCTATCTCGATTGGCAGAAACAGAACCAAGAATGCCATCATCATTGGAAACAGGTCAGGGACAAGATTGTGTCCCGGGCCGACATCATCAACAGGAATGTTCAGCAGATTGATAGCGAAGAGCGTCTCCTGCAAGGGCCCTACCTATTTGTCCCGCTACAGGTTCAAACTGATGCGCAGATCAGGTGTTTTGGAGGCCTGATCAAATCGATCACGCAATTGGTACAAGTCGTCAATGACTATGCAAAATGCCTGCCTCCCGGCTGGACCATACGGATCAAGGAGCATCCGTCATCCTCCATTCCATATCGATTGAGAGAGTTAATAACTAACACTGATCGAGTTATCGTTGATAACAAGACGGATACCGTAAGGCTGATCCGCGGCAGCAGCGGGGTGGTTACTATCAACTCCAGTGTCGGCATTGAAGCGCTTTTCTTTGAAAAGCCGATTCTGGTTCTTGGGCAGGCCTTCTATGGTTTTGAGGGAGTCGCAAACATAGTCAATTATCTCGAGGAGGTGGCTGATGTTTTTTCAAACCCGGCAAGAAAAATGACGTTTGATCCAACTGCCGTCAGCGCGTTCTTGAATTACCTGTGCTGTGACTACTATCCGGAGATTAGCATTGGTAATGACAACTCCGTTTCCATCGACGCAGCTTGGCTGGCGGAATTCAAGAAAAATATTTGAAAAATCACTCCATCAATGCGTTGATGCGGCCCAGGGTTTCGTTGCGTTCGCGCTCTGCCCAGGCCGTTGGACGCTTGCTTCCATCGAACATGCCGGCCTGCTGCAGTGCGCGATGCAGGAGTCGGACATCGCGCACTGCCGTCAGCAGCCCGAACTCGATCACTGCTTCGAGCATCCGTGCGCTGATCGATGAAGGTGCGCGTTCGGCAGCGACACGCCATGCGGACGCGAAGCGTCTGCTCCAATCTGGCCGGATCGGCAACTCGAACAAAGCCACCGGCTTGTCACTGAGCAAGGCTTCCGTCGTCATGGACGCGCTGTCTTCGGTGACGATGAAGCGATCGGCCGAGGCCAGTAGCGCGCGGTATGCCTTCTTGCCTTCGCCGCGCCAGGGCACGACCTGTGAGGGAACCTCCACGGACCGCTCCAGGATCGGTATGGTGTTCGGCGGGGTGCGTGGGCTGTCGAGCAGCCATGCACTGCCTCCGAGGTCTCGCACCTGGCGGTTCACCATGGTGGCCAGCGCGCTGACAGCAGCATCTGAGTACACATAGGGCCGGGTGACGCCGCCGATCAACACCGCCGTCCATGGGCGCGGCATGGAGGTTGCCGCAGGAGGCAGCCACGCCTCTAGAGGCGGATCAGCAGGCGGCGGCAGGAACGGCATCAGGTTGGACAGCACGTTCGGGCGCGACGGCAAGGCGTACTGGGGTGTGGTGATGACCAGGTCGAACCACGACAGCGGTGCCCACGGGCGGTTGACGTGGACCAACTTCGTGTAGCCACCCGACTGTCGGCGTATCCAGCGGGCGGTCGGCACGCTCTTGCCACCAGCGGCCAGCACGATGCGCGGCCACGGTGGACCCAGGGGCTGATCTGTCCGCCAACCTACGTGGCTGGAGGCCCTTATTTGCGCTGGGATGTGGACGGCGTGGTTGAAACGCAACGGAATCGTGCGAAACGGCAGTTGCAGTGCTTCGGCGATAGCGAGCAGTTGTTGGTTGTCGCCATGCCATTTGCCCAACAAGACCCAGATCGGGGCGGAATTCGTCTCAGAGTCCATGAGTGATCTATGGGTGACCTGAATTTGACCTTGCATGACTTGAGTCCGCATGAGCGCTCTGGTCGGCGGATGCACCCGCAGGGCCGTGCGCCATGGGCAGCTCACTCCAGCGCCGGTGATGCCAGCTCCACAGCTCCGGGTGCTGCAATACCTGCTGCTCCGTCAAGCGAGTCAAGAATTCGACATCGGCTTCCAGCGATCCTTGACCGATGGTCACTTTCGGCTGGATCGCGAATCGCCACAGCGGCGTGGCCGCCGTGGCCACCATCGGCAGCACCGGTGATCGCGAGACGCGGGCCAGTTGGGCTGGACCGGCGGGCATTGGCACGTCCTTGCCCAGGAAGCGCTGCATCACACCGTTCTCCGCCCTGCTAACGCCTTGGTCCATCATCAGGAACAGCACACGGCCCTGTTTCAGTGCCGCCAGCATCTGGCCATAGGCACGGATGCCGCCGTTCGCCAGAATGGCCTGGATGCCGTATTGCTCCAGGCCGCACTGGAAAAAGCCGGTCGACATCATGCGGGCCTTGCGGTACAGAAGCGAGACCGGCCAGCCTTCCTGCGCCACCCGGATCATCGCGAGACTCGCATTACCCATGTGAGCGGCCAGCACGATCGCGCCGCGTCCCTCGGTCATTGCAGAGCACAGATGCTCCAGGCCTTCGAGCTCGCAGCGGGCTGCGAGCACGCTTTCCTCCTGGCGCTGGTCAAACATCGACAGGATCTCCATCAACGCACCGTTGTTCACCCGATAGGCTTCGCGCAGCAATGCCTGAACCGATCGGTCATTGGCGGTGTGCCCGAGCACCTGTGCGACTTCGCGTTGCAGCCGTCGGCTCCGTGGCCAGTCCAGCCAGAACTGCATCTCGCCTAGCCAGCTGCCCAGGGCGAGCGCATGCCGGAAGCCGATGACACGCAGCAGCGTGCGCAGGCTGAGGAACATCGCACGGCGCCATCGCCGTCGCAGGCGCCGAACCTTGCCCATTCAAGCGCGCGCCGCGATCGGGGTCGGACTTGCCAGCGGCTGCAGCCTGCTGAGCTGCCCGTCGGCCAGTCGGTACACGCAGTCGGCCGCCTGGATCAACAGGTCCTGGTGCGCGACGGCCAGAATCGTCAACTGACCTCGCAGGTGCTTGACGGCTTCGATCACCGCTGCCTGCGCTTCCGCGTCGAGATGGCTGGTGGCCTCATCGAGGATCAGCAGCCGTGGCTCGTGCACCAGCGCGCGGGCGATGGCCAGGCGCTGGCGTTGTCCACCGGACAAGCGCGAACCCCCTTCGCCGACGCGGGTCTGCAGCCCTTCGGGCATGGCCTCGACGAAACTGAGCGCGTCTGCGGCGCGCAACGCTGTACGGATCTGCTCGTCGCTGATCCCGACCTCACCCAGCGTGACGTTGTAGGCCACCGATTCATCGACCATCACCGATTCCTGCGGCACGTAGCCGATCTGTCGCCGCCACTGGCGCAGATCCAGCTCGCTGAGCTCCACGCCATCGACGAGGATGCGACCGTCAGTCGGTCTCAGCAGACCAACGACCAGATCCAGCAAGGTGGTCTTGCCTGCGCCCGACGGCCCGATGATGACCGTCAATTGCTGCGCCGGTACGGTGAAGGTGCCGTGCTCGACGATCGCACGACGTTCGCCGTGGCTGAAGCTCACGTCCTCGAAGCGTATGCCTTCGATCAGGGCCACCCGCTGATCGCCACCCGGGGGTTCGACTTCGGCGCGAGCATCATTGATGTGATCCATCACCGACCAGTACGCACTTTCGCGCAGGACAACCTGCTGGTACGCACGCTGAGCCTTCGACAGGTAGCTGACGGTGCGCGCGAGCAGGAACACCATCACCAGCACTTCGGCCAGCGGCATCTTCAGCACGACCAGGCTGAAGAAGAAACCGACGCCGACCATGATCGCCAGCAGCGGCTCTTGCAGCGCGCTCATCGCCTCGCGGCTGATCACCTGACGGCGCAGGGCCCGACGCAGGGCTCGTGTCTGGTCAGACAGCAGTGCATCGACATGATCCTCGCGGGCCATCGCCTTCAGCGCCTTCGCGGCTGCCATCTGCCCTCCCATCACCGACAACAGCGACCTCAGCAGGACGGTCTGCTGCCGGCCTGCCTGCAGCGAACTGCGCACCAGCGTGTGCAGCGCGAACAGCAGCAGGGCGCCGGCGATGATCGCGGCCACGCCGGCCTGCCATGAAATCGACAGCGCGACAGCCAGGAAGATCAGGCCATTGAGGACCATGGCCGCCATCTCGGCGCTGTGCTGGAACGCCTCGGAGGCGCGCTGTGCCTCGCTGGCGACGGCATTGGTCAGGCGCCCGACCGATTGATCCAGATAGTGAGTCCAGCGTGCGGACATCACTGAGCGGATCAGTGCGAGCCGCAGGTCGGTGGCGATGTTGGCAACGGTGTAGCCGACTTGTCGGTTGGCAACGAGGGACAACACCGCTTTCAGTCCGATCAGCACCGTCGACAGCGTCAACAGCACTGCCGTGGTGGGCTGCAGCCCCAGGAACTGCGTCACCTGTATTGCGACCCTCTCTGGCATCGACGGTGTGTGGGCGCCCGTGTTCGTGGCGAACGACAGCATCGACAGCAACATCGACATGCCCAGGCTGTCTGTCAGCCCTGCCACGAAGACCGCCACCAGCGCTGCCGCACTGCGCCCCGGGTAGGCGCGAACAAACGCACCGATCATTTGCAGCGCGCGGCTGGGTTGCGCCTTGGCCTTTTGCTTCTTGCTCATGGCCGAATGAAACGCAGGCGTGGGCCTGTGCCGATGGTGACCGGCCGGCTCGGGTCGGCGTCGAAAGGTTCGCCGTCCAGCATGTAGCTGGCGAGGCCGCTGATCGTCACCTGATCGCAGCGTCCGCTGAGGTAGCCGTTGTCGGCACTCATCGCCGGGGTGTACCGCCCGGTCAACAGCCGCGGCAGCGTGCGCCAGAAGCGCGGTGCGTCTTCGCTGACGGAGGTCACTCGCACATCGCCTTGGCCCCTCGGCGCATACGGATCGAACAGACCGGTACGGTGCAGCAGCGTGGTCGCGAGCACCAGCCGCACTGGCCCGTCTTGTGTGCCACTGGCGCCGGCGTCCACGTGCAGGCGCGGGCAATGCATGCCGGAGCGCCCGAGCAGCGAGCGAGCGCCCAGCCGCAGCAGGTAACCGATCGTGCTGAGGTCACCTTGCGATTTGAGCTCGGCACGGTGTTGATGACACTGGCGGATCACACTGTCGATCAGCGCTGCCGAGAAGAAAAAGCCGTGTCGCATCGGCGCGCCGGACTGCTCGATGCGCAGCGCACAGCGCTCTTCCACTGCAGCATCCCAGCGCTGCTCATGGGCGAGCAGCAGCGCCCGCTTCAAGGTCGGCAACGCCCGACCACCCGGCACCAGGTCGGCTGCCGTCAGGTTGGTTCGCCCTCCAGGTAGCACCAGCAGATCCGGCGTCCAGGCACCTGCAGGCAAGCTCGACAGCTGGTCGACGATGGCACAGACCGTACCGTCGCCAGCCAGCAGCATGACCTGGCTTTGGCGCCGCGCGAGGATCGCTGCGATGGCGGCGCGCGTGGCGTCCGGGCCATCGACGCTGATCACTTCGGCGCCGTGAGATTTCGCCAGCGCCGTGGCCTGAATCGCCAGGCCTCGCGAAGCGCTGAAGCTGCGCGGGTTGACGATCAGGCACGGGGGCGCGCTTGCCGTGGCAAGGACCAGGGGGACCGGCGTCGCCAGCGCGGGGGCGCGCGCGTTCAAGAGCGCCCGTTGCCCGGCGACCAGGCACGCATCGCTGACTCGCCGCGAGGCGTCTGCCGGGCCGATTGCCACAACTCGCGCACGGCGGTGAAGTAGCTGTCGCGGTTGCAGCCCCGGTAGAGCGCATCAGCGGGAAGACCTGCCATCAGTCGCCGGTGCGCCTCGCCCAGGTGGTGGTAGGGCAAGGCAGGGAACATGTGGTGGAGCGCGTGGTATCGGAGGCCGACCGGAAACATGAACACCGTCAGCCAGGTCTGCCCGGTGATGTTGATCGACTCGGCCACCTGCTCGGCCATCGTCATGCGCTGACCACCATTGACATAACGGTGCGCCGCCAGGTTGCGCACCCAGTTCAGCGCCAGGGTGAAGGCCAGTAGCGCGTAGCCCATGAAGAACTGCGCGATGCTGATCGAACCCTGCCAGATCAGGAAGGCGATGGTGGTCAGGTAGGCGAAGCACAGCGCCTCGACGATTAGCAGGTGCCGCTCGTCGCGCTTCGGAAAGCGCTTGGCGTAAAAAGGGTTCGACACCGCCGCGGACACTCGCGTCAGCACCCATTCACGCATTCCGCTGTGCAGCCATGACAGCGGGCCCAGCACGCCGAAACGCACGATCATGAACAGTGGCAGCAGGGGCGCCTGACCGACGTATTTCAGTGTCTCGGTCTGTGGTGAAGAGCCGAGCGGCAGGTACTCGCCGTCGGCCGGTGTGCCGAACTGCAGGTGGTTGTGGTGCTCGATGTGGTTGCGGTACAGGACCCACGGCATCAGCAAGGGAATGCCCAGCAGCACGTTCCAGGCGCGCTTGAAACCGGTCATCTGGCCGCCCGGCATGTGGACGATTTCGTGGATGAAGGTGCCGACGCGAAAGAACAGCACGCTGGCGCCGAGGAATGCAAAGATCTGCAGCGCGCTCCAGGCGGGCGCGATGAAATAGATCGCCGTCAGCGCCCAGGCCGCAGCCGAACTCAGCAGCAGGTCGGTCCAGTAGATCGCAGCGGAGCGGCTGAACAGGTCGCCGATCAGGCTTCGGGCCCGTTCCTGCCAGGCGGGGTCGAGTGCGACACCTGGCGATGCGTTGACGACGGGCTCGTCAAGGGTGGCGGTAGCGGTCACGGTGGAACATCAAAAAAACGATCCCTCAAGGATACCCGTTCGACCTCATGTTCCGCGGTTTCGGGCCAATGGCGGGTTCTTCGCAAAGTAGCGTTTGATGCCTGTGGACAACGCTTCGACCAGCCGCGACCGATAACGCTCGTCCCGCAGCTTCGCTTCCTCGTCGGGATTGGAGATGAAAGCGGTCTCCACCAGGATCGACGGGATGTCGGGCGCCTTCAGCACCGCGAAGCCGGCCTGCTCGACGCTGGCCTTGTGCAGCCGCCCGACGCGGCCGATCTGCCCCAGCACCTCGCTGCCCAGGCGCAGGCTGTCCTTGATCTGCGCGGTGGTGCTCATGTCGAGCAGGGCGTGCATCACCGACGTGTCCTTGACCTTGACGTTGATCCCGCCGACCGCATCGGCCAGGTTCTCGCGGTTGGCCATCCAGCGGGCGGCTGCACTGCTGGCGCCACCCTGGCTCAGCGCAAACACCGAGGCGCCGCGAGCCTCCGGCGTGAAGAAAGCATCGGCGTGGATCGACACGAACAGGTCAGCCTGCACCCGCCGCGCCTTGCGCACCCGGTCTTGCAGCGGGACGAAGAAATCAGCGTCGCGCGTCAGCATGGCGCGCATACCGGGCACCGCATTCAGCCGTTCGCGCAGTTGCAAGGCGACCGCCAGCACCACGTCCTTCTCGCGCAGACCGGTCGGGCCGATGGCGCCTGGGTCTTCGCCGCCGTGGCCGGGGTCGAGCGCGACGATCACCAGCCGGCTGGTGCGACCGGAGGGCTTCGCGGCGGACTCGCTGGCCTCTGCGGCCGCCCGGGTCGGCCCCTGTTGAGAGGCAGCCGCCTCTGCCGTGGCCGTGTGCGGCGAGGTCGGCGCGCTGGCGGTGGGCCCCGGCGCCGACGCTGTCCCGGGCCGTTCGACCTGGCCGATGAACTCTCCCAGTGCATCGCGCACGGCCTGCGCTGCCTGCTGCTCGGCCTGTTCCCGCTCCTGGATCAGCGCGAGCAGCAGGTCGGGCTCCTGCGTGGGATAGAGATCGAACACCAACCGGTGCCGGTAGGCGGCCACTGGCGTCAGCGCAAACAGCTGCGGCTTGATGGCCTGCTTCAGGTCAATCACCAGGCGCACCACGCGTGGCTGGTACTGGCCGACGCGCACGCCGGCGATGAACGGGTCGTCCGCGCGCACCTGGCCGACCAGGTCCCGCAGCTGCGGGCTCAGGTCGAGCCCGTCGACGTCGATCACCAGCCGCGGCGGGTTCTCTGCCAGGAAGTGCTTCGCGGCCAGCGCGCTGTCAGACTCGATCGTGACCCGGGTGTAGTCGGCGGCCGGCCACACACGCACCGCGACGATGGCCGCCCCGTGCGCGAGATGGCGTCCGGCGAAAGCCAGCACCAACGTGCCCATGCGCGCCAGCGCCCGACGACGAGCCGGCGATCGCGGGCGCGGCGCTGCTTTCATGGCAGCAGCGTGAGGCCGAGTGGTGTCGCGGCCTGGAAAGTGACCTGCCGACGGGTGTCGTCCTGATCGGCCGCATCCCCCGATGGCGCATCGACCATCTCGATGTCGATGCGCAGGTCGCTCGCTGGAAGCAAGCCAGCGGCGCGCTCGGGCCACTCGATGAGCTTCAAGCCGGCGCTGGCAAACACCTCTCGGAAACCGGCATCCTCGAATTCCTGCGGGTCATCGAAGCGGTAGAAGTCGAAGTGCCAGATGCTCAGGCCGGGCAGGGCGTAGGGCTCCATCACCGCGTACGTCGGGCTCTTGATCGGGCCGCTCACGCCGAGTGCGCGCAGCAGGTGGCGCACGAAAGAGGTCTTGCCTGCGCCCAGGTTGCCGTGCAGTTCGATGCAGGCGGTTCGCAGCGACGCTTGTCTCGCCAGTGCCTGGGCGGTGGCTGCACAGTCGGCCTCATGGGCCCACTGCACAGTGCGCGTGGTGCGGGCTTCTAAGATCGGCATGCCGGCGTGTGGCGGTGCTGTCGTTGGCGAGGAGAGGACAGAGGCATGTGGACTGCGGACCGTGTGGACCCATCGCTGTTGTGGTCGCGCTTGCAGGCGTGGGCGACCGAGCTGGGATTTTCCCAGATCGGTGTGTCCGACGTCGATCTGAGCAGTGCAGAACCCGGCCTGCAGGCGTGGTTGTCGGATGGCTGCCACGGTTCCATGGACTACATGGCGCGCCATGGTCTGAAACGCGCCCGGCCGGCCGAACTGGTGCCCGGCACCTTGCGCGTGCTGACCGCGCGGATGAACTACCTGCCTGCCGCGGCGCCAGGTGATTCCAGCGATTGGCAGGCCATCGAATGGCAACGGTTGAAAGCGCCTGAGCAAGCCACGGTGTCGGTCTATGCCCGGGGCCGCGACTATCACAAGGTGCTGCGCCAACGCCTGCAGACTCTGGCCGATCACATTGCCAGCGCCATCGGCCCGTTCGGCTACCGCGTGTTCACCGATTCGGCGCCGGTGCTCGAGGTGGAGCTTGCCACCCGCAGCGGCACCGGCTGGCGTGGCAAGCACACGCTGGCGCTGCACCGCGACGCCGGCTCGATGTTCTTCCTTGGCGAGATCTACCTCGACATGCCGCTGTCGCTGCTTTTGCCGGTCACCGAGCCAGTGGCCGCGCACTGCGGAAGCTGCAGCGCCTGCATCGACATCTGCCCGACCCAGGCGATCGTGGCGCCGTACCGACTCGATGCGCGGCGCTGCATCAGCTACCTGACGATCGAGCACGCAGGGCCGATCCCGATTGAGTTCCGCGCGCCGATGGGCAACCGCATCTACGGCTGCGACGACTGCCAGCTGGTGTGCCCGTGGAACAAGTATGCGCAGCGCAGTGCGTTGCCTGATTTCGATGTGCGCCCGGCGCTCGCCAACCCGAGCTTGCTGGAGCTATGGGAATGGAGCGAAACCGATTTCCTGCGCCACACCGAAGGCAGCGCCATCCGCCGCATCGGCCACGAGCGCTGGCGGCGCAACCTCGCGGTGGCGATGGGCAATGCGCTGAGAGCAGCGTCTGACGCCGCACTTGAATCGGCACTGCGGGCGTCTCTGGTGGCGGCGCGCGATGGCGCCAGCGACCTGGTGCGCGAGCACATCGACTGGGCGCTTGGCGCCTGATTCACCCGCCAGCGCCCATCGCCAGCCACAGCGGCACGCTGACCATCCCGAGCAGCGTCGACAGTGTCACCAGCCCAGCCACGAACGGGCCGTGCCCACCCATGCGCACTGCCAGCACATAGGCGCTCGACGCGGTGGGCAAGGCAGCGAAGGCCAGCACGACCGCACGCTGTGTGGGCGGCAGCGTCAGCAAGGAGGACAACCCCAGCGCGATCAACGGCAGCGCCACATGGCGAATCGCCATGAGCGCCGCCGCCAGTCTCGGGGCGGCTTTCAAACCACCGAGCTTCAGGCCCGCCCCCACCGCCATCAAGCCCAGCGGGATCGCCGCCAGACCCATCCGGTGCAGCGTGGTGCCGACGACATCGGGCAGCTGCAGCTGGGCCACGTTGAACAGTAACCCCGCCAGCGTGCTGAGGATCAACGGGTTGCGCAGCAACTCGCGGCCATAGTGATGCCCGCCGTGGCGCGCCAGCGGCCACACCGCGCCCACATTTCCGATCGGTACGCCGAGCGCGATCAGCAGCGCCATCGAGGTCAGCGCCTCGGCACCGCCGAGTCGTTCAGCGACCGCCAGCGCGATGAAGGAGTTGAAGCGGAACGCCGTTTGCGCACCCGAGGCGTGCAGCCGCGCATCGACGCCCGGCCACCACTTCAGCGCATACGCCAGCACCACGCCGCACAGCAGCGTACCCACGCCCACCAGCGCCAGGTTGGCTGTTTGCGCCGGGTGCAGCGGGCTCCTGGTGATCGAGACGAACAGCAGCACCGGGAACAGCAGGTGGTAGGTCAGCCGCTCGACCGCGTCCCACACCGTCCGGTTCAGCGGCGTGTAGCGGCAGAGCAGGAATCCAACCACGATCAGCAGCAGATCGGGCACCAGCACCAGGGCGTTCGACATATCGAGTGAGTGTGACAGCGAGAATCACCGCATGAGCCCGCTACACGACAGCGCCGCCGCGATCGACCGCTTCATCGATGCGCTGTGGATCGAGGACGGCCTGTCGGCCAACACCCTGGCCGCCTACCGGCGTGACCTGACGCTGTATGCCCAATGGCTTGCCGGCGCGCCGGCCGCAGCGCTCAACGCCACCACCGAAACCCATCTGCGCGACTACGCGGTGGCGCGCCACGCCGGCAGCAAGGCCAGCAGCACCAACCGCCGGCTGACGGTGTTCAAGCGCTACTTCCGCTGGGCGCTGCGCGAGCACCTGATCACCGCCGACCCCACGCTGAAGCTGCTGGCCGCCAAGCAGCCGCTGCGCGTGCCCAAGATCCTCAGCGAAGCGCAGGTCGAAGCACTGCTGGCCGCGCCCGATGTGGACACGCCGCTCGGCCTGCGCGACCGCACGATGCTGGAGCTGATGTACGCGAGCGGGCTGCGTGTCACCGAGCTGGTCACGCTGAAGACGGTGCACCTGGGCCTGGTCGAGGGTGCCTTGCGCATCACCGGCAAGGGCGCGAAAGAGCGGCTGGTGCCGTTTGGCGAGGAAGCTCGGGTGTGGCTGGTGCGCTACCTGGAAGCGGCGCGGGCCGACATCCTGAAGCAGCAGACGAGCGATGCGCTGTTCGTGACCGCGCGCGGCGGGCCGATGACGCGGCAGATGTTCTGGCGGCTGATCAAGCAGCACGCGCTGCGCGGCGGGGTGCATGTGCCGCTGTCGCCGCACACCTTGAGGCACGCCTTTGCCACCCACCTGCTGAACCACGGCGCCGACCTGCGGGCGGTGCAGATGTTGCTAGGGCATACCGACATCTCGACCACGACCATCTACACCCACGTCGCGCGCGAACGCCTGAAGACGCTGCACGCGGCCCATCACCCGCGAGGGTGATTCCAGCCTGCGGCGGTGCTACCGAGCTGTCAACCCGCACTCCTACAATCCGCCGCAACTCAGAAAGGCCCGCCTTCCATGAAAGTCACCGCGTCCAATTTCAAGGCTTATGACATCCGTGGCATCGTCGGCAAGACGGTCGACGAGACCTTTGCCGAACACCTCGGCCGGGCCTTCGGCAGCGAGGCCGTCAAGGCCGGCGAGAAGGCGGTGGCGGTGGGCCGCGATGGGCGTTTGTCCGGGCCGGGTCTGGCGGCGGCGTTGATCCGCGGGCTGGCGTCCACTGGGCTCGATGTCGTCGACCTGGGCGCCGTCACCACGCCGATGCTGTACTACGTGGCCGCCACGCGCGGGCGCCGCGGCTGCCACAGCGGGATCATGGTCACCGGCAGCCACAACCCGAAGGACTACAACGGCTTCAAGATGGTGCTGGCCGGCCGTGCCATCTATGGCGACGAGATCCAGGCCCTGCGCGTGCGCATGGAGGCCGAAGACTATGTGGTCAAGGCCGGCCGCTCGGCAACGATGGACATCGTGCCCGAGTACAGCGCACGCATCGCCGGCGACGCCAAGCTCAAGCGCCCGATGAAGATCGTGGTCGACTCCGGCAACGGCATCCCGGGCGCTTCGGCCCCAGGCATCCTGCGCGCGCTGGGTTGCGAGGTGACCGAGCTGTACTCGAAGGTCGATGGCGACTTCCCCAACCACCACCCCGACCCGAGCAAGCCCGAGAACCTGGCCGATCTGATCCGCACGGTGCAAACCACCGATGCCGAGATCGGCCTCGCCTTCGATGGCGACGGCGACCGCCTGGGCGTGGTCACCAAAGACGGCAACATCATCTACCCCGACCGCCAGCTGATGCTGTTCGCGAAGGACGTGCTCAGCCGCAACGCCGGCGCCACCATCATCTTCGACGTGAAGTGCACCCAGCGCCTGGCGCCGGTGATCCGCAAGGCCGGCGGCAAGCCGCTGATGTGGAAGACCGGCCACTCGCTCGTCAAGGCGCAAATGAAGAAGGTGAAGGCGCCGCTGGCCGGTGAGATGAGCGGCCACATCTTCTTCGGCGAACGCTGGTATGGCTTCGACGACGCCACCTACACCGCGGCGCGCCTGCTGGAGATATTGAGCCGCAGCAAGGACCCGAGCAAGGTGCTCAATGCCCTGCCCACCAGCTTCAACACCCCCGAGCTGAACGTGCCCTGCGCCGAAGGCGAGCCCAAGCTGCTGGTGCAAAAGCTGCTGGAAACGGCGAAGTTCCCCGGCGCGCTGGAAGTCATCACCATCGACGGTCTGCGCGCCGAATACAAGGACGGCTTCGGCCTCATCCGTTCTTCAAACACCACGCCGGTGCTGGTGATGCGCTTCGAAGGCCACACCGAAAAAGCGCTGCACCGCATCGAAGCCGACTTCATGGCTGCGCTGCTGGCGGTGAAGCCCGACGCGCAGATCGCCAAGGCGGCGCACTGACCCGAGCCTTCCGGCCCAGGGCTGCCCGCTGACCGCTGTGCAGCACCTGGCGCGCATCGCCTACGCCACGCTGCTGTGGCTGGCCACACCGGTTTACTTGCTGAAGCTGTGGCGGCGCGGGCGCGCCGAGCCCTTGTATCGCCACGCTATAGGCGAGCGCTTCGGCTGGTACGGCAAAAGCGCCGCCTCATCGGGCTGGGTGTGGGTGCATGCGGTGTCGCTTGGCGAAACCCGGGCCGCAGCCGCCTTGATTGCGGCGCTGCGCGAACAGCGGCCCGGCATGCGCTTGCTGCTGACCCACGGCACCGCCACCGGCCGCACCGCGGGCGCTGCCTTGCTGCGCACCGGTGACCGCCAGGTGTGGCTGCCGTTCGACACGCCGGGTGCGGTGTCGCGCTTCTTCAAGCACTTCCAGCCCGCCGTCGGCGTGCTGATGGAAACCGAAATCTGGCCCAACCTGCTGCATGCCGCGCAGCGCCGCGGCAACCCGATGGTGCTGGCCAATGCGCGGCTCAGCGAACGCAGCGCGCGCAAGGCCGAGCGCTTGCGGGCGCTGTTCCGCCCGGCCGCGCGCAGCGTGGCGCTGGTGCTGGCGCAAACGCCCGAAGACGCCGATCGCCTGCGGGCCGTGGGCGCGCCACGCGTGGAGGTAAGCGGCAATCTGAAGTTCGACATGACGCCCGGCGCCGCACAGCTCGCACTCGGCCACGCCTGGCGGCAAGCCATCGGCCGCCCCGTGGTGCTGGCGGCCAGCACGCGCGAGGGCGAAGAGGCCGCCTTGCTCTCGGCCTGGAAACTGATGTGCCAGCAGCAGCCCGCAACGGACCCGCACCCGTACCCGCTGCTGCTGATCGTGCCGCGCCACCCGCAGCGCTTCGATGAAGTGGCCGCGCTCGTCGCCGCCAGCGGCCTCACCGCCGTGCGCCGCAGCACCTGGGCCGACACCCCGCCGCCAGAAGCGACGCAGGCCGACGTGTGGCTGGGCGACTCCATCGGCGAGATGTCCACCTATTTCAGCTGCGCGCAGGTGGCACTGCTCGGCGGCAGCTTCGAGCCACTGGGCGGCCAGAACCTGATCGAAGCCGCCGCCTGCGGCTGCCCGGTGCTGATGGGCCCGCACACCTACAACTTCGCCGATGCGGCAGCGCTGGCGCAGCGCGAAGGCGCGGCGATGCGGGTGGACGACATCGATGCGGCGGTGCGTGTGGCGGTGGAGATGCTGGCTACCTCAGGGCAAGATCAACGCAACGCACCGATGGCGCCCAAGGCGCTGCCCCCGAGCGCCGATCGCGCGCTGGCGTTCGCGAGCCGGCATCGAGGTGCCGCGAAGCGCATGGCGGAGCGGATCGATAGCTTGATGGCGACGACTGCTGCCGCCACGTGAACCGGGTCAGCGTGCAGCGCTCCGCTGCGCGCTGACCTCAGCCTCAAGCCCAGCTCGGCGCGATCACCGGGTTCAATGCCGTCGCATAGTTCGCCGGCAAAGTCGTCTGTCCCGCTGCAGGTGGTGCGAACGCCGCCATCGCATCGACCAGCTGTTGCACCTGAGTCGACAGAAGGGCCTGACCGTCGGAGAGCTGGAACCGTTCGATCTGATTGACTGGGCTCGTGTACCAGCCGTTAATCGTCAGACTGTCCGTGGTGCCGATCACCGACAACTCTAGGTTGTTGCCTAGGCGGCGCAGCCAAACCTGGTCCTCGGTGACCCCGGCGAGCAGATTCAGCCGATCAGTTCCGCCGGCATCGGTCAGGATGTCTGCGCCTTGGCCGCGGCCCCACACATAGATGTCGTTCGAAGTCGTGGAGGTATCACTCAGCGTGTCCGAACCGAGGCCGCCCGTGTAGGAGTCATTGCCTTCACCGCCCGTCAGCATGTTGGAGCCAGAGTTGCCGGTGAGCACGTTGTTCAGCGCGTTGCCAGTGGCATTGATCGCGGACGATCCCGTCAGCATCAGGTTCTCGAGATTGGCGCCGAGCGTCCATGTCACTGCTGATTGGACCGTGTCGATGCCCTCGTTGGCGGCCTCTATCACGACGTCGGTTGCCTCATCGACCATGTAAGTGTCGTTGCCCGCTCCGCCCACCAGGGTGTCGCTGCCCGCACCGCCATTCAGCCTGTCGTTGCCGGCGCCCCCTGCCAGCGTGTTGCTTGCACTGTTGCCGGAGAGGCTGTTATTCAGGGTGTTGCCGGTGCCGTTGATCGCTGCGGACCCGGTCAGAGTCAGATTCTCCAGATTGTTGCCTAGCGTCCACGTCACCGCTGATTGGACCGTGTCGGTACCTTCGCCGACTGCTTCAGTGACCTCGTCGGTGGCCACGTCCACCACGTAGACATCGTTGCCTACGCCGCCGACCAGCGTGTCAGCGCCAGCGCCACCGTTCAGTGTGTCGTTGCCGGCACCACCTGTCAGCGTGTTGTTGGCGGCGTTGCCCGTGAGCCTGTTGTTCAGTGTGTTGCCGGTGCCGTTGATCGTGGCAGTGCCAGTCAAGGTCAGGTTCTCGAGCGTGTCGCCGAGCGTCCAGGTCACCGCCGCTTGGACGGTGTCGGTGCCTTCGCCGATCGCTTCGATCACGACATCGGTTGCTACATCGACCACATAGACGTCGTTGCCTCCACCGCCGACCAGGGTGTCAGCGCCCGCGCCACCGTTCAGCGTGTTGTTGGCACTGTTGCCGGCCAACACGTTGTTGAGCGCGTTCCCATTGGCATTGATGGCACCTGTGCCGGTCAACGTCAGGTTTTCCAGGTTCGCGCCCAGCGTCAGCGTGATGGAGGATCGAACCGTATCGGTTCCTTCGCCGGCCGCTTCGGTGATCACGTCGGAACCCGAGTCCACGACGTAGACATCGTCGCCCGTGCCGCCCACCATCGTGTCGTTGGCGGCACCGCCGTCGAGTGTGTCATCGCCCGCGCCGCCCGTCAGCAGGTTCTTGGCGCTGTTGCCGGTGAGCACGTTGGCAAGTGTGTTGCCCGTGGCGTTGATGGCTGATGTCCCGGTGAGGGTCAGATTCTCAACCTCGTCAGGCAGCGTGAATCCAATGGAAGACTCGACGGTGTCCAGCCCGCCACCCGCGTACTCGTAGATGTAAGCGGAAAGGTTACCGACAACATAGGTGTCGTCGCCTGCGCCGCCCATCAGGGAATCGAATCCACCGCCGCCGTCCAGGCGGTTCGCCCCGGCGTTACCGACCAGGAAGTTGGTAGAGCCATTGCCGGTTGCGTTGATGTTGTCGCTGCCCTGCAAGCGAAGAACATCGGTGTTTTCTGGCAGTGTCCAGGTGATCGAGGACTCGACCGTGTCCCAGCCTTGGTTGGCAGCCTCGATCAGGACGTCACCCGCGTCGTCGACCCGATAGACATCGTCGCCGTCGCCGCCCGCCATCGTGTCGGCACCTGCGCCACCGTCCAGCGTGTCGTCCCCCGAATTGCCGACGATCATGTCGCGTCCACTTGAGCCGGACAAGACGTCGTTGCTGCTACCCCCTGTCAGCGTATCGGCTGCCTCGGTTCCAACCAAAGTCTGCGACAGGCTCGCAGCAACTTCCACCTGGATGCGTGCTGCATCCCAGATCGTTCCATCGGAGAAGCGGACTTGCTGAATCACGCTGTAAGTGCCGGGGTTGAAATAGCTCTTCGCGAGGATCTTGTCCGTGGTTCCAAGGATGCTCAATTCCAGACCGGCAAGGCCTGTGAACTGGCCGTCAGACACGCGTCGGGCCGCGACGTCCGATGGCAAGATCCCCGCTTTGAATTCGATCGTGCTGTTGACGCCAAATGTGCTGTAAGTGACCGTTTCGACAACATCCTGCCCGTCGCCTCTGCCGAAGTAGACGATGTCTGCACCTTTCAGATCGTCCAGCGTGTCGTTGCCAGCGCCTCCATCGAAAGTGTCCACGCCGTCGTAGCCACCGCGCAGGGTGTCTGCCCCGTCTCCACCTTGCAACGCGTCGTTGCCGTCCTCGCCTTCGAGGACGTCGTTGCCTGTGCCGCCCCGCAGGGTGTCGTGGCCGATTCCGCCATACAAGACGTCGTTGCCGTTACCACCAGACAAGATGTCGCCTGCGCCCATTCCATAGACGGTGTCGTTCCCGTCACCAGCATCTAGCGTGTCGGAGTTCGCGGTGAGGTACCTGGTGTCGTTGCCGGTTGTGGTGGTGAGTGCCTGACGAACAACCTCTGCTTCGATGGCGACGTCTGACCACGAAACGCCATCCGCAAACTGGATCGCTTGCACGTTCGAGCGGTACAACTCACCAGTCAAGCTATCAAACACATCGCTGATAGTGATTTTGTCGGTGGCGCCGTAGGAAAGCACGAGCGCCCGTGCTGTCTGCTGGAAGGAGAAGCTGGCAGACAGAACGCTTGAGTCGAACTCGATACGTTCGCTGCCGCTCGAGTCTGCTGCGATGGTGTCTGCGCCATCACCGTATCCAAATCGAAAAGCGTCGTTCCCAACGCCGCCGAAGAGGAAGTCGTCGCCTACGCCACCAATCAGCAAATCGTTGCCTTCGCCGCCAAAAAGATCGTCATTTCCTTCACCGCCCATCAACTGGTCATTACCTCTGACGTCCCACAACAAATCGTTGCCTCGTGACCCAGATAGCGTGTCGTCCCCCGACATGCCTTCGATGGTGTCGTCGCCATCTGCACCATCAATTGAATCGTTGGTCTCGAAACCGTAGATGCGGTCCGCCCCAGTGGTCCCCTTGAGCAGTTCTTGCTTGATGCGCGCCACGCCCCACTCGACGCCGCTGGCAAACCTGATCGTCTCAATGAAGCGCTGCGCATCGATCGCGCCAGAAGTCAGCGTGTTGCCAATGCTGTGGCCTCCTGAGTCAGGCAGGCGCATCTGAAGAATGCTGCCTTCCTGGAACAGTTGAACATCTGCCTCGCTGATGCCTGCGCCCAGTTCAAGCCGATCGTTTCCCCCCAGGTCATTGATGACGTCGAAGCCATCACCACGTGAGTAGCGGTAAACATCATTGCTCGTAGTGCTGAAGTCATGCAGTTCATCATTGCCAGTACCTCCAATGAAAACATCGTTACCCTCGCCACCCTGCAATTGATCCCAAGCTGCTCCACCGATCAGCGTGTCATTTCCATAGCCGCCAGTAATCCAGTCCTCTCCATCACCTCCATCCAGGGAATCGCTGCCATTCCCGCCGTAAAGCTTGTCGTCTCCCTTGTTGCCAACCAGGAAGTCATCGATACCGTTAAGCGCAACAAGCGTGTCAGCGCCGTCACTGACTGACCCATGGAGCTTGGCGCGGATGTCGGTCGCTGACCATGTCACGCTATCACTGAACTGCACTGTGTTCAGCGCGTTCCCCAGCGATGCGGTGGCAGAGGAAGTCGACAAGCGTATGACGGTTGCCGATCCTGCGAATGTCAGCGTGGCCGTCTGAGCATTTGGATCCAGACTGCCGCTGATGGCAACACTGACCGAGGTCGAGGTCAGCTCACCACCGAGCATCAGATCGTCTGCGTCTGCTGCCGAGGCGCTGGTGACGTTGACTGTGATGTTCGAGCCTTTGGCGATCTGCAGCGCGTCGCGGCCCGCGCCGCTGTCCAGCACGCTTCCGATGCCGCTTGCAATGAGGACATCGTTCCCCGTTCCCGCATACAACTGGTCGGCACCGCCGCCACCTATCAGCGTGTCGTCACCCGCGCCGCCGACCAGCGTGTCGTTGCCGACGCCGCCATCCAATGAGTCGTTTCCGGTCAGCGTCGTAGCAGACGTGGCAGTCAGCTGATCCTCGCCGGCGAGCCAATCATTTCCCTCGCCACCCTGCAAAACATCATCGCCGCCACCCCCGTAGAGGTTGTCGTCACCGCGCCCACCGTCGAGCCGATCGGCGCCGTGCCATGTGGCCGCCACGTCTGCCACGAGGTCATCGCCTTCCAGGCGGTCGGCTCCATCGCCGCCGATGAGCTCATCAGCGCCGCCGCCGCCAACCAGTTCATCGTTCCCGCTCCCACCGTCCAGGTGATCGTCGCCAGCGTACTGGCTGGACAGCTTGTAGTCGTCGCCGTAAATCACGTCGTTGTCGGCGCCGCCGTACAGAAGGTCTGAGCCTCCGCTACCAAAGATCAAGTCATTGCCGGCACCACCGTCGATGAAGTCCTGCCCATGGCGGCTGGCGTCCAGCGTGTAGCGGATGGCGCCGCTGGCACCGTAGTAGGTCAGGTTCTCGACCGCATCGCCTGTGGTCACTGCGGACTGATAGTCGCCTTGCAGGCCATCATTGCCGGCACCGCCATAGATCACATCGTTGCCGTCGTAACCCGCCACCTGGTCGTTGCCGGTGCCTGCATCGACCACATCGTCACCACCTCCGGCATTGACCACGTCATCTCCGGCTCCCGCATGGATGAGGTCATTGCCGTTGCCCACATTCGTGCCAAACCAGGCACCACCCGTGAGGTCGCCATAGGTGCGTTGGGAGCCCGGGATATAGGGGCGCGTGTCCCCTGCATCTGGCACCACGTTTTGCCGCTGCATGGCGAGAAGCCCAGACAAGTCGGTGTCGGCCAGTGGATTGATGGACTGCACCAACACCTTCAGTACCTGCAGACTTCCCGTGGTCCCGACTGCAGCCACATTTGTGGCCAAGGTGAGCTGACGCTGCTGGTCTGTGAAAGCGTTATTGGCCCCCGTGATCCACGAGCCCACGCCAGTGCCGTTGTCCACGCTGTATGCGTAGTCGTTGTTGCCATCGGCAAAGATCACATCGCCGCCGTTGCCACCGATGAGCGTGTCGCTGCCCGTACCACCGAACAGCGCGTCATCGTCGCCCGCGCCGACGAGCAAGTCATCGCCAATGTCGCCAGACATCATGTAGATGCTGCGCCCCGTGGCTGCCTGCACCTCACCTGCAGCGATGGCTTCAGCCACCGTCTGTTCAGTACCGCTGTACACGCGGTCATTCCCCGCGCCGCTGCGCAGAAAGGTCTGCCGCGTGATGCTCGCCGTGCCGCCAACGATCACATCGTTGCCCTGCGCCGTGAGCACCGAACCGGTGGTCAGGCTGTTGGCGTTGAAGACACGCCAGTTGTCGGTCTGCGGCAGCGTGCCACTCAAGCTCCACTGGTAGCGGTCGGCAGAAGTGGACAGATCGAAGCTGGTGGCCGGAGTCGGTGCGGGCGCTGGAGCCGGCGCGACCGGCACCGAAATGCCGAGCTCGCCACTGTCGAAGTCCCTGACCCGCACGAAAGAGCCCGCCCCAACGACGGTCAACTCACGATTCACCGCGTCGTGGATGTAGGTAACGGGGGTGCCGGCCTGCGAAGAGTCGGCCCACACCGTCACGCCGTTGCTGCTGCTCTTGAAGGTGCCCGAGCCGTTCAAGGTGCGACCGGAAAGCCGTATCTGATCCGTTGCGTCGGGGTTGAGGATCGTGTCCCGGCCGGCGTTCAAACCCACGACAAACACGTCGGCGCCCGAGCCCCCGAGCAGGGTGTCGTCATTCAAGCCACCGTCAAGGATGTCGGCGTCGTCGTTGCCTTCGAGGTAGTCGGTGCCGCCTTGGCCGTTGAGGACGTCGTTGCCTGCGCCGCCGTAGAGGCGGTCAGCCAGGGACTTGCCGTTCAATGAGTCACCGGCATTGCCGCCGAACAAGATTTGCGCCTTGTCGCCCAGTGGGTTGTTCAGCCCGATCTGGAACGAGGTGGCGGTCTGAACGTCCTGGTACTGCACCGGACGCTGACCGGTGCCCAGGCCCAGTTCGCCTGTGGCGTCGGTCAGGTTGCGTACCACCAGCCAGCCCAACATGGCTGCGCGGTCGGCCAGCCACTGATCGCTGTAGGTGGCCTTGCCGGCTTCGCGGTCGGCAGGGGTCAGGTTCTTGTCTGTGTCCCACTGTGTGAATGTGCTGCCCCATACCGAGCGGAGGCGATCCTGCAGCGTGGCGTCGGTGCCGGTGAGCACGATCGGGCTCAGGGTCAGCAGACTCAGGAAGGCGCTGAAGTCGGTACGGGCCCGGGCTCCAAGGCTTGCGCTCGCAAGTTCCAAGCGCACCTTGCCGGCGAGGGCAGAAAAGTTGGTGGAGGCTGTTAATGCTTGGGAATTCGCGTAGAGCTCTGCCCGGCTGCCCACCGCCGTGGACACGACCGTGGGACCCATGATTGACCTACGGACCGTGTCGATCAGGGACTCAAGAGTCTCGGCGTGCTGGTTGCTCGCCGCCTGAACCATTGTGTTGGCGCTGCTGGCCGACAGTTGCGTGTCGAGCATGGCAAGTAAAGACTGCAGTGTGAGTGAATCGGTCAGCTTTTCGATCCAGTGATTAGTGGCTGGGCTGCCCTTCTCGATGCCGATGGGCTGGACGCTACCGATCATCTGGCCGAGCCCGGCAACGAGCGATTCGCCTTCCACCGCACGAACATTAAAGATCTTGGCGCTGGGTATTGACGCGTTGGTAATGCCGAAGAACTCGAGCAGTTGAGTGCCGATGTTGCTGATAATTCCTGGCGCTACGGAAAAGCCGGGGGCGTTGTACGTGTAGGCTGCCGAGACCACCGAGCTGAATTCTGCGGCGAATGCCTGTGTGAGAAATCCGCCGAGGCTGTGGCCGGTCACAGTGATCTGCTCGCTTGCGCTGAGCTTCTTGCTTGCGACGAGACTTTGGTAGAAGGTCTTTAGGGACTGGTACTGCGGCATACCGACCGCGCTGCCCAGCAACGCGATCTGCGCATTCGCCACAGCGTCTATTCCCCAGGCGTTATCGGTGCCGCGAATGGCCAGCACTTTCTCACCGGTAGGTGAACCTGTACTGCCGATGCGCTGGAACAGCGCAGCCGAGAAGCCGTCGCCGATGTCGACCTGAGCGAGGACAGCCCAGTTGCGGTCGAACGCTTGGGCTTGGGGCGCTGACATGCCGGCGCGTACGTATTCAAGAACGTTCGCCCCAAAGCCTAGCGATAGCTGCCCGTAGCTCGCGAGAGAGAGTTCTGCGTGTCTCAAGTATTCGTTGATTGAAGGCATGCTTACTTACCTCCTTTGAGGAAGACACTGCGAATGACGCTTCGTGGTTCGCCTAACCTTGGTGGGCAAGAACTCGAAGAAAAATGGTCGACCACGATGAAGTCACCTCCAGAGCGGCCGTACGAGACCCCCATCGCGAGAATCTTGTTGTCGACAACACGGATGACCTTCACCTCAGTGCGATCGAGCCGTCCTTCACCCTTGAGTGGGTCGCCTTGCTTGAGGTACACCGTTTCCATTACAAGGCGATAGTCGTCCCCGAGCCTCTGAGATTCAGGCCGCGATCTCCACCCTGGAAATGGATCGCCGTTTTGATCGAACATCTCCGGTGGCAGGGTCACCGTCTCGTGCACCTTGATGCCGCCGTCCTTGGCGCATAGTTCCGCCATTTGGCGGTCGAGTGAATAGCGCTCACACCCGGTTAGCAAGATGCCTATCAAAGAGGCAAGCAGGGCAGTGATAACGATGCGGCTGCATTCAACCGCCCTCATACGCGTACCTCGACATGGAACGTCTGGTCATTGACCTCATCGTCGTGTCGTTGCTTTCGGTTGCCGACAAGGTCGGCGACTCGTTGCTCGTTGGCTGAAGTTGACCCCGTTTCGCGGACACCTCATCCTCAAGGAAGAAGGAGTCCGACATGGGAAGAACCAAGCCGCCGTATCCGGCCGCATTCAGACAGCAGATTGTTGAACTGGCGATGGCCGGACGA
>Ga0214921_10000558_pt1 | contig 68870 bp, 46 predicted proteins | sample LL1505_MetaG_FD_177992 | JGI IMG/M metagenome (GOLD analysis project Ga0214921, IMG submission 177992) | Freshwater microbial communities from Lake Lanier, Atlanta, Georgia, United States - LL-1505 | ecosystem: Environmental > Aquatic > Freshwater > Lake | place: USA: Georgia | collected... | reverse complement strand
TAATAAATCAAGACCGCTTGGGTTCAATGTTAACCACCACCAATAAATTTTATCAGGATTTTTTTCTAATAAATATATAGCATTTGGATTTGGATTTAATGATAAATTGTTCCAAATATTATCATCTGTACTATTTTCAATATCAATCCAACGGTTTATTTTGTACAGTTTCAATAAAAGTTTTCTTGTATTTTGATGATTACATATTGTTTATAAGATTAATTCAATTTTTTGTTACATAGAAGTTTACAGCCGCACCTTTCTCTATAAAATAATTGTATTTTAAGAGGGTCAGTAAGGACCCCTGAAAAAAGGTCGATCTAGATTCGTTGGCCGTTTTTGATTTTGGACATTTTTGGAAAAAGGAAAAATGTCCATTTTACAAAAATGGCATCCAAAATTTTGCAAAAAACGCGCAGAAAGCATTATGCTACAAATACAGAAAAAATGAAGCAAAATGTCGCTGCATAATTTTTTTGGTCGATTTTTTGGCGCTTTTTGGGTTATCATCGGAAGGTAATCGAAAAAGCGCCGATTTTTTCCAAAAAATTTAATTTATACTATGATACCATTTATAATATAAATACCAAAAATATACTTTGAAAAAATGGCTGCATGCCCCAAAATGGTAACATTCCGGCGTAAATGGTAACATTTAACAAATAATGGCAGTAAGAATATGCAGTCATTATGCAGCGATAATGTTAATTATTTTATTTGCAATGTAACCTATAAAAAATTGATTATCAAAAACAATATAATGATAAAACAATAATAGTACTATAGATAAAAATGACGTCAGTTTGTGCAATTTGTGATGATAAGTTCAATCAAACTGTAAGAAAACCCGTATGTTGCCCATATTGTGAATTTACCGCTTGTCGTATATGTTGTGAAACATATATACTTGGCGAAACTACAAGTAAATGCATGAATCCTCCATGTAATCGTGAATGGACGCGTCAATTCATTGCTAAATCATTTACTGGTGTATTTGTTACCAAAAAATTAAAAAAAAAGCGTGAAGAAATTTTATTTGATATTGAACGTTCATTGTTACCTGCTACTCAACCAAGGGTTGAATACTTAATGAAACATGAAAAACTTAGCAAGGAATACAATGAAGCATGGAGAAATGTATGGGACCCAATATGGGGGTTGACATACAAACAAAAATCTCTAAAAAATGCAATGAAAGTCAGACGTACTCGGGTATCCGAGAATCAATGGGAAGTGAATAATATTGCCACTATCAAAAAAGAATATGATGAAGTAACTAAACAACTCGAAGAATTGCACGATAAAAGAGATGAACTTTCAGAAAAATTCACGGACGATTGTCGTAGATTACGGGAAGAATACAATTTGAATCAGCCTAATAATTCAAGGGATAATGAACCGCAACAAAGGCGAGAATTTATTCGCGCATGCCCAGATAATGATTGTCGTGGATTTCTTAGTACTCAATGGAAATGCGGATTATGTGAAAAATGGTCTTGTCCAGAGTGCCATGAGATAAAAGGCCCTACTCGTGACACTGAACATACTTGTAATCCTGATATACTTGCAAGTGCCCGTTTGATATCAAACGATACAAGACCTTGTCCTAGTTGTGGATCCGGAATTTTCAAAATAGCCGGTTGCGACCATATGTGGTGTACACAGTGTCGTAAAGCATTCAATTGGCGAACAGGCAGAATTGAAGCAGGTGGACATAACCCGCATTATTTTGAATGGCTTCGCCGAAATGGAAATAATGTACAAAATATAAATATTCCATGCCAACACCAACGTCTAAACCATAGGTTGTTTACAAGAATACATAATTTACTTGTAGATAGACATAGAGAAAATCCAATGTCAATCAATTGCGATGAATTTATGGGTAACTTGTTTCAGAATGTGATGCATATTAATAACGTTATTGCGCCTAGATATCCAGTGAATAATTATCGTCAAGACAGAAATGAAGGTTTACGCATCCAATATATGCGTAATCAAATTACAGAAGATGATTTTAAAATTACACTTCAACGTGATGAAAAAAAATATGAAAAAAACAGGGAATTACGCAATGTATTTGAGTTATTGGAAACAACCATAACTGATATTATTGTTCGTTTTGTTGAATACTTGGAACAATGTGAACCTGGACAATGGGAAAACACAATAATAAAAGAAGTTGAACAGATTGTCAATTATGCAAATGACTGCTTCCTTGATATTAGTAAAACATACAATTCAAAATCTATCAGATTTACAAATCATTTACGTGAAATATAAATTTGGGGGTGGTGTATCTTGTGTATATTGTATGTTTGTTCTTATTGTACATATTGTATGTTTTGTGTATATTGTATTGATTATATTCTAAAAAATCAATAAAATAATTCAATAATTTCTATCGTTTTTTGTGTTGGATTATCTATCCAATATTGAATTTGCTGTTTCAAAATATCAATTCTTTCTTCCCATTCTTTTTCTTTGGTTTTCATAATTTGCATAATTCCCAATTTATTCAATTTCCAACAAGATTTTATCGATATACCTTCTTGATTTGTATAATGATCTGGATTGAACCGAACAAATACAATTGGTCGATGTTGTAAGTCTTGTGACAATTCCATCAACCGTTTGTTTTCACAACTACAATCGTAATTAGTATGTTTGTTTTCATCAATTTCAACAATAATAATATGCGAGCCCATATCTAATAATAAATCTGGACGACGACGAGAACAACCATCTTGTACTCTTTTGTCGGCAACCCATGTAAAATCGGTAAATGTTTGTGTGATACGGTCAACTACATCTTTTTCTTTGGTTTTGTAATTAGAAATTGCCGGTTTATGATGATTTTCTGGATTGTTTACAAAACATGCAAGACAAAATCCTTCGTATTTTTTATTTCCATTTGTTTCACACCATGAACTTTTACACAATGCTGAACCGTTGCATATTTTACATCGTGAATTATATTTTCCATGTTCGCAAATAGACGCACCTCCACATGTTTTGCATTTTGATTTTTGTCTTCCATGTTCACAAATGGATGAACCTCCACATTCTTTGCAATATGATTTTTGCCTTCCATGGTCGCAGATAGAAGGACCCTTACCACATTCTTTGCAACTTGATTTGATTCTGTCATGTTCGCATATTTGGCTACCTCCACATTCTTTACAGGTTGATTTGATTCTTCTATGATGACATATCTGACTACCTCCACATTCTTTACAACATGATTTCATTCTTTTATGTATACAATAAGATGCACCTCCACATGTTTTGCATTTTGATCTTTGTCTTCCATGTTCGCAAATGGAAGCACCACCACATTCTTTGCAATATGATTTTTGTTTTCCATGCTCGCATATTTGACCGCCACCGCATTCTTTACAGCACGATTTTCGTTTTCCATGTTCGCATTTACCCATTTTATACTATATAAATAGTATAGATTTATTTCTAAATATTTTACCGCAATTATTTATTTTTTCTAAATATTAAATATTTTATAGTTTTTTTTGGATTATTATTTATTTTTATTGTATAATCATTCCCAATAAAAGTATATCCTTGTTTTCGTAATATACTTCTTATTATATTCAAATATGGTCGTTTACATTGAAATTCTGGTTTAAATGATGATATTGTAGAACATGCAAAATAATTCTTTATTTCTTCCTTCAATTCCAATATTTTATTCTGTTTTTCAAGATCTTGGTCCAATTCACACAACAAAAATGTATTGTCTTCTTTCAATTCCAAAATTGTAATGATTTTATTACAAATTTCTTCTCTTTCTGTTTGGTATTTTTCACTTAATTTAGTTCTCATTATATAGAATCAAGAGGTTATTTTTAATTTGTTTTTGTTTCATTTTTATTTTCTTTGTATGTTTTTATAGATTAATATCAATGTACATTATATATCATGTATATACAAATAAAATAATTGTATTTTGGAAGGGTCAGTAAGGACCCCTGAAAAAAGGTTATTCTAGATTCGTTGGCCGTTTTTGATTTTGGACATTTTTGAAAAAAGAAAAATGTCCATTTTTCAAAAATGGCTCTTAAAATTTGGCAAAAAACGCGCATAAAGCATGATGGTGCAAATACAGAAAAAATAGTTCAAATTGTCGCTGCATAATTTTTTATTGAAAAAATTCCGCCCCGAAATCGTTATCATCCAATGGCAACAAAAAGATAATTTGATGATAATAACTTTGGGGCAACTTTTTGACAATCGAATCTAAATAAACCATAAATGCAAACATCCCAGAAAAAATACCTGCAAAAAATTCACACGATGATAACAAATGATAACTTTTGGCGCTAAAAAGCGCCACAATCCATAATGGTAATAAAACTAAACACCAAACCCCAAAAATCAACAAATATGCAGTCAAAATCGACGCTAAAAAGCGCCAAAAAATTTAAAATCTACAAAAAACAAGATAAAGAAGATAGTTCTACTATAACACAATAGTGAAAAATAAAATGGATTTAAGAAAGTATCATGGCAAAGGATATACGGGGTTAGTCAATTTGGGAAATACATGTTTTTTAAATTCGTGTATGCAAGTGCTTAATCATACATACGAATTGAACGAATTGTTGGATTCAAAACATTGTAAATACAATATCAAGACATACCTAATAGACACCGTATTATTGAATGAATGGAATGAATTGCGTAATATAATGTGGTCAAACAATGGCATCATTTCACCCAATAAGTTCGTGTATAATGTCCAAGAACTCGCAAAAAAGAAAGACCGAGAACTTTTTACAGGATGGGCACAGAATGACATTACCGAATTTCTACTTTTTCTCATAGAATCCATGCATAATAGTATATCGCGAAGTGTAATTCTGAAAATACGAGGAACCCGGAAAAATAAAACGGACGATTTAGCAATACAATGCTATACAATGTTGAAACAAATATATGAAAAAGAATATTCAGAAATAATGGATATGTTTTATGGAATCTATGTATCGCAGTTACTATCATTGGACGGAAAAAAGACACATGCATTGAAACCAGAACATTTTTTCATATTAGATTTGCCTATTCCAGAAAATCGCGGAGAGCGTACATTATATGGATGTTTAGATAAATTTGTAGTTGCTGAAATAATGGAAGGAGAAAATGCATGGATGAATGAAAAAACCGGATTGAAAGAAGATATACAAAAAAAAATTGTCTTTTGGAATTTGCCGAATATTTTAATAGTAACGTTTCAACGATTTTCAGCCGACGGGAAAAGAAAAATACAAAGTTGCATAGATTTTCCATTGGAAAATTTAGATATGTCAAGATATGTATCTGGATATAATTCAAAAAAATATAAATATGATTTATTTGGAATATGTAATCATACTGGCGGAGTTTTAGGCGGTCATTATACGTCATTTGTTAAAAATTCACAAAATGAATGGATACATTATAATGATACGAACGTAGAAATAATAAAGGATACACAAAAAATAATAACACCTATGGCATACTGTTTATTTTATCGAAAAAAAAATAGCTTGGTATAATATATTAAATTTATATGTCGGAGAAAAAAGATTTTAACGAAATAGAAGTAAATGAAAATCTGGAAAACAAAGAAGAAAAAAAAGAAGAAAAAAAAGAAGATAAAAAAACAGATATGAATTCTATTTTTGATACATCCAATATAATTTTTTTAGTATGGTTTTTAGCAATATATTTTATCATTTTTTTCGTATTAAAATTGTTTATGAGAGAAAATACGGGGTCTTTCGTTGGATATACATTTGATTTAATCATGTTTGGATTATTGATAGTCGCATTAGTTGCATGGTACTATTCAACCAATACAAATGATAGAGATAAATTAGCAAGTTCGGCATTAGATGGAATTGGCGATTTTTTAAAAGAAAAATCATCCATATTCATAACTATTATATTCATATGTATTTTGTATATTTTTGCCTATTTATTAGGATTACCAATGGATTCATCTAAACCAATTACATTCATTATAGTAGAAACAATAGCATGGGGTGTATTTGTAATTTCATTATTTGTATTATTTTTCGAATATGCATTTGGTTTTTCATTGATCGATGAAATTCGTAGATTATGGAATAAGACGAAGAAAGAAGAAAAAACTGAAAAAGAAGAACCAAAAGAATTGACAACTGATGAAGTTTTCAATATTTCAAATAATTTATATACATATGACGATGCACAATCCATATGTACTGCATACGGTGCTCGTTTAGCAACATATGATGAAATTGAAACAGCATATAATAAAGGTGCAGAATGGTGTAGTTATGGTTGGTCAGATGGTCAAATGATATTTTTCCCAACACAAAAAAAAACATGGGATAAATTACAAAAAACAACTGACCATAAAAATGACTGTGGACGACCAGGTGTAAATGGCGGATATATCAAAAATCCATATGTAAGATTTGGTGTAAATTGCTATGGTAAAAAACCAAAAGCAAGCAATACAGATTTAAATCGAATGAATGCAAATAAAAATGTAGTATATCCAAAAAATGCAAAAGATTTATTATTAGAAGGAAAAGTTAATTTCTGGAAACAAAATTCCGATAAATTATTAAATGTTAATTCATTTAATCGCGATAAATGGTCACAATATTAGATAACCGATAAAATGTTTTTTATATATTTATGTAAAATATATAAAAAATCAGTAAATGCAATGTATTATACAGATTTTTTAGTTTTATTTTGAGAACCGCCATTATGTTTCTTTTTTGTGGTATTTTTGTGTTCTCGATATGATATTTTGTTTATTAAATTATCAAACAAATTATCGTCAATTAAATCGAACATAGATTGCTCTGCTATTTTATAATGATTCCCATATCCACCTTTCATATTATCAATCACTTTTTCAAAAACCAAACCAACTGGAATGGACATATTATCAAATTTTACGTCTAATTGATTTGGTGACAACTTCTGAATAGGATATCCGCCGACAATTGATTCATTGTTTTCATTATAGACATAATTATCCACGAATGATTTTTCAAATTGCATATATAATGTCTATTTATTTTTTATTTATACAATGTTCTCCGAATATCAACAGAATATTTGACTTCACGATTCTTTTTGAGAAACTCTATAACATAATCAACTTGTGATTTATCGGTTAAAATTTTGGCTAAAGATTCTTCAATGTATGTAAAAGTGAGGGGAGAATACTCTTTTTTTTCATACATTTTAAGTTCTCCATCGCTAATTTCTATTTTAGTAGTGGATAAATTTTTATTTTGTATATAATCGCATATATCATTTGTGAGTCGATGTTTATTTTCCCGGATTTCCTTTGTTTTTTCATTAACAAGCTTCAATTGTTTATCTAATATAACCCATTTTTGAATGTTCTCGACAAACTGCTTTTTGGGTTCAATTACAACGGTATTTTCTTTTTCGTTATACATTATATTTTATATAATGTATATATTTTATTTACAATCGCCAATATGATTAACGTATTCTTTTGTTGGAATAACGTCTTCTGCGACTGGATGAACGTCTCTTAAATAGACGTTTTGATAGACTTTTTCTACCCTTGAATGCAGAATTTGCCATAAGTAATACAGCAGGTACAGCAATGTCTTGTAATACACCTCCGCCACTAACTGGTGCAGGTGTTAATGGAAGAGCTGCGCCTCCTTTTACAGGTGCAACAGGTGCAACAGTAGAATCAATAATAGCAGGTGTAAGAGCAACAACTGCACCGCCTTTTGTATTGGCAACAAGAGTTGGTGCAGTTAAGTCTTTCATTGCAATTACGTTACTACCAGGAAGAGCAGTTTGTTGTCCAATTCCACCAACTACGCCAATAACGTGTTCGGCGGCACCAGCTCCGCCTTTTTGTTTTCTGGAACTTCTAAAACGTTTTGATTTAGCCATTTTGTTCTATATATTACCAAAATATTTTTATTCATATACTATGGATTTTTTTTTGAACAATTTGAGAATTAAGAATAAATTTGCTAAAACAAAAAATATCAAAAAAACATTGTATAGACAAATGAACCAAATATAGATGTAAATTTCATTATAAATAGTATTAACAATTGGTTTAATAATTTCCTTAATTTCTTTTTTAATATCTTCGTTTTTGAAAAATTCTATGCAAGTTTCACGTATATTTTTCATTCTTTATCAATGAACCTATTTATTTAGAACGAATAAATAAAAAAAAAATATCAAACGTATAATTCGTATTATAAAAATAACAAATATCACATAATATTTTATTACACATGGACGCAATATATGAAACTGATGAAAATTTCAATTTTGATAAACTATTATTATTAAAACCGACCCAAGTTACCGGTGGAAATTATTTTATAAAATTTAGAATGAATGGCAATCCATTGTATGTGCAATCACCTAAATGTAAAACAAAAGACAGTATTGTAAAAACTGGAAAAAAAATATACTGTGATTTAATGTTTACGAATGAGAATGAAAAATTCATACAGTGGATGGAAAATTTAGAAAATCATTGTCAAAAATGCATTTACGATAATCGCGAACAATGGTTTGAAACTGAATTAGATAATCATGATATAGAGAACTCATTTGTATCACCGTTTAAATTATATAAATCTGGTAAATATTACCTTGTGAGAACAACAATTCCTACTATTTTAGGGAAAAGTTCTCTGAAAATATACGATGAATATGAAAATGAAGTTGAATTTGAAAATTTGAAAGAAAATAATGATATTATGACCATTTTAGAAATACAAGGCATTAAATGTTCCGCTCGTAGTTTTCAAATAGAAATTGAAGTGAAACAGATGTTGCTATTAAAATCCAGTAATATTTTTGAAAAATGTGTTATTAAACATTCATATGATAATAATGTGAATTCTAAAATAATTGAATCAGATAAAAGTCATATGTCGGAACAAAATGATACAATTATAAAAGATACAATTTCAGATGAACCAAATTTAGGAGAAAATAATACTGATACAGTAGAAGAATTATCAGATGAATCCAACAATTTAGAAAAAGTGAATGAATCTAATGAACCAATACATTTAGAAAAAATGGATGAATCCGATAAAATAACACATTTAGAAAAAATGGATGAATCCGAAGATATTTGTGAAGTAGAATTTAATTTAGACGAAATTGAACCAACCGAAACTGTTCAATTAAAAAATAGAAATGACGTATATTATAAAATGTATAAAGAAGCAAGACAGAAAGCCAAAGATGCAAGAGATTTAGCACTTTCTTCATTTTTAGAAGCAAAACGTATAAAGAATACATACATGTTGGACGATATAGATAGTGATAGTGATTTAGATGAAGAAAGTTTGCATTTTGAAGAATAATTATTATGAAGATAAATTACAAAACAAATTTAGGATTATTGAAGTTGCAGAATATTTAGTAAAATAAAAACAAAAAATGTAAAAATAATTTTATCCACCGTTTATATAAACAGATGTTCAAACTGAATAAAATTGCAAGTAGTTTAACCAAGTTTTTAAGTATTGACAAAATAATTCTATTAGTCATTATATTAGTTGCAGTATGGTTATTATATTCATATTCAGATAGTAAGATGAATATATTTGATAAAATGTCCGATGGAAAATCGGTCGATGGTCAAAAACAACCAACTGTAAAAGAAACATCTGCACAAAATATTGTTCCAGCACCAGCACCTACTGTAAATGGAGGATACACTGCTCAATCTGTTGCTAACCCAACTGATTTATTACCACAAGACAAAAATAGTGAATGGGCTGCCCTTAACCCAGTTGCTATGAACCAAGGTAATGTTGCTATGCCTGATTTATTACAAGCCGGATATCACATTGGTTTAGACACTATTGGCCAATCTTTACGTAACGCCAATCTTCAATTACGTTCTGACCCAATCATCAAGAGAGCTGATATTGGTCCATGGAATCAAAGTACCATTGAACCTGACCTTGCAAGAGTTCCATTAGAAGTAGGTCAAGGACCTCAATAAATTTTGGTCAAAGACCTCAATAAATTTTGGTCAAAGACCTCAATAAATTTGAAAAATGATTTATATTAGCAATATTGTTAATATAAATAATACACGATTAATGTATAATAATATATGATAAATAAACATACTTTTGATAATGGATTTCGTATTGTTCACGAGAACCCACAATCAAAATTAACAATAACTTCAATACAATTATTTTGTGATTATGGGTCTGCTTATGAAAAAGACGGCGTTCGCGGTGCAGCTCATTTTATAGAACATATGTGTTTTAAAGGGACTAAAAAAATTCCAAATGGAAAAGAAATTTTTGTTGAGTACAATAAAATTGGGGCATATTTTAATGCGAACACTGAAAAAAGATACACTCGATATGTTATTACATGTGAAGATGAATATTTTAATAATTGTATTTATATTTTGTCTGACATGTTAATGAATTCAAATTTCAATAAAAAAGAGTTCGAAAAAGAACGAAAAGTCGTTGTGGAAGAGAACATTCGAAATGAAGACGATGCTTCTGATATAATAAATATTAATATTACTAAATTATTATACAACGGTTCATCGTATGCAAATGAAATCGATACGTTGTCATTTCATAATGCAAAAACATTAATATATGAAGATTTGTTTGAAATGTATAAAATGTTTTATGTTCCCAATAGAATGGTTTTAAGTATAGTTTCAAATATTTCATTTCAAAAGATAAATGAAGCATTACATAGAACATTTTTTATGAAAACACCCAAAATATGCAATTTTAACTATAATAAATATCAAAAAATAACAACGTTATCAAAACAAGACAAAATAGAATACAATATTCAAAATAAAAAAGGATTAATGACATTACATTTAAGTATAGGATTCAGAACATGTTCGTATAATTCAGAAGATAAATACATATTGAATTTACTATCGAATATAATTGGTGGTACATCAAGTTCTCGATTATTTACAATGTTGAGACAAGATAATGGTTTAACGTATAGGTCACATTGTTATACAAAATATTATGAACATTTAGGAGATTTAACCATCGAAATCGAAACAGATTATCATAAAATACTAAAACATGGAAATAAAAAAGGTATTATTCCATTAATAATTGGTATGTTGAACGATTTGATAAAGAAAGGAGTATCTCAATCTGAATTAACGAATATAAAAAGTAATTTGAAAGGAAGTATGTCGTTAGATTTGCAAGATATAGAAACATCTGCCTTTCATAATGGATTGTCTTATTTAATGGATAATGAGAACATTGTATGTTATAAAAATTTATATGACAAATTTTATGCAAATGTTACAAAATCACAACTACATGAGATGATAAAAAAGTATTTTATAAAGGAAAATATGAGCGTTTGTTTATTGGGAGAACATGTTCCCACAATAGAAAAAGTAAAGGAAGAATGTGAAAAATTATGTAGAAAATAAAATAGGATGTTAATATAAATATGAAAAAAATAGATATTTTAGGGTATATTGTAATTGGAGGAGTATTTATGGCATGTGGATATATGTATTATTTACGCGAAGGGTTTCAATTAAAATGTATAGTTTCTACAATAGATGGTAATAAATATTGTGTTAGAGAACGTGAAAAATTACAAGAAGCCGCTGATTTATTAGCAACTGTTACTGAAAAATGCAAAAACCTTGTAAAATATCTTGATAAAAAATTTCCCGACAAAGAGAACGTGAGACGACTTGTTAATGGATTTAATCCAAAGAAGATAATGGAAACATTACCAACAAGTGGTTATACAGCATACAGTGAGAACAAAGGAGAAAAAGTGGCATTTTGTTTAAATAAAACAAAAGGAGGAGAAGATAATTTAATAGATGAACATACACTTACCTTTGTAGCTATTCATGAGTTGTCGCACATTGCAACTGAATCGATTGGACATAAAAGTGAGTTTTGGGATAATTTCAAATTTTTATTAGAAAACGCAAAAGAAGCCGGATTACATAATCCAAAAGATTATAAACAAGCCCCACAAAAGTATTGCGGTATGACTATACATGATAACCCATTTTATGATATTTAGATTTTATGTATTTTCCAACAGGTGATTCTATTTTTTTTATATTTTCACACAAATGATTTGGTAAACTTTGTTTTATTTTTTTATATTCTTCATAATGATCTAATAAAAATTTCATTTCTGGGTCATTTGTAAAATCGGATGCAATATTTCCATCTGAATTTTTTATATCAGGTCGTGCACCGTGTTCTAATAATATAATTGCAGTAGATTTTGTATCCCATCTTCCGCATTTATGTAATGCAGTTTCTTTGTTTTTTGTTTTACTGTTTACATCACAACCTGCTTTAATATATACCTTTAACATGTCATCTAATCCCCATCGAGCAGCATAATGAATTCCTAACCATCCATCACGGTCTTCCATATAATTTATATTCCCTCCCAGTGCTATATTTTTTTTAACATTTCTTGTATTTCCAAAATAAGCAGAATTTAATAAATCTTGGTCAATTTGCTTTACTTTCATTTTTTTATAGATAGTTTTCCATTCTTTTGTAGAAATGTCCATAGAATATTTTATATTATATTTATAAAATATTTTTTAAGCTTTTTATCGTTTTTTTTTAGGTTTATATTTGTTAGTGTCTCGATGAGCTTTATTTAACATAATAGACACCATATTTTTTCCTAATGTATTATGAATTTCGTCAAATTTTGTAACAATATTTGTATTTTGTTTTTCAACTGTTTCTACAACCGTTTTAATAACAACGCTTTTTTGAAAAGTATACTCTGGATATTCAGACGATGACGATAATATTGGTAATTGATTTAGAAAACCACTTGCGATTAATTCATTACAAATATTATCATAAAGCGTAATTAAATCAATATTATGTTTTGAATTGCGTAAGCATTTAATAAATGTAGATGTTAATGCTCCGCAATATTCATTATTTTCGATATCATAAATATCATTACTATATTGGTCGTCCTTACATCCACTAATGATAAAAATATTAGGGTTTGATAGTATTTCACGATTTGGATTCATATATTTATTAAACGAGGTTTCAATGTTCTCAAAACTCCATTGTAAATCACATACTGTACCACTATTACAACAATCCATTATTATTATCGTTTTACATTTAGAGTTTTTAATAATATCAAAAATAATATCATCGGTGATAAAACCTTCTGTTTGAAAATCACATGGCACAACTACTTCATCATATCCATCATTTTCATCATAATTATTGTCTATAATGCGAGAACCATGTCCGCTATAATGAATCCAAAGTTCGTTATATTTGTGAGATTCATTAATAACATTTGTTAAATGATTAATAATATTATTACGAGTAGGTAACATATTTTTATTATCATCACGTAGCATAATAATATTAGACGCATTGTAATCATATGCATCAATCAACATATTTTTTATATTAATTATATCATTAATGCATCCATAAAGTCTTGAATTCGGTACTTTAATATAATTACAGCCAATTAATAAAGCAAATTTCATTATAGTATATAACTATACAAAAATATAACACAAAATAATATATATAATGGATATTTTCAAAGTAAATTGTTTGAATAACAATGGAAAAATAGAAAAAATAATCGTATTTTCAGGAACGGATAAACAACCCAATAATGATATATTTAGCAATATTGAATTACAGTATATACAGGATGAAAATATAGAAGTTATTTATTCAACTCAACAAATTCATAGCGATGATACTATAAGAACTATCAAAATAAAAATGTTAAAAGAATTTGATAACAAATATTCATATGAAGAATTGTGTTTATTTGGAAAAATAAAACATAAGATTAACGCATTGAAAGTGTTTAGCTCAATTACGCAAAATGACCGAATTGGATTTAGTAAAGAATTAATGAGTCAATTTGTAATAAATATGAATATGAATGAATCAGATATGAATAGAATCGAAAAAAAGAATAATTATTATTACGAAGATTTATTAGTATTAGAGAACGAAGACTATGAATTAACATTATCATTGGGTAGAAAATTTGCTAAATATCGAAATTATTTATATTCCGCAAATCCGTATTCGATTATTTCGAAAAATTCAATGGTAGCTCCAAACTCTCAAAATGAATTAATCAGCTTTGAAAATACAACTTTATTAAATTATGGCAAAATGATTGATAACAATATATATTTATGTCTTGCACCAGATGTAATGGATTATGCAACTGAAAATAAATTGGATGAAAGATATATTTCTGAAATGTATTTTCCGTTGTTATTTAATAAAAATATTTTCAACAAATCGTTGTTATTGGATGAAAAAGAAGAATTGATTGAACAAAATAAGAAAGATATTGATAAACAAATATATAAATTATATGATACCATAACATTGTTTTATGATATTTATAAAGAAAAGAAAAGTGATATGACATATATAGAAAAAGGAATCAATAAATTTGAAATACTTATTCATACAGAATTGAATGCAAACATTCCATTGGAAATAATATTCAAGAATATACATTCATCGAAAATAATACCATTTATTAAATTTAACCCAGGAAGTCTTCGTGAAAATATTTATCGTATTTATTCGGAAATAGTATCAAAGAATGGTAAAAAAATACCATATCTTAGTGAAAATATGATAAATCAATTGTCTCGTAAATTAGGGAAAGGTCGTCAAATATCAATGTATATTGAAAATGAATATAACTTTTCTAAAACTACGAAAAAAATAAACATGTATATTAATATTGAAAACGACGGAAGCATTCGCGTATATGGAGATTTAAATAAACCAGTTTTAAAAGAAGAATTGAATATGATAATTGAAAATTCAGTTAATCCGGTAATTAACAACATTAATGCATTTTTACAGCAATCTGGTTATAGTATCAAATTATTCAAAAATATAGAAAATGACGATGTTGAAGTAATTAAAATGACATATCGTAGTAAAATGAGAACACAAAAGGATATAAATTTGAAAAAATATGAGAACTGTTTATCTAGTATTTTTAGTATAGTAGACACTGATATATCTAGTGGCGCACATCTGCTGTTTAAACGTGTTGATAATTATAAATTAATGGATGAAAAACGAATATTAATAAAAAGAGTATATGATGAGACAAATAATTTAAATTCAATTATAAGTGAATTAATGAAAATATATAATATGACTGTAAATGATGCAGGTGAATTAGTAAGTGAATATTTCAGTGAAATAACGGATATTCGAGGTAAAATAATAGAAAATCCGGGGTTTCCAACATTCATTACATCCGAACCATTGGAAAATAATATAATTATCGAAATTGAGAACATCACATCAATTGATTATATTCCAATATTGAATATGTATATTGATAGTATTCTAAGAATAACACAGAGTCCAGAAACTACAAAAATATCATCCGATAGAATAAATAATTTATGTGTAAAATCAAAATTATTGAACAAAGATGTTGATAAAAGTAATATTGAGAACGTAATAAGTACGAATGCGGATGCGACATTTGTGCCTAATGCAAAAAAAGTTCAACCAATTATGTTGGCATTACCCGATGAAGATGAAGAAGTTGATGATGATTATGATGATGATGATGCGTTATTTTACGAGGATGAAGGCTACGAAGACGAAGTTGACGACGAAGTTGAAGACGAAATAGAAGAACCCGAAGAAGAACCAGAACAAGTACAAGAAGAATCGAGAGAACCAACCTCAGAAAAAAATAGTGAAAGTAGTCCAGAAGGTATCTTTTATGAGGAAGATTCTGGAAGTGAAAAATCAAAGACCGGTGGAATGACAGACGAAGACAATGATTCGCCAGATTTCAGGATGAAAATCGATGGTATGAAACTTTCAAATCCAAATATATTTGAAGAACGTATTAAAAAACGAGACCCAAAATTATTTTTTACAAAAGATGGAAATTATTCAGCATATTCTCGTTCATGTGAATCCAATATTCGTAGACAACCAGTTATATTAACTGATGATGAGAAGAATAACATTGATAAAAATCACAAAGGGTCATATAATCATGCAATCAAATATGGCTCTGACCCAAATAATCAATATTGGTATATATGTCCAAGATATTGGTGTTTATTAACAAATACTAGCATAACAGAAGACGAAGTTAAATCCGGAAAATGTGGAAAGGTAATACCAAGAGGTTCTTCCACAGTTCCCCCTGGACACTATGTATATGAATTCAATCATCCAGAAGAACATCTTCGTAAAGATGGAACCTATATAGACCATTATCCTGGATTTTTGGATAAGAAGAAACATAGTGATGGGTATTGTTTACCATGTTGTTTTACACAATGGGATTCAAAATATATGCAAAAAAGAAGACAAGTATGTAGCCAAGATGAAACAGAAGCGCCAACTATTGCCGAAAAATCAGCAAAACCCGCAAATTATGTTATGGGAATTGATAAATATCCTTTGGACAAAAATAGATGGGGATTTTTACCATTTTCAGTTCAATCTTTTTTGCAGACAAATAATGCAGAATGTGTTTCAAAAAATAATCCAGCATTAATACGTCCAGATGTAGCATGTTTATTACGATACGGTATAGAAAAAAGTAAAAACCAATCATTCATCGCATGTATTGCTGATGTATATGCATCTATTCAAAAATTAGAGACAGTTCCTAGTATAAAAGAAATGAAGGATATATTAATAAATTCTATTACATTGGATAATTTTTTACAGTATCACAATGCATCGCTAGTATCTATTTTTAAACCAAAAAATATTTTGGAAGAAGTAGATATTGATAAATATAGTTCGACTGAATTCATGAACAGTATTAATGTAAATAATCCAACTGAATTTGATTTTTTAGAATCTACTGTCGCATCTTATGAAAATTTTATAGCATATTTAAAGGATGATGATTCTGCAATAGACCATACTTATTTATGGGATTGTATTACACAATCGAATTCAAAATTATTAAAAGATGGTGTAAATATGGTTATATTAGAAATATCAAACAAAGATATTACAGATAATATGGAAATATTATGTCCAACCAATTCACAATCATCATTATTATATGATTCACGTAAAAAAACATTGATATTATTGAAACATGGTATATTTTATGAACCAATCTATTTGTATAATGATGACCCTAAAATGGTTATAAAAACATTTGATGAGCATAATTCACCAAAGAATATTAAAAAAATATTAAATGTTATTCAAAAAACAACGCAAAAATATTGCTCTGCACGACCAAGTATGCCAAATGTATATGAATTCAAAAAAAATATACCAGTAAAAGAAATTATTACAATATTAAAAAATGATAAATATTATGTAGAATCACAAGTTCTCAATTATCAAGGAAAAGTCATAGGTATTTTAGTGAAACAAAATGCAGAAAGTGAGTCGCGTATATTTATTCCGTGCTCACCATCTGCTATTGTATCCAATATTCAACGTAAATATATGGAAGACCCTTCAATTTGGAATGATTATCAATCAACTAAAAAAGAATTATTTAATATACATGCAGCTACAAATGGAAAAATACCATGTAAACCAATGATGAAAGTAATTGAAGATGGATTAATTGTAGGTATTTTAACAGAAACAAACCAATTTGTTCAAATAAATAATCCGGTAGAAAATGTAGAGAATGATGGGTTAGTTCCAATAAATAACACGAATTACACATTAGTTGATAATATAATTACAAATACAAACAAAGTAGACGAAGAAAGAGTGGAAACAATAAAACAAATTAAATTGGAAAGTCAATTCTATGATGTATTTAGAAGTATGATTCGTAATTTATTAAATGATTACATTAATAGAAGTATACGAAAAAATGTATTAGAATTAATTGATAACAAAAAATTAATCCATAAGGAAAAGTTGAAAATGATGGAACAAATATTAGAGAAGTTGACAAAATATAAAATAATATTTTCAGAAATAGACAAAAAAATATTAATGGATTTAAATGATATAACAGCATGTACTAGTGATTGCAATGAATCTGGTAAATCATATTGTCTAGTAAGTGAAAATAATGAATGTCAGTTTATCATACCAAAAAATAATTTAGTAAGTGGTGCAGAAAATATGAAATTATACTTTGGACGTATTTCAGATGAATTATTAAGATATAAGCGAGTTCAATTATTCATGTTGAATCCAAAATCTTATTTGAATATTGGTAACAATGAATATAAAATCAATAGTGATGAATTCTTGTTACTACAATCATTGTTGAATAGTGAATATTTCAAAGATATGGAGCCATTCAATACGAATAAGTATATAAAGAATGTTGATTATAACAATGCGAACCCTGCAATTTCACAAAAATACTCAAATGAACCAATATCGTTGAAAGAACAACAAGAAGTGTTGGAAAAAACAAGTGAAAAACAATTGGCAAATGAATGTGTGAATGTAATCCGCGATGTAGTTGGAAATCCAACCACCTCTTTATGGAAACGTATTTTTCAAAACAAAAAATTCAATGAAATTGTATTTAATAATACGGTACATTGTAGTTATCAAGTGATATTGCATATACTAGAAGATAAATTGCAAAAGTTAATAACTATCGATAATTTAAAAGTAACTTTATGGAATGCATATTCAAAGTATTATGATAAATATAATAATAAAATTTTATCTATATTGAAGAAGCAAGGTAAAAAAAAAATACTGGAAAGTGTAACAAAAAATAAAGTATCATTTGAAGATCTATTGTTCAGTGATTCTTATTTTTTAACTGATTTGGATATTTGGATGTTAGCGGATAAGTTGAAATTACCAATTATATTATTTTCATCTACAAAATTAGGAGGATTAGTAGAGAGTATAGATTGGTTATTTTTGGGAGGTGATTTAAGTAAACCATTTTATTTTATACGTTCCCCTCAAAACATGAAACCTACTTCTATTACTGGATACCAATTGATAACACCGGCAGTAGAATTGGCGAAAGTAAATGAGTTTTATTTGTTGTTGCAAGATAAATTAATGAAAAATAAGGAAACTCCACAAGATAATTTATTAACTTTGACAGATTATTTGGAAAAATACATATATATCAAGAAATAATACATATATATTGGGTAACTTAGATAGCTATGTAAGTAAAACGTTTTTTAATTTTAATGTCAAAATTTTTGAAATTATTGTAAATATCTGGATATTGAATTGACCAGTCGTCTTTCTGTACATCCTTAATGAGATTATTGCATTCTTCTGTATACTTTTCATTTATTGGTAATAATGGTATGTATGCGTCTGGAAAATATGGAATATTGTTTGGGTTAGGTATGAATTTCAATGAATTTATTCTGTATATATTTAATGATGGATTTACTATTTTTGTAAAAGAAGATAATGCCGATGATATTTTCAATACAGTGTTGCATTTAGATAAACACAACATATCAAGAATTGCCATTTTTCCACTTAAAATAGGGTTTTCATTATTTCTCCAAAATAGGTTTCCTTTGAAATCGCGAGAACTTTTGAAATTTATCTCTGGATATGTATTGACAAAATAATCAAATACATCATTTTCGTCCGTTGCTATAAAAATATTTTTGATATTATGGGTAGTTATATAGGAGTCGGTAATCGTATAAAATATTTCTTTTGTAACAGGCGTATTTATTCCAATATCGGCTGTTTTATCAGTGCCTCTGTAATGTAATCCTAAATAATCTTTCAAACTTAATGAGTCAGCTACATCAGATAATTGCTTTGGAATTTTAAAATATTTGAAAAATAATTTATTTAGACTAAGAAAATCATCGCCTAAAACATATTGCTGATTCATATTTTTCAATTCAGCAAAATTAATAATACTATTCATCGGTTGTTCAATATTCTTATCATTATTTATATAATCAAGTATTTCTGGAAATATAGAATCGTAGTTTGCAGTTTTTACGTACCAATATAAATGATTGATATCCAAATTATTATTTTCTAAAATAGGTAATAATTCAAAAATCCGTAAAAAAATTTCTCCAAATAATCCTTCATTTAATTCGTTTTCTGAATATATTAATACTTTTGACATATATATAAATTGTATACAAAAATATATACAATTTATACGCTGACCGGGAATTGAACCCGAGACTAATGATTGGAAGTCATTCGTGATACCACTTCACCATCAACGTTCGTCCCCCCAATAAAAAATATGGAAAATTCTTTATATTATTTTTATATAAAATATACAAATATACAAATATACAAATATACAAATATACAAATATACAAATATACAAATATTACAATAATCTAAAATCCCATATTATAATCATCATCGCATATTTTGGTTTCTCCTTGTTTGATATTTACAATATTATTTTGAATGACAATATTTGATTTCGAACAAACGTCGGATTTATCTTCACTAATCTTGAACATTTTTTCAATTTCGGTATTTGCATCAGTTACATCTAATTGAGCATCTGCCAATTTTTCAGTTTCTTTCATATCTAAAACAAGATTGAATGCATTGGTTCCATAATATCCAACTTGTCCCATCATAACATTGGCTGATACGCCGCGCATATGGTCAAAGTCGGCATGTCTGGCAGCATTCAAGAATACTTCTGTATGTACTTCAAAAGTACCTTTTGCAATAGGACCAATATCGTCATTTAAAATACCTGACCTGAAAATAGATACCATATTTTTTGTGCATGTCATACGGTCACACAATAAACTTAAATGATGATAATTAATATACACATCACTAAATTCCATGACATCTACAAATTCATTGTATAAAACTTGACGAGCAGCTTCAATCCCTAATACATCAAATACTTCTTTAATATCATTACTGTATGTTCGTTTATTATCAATAAAGTCAATTGCCAATGTTTCCATAAGATTTGAACCGGTTGTATCTAGAATCCATACATCCTTTTTGACATATTTACCTTCTTCTTTTACAATCATATTTTGCAATTTACGAGGAATAACATTTTCAATGCCATTTACACCGCGTAATACAATGTTGTTTAATAAAGTATCTTGGAAATTTTTTAGTAAATAAATATCGTCGGATTGGTCCAATGGGTCTGTAATTCCTTTTTCTGAAAATCCCTTTGATTTTTTCGATTTGAAAACATTACTGTTCATACGAATACGGAATACTAATTTATCACTATTGTAATCGGAATAAACGCATGTTATATTGTTTCCATAATAACTATTTTTAATAGCAAAGTGAATATCATCCATGGTAATATTTTTATCCAAAAGAACTTCGGCATCCATTTCCATACGAATAATCCACTTTGATTTAACAACTTCTACGTTACTATCTTGTTCTTCTTCATTACATTCTTTTACCATATTTTCAAATTCATAATATTGTTCCATTAATAGTTTGTCATCTTCAATAAATGTAGATTGTTCATGTGGGTCAAAACAAATTTGTAATGATTTTACAACATCTACTAATTTTGTATGTTCCATCATATTTGCATACTGTATTGCCTTTTCTTGCTCTAATTCATCAAGTGGTTTCAAATGAACAGTTAATGATGGGTTTTTAGGATTTTTGGTTAATCTCAAAATTTCTTCAATTCTTGGAACACCACGAGTAACATTTGACTTGGAAGCTACGCCAGATAAATGAAAAGTATTTAGCGTTAGCTGCGTAGTAGGCTCACCAATCGATTGACCAGCAATAACGCCGACCATCTCACCTGGATGAACAATTGCTTGCTTGTATTTAAGTACAATCGTTTCTAATAAAAGCACTAATGCTTTGCGATGAAATCTTTTTATAACTAATAAATCTTTTGGATTCAAATAATAATGATACATGATTTCGAATAATTCAGTTGGCGGAACGTAATGTATTTCGCGTATTTTATTTAAATAAAACTCGATTAATTCAAATGCTTCCATTGGTGTAATATCAACGGTTGTATTGGAACCAAGATTCAATTGTCCTTGAATATTTGTAATTATATTTTGAAATGCAACAGGTAATTTAACGCCATTTTCATTTTTATATTTGAAAATGTTTTTAACAATTTCTTCTCTTGCAAGTAACATTTTTTCGATATAGGTTTTGCATTTGGCTCTTGTTTCTGGACGTTGTTTTTTCATGCGAGTAATTGTACCTTTACTGTAAATTTCTAATAATTCAGTGTCGCGGTCATTTACTCCAAGTATATCGTAATGCATATATATATCTTCTATACTCATACCAACCAATGGTATGAATTGATTTTCTACGCGAGTAGAATCAAATCCATCGTCACCATATGAAAATTGGACAATTTTACCTTTACTATTACGAACGGTCATATCATATTCAACTTTCAAATCTTCAAGACCTTTGATTAAACGACGTTGAATATACCCGGTTTGCGAAGTGTCGCGAACTTGAAGTCCATTTGCTAAACCGAAGTTCAATGTGGATGGAATAGTTAAATCGTATACTTTTGGATATTTTTCAACGCCAAGAATATTGATTTCGGTAATTTTATCCAATACAACGTTATTGTATGTGTCGAAATTCATATGTTTCTTATTATTCCATTTTTTTGTTTTTAATTTATGATTTTTAATTTCTTCAATGAATGATATTTGGTCAGCAAACTTACATGCCCAATGAGCACTAATACTCAAACGGTAGGTTGGTTTGATATTTTTAGTTTGTAAATTGTTCTTTTTCATTTGAACTTTGCATGTTCTACCAAATATACCTAATCTGGAACATAACATGGAAATGCCTTCAATCAATCGTTGCGATGCACTTCCGACGTCAATTGAATTTTTACTGATAGAACCATCACCTGAATAATATCCGTTTAATAATCCCATTATGAATTCATTAGATGCAGTAAAAGCTTCTGTTGGAACATGCTTGTATTCGGCTTTATGTCCTACCAATTTTAACAAGAATTTGGATAATATAGATGAATTGCCAATGATAGTGGTAGTTAATCCACCGATTTTGTTTATTTTTGATTTTTCAGTATGTGCGATATTGTGTTTATCAAACCATGATTTAACAAAATCGCGGATATTTTGATTATTATTTGTAATTGTAACATGACTGTTATGACTATGTCCTTCTGCTAAATATAATCCTAAAAATATGCCATTTTCTTCGTTTAATTCGAACTTTTCTGGAATAAATGCATCTTTGCGTTGTGCATGATATGGATAGACATAACCATCTTTTACATTTTCAGTATTTGACCTAACTGATGTGCGCTGTAATGATGACTTTTTACTATATGGTAATGTGAAATGTTTGTTGTTGTTAGTGTCCCACCACTTTGCTGGTATTTTCTTTTTGTTTTGCATTTCAGATTTCATCATTGAAAGTGCCATATTGAAATCTGTTCCGTAAACAAATTCTGTCTTTGGTAAATAATCCACAATATCAATATATTTTAAAACAGTAGGAGGTTTGCATAATTCACCGGTTACGGGAACGCAATCTCCGATTTTAATATCTGGGGTTGAAGTTTCATCCAAAGTCTTTGTTTTAGGATTCCAAATCAATAATGATTTGCTTTCCGTTACAATAACACTTCTGCCTCCATGTGTTTTGATTTCGTATAATGCATCGCCGGGGTCGTGTCTGGTTACTGCGGTAATTTCACCCCAACTTACATTACCATTTTCGTCAGTGGTTGGAATGTATATACTGTCAGTATCTAATAATTCCATTTGTCTATCTGTATAATGTTTTATTTTTTCTGGTGTTTTTTCAAGTAAATTATCAATCCAACGTCCAATTTCAATATAGATTGGTTTGTCATTTTCCATAATAACAACTGGGGTTTCCCATGTTACCGATTTACATGCCGTATCAATCAAACCAATACGACCACCCATTGCATGGAAGAACAATTCCGGGGCAGTTAAACCAGAAATATATGAATTTTCAATGAATCCACGAGCATTTGGCGAATCATCAAATTTACTGTAATGTGGAAGTGTTCTACTATCAAATCCATATGGAATACGTTTTCCATCTACGTTTTGTTGACCTAAACAAGAAATCATTTGAGAAATATTAATAAGCGAACCTTTTGAACCAGAATTTACTATCATAAGGAAACGGTTATCTTTACTCAATGATTTACGGCCAATTTTACCGGATTGTTCAGTAGCTTTGTTCAACATATTATTGACTTGTGTTTCAAATTCCACATTATTGGATTGAGCAGTATTGTTTTCAAAGATACCCAAATGGACTTTGTCGATAATGTTTTGTACTTCCATTTTTTGTGTAGTAATGACTTGAACAATTTCGCGTGCAGTTTTCTTGTCTGCAATCAAATCACTAATACCTACACTAAATGATGACGATTTCATGTATTCAGTAATAATATTTTGCAAATCGTCGATGAAATTTGCAGATGCCATATTGTTAAAATCGTTACAAATACGATGGATAATACCTTTTGTTGAACTTCCTAATACGGATTTTTCAATTTGTCCACGGACATACTTTCCGTTTCTAATTTCTAATACATTGTTTGGAACGGGGTCGTCTTCAAATAATTTTGTTTTGTATACCATTGTAACTGGTGGTAAAATTTGTGATAAAATATCAAAATTTGTTATTTTGTTTCCATTTTCGCGTAACTTTTTTGTATCTACATTATTAAACATCATTAACAAGTTCATTGCATCACGAGGAGTGAATTTAATATCACTACGTGTAAAACGGTATGAACCTAATAACGAATCTTGATATATGCCTATAATAGGCGAGTTACCAGCAGGACTGATTAATTGATATGGAATTGCTGCCAAATGTCTTAATTCAGTTTCTGCTATTGCGCTTTGCGGCATGTGCATATTCATTTCATCTCCATCAAACGGTTAACTGCATTTATGCAGTCAAAATATTCTGAAATATTTTATAATTTATTTTGAATAATTTGACTGATATTTGCAATCATCCCCAGAGTTTCCAAAGGGGCCAGACTGTATCTTACACAAACTCTGGATGGCTAATCCTTCATAGTTTATGAACACCCGTTCAGTCGTTGAATGCCTTCCATGTCCTACCATAACGGATTTAGGAAGTAACACTGCGGATTGCCTATTTCATACTTACGTAATCATCCATCACTTTATTACCTTTGGGTTCGGCTATTAACCGAGTTCCTCACGGACGTTTCCGATTGTGAGTGGTAGTGATGGCTTTAAGGGTTTCCCGTCAACAAGGTGTTTCGCAAATAAATCAATAAATTCTTGTGGCATTTCTATATTATTTTCTTTATGGTATTGTAATAAATGGTTATAATGTTGTTCAATCTGTGGTAATAGTATTTTATTATTTTTTGATAAGTTTTCTTTTGCTGCAAGTGGCATTGTATTTCTCCAATTAAATGCAATAAGTTGTTGGTATTTATCGTTTAAATCAAATGTTGATATTGGAATTACATGGTCAATATGCCATACTTTTCCTCTATTTTCAAGAGTATAATTTTGGTCATTATGCAAAATCCATTGTAAATATTCATTTGAACCGCATCCAAGGTATTTAATGGTAGGCCATTCTTTATCAATTGCATACCATATTCTACCACGAACTCTTCGTTTGAATTTTTCAAAAGGTTCATCACGTTCGCATATTTTGCATTTTAAACGATTATGCCTAAAATTATCTTTTGATTTGATTACTGAACAACAACTACATTTCTTGTTTCCAATCCCAATTTCATCTAGTTTCTTTTTTCGTCGTTCTTCTGCCCTTTGTTGTTTGAATTCGGTTGCGCTTTTAATACATTTCAGTCGAAGTTCTTCATTTGTTTTGTATTTATTTCTACGCATTTCATTAGAACAATCGGTGCAAAAGTTACGTCTTTTTGAAAAACTAGTTTGAGGTTTAGATTCATTACAATTATTGCAAGTTTTGTTGACATCACCTGATAATACAAGTGCCTTATAGTTTTCTTTTCTTTTAACATTACAGCAATCTTTACATATATTTCGATTTCTTACTATTCTATCGAGTGGTTTTAATATACCACATTTTGAACAACATTTTGTCGCGTTTTCTTGATTAGTTACGTCAACCATTTATATACTATACTTATATTTATTTATATAGTTTGCCTCAATTATTAATTTATTCACTAGGGAGTAACACGCTTTTCACGCTCCCTGTTGCCGACGTTGATGATTTTAATAAATCTTCACTGCATTTATGCAGCGATAAATTTCATCGGCATTGTACGGTTTGGTCGTAGCAACGTTCATTCTAAAAGTGTCACCTCGCTCCATAACCTTGACGATATGACACATCATAGACATTCTATGTAAAGAAGGTTGTCTATTGAATAGAACAGCATCTCCGTCCATCATGTGACGATGAACGATGTCGCCATTTTCAATACGAATGGACCCACGGTCAACATATCGCAATGAAATGTGTTCGCCATTTCGTTTTTCTAAAATTTTGGCGCCAGGATACACGTCAGGACCATTTTGAATGAGTTTCATCAAGAAATCCCGATTCAAATCGTTGACAGTAATTGGTTTCGTAATGTTCATGGCAATTTTACGAGGAACACCCAGTTGTCGAATAGACAAATTGGGGTCGCCAGTAATAACAGAACGCGCACTAAAATCGACACGTTTTCCCATTAAATTACCACGAATACGACCATTTTTACTATTTAGTCTACCCATGATACATTGCAAAGGTCTTCCTGAACGTTGTGCCATTGGAACTGCGCCTTTTACTTTATTATTGACAATCATGGCAACAAAGTATTGTAATACTGTGGTCAATCCTTCAATAATATTTGGTTGCGCATTTTCACGCAATTTATTGAATAAATCGGTGTTTGTTTTGATAATATTACTATAAATATGGGTCAAATCATCTTCACTTCTTTGCTGTGCATCATGTTTAACGGATGGACGAACAGCTGGCGGAGGAACTGGTAGTACTTGGCAAATCATCCAATCTGGTCTGGACCACAATGGATTGAATCCCATGAAATAAACATCTTCGTCGGAAATACGTTTGAATATTTTCAAAACGAGTTCCGGAGTTAATTTGATGTTCACTTTTTTGTTATCAGATTCCTGTGTAGTTTCCATATTTTCCCAAATAGCATATAATGTAGACATCCCAACCAATGTAATTTTGTCTGGTTGTTTACATCCACATCCATCTTCGGTTTCTTGACCACATCTTTTGATTTTCTTTTTAGCAGCGATACTTGAAACATAATCCCAACGTTCTTCCGCGGATTTTTCGGAAATATGTTTGTGTTGTGCTTTGTTGAGCAGTAATTTACTGCATTTAAAACAGATACAACGCGAAATTTTCATAATTTCCTTCAAATGTTGAATGAAGAATACAGGACGTGCCAATTCAATGTGCCCAAAATAACCAGGGGTATCAATATAAGTAAGACCATCAGTTGGACAAATCAACCCAGGTTCTAATACACCCATACGAGGGTCGAATAATCCACCAATTACAGGTTTGTTATTTATATATGTATCACGTGATGTAACTTCCACAACAGAATTTTTACGGATTTCATCGGGTGATAACAAACTAAATTGAACACCAATAATTTTGGATGAGGCAATTTTCGATTCGTTCATCTTGTTGTTAAAAGATGACATTGTAACCTAAATATATTATATGTTTATATTTATATTATTTAATTATTAATAATCAATTTTTCAGAAAATAATTTAAAAATAGTCAAAAAATTGCAGAAAATTGAAAACTATTATTCAACATTGAATTATATAAACAAATAACTTATATTTTATATTATTGAACAATGTCTCCTTCTAAATACGAATCTGCTTCAAAAAAGATGAAGAATGATAAGAAGAAAAATCTGAAAAAGAACAAACCGGATTCTGATTCAGAAGAAGAAATTATCATTTGTGAAGACGATGAAGAAGATAACAGTTCCGATTATGAAACTGTTTCCGAAACATCAGATTCATCCTATATCCCTTCTGCTAAAGAAGTTAAATCAAAAAAAAATAAAAAACAAGAAGATGATGAAGAAAGTCTTGGTTCAGAAGATACTGACGATGACGAAGGATTCGACCGTTTTGAATTCAGAAAAACTTTGTCAAAAATATTTCCATCTAAATATATGTCTAAAAAAGTAAAAGACGATGATACAAAAAACAAGAAATCAAAGAAATCAATCAAAAAATCATTTAAATCAAAGAAATCGAAAAAGGAAGAATCAGAAAGTGAAGAAGATAGTGAATCGGACGAAGAACCTGTCAAAAAATCAAAGAAATCAACCAAAATCCAAAAAAAATCAAAGAAATCAAAAAAGGAAGAATCCGAAAGTGAAGAAGATGAAGATAGTGAATCTGACGAAGAACCTGTTAAAAAGTCAAAGAAACTTGTCAAAACCCAAAAAAAATCAAAGAAATCGAAAAAGGAAGAAGAAGAAGATGATGATGATGACGAAGAAAGTGAGTACGACGATGACGAAGATGATGATAATAAAATCAATATTGTATTTACAATTGGTGGTGATGAAGACGAATGGGATGATGAATATAATGATGACGAAGAAGACGATGATGAAGATGATGAATATAACAGTGATGATGAAAAAATGTTTATGAAAGAAAACTATACGGAAATTGAAATGCCGAAGAAGCCAGAAGAAGAACCTAAAACCAAAAAATCCAAATCTAAAAAAGATAAAAAAGATAAAAAAGAATCTAAAAAATCAAAAAAAGATGATACCCAAGAAACTGATGAAGAAAATGGCGCAAATGTTGAAACTGAATATTTAGAATTGCAAGAATTGAAAAAAATCTTGACTGAAAAATTGCATAAAAAACCAAACAGTAAAATTCTTCTAAATGCAATTGAAGAATGCAAAGATGCAATTCACACTATCATAAAAGACGCACGAAAAAAGAATACTAAAAATTATCACAAATTGGTTACAAGCGACCGTAAAAAAACCAATGAAATGGATTATTTCAAGAAAAAAATGTCTAATAAAGAGCAGTTACAAGTTATGAAAGATTTGAAAGAAATAAATTCTCATATTAATATCGAAAAACCATATCGTTTAAGTTTATTAGAATCAAAAATACCATCCAATTTCAAGGCAATTGCATTACAGAAATTGAATGTATTACGTTCTATGGAACCAGGTGATTCAGAATATCACAAAATCAAGACATGGGTCGATACATTTATGAAAATTCCTTTCGGAATTCATAAAGCATTGTCTATCAAAATGGACGACGGAATTGACAAATGTAACGAATTTATGAATAATGCAAAACAGACATTGGATAATTGTGTATATGGATTGGATGATGCAAAAATGCAAATCATGCAAATGATTGGACAATGGGTTGTTAATCCATCCGCATTAGGAACCGCAATCGCAATTAAAGGTCCACCAGGTACAGGTAAGACTAGTTTAATCAAAGAAGGTATTAGTAAAATTTTAGGCAGAGAATTTGCATTCATTGCACTTGGCGGTGCAGGTGACAGTAGTTTCCTGGAAGGACATTCGTATACATATGAAGGTAGTTCCTGGGGTAAGATATTACAAATTTTGATTGATAGTAAATGCATGAATCCTGTAATCTATTTCGATGAATTAGATAAAATCAGTGATACTCCAAGAGGCGAAGAAATCGTAGGTATTTTGACACACTTAACTGATACATCACAAAATAGTCAATATCATGATAAGTATTTTTCGGAAATCGATTTTGATTTAAGTAAATGTTTATTCATATTCAGTTACAATGATGAGAACAAAGTAAATCCAATCTTAAAAGACCGTATGTACAGAATTCAGACCAAGGGTTACGATGCAAAAGAAAAGACCATTATTGCCAGAAAATATTTGTTACCAAAGATTCGGGAGCAAGTATGTTTCACCGAAGAAGAAGTGATTATACCAGATGATACAATTCAATATATAGTAGGAAATGCTTGTTTAACGAACAATGAGCCAGGTGTTCGTAATTTAAAAAGATGTTTAGAAATCATTCATACCAAACTCAATTTGTTTAGATTAGTTAAATCTGATACCAATTTATTTTCAAAAGAAATGGATATGAAAGTTGAATTTCCATTTATAGTAACAAGAAAGCATGTCGACATTTTCATAAAAAATGAAGAAAACCAAAATCAAAGTTTAATTGCCATGTATGTTTAAAAAAGTAGTATAGTTTTATAAAATGTAAATAATGTATATTTTTTTACACATTTAGACAAATATAGTGAGTGGAAAAGAAAATATGTAAAAAGTCAAATAAAAATATTTTTATTTATATATAATGGAAGAAGATGACAATATTGAATTTTTAAAAACACAAATAAGAATGTTAAGAGAACGTTTAAAATCAAACGAAAATCTAAATAAAGAACAAAATAAACGTTTTAAAAAAATTTTAAACAAAAATATAATTGAATTATATGAATTGAATAAAAATAATGAAAAATCACCAAATATGAATAACAAAACACAACGTGTAAATATAGATGATAGACACAATAAGATAAAACTTATTTCACCTTCAGAACAAAGATTTAAAAAAAAAATTTCAAAATTAGAAGAAAAGATTCTACATTTAGAAAGAGATATAAACTTGAATGAAATTATGATAATGAATAGTAAACAAAAGCATAATAAAACAGAAGAAGAAATTGACAAAGAAAACAATATTAAGCAGGAAATAACTATGTTTAAAGATGAATTGAAGGAAGAATCGAAAAAATTGAAAGATTTGATAGATGAATTGGAAGAAAAACAGCATAAAAAAGAAATACATGAAAAAATGAGTGACATGTTAATTAAACGTTTGGGGACATTATCAATTACGAATATACATGATAATAATTCTAATTCACTACAAAAAAACACATTAAAATCAATATTGAAGAAAAATGGAGGTAGAAAAAGTAATAAAACTAGAAAAAATAAGACTCGTAGAAAAAAATAACTTATCTTTTTTATGTAATTTTGAAAATTACATAAAAATCATGTATAAATGTATCCATAAATGATGTATTTTTTGTCTGTAAATTTATTAATTTTTTATGTGGAAAGCACCAAGAAATTGGAAATATGATACATTTACCAATTTCTGGTATTATTCGATGTTCATTTCAAAAAATAATTTCACCGTCATAATCATTTAAGAACCATATAAACATTAGTAATTTTACATCAGTACTATCAACACTTACTCTATTTATATAGCTGATAGTTGAGTTAGAAGTGTTATTCGTGCCAATATGGAAAACCAAATTACAATTTTCTATATGAAACATTTTATAACCTTTTATTTTATTTATGTAAGTTATTTATTTTTGAAAAGTATATAAACATATTTTGTTGTTTACATGTGTATTAATGGACCACGAACCTGATATTGAAAGCATACAAACTGCATTGAGATATCTGAAAGTAGTTGTGCAAAATCCAAACGAAGAATACAAAAATATATGTAAATTAATGGAAAACTACATAACCAATAATTGTACACATAATATAGTAGAAGATAGTATAGATATAACACCGGAAAAATCACGTACAATTTTTTATTGTTCAAAATGTATGAAAAGTTTCGAAAAAAAATCTAATTAAATATAAAATAGAATTTTATGTTATTATTACAAACTGTATATCTATCATTATTTGTACAAATATTAACGGGTGTAACCGATGTATATGTATTTTTTACGTCTACTGGTGAAAAACTCATACTCAAAGCTCTATTATTATTGGAAATAATAGTTCAGATGATAGAAGGGACATTTTATGTTTGGTTGGTTTCTATGTTTTCCACTGTAAAAAATGTAACACCAAAAAGATATTTTGATTGGGCATTTAGTACACCAATCATGTTATTTACATTATGTATTTACTTAGATTATTTGAATAAAGAAAAAAAAGATGAAGTTGAAAAAGAAAAAATGCAAAATGAAAATAGTCAAAATAAAGACCAAAAAAATGAAAATAGTCAAAATTTGATAACTATACTATTTGATAAATTTAGCGAACATAAAACAATATTACTACCTATATTTGTTTTGAATTGGTTGATGTTGTTACTAGGATATTTTGGTGAAATTGGTATAATAAATAATGTATATGCGGTATTTTTAGGGTTTATACCATTTTTTGCATTTTATTCAATAATATATTTCAAATATGCAAAATATACAGAAACTGGTAAACAAATATTTTGGTGGTTTGCAATAATATGGGGATTATATGGAAATGCAGCATTAATGTCTTATAATTGGAAGAATATAAGTTATAATTTTTTAGATTTATTTTCTAAAAACTTTTTTGGGATATATTTAGCATATTTAGTATGGAGGAACAAGTGAATTTATCTATACGTTTTCTTGTTCCCAATCTTCTTGTAAGTGTTCCCATGTAAATGACATGTAATCATCTAGTTCACTTCCGATAATTTTACGTAATTCAGTTAATTCATCTAAATTAGAAGGCATATCAAATACATCATCTATTTCTTCTTCTTTGGATATACAAAATCTGCCAAAAAAATCGCATCCATATTCTTCATAAAATGCATTTATATTGATATCAAATTGTCTATTCATTATTCTATATACACCAATCGGTGGCGACCAAGCAGTATCAAAAGTCACATCAAGTGTATAATTTTCATTATCGGTGTTATTCAAATCTATATTAGACGGAGTCCATTTCGTACCCCATGTCTCGATTGCAGTATGATAATCCCATCCATTTTCATTTGTTCCATCAACAATTTCAAGTGGTGCAAATGTTTCGAACCATTTATCACTAGAAATTGCATGGATTAATTTATCATAAATTTCTTTTGTTGGACATGTAATAGTAGCACAATTATTACACCAATTTGGCATTTCTATGTAGTAATAATAATAATAATAATAATAATAAATCTTTATGTATGTATTATTATTTAGTTTCCAATTTGGGATTCACCGCCGGTAGCATTTTTACCGCGGGTTTTTAATAACATTTCTAATTCAGGAGTTAAACAAAGACTACCATTTCCTTTTGTTAATCCAGAACCTTGGCATTCAGGTTTGGTTTCAGCTTTGTAAAAAGGGTCTAACATTTTGTTTTCAGCAAAAGGTGCAGGCATTAATCCTTCAAAACCTTCAACTTTGGTATAGTTTTCACATATTTTGTCTTTATTTGGTACAAATCCTTCATATGGAAATTCGTGTTTGAATAATGAATCATTTGAATATGGTTGAACATTACAGGTTCCCATCACTATTGAAAGAACTACGAAAAGTCCAATGATTACCGCAGCTAAAATATAGGTTGAATTATATTTCATTCGTATAGATATTAATAAGATAAAAATTAATATTTATCCTAAATATGTGTATTATAAAAATCCAAAAGTCTCTAATACTTTTCTTGAAAAACTATTTTCGGGAAAATAAACGGTTTTTAGAATTCCATTTTGAACAAACTGTTCTTTCATTTTTTTTTCTAAATAAAACGATGTATTCATCTTTACATCTTCAATTGTATTTCCAAAAGTATTAATTATATCATACCTGTATATGCAGTAAATTACCATGATAATTAAAATTCCTATAAATAAAAATATATAAATATTATTTGATTGATTTAGATTATTTTCATTTTCCATAATTATAGTTTAGCAATATAATATAATTTGTTTAAAAAAACATAAAAATATAAATGATTTTAGTATATAGTTATGAATAATACTGAAAAGTTAAATTTGAAACGTTTAATAGATGAATCCCAATGTGAAGATAATACTGAAAATATTCGTAAATTAAAACATAGTGTAAAAATTCGTGATGATATTAGAAAAATAGAAAATTTGAAAAAAACCAATTCAGCATTACGGAGTTTACAGCCAGAAGAATTTAGAGAACTATGTCAAAAAGAGTGTGTGTTTTTATTTAATAATTATACAGATATTTTTAATAAAATTTTGAAAGATGAAATTGATTTATTAATTATGACAAAGATGTTGACAATATTAAAACTCATAGAAGATAGCAAAGTAGACCAACATGAAGGTTCTGCAATGTTTGGAAAAGTATTGAAGGAATTGTATATAGATTCAGCAATAAAACATGGTGAAAATTTGGATAAACAATATGAAACTGAAACTATTCCAAAAGTAGAAGGAAAAAAAATCACTTGGAATCAATTTAAAAAAATGAATTGAATAAATGATATAAAATGAAAACGGTATGTTATCTATAATGGCTACATCAGATAGTTTATCTCAAATTTTTACAAAAGTTTCACACTCATTAGATAATGTATTATTTCCAAGTGATTTTGATGACGAATATAACTTGAACACATATGCAACTTTATATTTGTATGTAAATGATAAAAACGAAGAATTGGTCGAATTATACAAAGACCATATTAAAAAACACAATGAAAAAATAACGACAGATGAATACCCAAATTCCGGTTTTGATTTATTTATTCCACATGATACGACATTTCAAAAAGAAATTGATAGCGTGTTTGTCGATTTAGAAGTCAAATGTGAAATGACATATCATCAAAAAAACAAGAACACTGAAACATCCGCATATTATGTATATCCACGTTCAAGTATGTCAAAAACACCATTAATGTTAGCAAATCATACAGGTATTATCGATTCAGGATATCGTGGATTTTTGATTGCAGCATTGCGGTATTTAAAATCACGCGAACAACAATATGAAGTAGAAAAACATACACGTTTATTGCAAATTTGTCATCCATCATTATGTCCAATTGTCGTAAAATTAGTGGATGAATCGGACTTGTCTACCACAAAAAGAGGTACAGGAGGATTTGGTTCAACTGGTAAAATTGGTGTTAGTAAATAGAATAATAATATCGCAGAATAATATTATGTATTTAAAAAGTATACATAATGTTATATGATAAGAATGAAACAATGCGAATGGTACATGTTTATAATAAATTTTTTCTAAATTCAAATATAATATATCCTAAATCAAAAATAAAAATACCAAATTCACCAAATTTTTTGAAAGTATTGGTATTTGATTTAGATGAAACCATTGGTTCCTTTCATGAAGCAGCCATTTTATGGAAAATAATAGAATCAGAATTACAATCAGATTTTAATACATTAATGGATTTGTATCCAGAATTTTTACGTTATGGTATTTTACAAATTATTGAATTTATATTAAATAAAAAAAAAATAGGTAAGTGCGACAAATTATATTTATATACAAACAATATCAACTCTCCTGTTTTTCCAAATTTAATTTCAGAATATTTGAAATATAAATTAAAATCGGAAAACAACGTATTTGATAAAATAATAAATGCATTTAAAGTAAATAATAAAATAATTGAACATAATAGAACTACTCATAGGAAAACATATAACGATTTTATAAATTGCACAATATTACCAGAAAATGTAAAAATATGTTTTATAGATGATAAATACTATTCTAAAATGGAAAATGAAAAAATATATTATATACAACCATCACCTTATTATCATAATTTAACGAATAAAGAAATTATAGAAAGATTTTCAATGAGTTCTTTTAATAGCGAAGATAATATGAATAAAATAAACTCTATATTGAATGTTCCATTTATTGATTATAAATACCAAGAAAATATGATGAATGTAGAACAAATGAAAAAGATAGAGAAAAGAATTTATAAAAAAATAATGTATTATGTGAAGGAGTTTTTTTATATAACAAATAGTACAGAAAAGACAAAAAAAATACGTATACCCTTGGGGAAATTTACGCGCAAACGGCGAAAATAGTTATATTTTCTCGTATGCCATTAAAATCAATTGTTCTTCCGTGGATAGTTTTTGAAAAGTTAAACATTTGTCAAATTTATATTGGACGAATCGTCGCGAATTATTCATACATAATACATGAATACCGTTATCTAAAAACTTTATATCAAAAACAAAACCACCTGATTGTAATTTAAAGTTGGGGTCGTCTTCGATATTAATCCAACGAACATATTTACCTTTATGTAACTCATATACTTCATCGACTAAACGGAATTCTGCGAGTTTTTCGCAATATTGTTGAACATTCTCTTTCGACAAATTGATTTGTGATAACGCATTGAATTTGTCGTTATTTATATCGGTTAATGTTTTGTCTTCTAAATAATCATTATTTTTGTTTTCCAGAGAATTTAATAGTTCATTAATATCTATTTTAGATAATAATGAGGAGTCATTTTGAGCATCTTTAAATAGTTGGTCTATGTTCATTTTATTATGTATATTGTATTGTATAAAAAATTCTTATATTACTTTATCGGATTTATTATATTATAATTCATAAATGTTGTAATATCATTCATAATAAGTTTACTAAGTCCTGCATTTGTTATTAATAATATTGCGCTTACGAAAATAATACTTGCATCAAATTCACGCAATTCATGTTTTCTAAACGGATGAAAACGTATAATTAAAAACAAACAAACAAATGTTACTAGTAGATTGCTAAATAATTCTATATATCTTTTATTTATGTAAAAAATACCGAAAAAAATGAGAAAATAAGAAATATATATAAATCCAATAGTGGTAAAAAATATCGGTTTTTTTATTTTATCTAAAATTTTATCAAATGTATAAAATAAATTAAATGTTTCTTCCATATACAATATAATTATACAATAAATGAAAGATATCGTGATTGCTAATAAATATATCTTATTACAAAAAATAGGGTCAGGTAAATTTGGTGTAGTTTATAAAGGAATTCATAAAAAAACGCAGCAAAATGTTGCAATTAAAATGGAAAACCGAGACCAAGAAATGCCATCAATAAAGCATGAATCGATTATATTAAACCATTTATATAGAAAAGGATGTCGTGACATTCCCTTTGTTCTTTGGTATGGAGTATATATGAATTACACATGTTTAGTAATGACATATTTTGAAAAGACGTTAAGTGAATGTAGAGAAAAATTAATAAATGAAAAAGAAAAAATAAATAAAATAATGTATCGTATAATAGAAATTATAGAGAATGTACATGAGCATTACGTAATACATCGCGATATCAAAATAGACAATTTTATGATATTAGAAAATGAAATTTTTATTATTGATTTTGGCATGGCGACATTTTATATAGATGAAGAAAATGAACATATACCTTATAAAAGACGTGAATATATTACAGGAACTCCTAAATATATAAGTGTTAATATTCATAAAGGAATAGAACCAACTCGCAGAGACGATTTGATATCAATTGGTTATTTGTATTTGTATTTATATTATGGTAATTTTCCATGGAGTAATATACCAAATAATTTGGAAAATTCGAATTATAATAGTATGCACATATTGAATGAAAAAAATATGTACATTAAAGAAAAAAAAGAGTGGAATAATATTTTAGAATGTACGATAAAAAGTCATTGTGATAAATATTTTGAATATTGTTATAATTTGAAATTTACTGAAAAACCAAATTATACTATTTTGAAAAATATGTTTTTATGATTTAAGGTTTTTCGGGTATATTTGTATTCATATAATCAGTTATTAATTTAACTGTTATTTTTTCATTATTAAAAATCAAGTCGGTTAAAGTTTTGTCGTTTATATTCAAGTTTTTTATATTTGAAATTTTTTTACTAAATGAAATGTTGCTATTCAAAATTTTTTGTATTTTTTCATCATTTTTTTTACTAAGTTTTGAATATTCACTGCTTTTATATTCATCAATTAATTGTAGTAATGATTTTTCATTTTTAAAAATAATGTCATTAATTACGTCATCTGTTAATTGTAAATCTTTTATTTTTGCAATTTTATCACTATATGAAAATCCTGTGGTATTTAAAATATTATTTATATTGTCTTTATTTTCCCTAGAAATAAAGCCTTCTTTTTTTAAGAAAATATATTGTATTAAAAATAAAAATAATAAAACACCTACTATAATTGATAATAAAACAAAATTCCTATTTTTCATATATAATTGAAATAGATATTTTATTATAAACAATATAAAAAAAAATTCATTAATAAACTATAATTGGTATAGTTAGCCATGAGTAGTTCACAAGAAACAACAGCTGATAGTCTTCGTCTTATTGGTAGAGTAAAATGGTTTAATAACAAGGCAGGATTTGGTTTTATTACAGTATGTGATGGAGAGTATGCAGAAAAGGATATTTTTGTGCATTATTCATCAATCCGTGGTGAATCGGCTTTATACAAATATTTAGTTCAAGGTGAATATGTTGATTTTGACCTTGTTAAATCAACAAATGATAAACATGAATATCAAGCTACTAATATTACTGGTATTAAAAATGGAAGTATTATGTGTGAAACCCGTAAACTTGCAGACAATGGTACAAGACCAAGGCCTATTAGAAAATATAGAACCCGTCCACCAAGACAAGGCGAGTCATCTGAAACGCCAGTCGACGGTGATGCTGATGCAGGATTTGTAAAGGTTGAGAAGAAAAGACAACCTCGTCAACAACGTGCATAAATTTTGCGCAATAAAAATTCTATAAAAAATTTATATCTGTAATAACAAATATAAATTTTTATTAAGTGGATACATTATATATGAGATTTTTATCGTTAGAAAAATTTTTAGAAATATATTCAAAAAATAATTTGAAAGATTTCGATGATTTTATGAAAAAAACAAAGGTTCGAATAGGAACAAATACGAAACCATTGATTCAATATTCATATGAAAAAAACATTTCAAAAAATGATTTACAAATGATATTTGAGAACATACAACGTCGGAATGAGTATTTAGAACGTTTTTATATGACATCCTTAAAAGTTCCTGACAATAAGAACGATATGCATATATCAGACCCCCCAATGATACAAAGTAAAATGAATAACAATGAAAAGGTAAATTATAAAAATGTAATACGAAATATGTTTTACAAAGATATTTTGGAAAAAACAAAATCAGGATTGGAGAACAATCCTACATATATGCAAGTTTTAGCTGATTTTTATTTATATAATATTATTGATTATAAAATATTAACACCAAGTGCATTGCATTATATAAAACAAGGGCGTATTGGAAGCGTGTTCTCGTCGTATTATTTTCGTGCATCTATAATGAATCCATATTTAGTATATTCTCTAAATCATTCTGTTTTAAAAGGAACGAAAATATTTACACCGACAATGGGATGGGGTTCATATTGCTATGGATTTTTAGAATGTCCATATGTAAGTGAATATGTAGGAACGGATGTAATACCGAATGTATGCAAAAAAACGCAACAATTTGCTACTGCATTTTATCCAAGTAAAACAACGACCATTTATTGCGAACCATCCGAAGATTTAGCCAAAAATTACAATTTTAAGAAGAAATATAGAGAACATTTTGATGTAGTATTTTTCAGCCCACCCTATTTCCGTTTAGAATTGTACAGTGGTGGAAAACAGAGTACTAGCCGATATAAATCATATGATGAATGGTTGGATAAATATTGGCGAAAAACAATCGAATTGTGTCATTTTGTTCTCGTTCCAGGAGGAAAAATCTGTTATATTTTGTCAGGATATGGTTCAGAGAATACGGAAGGTATATATAATTTGATTCAAGATATGAATAATATAACGAAAGATGTATTCAAATGTTCTCCAAAAATATTGAAAATGCATAATAAAGATGTTCATGTAACGAAACATCGCGAGACTGATGAAAAAATAATCATATTCAAAAAGTAATAAACGAGTTAGAATGTTCTTTTATTATTTTTATATTTTCTTTTTTGTGGTTTGTTTATATTGTATATTGGAGTGACAGTAAAATCTATAACAAATAGAACCGGAGCTAAAATACAGTCTTTTATATATATCCAAGTAGAATCTTTCATTTTATTGATTTATATTTCATTATTATAACAATTCATTTTCAATTTTTTGTCAATTTTTAATGATGAAATGGTGCTTCAAGTACTTTTGAAGATTGAAGTAAGTTAGTTCGTCTTCATTAGTTAATCCAAGAAGCTTTCTAAGCTTTTCGTCTGCATTGATTATGCGATTGTTCTCTGTATCTTGAAGACCATTTTCTCTAATATATGTATTGAGTTCCTTACTGACCTCAACACGAGACATTTCAGTTCCAATTGGTTTACCTAAAAATATGGCTAGTTCATCGCTGATAAAAGATGAGTTAACGAAACCAATATAATGTGGTGGTGGCGGTGGCGTATAACCATCAAGGTCTCCACATGCTCTAATATATTCATGTTCATCAAAAGTTAAAAATTGTGGTCTTTGGTCATAGAGAAAAATATTCCAAAAATACAATTTTTCTTGAAGTGTAACATTTTCATCCTTACAATATTGCAACAATTCTTCTTTACTGTTCAACATGTATTTATCTTTACGTAAATTAAATAAGATAAATCCATCTACAACTGCATTCAAAATGTGGTCTGCTTGTTGACGTCCAAATATACTCATACCATGATTTTGAGCAAATTCACGAATAGCTTTTCTTTCTATCGACCAGTTTTCAATATCGACAGGATTTGATTCATGATTTACTTTTAATTGGTATACGCTGTCACAACTCATAATATCCTTATTAGATAATATATATCATAGGGTATCTTTAAGTTATTTTTACAAAAATTATTAATTATGATGTTACGATAAAATGCTAACAAATTATTTAATAAATATTATTTCAACCACACCATAAAATATTTATATCACAGAAGAAAGTGTGGAAAAAACTAATATTGTTCAATGTTCTCAATAATTTCGGATGGATAGTTCATATCTTTTAAAATCTCAACAGCACCTTCTATTTTTGAAATACCCGGTTTCAATTTATAGGTATATTTGAGTTTTCCATTGTCAAGGTTCTCAACATCCATTTTATAATTACGAATATGTTTGGATTTTTTAAACTTATTACAAACAGAAACATAATGTGTGGTCAATATGAAATCGACATTAGTAAATTTAGTTAAGTATTTCAAGAAAGCATATGCGGACTTAGTGGCTTCGGTTGGATTGGTTCCCGAATACAATTCATCAAAAATGCAAAAATGACGTATTTTAGAATCCTTGTTCTCATCGATAACGTCAATAATTTCTTTGCATCTTCGCGATTCAGCTTGGAATAAACTATCTCTACCCGATGTATCAGGGATATTCAAATAAGAATGAATATGTGTATATGGATTGAGAACACATGATTTATAGAAACCGCATCCAAATTGCTGTGTAAATATAATATTAATACAAGTCGTTTTAATAAACGTAGTTTTTCCAGATGCATTTGGAGAACTAATTATCATATTTTTATCAAATTTGCATGTGTTTTTAACATGTTCTCCATTTTTATAGGGTGGATAATATTGTTGTTCAATATTGCAATCCACATTTTCATCAAAAGTGGCAAAATGCATGGTTTTCGATGCAATGTTCTCATGTATACCAATAATATTGTTCATATATCCTTCAAATTCAAATGAATATTTCAAAGCATCTTCATATTGCATATTACCATACAAACGATAATAACATTTCAACATATATCCAAGTTCTGTTATTTTGTCGATATTTATGGAAAATGGTTTCATGTTCTCAATTTCAATTAATAATTCTTTGAGAATTAAACAATGTTTATAAGTTTCATTGGAGAACATCTCATAAGTTTTCTTATTTTTATTGATTTCAATAAAGTTCTCCATACTTACAATTGAATATTGTACATATTCTTTGATTTCTAAAAGATATTCATTCATTTGTTTGACATTTTTATAAAATCGTAAGCAAGAAGTTATATTTTGATAAATTTGTAACATATAAAATGCTAAGCTTATGAGTAAATAAACACAGTTCTCTGGTGTCATTTTGCTCATACCCAGTAATGTTTTTCCAATGAAATGGTTTTTCGCAATAGATTTAAGTATTTCTAAATACATTGTGAAATTAATAGGAATTCTTTGTATTTTCAAAATAATAAACGGCATAATTAAAAAAATCACAGGAATGAATAAACTAATCAATGGCGACATAATATTCACCATCGACATGCATTGTAAAAATGTAGAAGATTCATTCATATGTTTCAACATTGGCCATTCAATGAAATAATGTTTTTCTAAAAAAGATGCGTCTTCTTTCAAAGATTTCCATATTTCATCTATTTTTTCACAATTTACATTATAATTCGAATATGTTCGTGTTTTTTCTAAATATGTAGACGAGGATTTAATAACTTTTTGAGTATCCAATAAAAAAGGAATGTTTGTGGTATATTTGTTCAAATGTTTTTTAGTAATGTTTTTTGAGAACATATGTTTCGGTTCAAATAAAAAGTCGGACATTGGGGTATTTTCAGAATCACAAATTTCTAAATCGCTAATAACATTGGAAGGTAATGTATGGAGACATTCAGGTTCTAAATAATCGATTGGTAAACGAAAATTACTAATTGTATGAGAACTTGGTGGTTTTGGAACTTTGTCATTGTTGTCATTTTCGTGATTATTTTTTAGAATATGTTTTGTAAATAAATGAATCATTTATTTCTTTAATTTAGAAACATAAATTAAAACGACTACTGTAAACGTAAATAATAAATAATAAATAACAATAAATAATATAAAATAAATAATATATTACTATTTAAACAGTCGTAATGTATTACATGTTAGAAGAAATCAGTGTATTAATTGATACTAATAAATATACGTTAAATGCACAAATACATAGTGTATTAGAGTTACTACAAAATGATGTATCAAGCTATGCAATTGTAAATGAAGAAAGGCCTGTTAAAAAATACAGCGATAGAATTCCAGAACAAAGAAATCGTTATAAAAAAAATGGTAATCAACCCGCAAAAGATGAGTTATTAGATACTAAATGGGATAAACAGCAAGTATTTAAAGCAATAAAAAAAGAAGAAAAAATGGGAATTGATAAATATATAGATGAAATAAGAATATTATTGAACAAAATATCGGATAAGAATTATCAAACAAATAAAGATTCAATTATTCAAAAAATCAAAGAATGTCTAGAAGACGATGAAGATACAAATAATATTAAAAAAGTAGTAACCGTATTATTTGATATTGCAAAATCAAATAAGTTTTATTCAGAAATATATGCAAAATTATACAAAGAATTGATAGACAGCTTCCCATTTTTCAATGAGACAATCGTACCATTTGTGAATCAATTCATGGATTCATTGAATACACTGGTATATATAGATTCCGCGGTTGATTATGACGGGTTTTGTAATTATAATAAAATGAATGAAAATAGAAGAGCTTCAATGGCATTTATAGTAAATTTGATGAAGAATAATGTGGAGTTGCCTATACATATTTTAGACATAGTAACACATTTTCAAAATTTAGCAATAAAATTTATAGACGAAGAAAATCGAGTAAATGAAGTGGATGAAATTACAGAAGTATTGAATATAGTAATTTTGATGATATATGAAATTTATAAAACAGATGATAACTGGACAAATGAAATTTTACCAAAAATAAAAATGTTCTCTATGTTTAAAATAAAAGAAAAAGCAAGTCTTTCAAGTAGAAGTATTTTTAAATATAAAGATATTGTGGATAAAATAAATAAAATAAATAAATAATGTATATGTCAATAAAATTAATAACTTCGGTATACAATGATGAACATAAATTGAACAAATGGATAGGAGTTGTAAAGAAAGCAAATCTGGATTATGTAGTTTATAAAAAGAATGACCAACTTAAAGAAGGAGAATATAATAGAATAACGGATAATCGCATTGAGATTCCAAATATAGGAAGATGTGATTACGCATTCTTATATCATATAATACAGAATTATGATACATTGGCCGATACAAATATATTTGTAAAATGCAATTGGTATGAAAATAATATTCCTTTTTTGACTTTATTAACCAACTGCAAACAATATGATTATATGCAAGTAGGAACTCATCCAGAAATAGTAAACTGGGATGATGTAAATGAAGGTAATGGTTTATGTGAAAATAAAAAGAAATGGTTAACCGAAATATTCCCAGATAATTGTAATAATTTGGGTAATATACCAGGATGGGGTCATGGTCCAACATTTTCAGTATCTCGTGATTTAATACATAGACATGAAAAAAGTGTATATGAAAAGATGTTCAATAAATTTCATGAAAGTAGTAATTCATTTAGTACAGATTATGAGAAATATAATTATAAAACTTACAATGATTTATTGGTAGATGTGGGAATAACTTATCATAACGAATTATTGCGATTTTACATGATATTATTTACACATAATTTGCCAAAAGATGGAAAATATAAAATTTTTACTTATGCAGAATCAGCAGAATTAAATAATATTGTTAAAAATAAAAAAAGAAGAAAAATGCAGTTTTTGTAATATGATATAATTTTCGAAAATTATATCAAATAATCATCTAAAAATATGTATTTTAGTATAAATAAAAAATATGTATATAGCTTATATTGTAAATGGATGAATATGTTCGTAATATAGTAGGTAATACTGGTCCGACAGGTCCTACTGGATATAACGAGAGATATTTATCTATAACTTCACAAAGAATTAGTAAATCATCATTAATATCAGATACAATAACTATTACAATTGAAAAATATTTATCATATTACCCAGGTGATAATATCAAAATTAAAAGTATTGAATTAAATCCAAATAACGAATATCAGGGATTTGAGGGAGAAATTAGAAGTTATAATTATAATACAGGTGTTATTGTTATAAGAAAATTCAAAAATATAACTAACATATTTTTTAATAATATATACAAATACAAAATTACATTGAATATTGTAGGGGCTACTGGAAGCACCGGACCTCAGGGTATTTCAGGTGATAGATATATATCTATAAATCGATTATCTATTTCAAAATTGAATTTGATAAATAATGCACCTTTGACTATTTTAATAGAACCCGGATTAGCATATTTTCCAAATGACAAGTTGGAAGTAGTTTCTTTGGATAATAATTCAAGTAATGAAATACAAAAGTTTGTTGGTTATGTAAGTAGTTATAATAAGACAACTGGTGCGATGGTAATAAGTAATATTGCAAATATTACAAATTCATTTGATAATGATAGATATAGATATAGATTGAATTTAAATAATGAAGGTACAACTGGACTTCAAGGAATTCCAGGTACAGCAACAAACACCGGTGCTACTGGATGTACTGGTCGTACTGGTCCCACTGGTCCACAAGGTATTCCTGGTTCAGCTACAACTACTGGTGCAACCGGTCGTACAGGAACTACCGGTCGCACGGGACCAACTGGGCCAACCGGTCGCACGGGACCAACTGGACCAGCAGGACGGAGTGGACCTACTGGTCGTACAGGGCAAACTGGACCAACTGGACCAACTGGACCGACTGGATCTACTGGTACCGCTGGCAGAACTGGACCTACCGGAGAAACTGGTGTTACTGGTGTAACAGGACCTACTGGTAAAGCGGGTGTTACTGGACCGACTGGGCCTACTGGTTATACCGGAAATACAGGGGTTACTGGTCCTACTGGCGCGACTGGCGTTAGTGGTCCAACTGGTTATACTGGAAATACAGGGGTTACTGGTCCAACTGGTACGACTGGCGTTAGTGGTCCAACTGGTTATACTGGAAATACAGGTGTTACTGGACCTACTGGCCCAACTGGTACAACTGGCCCAACTGGTATGACTGGACGAACTGGAACAACTGGTCCTACTGGAACAACTGGTCCTACTGGAACAACTGGTCCTACTGGAACAACTGGTCCAACTGGTCCAACTGGTCCAACTGGCACTACTGGAACTTCTGGTACAACAGGTCCAACTGGTCCAACTGGTACGACTGGAACTTCTGGTACAACTGGTACGACTGGTACAACTGGTACAACTGGACCGACTGGCATAACTGGTCATACTGGTGAAACCGGACCGACTGGACCGACTGGTGAAACCGGTATTACTGGACCGACTGGAAAAACTGGAACAAGTGGTCCAACTGGTTATACCGGAAACACCGGAGTAACTGGTCCAACTGGTGCAACCGGGGTGAGTGGTCCAACTGGTTATACTGGAAACACTGGCGAAACTGGTCCTACCGGTATTACAGGACATACGGGAACAACCGGTCCAACTGGCGAAACTGGTAATACAGGTGTTACTGGTCCAACTGGCGCGACTGGTGTTAGTGGTCCAACCGGTACTACTGGAACAACTGGTATAACGGGTAATACAGGTGCCACTGGGGTTAGTGGGCCAACTGGACCTACTGGTCCTACCGGCGAAATTGGTAATACTGGGGTCACTGGTCCTACTGGTGTTAGTGGTCCTACTGGATATACCGGAAATACTGGCGTAACTGGCCCTACTGGCGCAACAGGTGTTAGCGGGCCAACTGGATATACCGGAAATACTGGCATAACTGGCCCTACTGGCGCAACGGGTGTTAGCGGGCCAACTGGTTATACCGGAAATACTGGCGTTACTGGACCGACTGGTGCAACAGGTGTTAGTGGTCCTACTGGATATACCGGAAATACAGGTGAAACAGGAAATACAGGACAAACTGGGCAAACTGGTCTTACTGGACAAACGGGTCCTACTGGACCAAGTGGTGAAACTGGAAATACAGGACCTAGTGGACAAACCGGTCCTACTGGACAAACTGGACCAACCGGTCAAACTGGACCAATCGGACAAACCGGACCAAGTGGACAAACTGGAACGACTGGACAAACCGGCACTACTGGTGAAACTGGACCAATCGGACAAACCGGACCGACTGGAATAACAGGAACTACTGGATATACAGGAAATACAGGACCGACTGGAATAACAGGACCTACTGGTCGCGCGGGCGATTCATATAATACACAAACTACTACTTCTGTATCGTTATCATTATCATTATTAGTAGATAATTTAACTCTGACAATATCATCTCAATTATCATATATAACAGGAAATACAGTATTTGTTATCGACCGTAATACTACAAGTAAATATTTTATAGCAAGTGTAACCAGTTATAATATTAATACAGGTGAATTGGTATTACAAAATATAATACAAATAAATGGATTTGTAAGTGGACAAAATTATAATTCGGTTTGGAATGTAAATATAAATTCTATTGGACCAACTGGATATACTGGTATCACAGGTTGTACTGGACAACCCGGAGAAATTGGCGCAAAAATAATTACAGTAACAAATAATGGTGCAGGTTCATATACAATTGACAGTGGTACAAACCCTACATTATATTTACTTCGCGGGTTTACGTATTTATTTGATGTCGATGCATATGGGCATCCATTTTGGATAAAAACAACGGCAATCACAGGGACCGGTAATCAATATAATAATGGAGTAACAAATAATGGAGTTGAATTTGGAAAAATTACATTTTCAGTACCATATAATGCACCAAGTATTCTTTATTATATTTGTCAATACCACAGTTCAATGCAAGGCGTAATTAATATATCTGACCTTGGTCCAACTGGGACAACAGGCGAAACTGGACCAACTGGACCAACTGGACCAACTGGACCAACCGGGCCAACCGGGCCAACCGGGCCAACCGGGCCAACTGGGTCAACCGGAACAACTGGAATAACAGGAATAACCGGGACAACCGGGCCAACGGGAATAAATGGTGAAACCGGGCCAACCGGAATAACTGGACAAACTGGGCCAACTGGAATAACTGGTGTAACCGGACCAAGTGGTCTAACTGGTGTAACTGGACCAAGTGGAATAACTGGTGTAACCGGTCCAAGTGGACCAACTGGAATAACTGGAATAACTGGACCAAGTGGAATAACTGGTGTAACCGGTCCAAGTGGACCAACTGGAATAACTGGACCAACTGGAATAACTGGACCAACTGGAATAACTGGTGTAACTGGTGCAAGTGTAACCGGTCCAACTGGACCAACTGGACAAACTGGACCAACCGGAACAACCGGTGCAAGCGTGACTGGAACAACTGGAACAACTGGAACAACTGGAATAACCGGTCCAATCGGGCCAACTGGGCCAACTGGAATAACAGGTGCAAGTGTAACCGGGCCAACTGGAATAACAGGAATAACCGGACCAACTGGACAAACTGGTGTAACTGGTTCAACTGGACCAACTGGACCAATTGGAATCCCTGGCGATACATATTTAACAGTTACTTCACAAGAATACAATGTTTCTTCGCAAATTCAAAGTCAGTCTGCTATAACATTCAATGTATCGCTTAGTTTAGCATATATACCAGGTAATTTAGTGACTTGTATAGATAGTACAAATTTATCAAACAATTTTGATGCAATAGTCTCTTCATATAATAAAAATAATGGAGTATTAGTTTTAATAAATCAATCAAATATCAACGGCAATTTAAATAATAACATAACATACAATATAAATTTAAAAGGTTTAATTGGTCCAACCGGACCAATTGGTGCAACTGGCACAGCACTATGGTCCATAAATAATAATATTGTTTACTACAATGCAGGATCACAAGTAGTCGTCGGAGATTCATCGAATAATAATTATACAAGCACCCCATTTAATGTAATTGGCGGGATGTTTGTCTCGCAATATATGTATTTGAATAATATTATTGAAAATGTCTCATCAACTGGGGTAACATTGAGTAACAATGTTTATACAGTTGATTTCACAGCTACTTCAACTTTTCTATTAACTGGAACAGGACCTACCGCAAATTATAGTTGTACAATATCTGGATTATCATCATTACTTACATCAAGAACATATGTGATTACATTAATAAATACCACAACAACAGTTTCTAGTTATTACTGTACATCAGTTACAGTGAATACAACCCCTACTGTAACAAACCCAACATTTATATATAATGGTAGCCCTTCATTTATATCATTAACCGGCGCAGTAATTACAACCCAAATGATTGCACTTATACATAATGGTACATCATGGTATGCACTTACTAATATAAATGCATTTGTAACATCATAATTGATTATTACTCACTCATATCAAATGTATTCGGTAGTACACTATTTTTCTTATTTTACACATTTTCGCATTTGAAATGACAAAAATGTGTAAAAATATCGACTTAACAACATATTGATAAAAATGTAAAATATACAATTTAGTTATAATAATAAAAAATATTTATATATGTTATACATAAAACGTCAATGAATGACTATTCAAATCTAATTAATACTAGTACTTCATCTGATACTTTAATAGTAAATAGACGTGATATCATTGGACCAACTGGACCAACTGGACCAACTGGAATTGCTGATAAATATTTATGTATAACCAGACAAATATTCCGAAAAATAAATTTATTAAATGATACTATAATACCGATTACAATAGATAAATATTTGTCTTATACAAAAGGAGACATTATTATAGTACAAAGTATTGAACTAAATGAATATAATGAATTTCAAAGTTTCAATGCTGAAATTAAAAGTTATGATTCAAATACCGGTGCACTTATTATGTATAATATAAAAAATGTAAGTGATATGTTTTATAATGATTATTACAGATATAAAATTAATTTAACTTATATAGGCGATACTGGTTGTACTGGTCCCATCGGCATTTCAGGTGATAAATACATATCTATTAACAAATTATATATACCAACTGTTTATCTAGTTTTGGAAAAACAGATTACAATAAATATAGATATAGGTCTATCTTATTTTCCATTGGACCGAGTTGCTGTAATTTCATTAGATAGAAATTCAAATGATGAAATACAACGATTTTCAGGAGAAGTGAAAAGTTATGATGTAGATACAGGAACAATGGTTATATACAATATTGAAAATATTACAAGTTCATTTGACGATGATGAATATCTATATAAAATAAATATTAATAATCAAGGAAACACAGGGATAACCGGTATTCGTGGTATTACTGGGTTTATTGGTAGCCAAGGTAATACAGGACCCGCTGGGCCTATCGGTCTCACTGGTATTCCAGGTATATCCGGTTCGTCTACAAATAAGGGAGCAACTGGTATAACTGGACCTACTGGTATAACTGGACCACGCGGTAGTTCAGGTTCATCGCCAAATACTGGTGAAACTGGACCTACTGGTGAAACTGGACCTACTGGTGAAACTGGACCTACCGGTGAAACTGGACCTACCGGTACCACTGGTATTACCGGTCGAACTGGCCCTACTGGTCCTACTGGTCGCACAGGTCCTACTGGTCCTACTGGTCAAATTGGAACAACCGGTATTAATGGCAAAATAGGCCCTACTGGAACTATTGGTATTACGGGGGATATTGGAAATACAGGTGAAACCGGTGACACCGGAGAAACTGGTAGCACAGGTATTACGGGTAATACGGGTGATTTTGGTTATATGGGTGAAACTGGGGAAACGGGTGAAACTGGACCAACTGGTAGACTAGGTCGCATTGGATTGTTTGGTATGATGGGTTCAACGGGCATTACTGGACCAACCGGAATAATTGGTGTAATTGGTGAAACTGGTATAACAGGAACAACTGGAACGACCGGTGCAATAGGTTATACCGGTCATACTGGAAGATTTAGTGGTCTAGTATTACATGATATATTGCCAGGAGGTGTTATAAATTTAGTATCTCAATTAAGTGGCGATGTAAGATATTACACAAATATTAATATTGGTTCATTAGAAAGAGGATTCAATGAAATACATGCAAAGTCATTATATGTATCAGATTCTACTATATATTTAGGAACTACAACATCTATTTCAGCGAATGCATCAGGTTCGGTGTCTTTACCGATTGGAACAACTATTGGCGGTGAAAGTGCCGGATTGATTACAATATTTGGTGCAATAGATACATCCTATAATTTGCCATACGATGCTTCTAAAAATACAGGTTATATTATTGGTTTCGATTTGTGGATTTCTCAAATAGATAATCCAGGTTCTCTTAATCCGAATGATATAGAATATAGACAAGACGCATCATGGATAAATGTAGGTGCAATTCAAGGACCCACCGGAGATATAGGTCCTACTGGTGAAACCGGATTTACGGGTCCAACTGGCGAAACTGGTGAAACCGGCCCTACTGGTGCAACAGGGTCAATTCGTTCAATGTCAACAGGTCCAACTGGAAATACGGGTATAACTGGAAATACTGGTTCAACTGGAAATACGGGTACAACCGGAATAAATGGGTTTATTGGACAAACTGGTCCAACTGGTCCAAGTGGTCCAACTGGTCCAACTGGTCCAACTGGTCCAATAGGACGAACTGGACAAACTGGTAGAACTGGAAGAACTGGGTTTACAGGTGAAACTGGGGAAACTGGTGAAACCGGCCCTACTGGTCCAACTGGTGAAATGGGTGAAACTGGTCCAACTGGTCCAACTGGTCCAAGTGGTCCAACTGGTTCAACTGGGGAAACTGGTCCGACTGGGGAAACTGGAAACACGGGTCCTTCTGGTCCAACCGGTTCTATCGGAAAAATGGGTCAAACTGGTAGTATAGGGATTACTGGAATAACTGGTAGAACTGGAATAACTGGAAGTATTGGTAATATAGGACCAACTGGACCAAGTGGTGTCACTGGACGCACTGGTAGAACAGGAATGACTGGACATACTGGTATCGATGGAAATACAGGAACTATTGGAGATGTTGGTACAATTGGAAATACAGGAACAACTGGATATACTGGTATTACAGGGTCAACTGGTGTTACTGGTCCGACCGGGGATACAGGGGTTACAGGTGTTACAGGATATACTGGTCCAATGGGCGAAACCGGACCAACTGGTGATGCAGGGGAAGCATTCAATACCGGCGCAACTGGACCTACTGGTCGTACTGGTCCTACTGGTGTAACTGGTCCACCGGGTGTTTCATCAAATACGGGTGCAACTGGACCTACTGGTATTACTGGACCTACCGGATTAGCGGGTATAGCAGAAAATACAGGCGCAACTGGAAGAATTGGTTTAACCGGCTCTATTGGAAATACAGGTAATACTGGACCTACTGGTGCAACTGGGTATACTGGAAGAACAGGTACGATTGGCCAAACTGGTGAAACTGGTGAAACTGGTGAAACTGGGGCAACTGGTGCAAGTGGACCTACTGGCGCAACTGGGTTTATAGGAGTTACAGGAATTACAGGGTCGACCGGTTATATAAATTCAACGGGGTTTACTGGACAAACTGGATTTACTGGACAAACTGGATTTACTGGACAAACCGGGTTTACTGGACAAACTGGATTTACTGGTTTTACTGGTCCAACCGGGTTCTTGGGTGAAACCGGAAATACGGGTATAACTGGATACACTGGTTTGACTGGTTTTATTGGGATTACAGGTGAAACTGGTAGTATTGGAAATACAGGAATAACTGGTAGAACCGGGTCTACTGGTCCTACTGGTCCTACTGGTGAAACTGGACCGACTGGTTTTATTGGACCAACTGGTGTAATTGGTCGTACTGGTGCAAGTGGTCCAACTGGTGACCAAGGAGAAACTGGATATACGGGACCAACTGGTGTAACTGGTGCAAAAGGAACCCCCGGAGATGGATATAATACACAAACTGTGAATCCTGTATCATTGTCGATTGCAGAATTAGTAGACGATTTGACAATTACAGTAGCATCTTCATTATCATATCTACAAGGAAATATAGTTCTTGTTTCAGACAATGATACAAATGAAATAAATTTCACAGCAGTTATTAAGAATTATGATGTAGAAACAGGGGTATTAGTTCTCAGCAATATTTCAAAAATATATGGTTTTGTTGCAAATACATATTATAGATATACATGGCTTGTAAATATGAATTTATTAGGTCCATCTGGGTTTACAGGAAATACGGGTATTTTTGGAAACACCGGCGTTACTGGAAGAACTGGACCTACCGGAAGAACCGGACCGACTGGTTGCAGTGGACCTACTGGTATCACAGGTATTACTGGTTATAGTGGGTATACTGGGTATACTGGCGAAACCGGAGAAACCGGGCCTACTGGTTGCACAGGAACAACCGGTCCAACTGGTGAAACCGGAGAAACTGGTGAAACTGGGCCTACTGGTTGCACAGGAACAACCGGATTAACTGGTCCTACTGGTGAAACTGGTGAGACTGGTTGCACTGGACCTACTGGTACTACTGGTCCGACAGGCGAAACTGGCACGACGGGTTGCACTGGCACAACTGGATTAAGTGGTATCACTGGACCAACCGGCGAAACTGGAATAACTGGACCCACTGGACTCACCGGAACCACCGGAACCACTGGACCCACGGGAACAACTGGAACCACTGGAATCACTGGAACTACTGGAATAACAGGAACTACTGGAACTACTGGACCCACTGGACCAACTGGACCAACTGGACCAACTGGACAAACTGGACCCACTGGACCTACCGGAACCACTGGACCAACTGGAACCACTGGACCAACTGGACCAACTGGACCAACTGGACAAACTGGACCAACTGGACAAACTGGACCGACTGGGCCGACTGGGCAAACTGGAATTACAGGTATAACAGGACCCACTGGAACCACTGGAACTACTGGAACCACTGGAACCACTGGAACCACTGGAACCACTGGAACAACCGGACCCACTGGTATTACAGGTGTTACAGGAGTAATTGGAGTTACTGGGGTTACGGGAACAACCGGTCCAACTGGTCTAACTGGTTCAATTGGATGCACTGGTCCAACTGGTAGAGCTGGTGATTCATATAATACACAAACTATCAGTTCAAAGTCTTTATCATTAACGGATCTTGTAGACAATTTGTCATTAACAGTGGGTACACAATTATCTTATATAACTGGTAATGTGATTTTTATAATAGATAGAGATACATCTTCCAAATTTTTTGTAGCAACAGTAAGTGCATATAATGTAAATACCGGCGTATTAGTATTGAAAAACATACTACAAATAAATGGGTTTGTAACTGGTCAAAATTATAACCTTGTATGGAATGTTAATATTAATTCAGTAGGTCCAACTGGATACACTGGTCCAACGGGAATAACAGGGGTTACTGGTGTTACTGGACCGACTGGACCAACTGGACCAACCGGGGTTACCAACACTGGAACAACTGGACGAATTGGACCAACTGGGCGAACAGGAACGACTGGACCAACTGGTGTAGGAAATACAGGACCGACTGGACAAACTGGACCGACTGGACCAACTGGACCAATTGGACCAAGTGGTCTAGTAGATACAGGAACAACCGGACTAACTGGACGGACTGGTCATACTGGACACACAGGATGGACAGGACTCACTGGACCTACGGGTGCAAATCTAATTGGTCCAACTGGTCGAACAGGACCAACTGGTGTAACTGGACCAACCGGTGTTAGTTTAACTGGTACAACTGGCTTAACCGGACCAACAGGACCACCCGGCACATCCGTTTCAATTGACGAAAATACAATGAGTATATTTTCGGAGATGGGAATTTCGTTGAGTGATATTGGAAAGAGTTGGACTGCAAAAATTACAGATGCAACCAGAAATTGGAGCGGAGTATCAACATCATCGTCTGGACAGTATCAAACCGTACTAGCGGATCCCAGTCAAATTTATATTTCCAATGATTACGGAAATACATGGACTGCGAAAGAAACTTCACGTACTTGGCAATCAGTATCTGTATCAGCAACTGGACAATATCAAACTGCGGTACCAGCACCCGGTTTTATATACACATCTAGTGATTATGGTAATAATTGGACTGCAAAAGGTGTTAGTGCAACTTGGATTGCAGTATCAATATCGGCAACTGGACAATATCAATCTGTAACTGTTCAAAATGGGGCAATAAATGTATCAAGTGACTATGGAAATACATGGAACGAAAAAGACAGTGGAAGAGCTTGGAGGGGAATATCAGTATCTTCATCGGGTCAATATCAAACAGCAGTAGTAAATGGCGGATTAATATATAGTTCTAGTAATTATGGTAATAATTGGAATTCAAAAAGTATTGAGACCTCATGGAGTGGAATATCTATTTCAGCAACTGGGCAATATCAAACCGCAGTGAGTGATTTATATGTATATGTATCAAATGACTTTGGAAATAATTGGGTTTTAAAATTGACAGGTAGTTGGAGTAGTGCGGTATCAGTTTCAGAAACTGGACAATATCAAGTTGTTAATGCAACTGGCAGTATATGGAAATCAATTGATTTTGGTAATACTTGGGTATCTAGTGCAACCGCTGGAAGATTCAATGCAGTAGCCATATCAAGTTCAGGACAATATGTTATAGCAGGGATATATGGTGGATATGTATATACCAGTAATATAGCACTTCCGACTGGAACGGTGGACCAATATTCGTATTCATTGGGGAGGTTGAATAATGTGGATGGTTCATATAATCTTGTTTTATTTCCAAATACTTATGGTGTAACTTGGATAGGAAGAGATATCAGTCGTACTTGGATTGGTGTATCCCTTTCATCCACTGGATTATATCAAACTGCGATAGTAGGAAATGGTCGAATATATACATCCAGTAATTCTGGTGTGAATTGGACACCAAGAGAAAGCAATCGTAGTTGGAAGAGTGTATCCCTTTCATCCACTGGTCAATATCAAACTGCGGGAGTAACTAGTGGTCTAATATACACATCTACGAATTATGGTGAAAATTGGACAGGAAGAGATAGCAGTCGTATTTGGCAAGGTGTATCAGTTTCATCCACTGGATTATATCAAACTGCGGTGGCACAAGATAATCAAATATATACATCAACGAATTATGGTGAAAATTGGACACCAAGAATGACAGACTTGAATCGTAGTTGGCAAAGTGTATCCCTTTCATCCACTGGATTATATCAAACTGCGGTAGTAAGTGGTGGTCAAATATATACATCAACAAATTATGGTGAAAATTGGACACCAAGAGAGAGTAATCGTCAATGGAAAAGTGTATCCATTTCATCGGATGGACAATATCAAACTAGTGCAGTGTATGGTTATGACAATATATATACATCCACTAATTATGGTGTAAATTGGACACCAAGAGATAGTAATAATCGTTTTTGGCGTAGTGTATCCATTTCATCCACTGGTCAATATCAAACCGCGGTAGTAGAAGATGATCTAATATATACATCAACCAATTATGGTGTGGATTGGACACCAAGAGAGACTATTCGTCGTTGGTATGGTGTATCAGTTTCATCCACTGGACAATATCAAACTGCGGTAGGACCTCTTGGTGTAATATATACTAGCACTATTAGCACTAATAATGTTGCCACCAATTCCTACATATTCAACCTAGACAATGGCTCAACATTTTTCTTAACGGGTACGGCACCCACTGCAAACTATTCTATCAATTTCACCATCTCCATATTGAATCCATCCAGGTCTTATTTGATAACCGTGATCAATAAGACATCTTCGGTTGCAAGTCATTACTGTAATGCAGTATCCATTAATGGAATATCAGTTCCTAGTGAACGACTCTTATACACAGTAAAACCAGCAAATATAGTATTAACTGGCGCAGTAAAGACAAACCAAGAATTCGTATTATTTTATAATAGTACTATATCAGCTTGGTTTGTAAATACCAATTTAAAGATATTCAAAGTGGCATAAAATATGGTAGAAAAATTGTATATCCAGTAATAGAATATACAATTTAGTTATAATAATAATAAAAATATTTATATATGTTATAAATATAACGTCAATGAATGATTATTCTAGTTCTAATATGACGAATAGTTATATTCTAAACAAAAATAGACGTAATATAGCAGGACCAACTGGACCAACAGGACCAACTGGTTATAGTGATAAATATTTATCGATAACGCAACAATTCATAACTTATGAAAGTTTACTATACGATTATTTATTAATAATCACAGTTGAATCACATTTATCATACATTTCAGGCGATACTATTTCAGTAATGAGTATAGATAAAAATGAATATGATAAATATCAAGGCTTCGATGGAGAAGTTGATAGTTATAATTCATCCACGGGTGAATTAATTATAAAGAATATTCAAAATATAAGTCAATATTTTTTTAATGAAGTATACAATTACAAAATTAATTTTAACAATGTTGGTAAAACTGGTTGTACAGGACCAACCGGAGACAAAGGAGACAAATATATCAATATATTGAGAACTTCGATTGCACCCGCCAGTGTTTTTATTCACAATCAAATTACTATCTATCTTGAAACTGGATTAGCATATTTTCCAAAAGATGCAATCGAAGTCATTTCTTTGGAAAGAAATACAAAAGGAGATTTTCAAATGTTTTTCGGTGAAGTAAAAAGTTATAACAAAGTAACTGGTAGAATGGTTATATGGAATATATCAAATATTACGAAAACATTTGATGACGATGAATATTTATACAGAATAAACATAAATAACATAGGATATATGGGTCCAACTGGAATAGTTGGGTATAGAGGTCTTACTGGCATCGACGGATTTATTGGTATAACTGGACCAACTGGACCTCCTGGTAATCCCGGTGTACCAGGATTCATGACAAATACTGGAAACACGGGAATAACTGGTCCTACGGGTGAAACTGGACCACAAGGATTTGCGGGAACATTGACCAATACTGGGGATACCGGTGAAACTGGTGAAACTGGTGAAATGGGCGCGACAGGATGCACTGGACCGACTGGACCGGCTGGACCGACTGGACCGACTGGACCGACTGGACCGACTGGAAATACTGGCAGAATAGGAACAGCTGGACCACGTGGTAATACTGGTTCGACTGGACCTACCGGTGAACATGGCCCTACTGGTGAAACTGGCTATACTGGTGAAACTGGTTATACTGGTGAAACTGGAACTATCGGGGACACTGGGAATACAGGTGAAACTGGACCAACTGGGTCGACTGGACCGACAGGATACATAGGACCGACTGGACCAACTGGACCAACTGGACCAACCGGACCAACTGGTAATACAGGAAGAGGAGGAAGAACTGGAAATGTAGGCGTTACCGGTGAGATTGGACATATTGGCCCAACTGGTGATATTGGTAATACGGGACCAACTGGTATTATGGGACCCACTGGACATACCGGAACATTTGGTGGGATTTTAATGAGTGATATTTTACCAGGGGGTACTGTGAATAGTTTAGTTAAAAATGGTATTACACGATATTATACTGATATCAACATTGGTTCTTTGGAAAGAGGATTTAATGAAATACATACACGTACATTTTATTTATATGATTCTACTTTATATTTAGGACCAAATACATCTATTTCTGCTGGACAAGATGGTTCGATTGCTTTACCAGTTGGAAGTACAATTGGTGGTGTAAATTCTGCTTTAATTTCATTGATAGGAATACTGGATACATCCTATGATTTACCATATGACGCTTTGAAAAACTCGGCATATTTAATCGGATTGGATTTATGGATTTCACAAATAGATACTCCCGGTTCTCTTGACCCAGATAATGTAGAATATAGAGAAGATGCGTCTTGGGTAAATGTCGGTAGAATAAAAGGTGATACTGGTTCGACTGGTATAGTTGGTATAACCGGTACCACTGGATTGACCGGAACGGTTGGTATAATAGGGAGTATCGGACCAACTGGGCCGGCTGGAACTGGTGCAACCGGGCATTTGGGTAAAATTGGATGTATTGGTCCTAATGGAGTTACAGGACCAACCGGTCCTACCGGAGTTACCGGAATTACTGGAAGAACAGGTGTTACTGGTATAGTTGGCATTATCGGTATAACCGGACCCATTGGAATAATTGGTGAAACGGGAACTACTGGTCCAATGGGTAATACAGGAAGAACTGGACGAACTGGAATGACTGGTTACACTGGCGAAACGGGTTCAACCGGTGAAAATGGTTACACTGGTTACACTGGCGAAACTGGTGATATAGGTGAAACGGGTTCAAATGGTCAAACTGGTTACACTGGTGCAACGGGTGCAACTGGTATAATGGGTGCAACCGGAACCACTGGTATTACTGGAATAACTGGTAGAACTGGTCATACTGGAAGAACTGGGTCAACTGGTCCTACTGGCGCTACTGGAAGAACTGGACCAACTGGACAAACCGGACCAACTGGACAAACCGGACCAACTGGACAAACCGGTCCAACTGGGCAAACCGGTCCAACTGGAAAAACGGGTATTACTGGTTTGACTGGATTTATAGGAAATACTGGTGAAACGGGGGAAACTGGTTCTACTGGCGCTACTGGGAGAATCGGGTCAATTGGTCCTACTGGTATTACAGGTTCTACTGGGTTACTTGGTCCAAAGGGTCCTACTGGTCTTCCTGGTTCTGCTACAAATACCGGCGATACTGGTTCAACCGGATGTTTTGGTCCTACTGGTGTAACTGGACCGGCCGGGCAATCTGTGAATACTGGAAACACTGGAAATACTGGAAATATGGGTCCAACTGGACCTCCTGGATTTGTATCCAATACTGGTGCAACAGGTCCTACTGGAATCACTGGACCAACTGGTAGAAAGGGTCATACTGGAACCAGTGGTAGTAGTGGAGACACTGGTCCTACTGGAAGAAGTGGAGCTACCGGGAGAACAGGAGCTACCGGAGGTATTGGGTTTACCGGAGATATGGGTCCAACCGGTTCTATTGGCCCAACTGGTTTCATTGGACCGACTGGTGCTACTGGTCCTACTGGATTTATTGGAGATACTGGTGATACTGGATATACTGGTGCAACTGGTCCTACTGGTCCTACTGGTTCTATTGGTACTACTGGTCCTACTGGTGCAACTGGTGCAACTGGTCCTACTGGATATATCGGTCCTACTGGCGTAATAGGCCCTACTGGTTCCGATGGCGCAACTGGACAAACTGGCGCAACCGGCGCAACTGGACAAACTGGTGCAACTGGACAAACTGGACAAACTGGTGCAACTGGAAGAACTGGTGCATCTGGACCGACTGGGTCCACAGGACCTACCGGACCTACTGGGTCCACTGGAAATATAGGTAGAACAGGAAAGACCGGAGCTACCGGAAATATGGGTCCAATTGGAAACACGGGTCCAAAAGGTGATTCTGGGGATGTATTTAGTACCCGAACTTTGGAAATAATACCGATATCGTTAATCGAATTATTGGATGATTTGGTATTACAAGTTGAACCTATGCTTTCCTATTTGAAAGGAAATGTAGTTTTTGTAAGAGCAAATACCGATTTGAATAAAAATTTTGTAGCAACCGTTAGAAATTATGATGCAGAAACCGGATTATTAGTTTTGAAAAATATTATCAAAATATTTGGGTTTACCCAAGAAAATTATAATACGGATATATGGGTTGTGAATATAAATTCAATTGGACCAACCGGTACAACTGGTACAACCGGTAGAACTGGACCTACTGGAATTACCGGAGTTACAGGTGTTACTGGACCTACTGGACTTACTGGACCTACTGGACCTACTGGACCTACTGGTATCACAGGTGTAACCGGCGTTACTGGATTGACTGGTATTACTGGTATTACTGGTGTAACTGGTGATACAGGTGTAACTGGTGATACAGGTGTCACTGGTGTCACTGGTGCGACTGGTGTCACTGGCGTCACTGGCGTCACGGGTGTCACTGGTGTCACTGGTGTCACTGGTGTCACTGGCGTTACGGGTGTCACTGGTGTGACTGGGGAAACTGGACCAACTGGACCAACTGGGGAAACAGGTGTCACAGGAGAAACTGGAATAACTGGACCAACTGGACCTACTGGGGAAACAGGTGTCACAGGAGAAACTGGAATAACCGGACCAACTGGACCCACAGGACCAACTGGAACCACTGGACCAACTGGAATTACAGGAACTACTGGACCAACTGGAATTACAGGAACTACTGGACCAAGTGGACCAACGGGAATAACTGGACCAACCGGTGAAACTGGACCGACTGGTGAAACTGGACGGACTGGTGAAACTGGACCAACTGGTGAAACTGGATTAAGTGGAACAACAGGACCAACAGGAACAACCGGACCGACAGGTATTAGTGGACCGACAGGTATAACCGGACCAACTGGTATTACTGGGCTAACTGGATTAAGTGGAATAACTGGACCAACAGGAACAACCGGAACCATAGGAACAACTGGTCCAACTGGATACAGTGGATTTACAGGTCCAACCGGACATACCGGAAACACAGGAAGGAGTGGAACAACAGGTTTATCTGGTATTACTGGTTTAACTGGACCCACTGGTAGAGCAGGTGATATATTTACTACACAAACAACAACTTCGGTATCTTTATCATTATCCTTGTTAGTGGATAATTTGATGTTTAATGTATCGCCATTATTATCGTATATACAAGGAAATACTGTATTTATAATTGACCAAGATACATCTAGTAAATATTTTATAGCAACCGTAAACAGTTATAATATGACAACTGGTGAATTGGTGTTGAGAAATATAGTTCAAGCCAATGGGTTTGCACCAGGCGAAAATTATAATTATGTATGGAAAATCAATATAAATTCGGTAGGTCCAACTGGACATACAGGACGTACGGGTCCTACTGGTATTAATGGCGTAAATGGTGCTATTGGTGTTACTGGACCAAGTGGTGGAAGTGTTACTGGACCAACGGGGGCAATTGGTGAAACTGGTGTTACCGGTGTAAGTGGTGTCACTGGTTCAAGTGTGACTGGTCCAACTGGAATAACTGGTTCAACCGGGGTTACCGGAGTCACAGGTATGAGCGGGTTTGGTAGCACAGGGAATACTGGTAATACCGGCGTAACTGGACGAACTGGACCCAGTGGACCCACTGGACAAACTGGACCCACTGGACCCACTGGACCCACTGGACCCACTGGACCCACTGGAATAACTGGACCAACCGGAGTATTAGGACAAGCTTTCACTGGACCGACGGGATCGTCTGGTCCAACTGGAAGTATTGGTGGGGTAGGTTCACTTGACGAAAATACGATGAGTATATTTTCTACTATTGGAACTTCGTTGACTAACTTGGGTAATACTTGGGTAGCTAAATTAACCGATGCAAGCAGAAATTGGCGTAGAGTATTCATTTCATCCACTGGATTATATCAAACTGCGGTAGTAAATAATGGTCTAATATATACATCCAGTGATTATGGTGTAAATTGGACAGGAAGAATGACAGACTTGAATCGTATTTGGTATAATGTATCCATTTCATCGGATGGGTTATACCAAACTGCGGTAGTAAATGGTGGTCAAATATATACATCCACGAATTATGGTGTTAATTGGACACCAAGAATGACAGACTTGAATCGTAGTTGGCAAAGTGTATCCGTTTCATCGACTGGTTTATATCAAACTGCGGTAGATTATAATGGTCTAATATATAGATCAACAAATTATGGTAAAAATTGGACAGGAAGAGATAGTAGTCGTAATTGGGTTATTGTATCCATTTCATCCTCTGGATTATATCAAACCGCGGTAGTATATCAAGGTCTAATATATACATCAAGTAATTATGGTGTGAATTGGAGAGGAAGAGATAGCAGTCGTAATTGGTATGATGTATCTATATCAGCAACTGGACAATACCAAACAGCAGTAGTAAATGGCGGATTAATATATACATCTAATAATTATGGTATGAATTGGGTATCAACATATTTCAGTAAAAATTGGTATTCTGTATCCATTTCAGCAACTGGACAATATCAAGTTGCAGGAACTTCAGCAGATAAAATTTATATATCGTATGATTTTGGAAATAATTGGAGCGCGGTTGGTATTTCTGGTACTTGGTATGCATTATCCATATCATCCAATGGTCAATATTTAACGGCGGGCAATAGTGTTGGACATGTCTATATAAGTAATATAGCACTTCCGACTGGAACGGTGGACCAATATTCGTATTCATTAGGGAGGTTGAATAATGTGGATGGTTCATATAATCTTGTTTTATTTCCAAGTAGTTATGGTGTAACTTGGACAGGAAGAGATATCAGTCGTCAATGGTTTTGTGTATCCATTTCATCGGATGGGTTATATCAAACCGCGGCAGAAAATGGTGGTCTAATATATACATCCAGTAATTATGGTTTGAATTGGACACCAAGAGATGACACTCGTTTATGGCGTAGTGTATCCATTTCATCCTCTGGATTATATCAAACTGCGGTAGCATTTTATAGTTCATTATTTACATCCAGTAATTATGGTGTGAGTTGGAGTTCAAAAATAAGCGGAATAAGTACTTATTGGAATACTGTATCCATTTCATCATCTGGATTATACCAAACTGCGGTAGCAGATAGTGATTATATATATACATCAAATGATTATGGTGTAACTTGGACACCAAGAATGACAGATGTTACTCGTAGATGGTATGGTGTATCCATATCATCCACTGGATTATATCAAACTGCGGTAGTAAATGGTGGTCAAATATATACATCCACGAATTATGGTGAAAATTGGACAGCAAGAGATAGCAATCGTAATTGGTATGGTATATCCATTTCATCCACAGGATTATATCAAACTGCGGTAGCACAATCATGGAGTGGTATGGGTATAATAGGTGTATTGTCTACATCAAGTAATTATGGTGTGAATTGGACACCAAGAGAAGGCAGTCGTGTTTGGAAAAGTGTATCCATTTCATCTACTGGCCAATATCAAACTGCCACGACAGTATCTTCTGGTAGTACATTTTATACATCAACGAATTATGGTATAAATTGGATAGAAAGAACGCCAATTTCTAATATTAATGCTCATTATGGTGTATCCGTATCATCGGATGGTTTATACCAAACTCTGGTGTTAGATGGTAGTCTAATATATACTAGCACTATTAGCACTAATAATGTTGCCACCAATTCCTACATATTCAATTTAGACAATGGCTCAACATTTTTCTTAACGGGAGTTGCACCCACTGCAAACTATTCTATCAATTTCATTGTTAATCAAGATATTTCAAAAAATTATTTGGTAAATGTAATTAACAACACTACAAGAGCAAATACTTATTGCAATGCCGTTTCCATTAATTCAGTAGCAGTGTCTACCGCAAATTTCATGTACACTACACTTCCGGGAAGTATTGACTTATCTGGCTCATTAGTCACCATACAAGAATTCAATATACATTATAATATAACTTCATCTGCATGGATGGTGGATACAAATATAAAGAAATATCAAGTTTAATAAAAAAATGGTATATTCCATCATCAAGAATATACAATTTAGTTATAATAATAAAAATATTTATATAATTTATACATATAACGTCAATGGATAAGTATTCTAGTTCCAATGAGAATTCAATAACTAGTTATATGAAAACGCGAAATAGACGTAATATACCCAGACCATCTGGTCCAACTGGACCAGTTGGTTATAGTGAAAGATATTTATCTATTACTCAACAAAGAATTAGTAAATTGGATATATTAAACGATTATTTACTATTTATTACAATTGATAAATATTTATCCTATAAACCAGATGATAATATTAGCGTAAAGAGTATTGATAAAAATGAACACAATGAAAATCAAAGTTTTGATGGACAAGTAAAAACTTATAATAGTGAAACCGGTGAATTGGTTATAAAAAATATTGAAAATATAAGCGAACATTTTTATAATTATTTATTCAAATACAAGATTACTTTGAACAATATAGGAAACACTGGTCCACCGGGACCAACCGGAATGCCAGGTGACCGATATATAAGTATTATTAGAAAACAAATTTTAGCAGCGGATTTGTATATAGATTATCAAATCATATTATTAATTGATAGTGGATTATCGTATATACAAAATGATAGAATCCAAGTAAGTTCTCTGGAAACAAACTTGAATGGCGAAATTCAACGATTTATCGGCGAAGTGAAAAGTTACAACAAAATAACCGGACAAATAGTAATATACAAGATTCATAGTATTAATGCTAATTTTGATGAATATGAATATACATATAGAATAAACTTGTACAACGAAGGAAATACCGGACTTTCTGGGTATCAAGGTCCCGCCGGTGCTACTGGACACACTGGTCGAACAGGAACAACGGGGGTTACTGGACCACTCGGCGTTCCTGGTGTTTCAGGAATAGTAACAAATACAGGTGCAACTGGACCCACTGGAACTGTGGGCGAGTTTGGCCCACAAGGAATTCCGGGAATATCAACGGAAAGCGGGGCTAGTGGTAGCAGTGGTGAAATCGGTTCTACCGGAGTATCTGGTGAAACTGGTACTACTGGACCTACTGGACCCACTGGTAGAATGGGAGTTACTAGTGTAATTGGACAGACCGGTGTGACTGGACCCACTGGCTTTACTGGACACACTGGTATTGCTGGACATATTGGCCCAACCGGTTTTACTGGTGAAATCGGTGAAACTGGTGATACTGGCGAAACCGGTGCTACCGGTGAAACGGGAGAAACTGGACCAACTGGTGAAATTGGTGACATGGGTGATACCGGAGAAACCGGTAATACGGGCGATACTGGTTCAATCGGTAGTACTGGATTAATTGGGCCGATTGGACCAAGTGGACCCACTGGTCTTACAGGTCCTACTGGTATAACCGGACAAACTGGTGTCACTGGACCAACTGGAACAACTGGAACAACTGGACCGAGTGGATGTATTGGATTGACTGGACATACCGGTACTTTTGGAGGTCTTGTATTAAGTGATATTCTACCCGGTGGAGAAGTTAATGCTGTAACACAACAAAATGGAGTAGATGTAAAATATTATACAAATATAAATATAGGTTCTTTGGAAAGAGGATTTAATGCAATATATACAAAAACCGCCCGTGTATCCAATTCTACAATATATTTAGGAACAGAAAGTTCAATTTCGGCGAATGCAAATGGTTCGGTGGCTTTGCCATCAGGAAGTAGTATTGGCGGAGTAAATACAGGGTCCATAACGGTGATTGGAATATTAGACACGTCTTCGAATTTACCATATGATGCTTCGAAAAATACAGGATATATAATAAATTTTGATTTATGGGTTGCGCAAAACGATAATCCAGGGTCATTAAACAATGAAAATGAATACTATCGTTTAGATGCATCGTGGATAAATATGGGTAAAATAAAAGGGCCGGTTGGGGAAAGAGGCCCGACCGGTTTAGTTGGTAATACTGGATTACCTGGTCCAACCGGTAAAACTGGTTCAACTGGTGTTACTGGACCTCTTGGTACTGGATATACTGGTCCTAGTGGAAGAACTGGTAATACTGGTACTACCGGAGTTACTGGTGTCAATGGTCCAAATGGTCCAAATGGACCAACCGGTAAGACGGGTTCTACTGGAAGAACTGGAAGAACTGGACCTACTGGCGTTACTGGAATAACGGGACCAACTGGTAGAACTGGACCCACCGGTGAAACTGGGCCCACCGGTGAAACTGGATCCACTGGTAGAACGGGACCCACCGGTAGAACGGGACCCACCGGTGAAACCGGTTCTACTGGCGAAACCGGACCAACCGGTGAAACTGGACCCACTGGTAGAACGGGACCCACTGGTCCATCCGGACCAACCGGTATTACTGGTATCACAGGTATCACTGGACCTATTGGTCCAACTGGTATTACAGGAACCACCGGAGCTACAGGAACAATTGGAAATACTGGAAGAACTGGACCGACTGGACATACAGGAGTTAGTGGAAGAACTGGACCGACTGGACATACAGGAGTTAGTGGAAATACAGGAGCCACTGGTCCAAGTGGAATTACTGGAACTACTGGACCAACCGGGTTCACTGGACTTACTGGATTAACTGGAAACAAGGGAAATACTGGCGAAACTGGACACACGGGCGCAACTGGAATAATCGGTATAGTCGGAAATACTGGTGAAACGGGTGAAACGGGTATTACCGGTTTAGCCGGGTTCTCCACAAATACTGGCGCAACTGGTAGTATTGGTGAAACCGGAGTTACTGGAATAGAAGGACCCCGTGGTAATTCCGTCAATACAGGTGCAACTGGTTATACAGGGTTTACCGGTGATATTGGATGGATTGGGGTTTCTGCGAATACTGGTGCAACTGGTACTATTGGACCAACTGGTGAAACTGGACCCACTGGTATAACTGGAAATACTGGAAGAACTGGACCCACTGGTGCAGCGGGTTCTACTGGACCAACCGGTTCGACTGGTCCTACTGGACGTACCGGAGTTACTGGTAAAACTGGAAATACAGGATTTATGGGCCCTACTGGACTTATGGGTCCTACTGGACTTATGGGCCCTACTGGACTTATGGGTCCTACCGGATTTATGGGACCCACTGGACCGGCGGGTGTTACTGGTGTTACTGGTGTTACTGGTGATAAAGGTATTACTGGTATAACTGGTGATAATGGTAATACTGGTATAACTGGCGACTATGGTTTTATGGGACCTACTGGTTTTATGGGACCTACTGGCAAAATCGGGTCAACTGGCGAAACTGGGTTTACCGGTGCAACTGGGGTTTCCGGTGCAACTGGTGAAACTGGGTTTACCGGTGCAACTGGTCGAACTGGTCGAACGGGTAGAACTGGTCCAACGGGTAGAACTGGTGAAACGGGTAGAACTGGGCCAACGGGTAGAACCGGGGCAACGGGACCTACTGGATTAAGAGGATTCGTAGGAGAAGGGGGTGATATGTTTAATACACAAACAGTAGAAACTATAACATTATCATATGTTGACCTTTTAAATGATTTAACCCTATATGTATCTCCATCACTTTCATATGTGAATGACAATACAGTTTTTATATCGGACAATGAAACTACCAAATTGAATTTTACAGCACTTGTTAGTAGTTATAATATTATTACAGGAGAACTTGTATTGAAAAATATTACAAGAATAAAAGGTTTTGATGAATATGATTATTATAATTATATATGGGTTGTAAATATAAGTTCATTCGGGCCTATTGGATATACTGGGGTAACGGGGGTTACTGGCGTCACTGGCGTTACTGGATATACTGGATATACAGGTAGAACTGGCAGAACTGGTGTTACTGGTGTTACTGGTCTAACCGGTATCACTGGAAATACTGGTCTAACCGGAAATACAGGAGTTACAGGTGTTACCGGTGAAACTGGTTGCACTGGATATACTGGCGAAACTGGTGAAACTGGACCAACTGGACCAACAGGTGAAACTGGACCAACTGGTGAAACTGGACCAACTGGTGAAACTGGAATAACAGGGTGCACCGGTATCACAGGTGAAACTGGCGAAACTGGTATTACAGGAATGACTGGACCTACTGGAACTACTGGGCCGACTGGAACCACTGGACCGACTGGAACCACTGGGCCTACCGGTATAACAGGAATGACCGGAACCACCGGTGAAACCGGAATAACCGGGACGACAGGTGAAACCGGAACCACCGGTGAAACCGGAATAACCGGGACGACAGGTATAACAGGAGTGACAGGTACAACTGGTATAACAGGTACCACTGGTGTCACGGGTGTCACGGGTGAAACCGGAATCACTGGTGTCACGGGTGTCATGGGTATAACAGGAAACACTGGTATAACTGGTATAACCGGAATAACCGGAAT
>Ga0214921_10000557_pt1 | contig 68873 bp, 59 predicted proteins | sample LL1505_MetaG_FD_177992 | JGI IMG/M metagenome (GOLD analysis project Ga0214921, IMG submission 177992) | Freshwater microbial communities from Lake Lanier, Atlanta, Georgia, United States - LL-1505 | ecosystem: Environmental > Aquatic > Freshwater > Lake | place: USA: Georgia | collected... | reverse complement strand
CAAAATACCACCCGCTTCCTAAATTCACAGAGCCACTATTCACGGTCTTGACCTTTCCAAAATTCACACCTGTTCCCGTTCCCACGTTTTCGAGCCATCCCAAACCCACCAGGGCGTCATGGACGGTGGAATAGATTTTAGAGTCCGTGTCGTAGAGAGTACCTGCACTCCCAATGTAATTCAACAGATACAACAAGGAACAATTATAGGGGAGTTTGCCCGTGTTTTGATTCGCAAAATTACCGCTTTCGTAAATCACTGGAAAAAAGTTTCCGACTGGAATGGCATCTGGATCCGTTGACTTTGTATAATTTGAATACTGTAAAATAGTTTCTGGTGGATCTGTTGTGTATGGTTCATACGGGGATGTATTACAAGCTGGAATGCTACGTTTGTAAAAGGCCATTAAGTAGCCGGGAGCCGTCGGAGCGCTTCCATTGAGGCCTTTACTGTTAATCAATTTATTGGTGAGGAATTCACCACCGTACATGGGCAATGCAAAAATAACCTCAAAATATAGGAACGATGAATTGGTAGCAGAAGAATAATAAAAGGGAAACCCCATATTTCCATTGATGGGATTGTAGGAACAAGTGTTGGAAGAAGGATTCATCTGATAGTAGAGAATCCAATTCATGTTGGTGGTGTAGTCGTAATTGAGCCGACCAATTAGTGCGGAGGATTGATTTGCACATCCACCGGTACAATTCGCACTCGAAAAAATAGGAGAGCCGATAAAACTATAGACAGGCACCGAGTATTTGTCGGAATCAAGGGTATTGGGGACACCAGGTTGGATGTAGAAAACCGAGGGAGTCGTATATTTATATTTAACTCCACTCACGTCTACACCGTCAAAGGAATTGGTGATGGAAGGACCAACATAATTATCCTCTCCATATATTGACCAGCTAGAGTATGTATACTGCACCGTAGGATTATCTGACCAGGTAGCATCACCCCATCCGCTGGTTGACTCTATGGGTGCATAAAGGATACAATCCATGGCATAGACCAAGAAAGAGTTTCCATTATTTCCCGAGACGGTGATTTTGAAAGAACCGTTTTTGTAGTCCGGTGTAGTAGTACCTACTGTATACGAAAAGGCGTTGGATTGATAGAGTTGACTAAAGTCTGTGTAGTACACTTTTGTTTTGTTGACGGTGTAGGTGCTGGTGGCATTGATGGAGGACGTAGAAAAAATACTAATAGGGAAAGTTGAATCGGAAATTTTATATCTTGCAGTCATTTTATTTACTTATTTTCAACAAAAAAAAAAATAAAATACTAGTGAAATTCGATACGAAACCTTTTTTCGTAGGGGTACGGATCTTTTTTGGGTTCATACGTAGGGTCCTGGGAGAATTGATACAAAAACGGGGTCGATCCCAGCGCCCGTAATTCCCCCGACACACGCTGTAGGTACGTCTCATCGGGATAGCCAAAAGACGACCCCGTGAGGGTGGTTTTCTTGTGCACACGTCCATGCCGCACCCGTCCCGAGTAGGATAGACCGTACAGATTGCCCTTTTTAAAAGCGTCCTTGAATAGTCCCAATACAATACGGCCCTCTTTCGTATCCGGGAGATACGACACATGGTTCATGTACTGCAATCGAAAAAAATGGGTAGGCACCACCTTGGTGGGATGGAGCTGGGAAGGTATCTTGTCGACATTACGAATCCTGGAAAGGGAAAGGGTGCCGGGCTTTTGAGGAAAAAAATCTTGTTGATCAAAATTGTACGACACGAGATGGCCGAGAATGGCCCCCTCGGGCGTCTTGAATCCTACACTTTCTTTTCCCCGCCACGTCGTAGTATTCCGATGAATAAAATCTTCCAAAGTGTCTTTTGACAGGAGCTCGCCCGTTTCCAACACTTGAACAAAGTCCGAAAGAGGCATGTCTTGCAGCGTAATCACGTCCAGCATGGTGTTGGTCTGGGCATTCACCAACTCCTTTTGTTCCTTGGGCACTCTGGAAAGGTGGATGGTGGATGAAACCATCTTGTCCCGGATTTCCTTGGCCGAAATGGGATGGTTCAGATGGTATTCCATGACCTCGACATCTTTTTCGACATACGGAAACAGAGTGGCCAACAAGGCTTGATGGATGACGGCCTTGTTTTGTAATTGTCGACAATAGCCCTGTTGATGAATTTGGGCGACCGACATGTTTCGGAGGGTCTTGGAATAATGTTCTTGGAGCGTTTTTTTCAAGACGTAGGCCGTAAAAGAATCGTGAGGAAGCCTACATTGTTGGAGATAAGCCGCCACGTTGTTGGGGTGGGAAAGATCAATCGAGCGGAGCATATTTTGTTATACCTTTTTAAAAATATTTTTTCATTTGTTGCCATGAAAAAATTGACACCACGCCATTTCTTTTTTTGAAAAAAAAAAAAGTAAAAACCAAATGTCGCTGTGTCTTCCCTTGTCGTCTTTACAAGAAAAGGACTTGGACACGATGGAAAAAAAATTGGTGATTGAACTCCAACCCAAGCAGCGTTCCAAAAAGGCCACGCCGTTTTGGAAACCCCCCGATACCGTGACGCTGGTGCATCGAGAAGGGGATCATGTCACGGTACCGTTTCATTGGGGCGTCTCGTATTTTGGCAAGCCTCACCGAAAGCCAAGAGAGGAATGCGGTGCCCTTCACAGTCGATTCAAGGGGTCTCTACGGACTGAACAAAAGGAAATTTTCAACGAGAGCGTCGCGCTTCTCAACAAGACCGGATCCTGTCTCATGGCCATTTATCCCGGCGGTGGCAAGACCATTACGTCATTATCGATTGCCTCGGCGATTGGATTCCGGACCATGATTTTTGTCAACAAACTGGTGCTGATTGATCAGTGGATGGAAACCATTCGTCAATGGTTTGGAGAAACGGTGTCGGTACAAATCATCAAGGGAAAATCCAAGGCCTTGCAACGCGGATGTGATTTCTACCTGGTTAATGCCGTCAATATCACCAAGCACGATTTTCAAGAGTACCAAGAGTTGGGGATTGGACTGTTGATTGTCGACGAATGTCATTTGATGGTCACCCGTGTCTTATCCCAGGCCCTCTCCTATCTCTGTCCACGGTATCTCATGGGACTGAGTGCCACCCCGTTTCGTATCGATGGCTTTGATGTGCTATTGGAGCTGTATTTTGGGCTGCACAAGGTGTCGAGAAAATTGTTTCGACCGCACACGGTGTATTTTCTCGATAGTCATATCCACATTGAGCACGACAAGGACATGCGTGGGGATATCATCTGGAACTCGGTCATTGACAAGCAAATGTCGCATCCCGAACGCAATGCCCGCATTGCCGATCTGTGTCTCCGATTCAAGAATCGAAATATTCTGATTCTGAGCAAGCGCCTCCAGCAGATTCAAACGATTGCCCAACTATTGAAAGATCGCGGAGAAACGAGCGTCACCATGATGAAGGAGAATGAAACAACGTTTGACCGCGGGGCGCGTATCCTCATTGCCACGTTTCAAAAAGTGGGCACCGGGTTTTCGCACGACAAGCTGGATATGCTGTTGCTGGCCTCGGATATTGAAGAGTATTTCCTGCAGTACCTCGGACGTGTGTTTCGACGACCCGATGTCGAACCCATTATTGTGGATATCGTGGACCGGCATCCCATCCTCAAGAAACATTTTCAAAGCCGTAAAAAGATTTATGAAATGTCGGGGGGACGTATCGAAAATTTTTTGTAAAATTTTTTCAAAAATGTATAGAAAGAATTTTTCAAAATGTATAGAAAGAATTTTGAAAAAATATTTTCAAAAATGTATAGAAATAGATTTTTCAAAATGTATAGAAAGAATTTTGAAAAAATATTTTTTCAAAAATGTAGAAAGAATTTTTTCAAAATAGATTTTTGAAAACTTATAGTTTTTCGGCAACGTAAAATACCTGGTCTCCACAAACTTTGGGTGTATGAAAAAGAGGAAGGTCTTCACGCAGGTAGCACACCAGTGATAAGCGCTTACCTTGAGGGGACAAGAGACGAAGAGGGGTATTGCAGTGGGGTTCGTGGGAATCCATCAAAATCACATCCCCGGGTTCCATATAGACAAGTAGTTTGCGTTTTGGGAATCCGAGAGCGCACCCTCGAAACCCATCGTTTCCCAACACGGCGATACAGGACATGCCGTGTTGAAAATCACCCTTGTCGGTATGTGTGCGCGTATTCCAATTTTGATTGACCGTTGCGGTCGTAAACACGGTATGAGGAATGCGCAAATCTTTTTCAATGGTTCGAGCGACATTTTCCTGACGCCGGTAATGCACAGGACATGTCTTGCGGTAGTGTTGAGATAAAAGACGAAGAAAAGGAAGACATTGTTTCCATTCCAGGGGACAATGACGGGTAAATGCGGTCCTACGTCCCGCTTTGTGGGCGCCAACCATTATTTTTTGCTGAGGGGTCAAACGATCATAAAATCCAATAATTCCTGTTCGAATAGGTATTCTTTCTTTTTCCACGCCATTGGCGGTTTTACGATGATCGCTAATGAGGAGCGGGGTATCAAAACATGTTTCCAAAAGGGGAAACCATTTCTTATTATCCACGACATGTTTCACAAATCGAAAAAGTAGCTGATGGCCTACAAACGCTTCGGTATTTTCCTTGACTTTGATGATAAAATAGTTTTCTTCGTACAAGGTCCCCATGTCCACATGATATTCCTTGTCCAAATGAAGCGTTTTCATTCTTTTGTTTCCTAAAAAAAAAAATAAATTCCATCTATGCATGCGGACCATGCGCTACCTGACCCATTGATACGGACTCGCACGAGGCATGGTAAAAACGAAATGCGCCACGACTGGTGCGGTACAAATACACGGCATCTTTCCATCTAGAATCATCCATCGTCAACTCATCCTCACAAAACTCGGGTTTCCACGCCACGCGATACAAGGGCTCCGTCCCCACTCCATCCCCTACGAGGTATTGGCACAGGTACTGACGGCGCTTATTTCCAAAACGTTGTTTCAAATCATGCAGTTGACGGTATCGGGGCTCATTCCAACAAATTTGTACCCGCCCGTCCAAACCTTCCTTGAATTGTTGATGCCATCGTCCTTGTTCCACACGATTGGTCGTATACACAAAGTCGACAGGGCACGTCAACAACGTCGGATTTTCTTGGGTCATCCATACTCGGGGCAGTGGTTGGAGAAAGGAGGGGATCATGGATTCGAGCGCCTCCCTACTCTCAAAATCATGGTGGCACAATTTGTACCGTTGTTCCAGCGTCGTGTCATCCACCGCGGTACGATCATGAAGACCTACGGATTGAAACATAGTCCCAGTAATCTGTTCCCTAGGGACACCCCATTCTCGATTCTTGTCCACCCATAGAGTCATGTTTTTTTCCTCCCCCAAAATACGCAACCACGCGCTTTCCGAAATGTAGAGATGGAGATCCGGATAGTCTGGATCATAATTGCCACTGAGGCGCAGCGCTTGACGCAGCGACGCACAATGTGTCGTGTCGGGGGGTAGAAAAATCTCCACGGTCAGACCGCCATGACCGACCAAAGGTGATGGTCGAAAACTGACGGCGCGGTTGGCGGTGCGGTTGGCAATCAAAATATGTTCCTGGTACCCTCCCATGGCTTCCAACGAATCAAACAACTCTGAAACCGTCTGGAAAGGTGTACCGTGAAGATTCCCCTCCTCGTCGCAGCGTTTGATAAAACACGGACTCTCTGAATTGAGAATATACGAGACACGGCCACGAAGCGTTTGTGCAAATTTCTTTTGCGCGGCCTGGGTCCATCGGGCATTGACCAGAATAGCCAGGTACGGTAATTGATCTCGGACACTCCGGTCGACACAAACTTTTTCGACAAAAGAAGCCAGCGCCTTGTCGTCCTTGCGGAGCGTTTCGGTGGTTTCCTTGTCCAGAGGATGAACCTTGAAATGCTGGGTGCCACGATACAGGGTGGAAATCGGCAGACGCCACGACTTGCTCTCCACCTCGAGTTGATTCAACAAAGCAAACGGTGTCGCGGTGACGCACCACACGCTCTTGGCCTTGGCGATGCAGGATTGGAAAAGAGCTCCGCTTTTAGTGGAATCTTGGGACGCGTCCCAATGCTTGACCAGTGTATCGGCTTCATCACACACCACCGCGACAGGACCTCCCTGCGATACCAGCTTGGTCAATTGCGCGGCATTCCCCATACACAGACGAATACTTTTTTCTTGGGTGGCCGTACTACCACCACGACCACGTAGACCCTCCACCTGGAGCAGATAGTTTTCCCCACCCTGTTCTCGCAACCACTGATTGAAAAGGACCACATCACGAAGAAGCACCTGATTGTAGCTCTCGACCATATTCATGAGGACCAGGATGCACCGAAGATCGTGGTGATACGTAAGTATCCATAGGGCGGCCATCATGAAACGACTCTTGCCAGATTGCACATCCCCTACAATATTTATACGCGGCCATACCTCCTCCAGGATCGGATATTCTTGGACAAGAAGGTGGACCAATTCGGGGACCGTTTTTGTTTTTGTTGGTGCGAGGACCCTCCGACGTTTGATCTTGGTCTTGGTTGTTTCCGCGACCCATTGGAGAATGTCTTTCATGGTCACGCGGACCATTTCGCGGCGGCCATCATGATGACAAAGTTCCAGGGCAAATGACTCATCATCACGGTACACAAGATGAAGGGTCTGAACCTGTGGTTTGATATGATCCATGAGGAGATCCAAAAGATTCTCCATCCTTGTATTCTTGTAGGGTAGGGGTAGAAAAGGAAATAAAATGAAAAAAAAGCTCTAGGGTGAGGGGTAAGATCAACAACCACTATAAAAAACGCAATGGAGCATCACTTTTTCATTTTTTGGTCCTGCACGGAATCGAACCGTGATTGGTGGATTCAAAGTCCACAGTACTGACCATTATACGACAAGACCTCTTACAATATAAACCTATATCCACTTTCTTTAAATCATTTTATTTTTTCATCAAGGCCTCCAAAAAAAGCCGACGATTCTTGTGCACAAGAATGTCGAAACCAAAAGGGACGTTTCCGAACCATTCGAGGCACTGTTGTATCTTGTTTTCCAACGTCTTTTCGAGACCCGTGTATTCCTGTACACAGACACCCAGCGTTTCCAAGAATTCAAGTTGCCTGGCCGACAGGGGTACGGTGGTGAGGGTACACATATAGGGACCCAAGATCTCTACAAAGTACTGCCATTCGGGTGTGGGGTAGAGCTGAATCTGCGACACAAAAAAGGAGATGCCCCGTTGCTGGCGATCGAGGCACCTCTCTCGTTCTCCCACGCGGTGGGGAAGGAGGACGGCCCCCATGTCCCGAGGAGGAAGGGCCAGCCCCAGCAAATGGGGAACCACCGTTTCAATCTTGAGGGGATTCCAGTGGTTGCCGGTGAGAACGAGCATGTCCAAGACAGGATAGTGTTGAACATACCACATTTCCAGGGAAGCCAGTGTATCCTCGGGACGAATGGCGTGAAAAAGACACCAGCGGACGCGGTCGCGCCCCACCACTCGTTGTAATTGTCGACAATAGGTGGTGGCGTCCTCACGTTCTCGAGGTGTGATAATTTCATCGTAAACGGTCCGTGAGGGTTCGGCGACAATGTCATAGATCATGACGGTTACTAGAGACGACGACATCCACTGGAGTATTTGTTCGATTTCCTCCCGATGTTGGACGAGTGTGGTGGACATTTCACCAAGAAGGGGTGGTGTCAAAGGATGGTAATACATTTCTCTCTTCTTCTCTCTCTATACTATATATATACAATACAATACAATATATAGTACAAGTACTTTGTGTTTTGGCATTTTGTTTTTTCTTTTCCAACAACAAAACAACAATGTGCGGCATCTGGGCGTCTTTCCATGCACCTGGAGCGGCGGCCGCGTTTCCCATTCTCTCTGAGATTTTCTCCGAGCCTCTCCAATCCCGCGGTCCCGACAAGACCCTTGTGGTGGAGCATCCCCAATGTTGGTTGGCGTTTTTCCGCCTCGCGTTTCACGATTTGTCGCCTCGAGGTGATCAGCCCATGGTGTTTTTTGAGGGGGTCTATACTTATTATCTCTTGGCCAATGGGGAAATTTACAATTATAGGGAACTTGTCCAAACGTTTTCTCTCCCAATGCAGTCCAAGAATGATTGTGAAGTCATTTACCGCCTCTATGACTATTTCGAGAGAGATTTTTCCCGCGTTCTCCAACATTTGGACGGTGAATACGCCATTGTCTTGGTGAAACTACGGGGAGATACCCTCCTTGACGTGGTGGCGGCAAGGGATCCCTACGGCGTCCGTCCGCTTTTTTATGGCTTGGATCTCGACCAACAAAAAGTGTATCTGTCCAGTCTCGCCCGAGGAATTCCGTACCAAGAGACACATCCATTTCCTCCGGGAACGTGGATGCACGTGGATGCCCAATTCCACACGGAATGGTACGCGTACCATGACTACCCCGACGATTTTTTTCGTACCGCGGACACGTCAAGGCTGTGTTCTCTGCTCATCCAGGCCGTGGACAAGCGCCGCACCGGGGAACGACCCATGGCCTGTTTGTTGTCCGGGGGTCTTGACAGCAGCCTCGTCTGTGCCATCATGGTCAAGATATTGGGCGTCCAGGATCTGCACACCTTTTCCATTGGCATGGAGGGAAGCACCGATCTCGTCTACGCCGCCGAGGTGGCCCGTTTTCTGGGCACCCACCATAACGTGGTTCATTTTACGGCGCAGGAAGGAGTGGACGCGGTCGATCACGTCATTGAGGCATGTGAGACGTGGGATATCACGACGATTCGTGCGTCGGTGGGGCAGTACCTGCTCGCCAAGCACATTTCTGAAACCACGGATTTCAAGGCGATTCTGAATGGGGATGGGGCGGACGAGGTGGCCATGGGTTATTTGTATTGGTACCAGGCACCTACCCGTCTCGATGCCCATTTGGAATCGGTGCACCGGTTGCAAGAGATTCATTTGTACGACGGTTTGCGTGTGGATCGATGCCTGGGTCGTTTTGGTCTCGAGGCCCGGGTGCCCTATCTCGACCGGGCATGGGTCGATTTTATGCTGCGGACCCCGATTGCCTCCCGGATGCCGTCGACCCAGCGCATGGAAAAACATTTGATCCGCGAGGCCTTTGCCACGCATTATCCTGGCCTCCTCCCGGATTCGGTGCTGTGGCGTAAAAAAGAAGCCTTTAGCGATGGAGTGTCCTCCCCACAACAGTCGTGGTTCCGAATCCTCCAAACCGAGATGGAAAAAAGAGTTGGAGACAAGGACATGGAAACCAACCCACTCGGATTTCCCGAGGTACCCCCGACCAAGGAAGCCTGGTATTACCAGAAAAAATTCAAGGAAATCTTTGGCCACAAGCCGCTGATACCGGCGTACTGGCTGCCGCGATGGTCCGGGGAAATCCGCGAACCCTCGGCAAGGGTGTTGAGTGTGTACTCGTCGTCGTCGTCGACGACACCAAGCAGTTCCCTACCGGTGTCTGTTTCACCCGAGATTCAACATGGGGAGTCGTCCTCGGACCCGAGCAAAACGTGACCACATCATAGGCCTTGACAAGAGTGGAATAAAGCATTTTGTTTCTCGAGGAGAAAAAAAAAAATCCATTTAAGTATTCTACAATCTTTAACAAAAAATAAACAATGCATTCTCTTGTATCTCCCGTAGATCGTGAGAAAATCGACATGTCCAAACCCAAGCTTCGTGTAGAGCCACTCAACCTCGACGAACTTCCCAAGGCCATGAATGTCCTCAACAAAGATATCACCTTTTCTCAGGTCGATCGGTATTACGCCGATCCTCCCCAGACAAATCAAAAGATTGCCCTCGTCTCGTTTATTCCGTCGAGCGGAGCGACGCCGGACAAGGATAATATTTTTGGTATGATGAAGGTGAGGGGTGTGTATGGCACCGAGGAGGAGGCGAACGAGCGCGCCGAATTCATTATTCGGAATGTGGATTCGTATCACGACGTGTTTCACGCGTTTGTAGGACGTCCTTTTCCCGTCACCACGTCGGACGGATACGCGGGATCCGTCAAGAGCATTGATATCCGCAAAAAGACGACAGAGCTCATCAGTGAGGATATTCTGAGCCGCAAGCGCCAGGAAAAAATGGAGATGGAGGATATTCAGGATCGTGAAAAGAAGCTGTTGGAGGAATCCAATCGGGCCAAGGAGGGTCTGCCCATCGATTCGTACGACGAGTACATTACCGAGAATGTCAAGAGGGCCCAGCTGGTATGGACCTTTCACGAGACCAAGAAAAAGATTTTGCAAATGAAAAATACTTTCCAGACCACCACGGAACGCATCCAGGAGCTCGACAAGGACCATCCCGAGTATGTATCTTCGTACCGTGAAAAGTACATGGAGGCGCGCAAGGCTTCGGGCATTCCCGACGACAATGATTCATTCATCAAGTACCTGGGTATGGATCTGGAGGTGGCCATGGAGGATGCGGAGGATTGGTTCCAAACCAAGACAAAGTAGACATTTTATAAAAGTTTTTCCAAACCTTTTCTTTTTTGGTTTTGAAAAGTGTGTCAACGTTGTCGACGCAAAAGAGGATTCACTCTTGTTTTTATTCCTACCAAAACAATATTGTTTACAATCTCGTAATCTGAAAAACCATGCTGAGTTGGAGCGTGGGGTCGGGTTCACACGGCACGAGTGTATCATTTTCTTCGGTCAAAAAGGGTTGACCGCTGGGAAGCGTGACCCGGACGCGGAGATTGTCGTACGGTGAAAATTTGAGAGTCTGTGTGGCGCCATCCGACGAGATTTTGATGAAACGCGTGGTCTGGGGATTATTCACGTCGCTGATGGAACACACAAAGGTGGCCCGTACAGCCGAGGGGTTGTTGGAGTAAATAATGGACCGATTGTGTCCCGAGGGCATCGTCTCATTGCTGAGTTCCAGGAATACATAGGGATAGGCACTTGTCAACAAACCCTGGGGACTATTAATGATCTTGTTGGGCAAAATCAGGTTGACCACGGCCATCTCATGGCACGTCATTTGCGATTGGGTGATCTGGGAGCCGGTATAATTGAGGGGTACGACGCCTTCGGAGGAAAATTGGGTAATGATAAAATGATTCCAGCCCCGGAAATAAGGAGGAAGTTCTCTCAGATGCTCGTGGACAATATCAAAACGAATCAAACGATCCTGGAAATAATTTTGGACGTACAAGAGGACGGTGCCATCTTGCAACACCACCACCTTGCGGATCCCTGTGGCACCCCACTGATTCTGGGATTGTAATAAATCAATGGGGGCATTGGCCGTATTGCGTGCCGGGATGGTGGCATTCGGGGAAAGGTACACGTTGCGCGTCGATGGGTCGTACTGATACTGCGGACTCGCGAGGACCGAGACGAAATAATTACCCTCGAAATCCTGGGGACGAAAGGTGCCTCCACGCAGTGTGCATCGAAACACCAGAGAGGTATTTCGAACCACCACCACCGCCGGGACGACAATGTACTCGGCGTGGAGAACCAATCGGGTACCAAGGCGGTAGGGATACCTGGAAATCTGGACCAGACGAATCTCCACCACCCCTCCTCCACCATCAATGCGCACCACCTCGGCAATGGTGGGATCCCTACTCGAATCGTCGGGAGGATCGGCGATGAGCGCCACACGCTGTCCGAGCACGTACCCACGACCCGCTTCGAGAAAGGTGTAGTCTTCGATAAAGGAAACATTATAAAAAGGACTGTGGCTATCCTCACAGTCAATCGGTTGAATCTCTCCAATGGCCATGGGGGCATTGCGGCTGAGCACCCAGTATTGGTCCGTGACGCTCCATGCACACGAAAAGGGGTTGCAGAGCGTAAAGACTTGGAGGTCCGATTGATATTTTTGTATGAGGGCCACCTCGTTAATGGTAATGTCGTAGAGATAGACGGCATAGTCAAAATATACATTGGACGAACGCTCGAGAAAAAATCCATTGGCAAACACGATGGATCCCGACTGTTCATTGGCAAAAATTGGGGTGAGCGGTGTCGGACACTGGGGATTCGTCGTCTTGGACAGGTTGGCCAAAAAAGCTTGGACAGGACCCTCGGACACATCAAAATCGGGAAGGGGGTTCCGCAGCAACGCGATGCGCGTAGCGGGGTCATAATCAAGAATATCCCGGATCGACAGCGACCCCTGGTTGCCCACCACCAACACCCATCCCGCCAGGATCCCATAGGCATTCTCGGTTTGCTGGACGAGGGCAAAGGGAGGTGGTACGTCCCCCTTGCGATAAATCCCCAAAAGGACGGTATTGACATTGTCTCCGAGCAACGGCGCGGTCGACGTGCCCGCCACAATGGTAGTCTCGAAAACAAACGGGCCATAATCGGGGTCATAGGGCGTCGCAAAATTGGTCCAACAAAAATTATAGTCGGGAAGCGTCAGCGAGATGGGGTTGGTCGAATAAAATACATTGAGTTGGGACTGGTTGGGGTTATTGATGGTGCCAAACTGAACCACAAAATCCGCGGGATTGGGGTATAACAATCGATCGCGGTACGCGGAACTGAGAAGAAGATAGGACATTTTTTTCTTTTTTATCAATATTGTTTTTTTTATATTGCCCAAGCGTAGAGATTTCATGATCATTACGGACAATAGTTTCACCGTGGACCCTGTACGGTGGGGTCCACATTTTTGGGTGAGCATCGATGCCATTATGGTTGTTTTGGATCCACGGGAGGAACAATCCCGTGAATTCACCCTTTATTTTTTTCATTCACTCCAGGGCACCATTCCGTGCTATGAATGCCGTGATCATTACTGTCGATACTACCAAGAGTTTCCGGTGGTGGACGTCTTATCGTCCAAACAACAATTGATGGAATGGATCCTCCGTCTGAAAAACAGGATCCGCCAGCGTCAGGAACAACCCGAATGGACCATGGAACAATATCTTGTCCATCTGAAAAACGTCTTGGGCGTCGACCTTCTCCTTCAATCGTAGAGCACATAGGGATTAAAGAGGGCGTATTTTTCAAACGTCGAGGTGGGTTTCATGCACCATCGAGTCTCGCTAGGTATATAGACCGACAAAGAGGGCCTCGATTCCCTACATGCAGCCCATTGGTCCTCTTGGAAATACCCAATACACAAGGGCAGTCCTTGAATAGAATGCTGGGGAGATACTCTATGAATATTTCCCTGACGGTCCATGACACGCAACTCGTCGGGTAGGGGAAGCCAGCAACAAAAAGGGAGAGGAAATCCAAACCATGGTGTATGATCACGCGTGTCGAGATGGATCCATGTTTCTTGCCGTGTTCTGGTATCCATGGCCAGCGTCCACACATCCAAACGCTGGCCACGGGACAAAATCATCCACAGATAATTATCGTCCTCCTTTTCCAACACCAAATGAGGAGGAAGCGGGACCGGGAACCGCTCGGGTTGTGTCATCTTGAACGCGAGACAACAAGTTCCTGGGGAGAGGACGATACTCGTATCGGTATTGGTAGGAATAGAGGTAAACAGCGTCCAAAGACTTGCCAACGGTTTCCAAAAATGCATATTTATTTTTGGAAAAGTTTTTAAAAATAGTATTGCCGCTACGTCAGACAATGAATTTTCTTTTTATCATCGGGATATATTTGTTGGAATACAAGATTGTGCTCTAGTATATAACACATTAGGCTTCCACCGCCTTTTTAGTGGTCTTGGTACGCACCGTCTTTTTCTTGACCACCTCGGGTGTGGCCACAGGAGCAGGGGGCGCCACCTCCACCACCTTGGGAGGCTTCACCTCCACCACCTTGGGAGGAGGCACCTCGACCACTACCTCCTCTTCGGCCTCGTCCTCCTCGGCCTCTTCCTCTTCTTCTTCCACCACTTCCTCGTCTTCCTCCTCCTCCTCGTCGTCGTCCACCACTACAGGGACATTCTGTACAGGGAGAGTGGTGGTATTCACCTCCTCCTCCAGCACAATGCTATCCTCGTCCTCGGCATCCTCGTCATAATCGTCCGCGGCATCAAAGGCGTAGGAAGGTGCACTGCTGCTCGAACTAGCACCCGCGTTCCCTAACAAGGAAGAGGAAGCCCCCAATTTCTGGGCATTGGGACGAAGGAGACCCCTCATGGACATTTCGCGCATACGGTACACCACCTCAAACAGCTTGACCTGGAGTGAGATCTTGTTCCCAATAAAGATGCTCTCAATCTTGATGGCCGCCGTGACACTGCAGATCTTGTTCATCATCTCAAAGGGATCAATCTGCTCATTGGTCTCCTCATTCACAAAGATGGTGCTAATCTTGTTCAGCTTCTTGTTGAGAATGGCCTTGGCATACAGCATGGGACCGCGCCCCTCGACAACCTTGCCCTTTTCCATTTTCCAAAAAAGAGGATTAAACTTTTTCAGGTCAGAGGCATCGAGATCATACTTTTCAATCTCGTCGCGGTGCTCCAAAAGGTACTTTTTGCAGTGATCGGCAATGGCCGTAAACGTGTCGGTAAATTTCTTTTCGTCGTCCGTGGGACCGTTGCGGCTCCACAGGCACAGGGGGAGCGAGTAGCCATTGATGGCGTTGCTGCCGAGATCCCTGGATTCCTGGAGGCCAAAGCAGTGGAGACCGGGTGGGGTGGCAATAATGAGGTCGCCCACACCGCCATCGGGGTAGCGGGTGGCCACGCGGATCCTCTTGAACTTGATCTTGTCAATATTGCCGCCATCGGGCTTGGAAAAGACGAGATTGTTGGTGTTGAACTTGTTGATATCGGTAAGCTGAAGGCTCGACATTTTTTTCTGATGATATTGTTTTGTTTCGGGTTATTCTCTATAAAATAAAACTTTAAATGCCTTCAATTTTTTTAAAATAAATTTAAAGACGTTCTTTCCACCTCACAAATCTCCATGGGAAATACACCGTTTCACAGCACGCCCACCATAGAAAAACTACAGGGCTCTCTGGTGGTGGACCACACCTATTCCAAGCACACCTCCCAAAAACTAAAGTCGCTCCTCGCGCATGGCGTCGTCCGAACCCTGGGTGCCTACAACGGCCAACAGGCCATTCAGTACGTCAAGGCGGGTCTACAGGCCCTCTATGTGAGCGGGTGGCAGGTTGCAGCGGCCGCGAATACCAGTGGTGAAATGTACCCCGACCAATCTCTCTATCCCGTGGATTCTGTTCCCCGGGTGGTGTATGGGATCGTTCAATCCCTCTTGCGTGCAGACAAGATCCAACATCTCGATGCGGTCGATCATGGAAATGGGTGCCTGATGTTGGGTGCTCGACCCTCGCACGATTATCTGGTACCGTTGATTGCGGATGGGGAGGCGGGTTTTGGAGGTGCACTCAACGCGTTTGAGTTGACGAGAAAGATGATCGAAGCCGGTGCCGCGGGTATTCATTTCGAGGACCAGGTCGCCTCGGAAAAAAAATGTGGCCATCTCGGTGGCAAAGTCCTCGTACCGACGTCCCAATTCCTTCGAACATTACACGCTGCAAGGCTGGCGGCCGCGGTGGAGAATTGTCCTGATTTTGTGCTGATTGCCCGCACCGATGCCGAGTCGGCCCAATGGATCTCGAGTAATGTGGATCCGTACGACAAGGAATTTATTCTCGAGGAAAGATCACCCGAAGGCTTTTATCGTTTCCGGAATGGTATCGAGGCGTGCATTGCCCGTGGTCTGGCGTATGCCAAGGTGGCCGACATGGTGTGGTTCGAGACCTCGACACCCAATGTGGCCGTGGCCCAACAATTTGCCGACGCCATTCACGCACAATTTCCGGGGTATCCTCTGGCCTACAATTGCTCCCCGAGCTTTCATTGGCGGGGACACCTGTCGGAAGCCGAGTTGGACACGTTTCAACAACAATTGGGGGACATGGGCTACCGCTTCCAATTCATTACCCTGGCGGCCTATCACGCGACCAATCTCGCGTGCTTTGATCTGGCCCATGGCTACCTCGAAAAAGGCATGGCGGCGTACGCTCAACTCCAACAACAGGAATTTGCACGCGGTAGCCAGGGGTACACGGGGGTACGACACCAGCAAGAGGTGGGTACGGCATACTTTGACGCGGTGTCCGAAGCCCTCGGGAATACCACCACACGCGCCCTTTCCACGTCCACCGAAAAAGCACAGTTTCACTGAAAAAAAAATTGATGGGTTTCCCCGTAATTTTAAACACAAAACGTCAGCACTAGAAAAAAAATTAATATATTTTTTCTCCAATTCCACTCTTTTCTAACACACCTCTTTCCAACCTCTTTCCAAACAGTTTCCAACAACAACAACAACAACAACAATACAAGTAATCAAAATGCGTTTTTTTTTCCTCGTCCTCGTACCGGTAATTGTCCATGGTTTTAGGATTCCGGTTATGAAAATGTCCACGTCCACGACGCTCGATGACGACATGGGGGATCCCATCCGGTGGGTACCCACGTACATTACGACCACGAAAAACCCCAAGTATGCACTGGATGTCTACTGTGGGGACGGGGATTCGACCCACGCCTTGTATCAACGCCTTTCCCCCGAATGGAACGTCTTGGGGGTGGACCCGAATCCCGCCAAGATTGCCATGGCCAAGGAGAGGCATCCCACTTTATTATTTAGTAGCGTTTCCTTGGACACGTTTCCATCCGCCTCGTTTGACAGGATCCAGGTGCACACGGGCCGCATGCTCTTTCTTTCCAAAAAAAAACAGTTTGCCCGAGAGATGACACGTCTGTTGAAACCGGGAGGGAGGTTGGAGATTTTTGATTTTTCCCCTTGTCATCCCATTGTCCACGAGATTCAGTGTCTGGACGAACATGTGCGCCGTCGTTATTTCAAGGGATGGCAAAAGGATTCGTCCACGTATTTTTCAGGACTGCTTTCCCCACGTCATTCCTCCGTAGCAGTGGTGGGACAGGATGGAATCGTTTGCACGACCCTGGAAAAAAAATTAAATTAAATTATAAAGAATGTGGGATTATTTGATTATTGGTGGTGGTGTCGCGGGACTTTTTTCGGCCGTACGTTTAGAAACCCGTTTTCCCCATGCCCGAATCCTTATCTTGGAAAAAAATACGCATCTCGGAGGTCGTACCCGTATGGAAACGTTTCATTCCCACAAGGTGGTGACGGGCGCCGGGGTCGGACGTTATCCCAAGGATAGGCTCCTCTCCCAATTAGTGGCCCACTACCAAAAAATAGAACCTGTAGAATCCAACATGAGCTACCAATTTTCTCAACCAGTGTACACGCTCGACTATGTAAAAAAACTTTTAAAAAAGAAAACCCATATCCAACAGTATCGGCACACGCAAAATTTTGCCCAATTTTTTCAAACTTTTTTTTCCAGAGAAGAATATCAAAAATTTTGTTCCAGCAATGGCTACACGGATTTTGAAAAGGCGGATATCGTGGACACGCTCGAGGATTATGGTTTCGAGGACAATGTCCCCGGTCATTTTATTTTCCCCGTGGATTGGAATCGCCTCGTCCGCTACCTGCGGTCCCTACTCCGACACACGACGATCCGTCTCCGCACCGAGATGCAATCGTATACACGACAATGCGATACCGATAATTCTTTCCTTGTACATACCGATCCAAAAACCTACCACGCCAGAAACCTGGTCTTTGCGGGGTCGATCGAACAGTATCCGTTTCCCCTCGTCCACCAACAGATTGGTTTCAATCCTTTTTTGAGAATGTACACCTATTCTTCTCACGACGCCGATCCTCTTCACCGTCAAAAAGGCATGACGTATTACGACGTTGCCCTCCAAAAAAGCATTTATATTTCCCCTAGGATTCGTACCGTAAGCTATTCCGACAATCAAAAGGCCGAGGCAGTCATGCGCATGTCCCAAGACCAAATCCAACAACTCGCAGGATATAAGTACGAGGACTCGGTCCAATACTTTTGGAAACGAGGCACCCATTATTACCGACCGCTGGATCAGCGCTTTCACGATCGAGACGAATTTATCCGGTATGCACAGCATCCCGAACCCAACATTTTTCTTGTCGGGGAATGCATTTCCAAGAATCAGGGATGGACCGAGGGAGCCTTGGAAAGCGTCCTTGCGATTGAACACCTCTGGGTCTGAAAAAGTTTTAATTTTCTTTTGTCCAAAAGAAAAAAAGAAACATGGAAAACAAAAAAATGTCTCCGCTTTTGAAAAATACATTACGTATTGGGGGTATTATTGCTGGTGTGGCTTCCGGAGCTTGGGTATTGGGTCTTGTATCCGAAGATTACTTTGCGTCGGTTGTTGCCATTCAATGGGAAGAAAATATGTATGGTTTTGATCGGCGTGAAATACAAGAATTGGAAAAAGTTTCAAGCTTGTCTACCCAACATTATGAACGTGTACAAAAAATCAAAGATTTACAAAAGCAAAAACTTTCGTACACCATTTCGGACAAGAAAAAAAAAGAATTGAACCGACAATTGAATCAATTACAACAGGACCAAATATACAGCCATGGAGAAAGAGCAAAAAAATTCAATTCTTTGCATGAACAACTCAAGAAAAAACTAGATATCGGGGCCAATAGATCTGTATTATTAAAAAATGGTTATACAATTGGTCCACAAGATCAAAAAATACTTGAACGTGAAAACACGGAAACAACAAGTAAAAAAGGATTAGAATTACTCCTCAGTAATGTCCTAACCAAACGCCAAACTCGATTGGCCAGGTTAATGGGTAGCAAGGAATCGACGTATTTTTTTGGAAATTATACAAAAAAAGTAGAACAGGAATATGAACAACTTTATAAAGTAGAAAAGTCCTTGGCAAAGCCTCCGAGTCCGTTGCGTAAAGTGGAAGAGGAAGAACCACTGTTGGCACCATCACCCAAGACAAGAGCAGAACAAGAATATTATGTTCCACACACACAGGAACCCACACTCAGCAAAGTCGGCAAAGCGGTACGGAAAAGAACCAAATCTGTCCAAGAAATAGAACTTGCCCGTCCACAAGTTCAAGCCGAGCCTGTGGCACGCCAACCACAAGGCTATGAAATATTGAATAAAGAGGCCAACACCATTTATGAAAATATTCAAGAAAGGAGATTTGCAAATATTTTTCCCGAGGAGGTGAAACAATTTTTAACCAAAGAAAATTGGCAAGCGGACGGTGTGGACGGCAGTCATTTTTGGTACCGAAAAAACGGAAATCGAGTCGTGGTTCCCCATCATCCTGGACAACCGTTGAAACGAGGGACGTGTCGTAGTATTTTCAAACGAATTGGTGTACTGCTATGATGATACAAAAAAAATACAGAGGATTTTCCGATAATAAAAGAAAATTATTTTATTACGGACCCGTATATTTTTAGGATAAATTTCTTTCTCTCTTGAGCCGCGCATACCATTCCCGATCCTTGGCGTAATAGGATTGGATCCACGCCATGTTTTCTGGTGAAATGCTGTCTTTCCGAATGTGGCGGTACTTTTGGGACGTTTGGTGTTGGACGACTAGACGTCGGGGAAGGATACCATATTGTTGCACGAGGTTCATAACCTCTTGTTCCAGACAATCAAACAAGAGGACGTGATCGCATTGCTCGGCAAAAAGATGTTGCGGAGCAAAATGATTATCCGAAAAAAAGGGATTTTGTTCAATTTCCGTTTTCCATTGGGCCAATATCTCGTTGAGACGATTCGGGTCATCGGGGAGTCGTTGCCAACGGTATTCAGATAAGAGTCGATCTACGGGGTCGCGGATCACGCAAAATTTTTTGGCATATTTGTAGAGTGCCTCTACGAGTTGATGATTATGCCAAAAACTACAGGGCTTTGCCTGTCCGAAAAGCGGATAACGATGTATTCGCATCCTTAGAATGGCATGATTCGCATAACGACCCCATTGACGATTTCGATACGACACACAAATGGCTTCCCCCCCGGTCTTGGGAATATGAACAAATTCTAAACGGGACCACGACATACTCTATGTATCTCCAATATTTATTTTTTTCAACACAATCAGCACCACGACCAACCTACAATAAATCGTACAGATCCTGTACCGTCACTTTGGGTTTCGGTTTGGCTTTGGTCTTGGACTTGGCCTTGGGTTTGGCTTTGACCTTGGGTGGGTCTTCTCCTTCCAACTGAATCAGTGGTCGATGTTGATCCTCTAATTCCTGCATCATCTTTTTATGTGTCGTGTGCACATTATGTAGTTTCTTGGTAAATTCTCTTCTCCGAAACACCACCTCGAGAATCTGATCCAAGGGTTTGGACAGTGAAAGAATATAGTACAATCGATCCAGGCGCAACAGATCACAATGCGTCTCATAATAAAGGGGATCCTCGATTTTTTCATTCAGCTTGGCCTTGAGATCCTCCTTATCCAGCACCAGGTACTCGATGCGTGTACCGGCTTCCACGGGATGACCACGCCGACGCAACCGCATCGCGAGCTGGGCATGGGCCGGCTGTGATTTTTCCACATATTGTATCAACCATGGTTCCACCACCCCCAAGGGATCCTCGGAAAGTTTCTTGTTGATTTTTTCCAACGATTCGGGAGACAGGGTCGATGGAACATGCGTCAAGTGGAGATCCTTGCACCGTTTCTCCAATTTCTTGGGATCCACGGGGAGCGCCTTGACCTTGTAGTCTTTTCCCACCAGCTTGGAGACCACAAAATCAGCGGTCCCCTGGACACGCCACTGAAACAGATCCAGCACCGCGGTGTTGACAAAATCCAGAATCTCCTTTTCAGGGGCACCCTCCATGATGCTCCGCACCACGTTTTCATACACCTCACGGATCCATCGACAATTATCCCGTCGGGCCAGCAACACCCCACGGATGGTCAGATCCTTATCCAGGGTACCGTCCTGATTGCAGGTGTAGGCCATGTACCGTTTCTTGGTGAGAATCAAAAACTTTTGGTAGATTTTTTCTTCAAAAACCAGTTTCATGGGTTTGGGAAAAAGCCGGATAAATTCATTTTCGACGCTCTTGGCCAGTTTCCAAATGGTCTCGGAATCCTGTTTTGTCTCAAAATGGCAATAAATACTGTCGGTATTTTTCACCACCAGCTCCCCAATTCCACAATGAAATCGACCCTCGACGGTTTCCACATCATAGACCGTTTTCCATTCATTGGATGCCGTTTTTTCAACAGAAAGCACCTTGCCTCTTTCCACGCCTTCTCGATTGTAGCAATCGATGCAAATCTCCCCTTTTCTCCGCACCCACCGAAAATCGGGCCAGTTGCCATGGACAAACCACGCCAGACGCGACCACTGTACAGGAGAACTCCCCGCGCGCATGCGTAAAAACCCATCGGGTGTGATTTGCAGATGCTTGAGATCCTCCATGGGGACCGATAATTCTTGGTGGATCCTCATCGACTCGGACAGGGGTATACAGAGGAGCACGTGGTCCGTGGTCAACGCCGACGGCTTGATCAGTTCTCCAGACGCGAGCACCAGGCTGTGATCCTCGGTCACCTCGACCAATCCCGACGATGTGCACACACGATACATGGTTTTCACGGTCTCGTGTCGAATCACCCGCTGCACCGGAGTCCACCCTTTTCCACCCAAAATCTCGTACCCATCCCCGGGAAGAGACTGTTCCTTGTACCGCATCGACTCCTCCCCCGCGCGGAATTGGGGATAGCCCCAGGTTTCGAACCGTCCAAAAAAGTCTTCAATGCTCTCCATGTGAATCGAGCCCTGGTACCGGAGACACAAGGGGGTATCGGGTGCCACCGAATCCCCATAAATCAAATGACCCTGGTGTTTTTTCTTGACATACTCGGCCGCTTTTTGAATCGACATTCGACCCATGGCGGTGGTGGACATGGCCCCGGGCATAAACGGCAGGTATCCCTTCTTGACCCCCATGGCACCGTACATGGAATTGGCCGAGACCTTGTAGGCAAGCTGGCGCTTGTCCAAAACCGTTTTCAGGGTAGGATCGTTCTGGAGTGTCTTGATGCGTTTCTTGGTCTCGGAACGCTGCGACAAAAGGGCCTGTAAGAGGCTGGGAATCACACCCATCGGTGATTTTCGGAAACGAAATCGATAGTGTTTGCACACGGTCCGGTCTTTCTTGGCCTTGTCGGGATCGTGCTCGCACCCGATATGATCCTCCCATTCAATGATATGACACGCCGAATCCGGCAGGCTATTGTCCACGACCAGTGTCGAATAATCGATATTGTAGGCAATAATGGTGGTGGGATACAGGGACGAAAAATCAAACGGAATGACCCAGTCATACACCCCGGGCTTGGGTGGAAACACATAGGCGCCCGCATACGTATCCACATCCTCCAATTCCTTGGTGGGAGGAAGCGACGCGTACGATTGAACGAGGATGCCCTCCTCCATGCATTTACGGTACACCTGGCTAAACACCTTGATCTGTTGACCCTGGGTAAAAAGCGACATGATGGGGACGTTGCAAATCTTGGCCATTTCCACCAAGCCGATCCAGGTTTCCAGCACCCGGAACAATCGTAATACCAGGTACGAATCCTGGACACAGTATTTGGCACATTCCGAGAGCTTGGTCGTATCGTCGCCCAAGACGCCCAGCCGGTACGCATCAAAAATATCGTGGTGCGTCAGGGGATCCTTGGTTTCCCCGAGAAAAAACGTGGCCACGGTTTTCAGCTTGTAGGTACTAAACTTGTACTCGCGCTTCACCACGGGCAACAAATCCACAAAGACACGCCCCTCGGCATCCAGGTAGTGGAATTCCTGATAGGAATAGGCCGAGCTGGACCACTTGATTTCCTTGACGGGGCAGTGTTTCTTGTGGGGAATGCCCCAGATATCAAATTGGTCCATGATGCCGTATTTCTTGGCACGCTCCACCATGTAGGGCAGATCGAATCCAAAGATATTGTAGCCAATCACCACGTGCGGGCTCTTGGTGGTCAACAAGGCCTGAAACCCGAGCAACAATTCTTTTTCACTGGCATAGACATGGACCTGGACCGATTTGGTCCATGGTTTTACCCTGCCAAGCGTCAACAAATGTTTTTCCACCTTGTCCCGTGTTTCCACCACACACGAGATTTGGAAAATACAATCTCCATCGACCGTGGCATCGGGCATGCGCTTGGGGTTGGTGGAATACACCTCGATATCAAAACTAAAAATGGTCGGGGTAGGGACGGACATGGTATCGTCGGAGACTCCACTGAGGTTCTGGTACTCGGCCACGTATTCGTGCTCGAGCGGGGTGATTTTGAGGTGGGGTGGCTGTTTTTTTCCATGGAATTCCATCCATCCCGCCGTGGGCAGGTTTTGCTTGCAACACAGCTGGAGGAGGGGGGAGGCCTCCTGTTCATGACAAAAAATGTCCGTCTTTTTTCCCAATACGTAGGTCGTGTATTTTTGTAATTTATAGTACGCATTGCGCCTGGATTGAATAGACGGGAAACTCAGTTTTAGAAAAGGGAGCTTTCGTTCCTCGTGATGAAAATAGAGGCGCTGTTTGTACGAAAGAGAAAAGGGTTTGATAATGGGGCCCTTGTACCGGTCCAAAATCTTGTTCTTGACGAGATTGCGGTACTCGGTCCATGGGAGCGCGCTACGGATTTCTGTATAGAACCAGGGCTGGAAACCCCGTATATGCAGACAAACGGTATGGTTGTTTTCATCGATGCCATAGGCTCGAATCTTGGTGGCCATGGAATCGTTCTCGTCCGCTTCATCGGCGACATGCCAATGATAGACAAAGAGTTTCATGTGTGTATTTCTGAATACACGGGCATGTTTTTTTAAGACAAAATCAATTTTTATTTATAACAAACATCCTTCTTTAGGGTATTTAAACAGGTGTCGATGGAGGTAGAAAAGACATTCCATATCCATCAAATTAATTCAATGACCGAAAATCTGTACGATACGCTCGGTGTAGGGCGCCAAGCGGATACTCAGGAAATTAAAAAGGCATACAAAAAGCTGGCCATGAAATATCATCCCGATCGGGGCGGGGATCCGGAACAATTCAAAAAAATTAGCGAGGCCTACACCATTCTCTCCGACCAGGACAAACGAAAGCGGTATGACCAGTTTGGTACCGTGGACATGAGCAATATGGAGATGCCCGACATGCATGATATTTTCAACAGCTTTTTTGGGTTTGGTATGCCCGGAATGGGGGGTATGGGCGGAGGAGGCATGCCTGGCTTTGGAGGCATGCCTGGTATGCATATGCCTGGTATGGGGGGTATGGGTCGAGGGGCTTCTCCGAGCACCCGTAAAGCTCCCGGACGCCACATGCAGTTGGAGGTGACGCTCGAAGAGGTCATGAAAGGATCCACCGTGCCGTTTCGTATCCACCGTAAAAAATACCATGGAAGCAAAACGTGCACCGCTTGCAACGGACAGGGGCAGCGTATCCAACAAATGAGCCTGGGGATCGGTATCATGACGCAGAGCGTCGTCGAGTGCTCCCCGTGTCAAGGCAGTGGTTTCCTCTATGCGGAAAAAGACACCACCACCTCGGAAGAAATCATCCAGGTGCCTGTCCCTCAGGGCATTCCCATGGGCAACAAGTTGGTGATCCGTGGAAAAGCGGATGAATATCCTGGTAGAGACACTGGTGATGTGGTCCTGTCTGTGGTGTACAAGAAACACGCCTTTTATCGCCCCTCGACCAAAAATCCATTGGATCTCGAAGCATCGATTCCCCTCAGCCTCTCTGAATTCCTCCTCGGGTTTGAAAAACATGTACTGTTGTTGGATCAGACCACATTGGCGATCCACCAACCCACCAACACTCCCTTGCGCCGCATCCTCTCCGGGCCTGTAGAAAAGGTTATTCCAAAACATGGGTTTTCCTACAAGGGACATACGGGCAGCCTCGTTTTACGTTTTGAGATTCATTTTCCGGATCCGTTGCCTCTGGGAGCTCTCTCCGCTTTTCCAGCGCTCACCACTACCACCACGAATCATCCTTTCTTATCCTCGAAAAGTGGGGGTACGACCGACCACCCGACCGTTCATCTGGATCAATGTTAGTTGGCTTAAACAGTCATGAAAAAAAGAAGAAAAAATAACAATCATGGAATCACGACCCTGGGGAGAATTTCACATTTTGCACGACGGCGTCGATTGCAAGATCAAACGTCTGGTGGTGAATCCCTTGAAACGCCTTTCCCTACAGAGTCATGTCCACCGTCGAGAGGTCTGGATTGTCCTGCGTGGACAAGGAAAGGCCGTCAAGGGAGACGCTACGGTGCCACTGAGCGTAGGTACTCTTGTCGTGATTGAAAAAGAGGAAAAACATCGTCTCATCAATGACCAGGAATCAGGGACCTTGGAACTCATCGAGGTACAGACCGGGGAATACTTTGGAGAAGAGGATATTGTGCGCTACGAGGACGATTTCCAACGGTTATAGTCCAGTATAGCCAGAGTCGTGTCTTTTTCCTCCCAACAAAAATAGAGAGGACGCTGCTCGTCCATGGCAAAGGGAGCGCGTTCGTGAGGTTGGACGATCCCGATCGATTCATCGCCTCGGTAGACGTGAATCACGGCTGTGGACGGCAGACCCAAGAGTGTCTTGTCGCGGGGAACCATGACGAGATGTTGTTGGAGGACTCGTTCTGTCTGATTGGTATGTCCACAAAAAATTTGCATCCCGCGGTTCACATGGAGCGTCGTGTCCTTACCCACGGGCAATTTCATAATGTATCCATAAGGGGGATACCGTACGGTCCACTCGGTGGAATCTTGGCAAAGAAAGGATCGGTCCGCGGGGAGATACACAAGCCATGAAGAATGAATGTCAATGGACAAGGAACGGTGTCCAAAGATCCACGACTTGTGAACCGCGTACGAGTGGGGATGATAGAGGGCCTCGGTCGAAAACAAACGGGACACATTCTTGGTAGGCATGTTCATCTTGTATTTCTTGGCCGTCTCGTAAAAAAACACATCCTCGGGCTTGCGGGGAGGACGCGGGGAGGAAATCAATGGGAGCATGGCGGATTTTTTTCGAAAGGAAAAACCACCATTTCCTACGTGAGGTTGGTCGCCCACTTTGGGCCACGGCGCACCAATCATACAGAATTCATGGTGGAGAAAACTTTCGATCCCCCAACGCCGAATGTACGAGTCGGTCTGGAAAATAAGAATATCCTCGGCGTGGATGGAGGACCAAAACGAAGGGCTCGTGAGCAGCACATTGTATTCTTCAATGGTCAAATTTTGTGTACAAATCTCGTGAAAATGAACCTGGTTTTCATTTTCAGAACCGATAAGGTTGCGTACAAAGGATTCATTTTCCCTGGAATGGAAAATGTACAAGGACCAATGGGGTAAAAAATACATGACATTCTTGATGACCCATTCCAGATGAGGATGCTTTCGAGGCTCGACAATCACACACGCGTACGGTGCATCGAAAGAAAGGGAGAGGCGGCGGTATTGGTGAATAAAAAAATCACCATATAAACGTTGAACAGATTCCATGGTAGTACATCTATCTATCCTAGAACAAGAGAATAATAATTTGGAATTACTTGGGAGAAGTGGGGGGTGTGAGGGGAGGCAACGAGGCCATAAACTCTTGGTTTTGTTTCTGATTATAGACGGGAATCTCCATTTTCATGTCTGTGCGCGCATAAGGAAGCGGATGACGTGGTTTCACATCACGCTCATAGTGAAAACGACGAATCATCTTGTACAAATGAAGGGGTGGTTCATTGGCCAGAATCTCCAACACCTTTTGTGTAAAAATGCGGTTATTTTTTCTGTCCTCGAGGTACCACTGATGACACTTTTTGAGCAACAAGTATTCTTCCCGGGGAAGCGTAATGTACTGATTCTTGATGTAGCGTTGGACGTAAAACTGGTAAATCACCCGGGCAATCTGATACAATGTGCCCTCGTATTCATCAAACAAGAGGGTGTACTTGGGATACAGGACATACAGGAGCTTGAGCTGTTCCGGTTGGTTTCGAACCTCGAGGTAGCGGAACCTCAGATTTGGATTATTGCCACGCACCTGGTAATATTTTACATAGTCGGTATGCAACACCTTGACACTCTGCATCCCATTCTTTCGGAAAGCAATCACCCCCTGGAACACAAATGGATCGATCGTGGAGACGAGTTGACACACCTCCTCCACCGTCGTCATCGGATGAGGGAGGGCAGAAGGACTCTCCATGACACGGAGGACGGCGGGCTCTTCCCCCTCGACCCCTTTTTCATAGAAACAAAAGGGGAGGGGATGGTCGCGGACATAGTGGCCAAGAAACACAATGCTCTCGTGCTTTTGCAGATGGTGTGTATGACAAACAATGCGGTTCTGGGGATTGGAACGCACCAGAAAAAAATACACCTTGGTGGTAGGGAGCTGACCCTGCAACCATTCCAACGTTCCTTTCCGCTGAAAAATATCATCCAATCCCTGCTCCAATAATTCTCCAAACGTTTGCTTACACGACCAACGACTCTTGAAAGCATTTAATTTCTTGTGCGTACACACGTACCACTGTTCCCCATGGTAGAACATGCGGAGAAGGGTGCCCTCGACCGAATAATGGAAAATCCAGTCCGCGGGATCGCCTATTTTTTCCCGGATCGCGTCCGTTTGTACATGGGTATATTCCTCGGTGTATCCAAAAGAATGGAGGATGGTATTTCCTTCAGTGTCCTTGATCAGGCCGCGCTGTTGTTTCACCTCTTCCGGGCTCGACGAATCGCATTCGGTGTAGTTCCATACTTCCAGGATACCATCCGTATCCATGCACTTGATTCCTTCTTCACTCATGCTAACACAATTTGTTCCTTTTTTTTTTCCTTGAGAGGCGTGTCTTTAAATAGGTTCATTGAAAACGGTTGGTTCAATAAATTAAAAAGGGCTGTACGAGGCGGAAAAATATTGGTTGCTGGTATTGATCCAAGAGGAAATGGGACCGGCAGGAAAGGTGAGTTGAATATTTCCGTGGAGCATGGCACGGATAGAGTTGGAGGTGCCGGGATCTGCATACGTCGAGGGAAAATAACTCCCCGAAGAATAGGTGGGGGGTGCCTGGGGATCGTACACCTCGAGATTGGGCGACAGGACAATGGGATTGACAGAGGAGACGGTGGCGGCAGAGGTGGTGGTGGAAAGATAACCCGATACCAGGACATTGACATAGGTGTACAGCGCGGGGCTCTGATGACAGTTGAGATTGATCAAAACCACGAGGTAGCCGTAAAAGTCCTGACCCGAAAAATTCCAGTAGAGGCTTCCCATCTGGAGCTGGGAATTACCGGAAGAATCGGTCGCGGTCGAATTGGGTGTACAGAGATACACGGGGGTCGTGACATTGGTTGGCGTTCCACCCGAGGAAAGCGTCGAGGGAACAGACGATACGGTGCTGGTTGTCGAAAGCGGGGTGATGAGGGAATAAAACGAAATACTGTTGAGGAAAACCGTGGAAAGAGGCACCTTTTTAATGTTTCCATTCTGGTTGACATACACACATTCCGTCATTCCAAAAGAATTGGGAAACGCTATATATTGAATCGTCACCTTTTGTGTTTGTGTTAAACTCATTTAAAAAAGACGTGGAAAAAAAAAAAATTTTGTACAAAAAAAAATATGGTCATGGCCTCGTACAAAAACTCATTTAAAGGAAATTGGATTGTGAAATAAATATAATAATGAATACATTAGATATTCTCTCCATCCACAATACTCTGGTGAGAAAATTCCAACAGATCGAGATTCCTTCTTCTTCTTTTCCTACGACCGATCCCGCGGAGGAGTATCAAAAGTGGAAAGAGCTCTATGATTCATTACAGTCAAAGCACGCCTCCAAAAATGTGGTTCAGGACATCAAGCACAAGATGGACACATTGGAGAAACAGCGTCAAGACAAGCCGGACCGCACGTTTTATTTTTATCTTCTTCGTGCGATTCCACTTTTGGATCAGTATTTTTTATTAAAAAAATCACAAAACAAGATCCAATTTGTCTCCAGCAAGGCGGAGGAAAGCCAACTCAATGTAGGAGAAAAAATGGAAGACATTGTCCGGGAATACATGAGTATCGTGGAAAGCTACTTTCCACAGGAATACACGTGGGGACAATGGGAAGAGGCCAAGGAGGTTCCCACGGCCAAACCGTTTTCAAATAAATTGAAATGCACCTTGTGCTACAGCGACCAGGAATCCTTTTTTATCCACGACAATCATTTTGTGTGTGAAAAATGTGGTTTTGTGGCCACGGCCGCCATGCATTCCAGCATTTCTTTCAAGGACATTGACCGCGTCAATATTTCATCCAAGTACACGTATGACCGTCGAACCCATTTCCGGGATTGCATCAATCAGTTTCAGGGGAAACAAAATGCATCCATTGACCCCAAGGTGTTGGAGGATCTCATTGAACAATTGGTTCTTCATGGGTTATTGGAGGAAAATTACAAGGAAATGCCCAAATCTACCGCGTTTCAAAATATTTCCAAGGAACAGATTCTTATTTTTCTCAAAGAAACGGGTCATACCAAGCATTATGAAGATGTCGTTCTCATCTACCACCAACTCACCGACAAACCGGCACCCGACATTAGCCACTTGGAAAATGATCTCTTGAGAGATTTTGACTTGTTGACGGATTTGTATGACAAGCGGTTCAAACACACGGAACGAAAAAATTTCATCAATACCCAATATGTCTTGTTTCAACTGTTGAGACGGCACAAGTATCCCTGTAAGAAGGAAGATTTTAATATTCTAAAAACCATTGACCGCAAGTACTATCACGACACCATCTGTGCCGATTTGTTCATGACCCTGGGATGGAATTTTCAGGCCCTTTTCTAAATTTTGGAACGAATATTAGAAATCAAGACCACCATAATCACCAAACCTACGATACAAAACAAAATCCAGAGCCACAGGGAGTAGCGGTTCTGAAAAGGTGTCGCCAGGGTGCCTGTAAACGATTCATGTTCCTCGTCAAAATGAGCCATGAGCTGATCCCAATTCTTGATATCGGATTGTCGATGGGAGCCATCGTGGCGGATACGGAACAACCATTTCTTGTGCATGGGGATGCGGGAGAGATCAAAGATTCCCTGTGCCAATGTATTCTGGGAGGAGGGGTACACAAAAAAAGGCATCATGTCGTGAAACTCACAGTAGGGCTGGGCGAGCATGCTCAGGGCTACATCGTCGTATTCGTGGAGCATTTTTTGTTCATTCACGCGTGGATCTTGAAGAATATGCCGTAGCACCTCCTTGGAAAAAATCATGACCATGCCATTGACAAACGTCTTGGTCATGCTCTTGTTGACGGGACCCGCGAGGACGCGTTCCCGTGGCAACGTCTCCAAATATTCCCACAACGAGGGATAGTGGAGGTACACGGTGGCATTGAGTCGGATAATATAGTCGGGTACCTCCTCCCACGTGGAAAACGATCGAAAATAGAGCTTGACGGCTTGCAAAAATTTCAGTGTCATGGACGGATTATACCCCGGCATGGGGTACATGATTTCATCGTCCAACAATGGAGGATAGGTGGCATCGATGGGTTGATACTTTCCATTCATGACCACGGTGTAGGGCACCTTGTATTTTTCCAACAGCTTACGCCGCTTGTGTTGGAGAATGCGGTAAATGGGATGATTCAAACTCGACATGATGAAGACGTAGCACCGCGGCGGCATAATCTTTTTTTTTAATGATGGACAAAAAAAAAAAGATTTAAACGCATCCCGGGGCTCGAACAAAATGCATCAGGAATCCTTGGAGGAGCTCATGGCCCAATTCCGTCAATTGGAAAATGGCCACTCTTTTTCCCCCGAGAGCATCATGGATCATTCACCGTCCAAGGCGAACACCCTCTCCACCACCACACTTTTACCCTCCTTTTCATGGAAACACCGATCCTCATGGCGTCCCTATCTCATCTTGTTGGGAGGCCTGTTTGTCTTTGTCGTGATTCTCTTGGCGGTGTTTCGACCCTCGTTTCTCTATTCCTCGGAACAAGCCTTTTTGTGGAAACGCTTTTTCCTCACGATTCTGATTACGTACCTCTTGCTGCTGGGCACCTTGTACGGATTGTATTATTATGCACTATTGGGTGGATAAAAAAAAAATATATCCCAACATAAAAATGCCAAAATATCATTATACTGCCGCGGCTCGAACCGCGACAGTCCTCAGCGCTCTCTCGGTGGTTGCTGGGATTGCCTCTTTTTTCACGTTTGGTCTATCTGCTGTTGCAGCAGCGGGTCTTCAAGCCGTGGCGGCGGGTATTTCCGCTACTGCGGGTATTGCTGCCGGGATTACAAGTTCTGCATCGGCCATTGCCGCCTCCAAATCCGGTCAAAAAGTTTCCAAGCTATCCCTCCTTTCGACGTTGGGAATAACGGCATTGAGTGTCGCGACCTTGGGAGTGAGTTCCAAGGTTACCGGTGTCATGGGATTGGTCAACAAAGGCTTGGCCGGTGTGGGAGCAGCAGGTGCTATCTATGGAGCGGAAGAACAAATACGGAGTGTAGCAACCGGGGAAGAAAAGCTGGGTTTCAAGGGAGAGAAGGCGTGGAATACCATCAATTTTGCCACCTCCCTCTTGGGTGTAGGGCAAGCGTATGGGGCCACAAGAGGCGCGTTTGCAAGTAGACAGACGATGGAAACAGGGGTATCCAACAGGGCGACAGGAGAAACAACGACGACTGCACAAAGTGAACACTTAATTGCCAGACCAGGTGTGGAAAGAGCAACACCAGATACTGGAGAACGACTCTACCATAGGAATTTTGGAGAAGAATCAAGTATACCATCTATGTTCATTTCTGAAAAAACTGCACCAACTGCACCTACTTCAAAAAATGCTTCCATGAGTGATGCTATGATTCCTCAAGCTGGGGTGGTTGAATCATATAGTAAAGTATTGGGAAAACAAACGTTTGGTCACGAATTCAATCGCATAACACAACCAAAAGTACAACAATCTCCATCCCTTTTTGACATACAGATAGGAATAGTAGCAAAAAATAGTATACCCATAGATAATATTCCCGTTGCATATGCATTTGATCCTGAACCAATTCAGGTTGTAAAAAGAATAACTAAATATAGATTATATTAAGCTAGTCATTCATACATTTTACGGGAACCACCGCCCACAAAAGAGTAGCGCCCCAAAACAAGCCAGGATTACATTTTATATACACCCTTTGGTGGGTGTATATAAAATCTTGATCATCCAACACAGAGACGGCTACGGATTTATTTATTCATCCTCGGATAGCACCATCATCTAGTAGTAGTATTCAAATTCCAAAAACTTATTTTCTTACCCATCTATAGGAATCCGACATGGTAGTTTGTTGCTATAAAAAACTCAACGGAAACGCAGTTTATCGTATCGTTCCACGTGAATACGTGGAAATCCCAGGTATTGATATTTTGAATATCTATATTACGTACAACTCCCTTAAATATAGCGGTAAAGTGGTTTCTTTCACGTCTTATCTGTCCTACACCCTTGATGGTAAAACCACTGTGTATAAGGATGTGGTGGTCGACTTTCTCCAAAACATACCCGTGAATGATTACCCTGAATCCGGATTATCGGTTTCGTTGCCATTTAAAGGGCAGTACGGTTCGTTTACTCTACCCTTGGTACAGCTACCCACTGGAGCAACGTTCCAAGCGGGGTTCCAAATTACTACACAGTGTGGTCATGGACCAAAAACCCGAACGTACTATACCTTATCGTCTTCCGAAATGTCCCCTCTCAAGGTGCACATTTATGAAAAAACATTGCCCGAGAATCCTTTTCAAGGGACGGGGCTTCCCACAGTCTCGATAAATAGTGTTTCTACCCCTATCCAATTTTCATTGTGTTCTACGTCTTCTTTTTCGTTGGAGGAACAAACCAAGATCCTCTCTGGCTCGGACTGGCAATATGCCCTCTTTGAACAAACCGTTTCCACTGAAAACTATGATACATGGGCAAGCCAGGTGCCTTCTACCTTTTACAATACTCCATTCAATAATCCTCTAACGTATGTTTCTCCTGGTGGGCCTCCACCACCTTCCTATGTGTACCCCGGAAAATGGTTTGCGTCTACCGCGGGCGGTCCAAACGAATATTATCGTGGAAAAGAAGCAGGACAATATTTGTTGGAATCTTCCAAATTGCAAAATTACTCAGTCCCGGGTCTCCACCAAAATTATCAAGCCGAATACTCCGTGGATGTCAATAATCCAAACGGTACATTGATTTCTATGAATTGTATTCCTGTCCATAACTACGGCACGTGGCCTACAAGCACTCTGTCAGATGGTGAACCTTTCGATCCGGCCAGTATTGTGTTGCCATGTGCAGCCGTGTATTGCGACCAAGATAGTTCAACTATTGTCCCCACTGATTTCACTTTCCAGCTGCCTGTGCCTGAAAAAGCACCTGTTGCCCAACCACTAACTTTATCTGCTATCGGTTATTCATTGTCAAATAATTTTTTGGGTAGCGCCACCGATGCTGATTTTCAAAACGCGGGCCCCAAGGAAATAACGGATATTTTCAGTGGTCATTTTAACCCAAACTTTTATTATCATACCCACTTGATACCGTCTTCCCTAACTGACAACACCATTCAGTGTTCACCAAAACTTGTGGGGTGGTGCGTAGACGGCTTTCCCATTGTCAGTGGAATTATTATTGCTCTGGAGGAAGCCCCCACTGATGCTCCTTATGTTGAGAAAGATGGACGCTACTACCAGGCCATCACGTCGAAATACTTGAACCTGTACCACGGTTTGGAAGGCTCTTTTGATATCGCCATCCCACAGAATGGTGAAACGGTCATGAAAAACTATCCATTTGTGTATGTTTTTACACCTGATTTTCCTTATACCGTCATGGCCTATTACGGCACGCCGATTGTTCCTACACCAACCACCAACAAACCCAACTAACGTAGCGCTTCTGAATTTCAAAAAACCTATACCTCACTAAAGTGTGTTTTACATCCACCACCGTCCACAAAAAATTAGCGCCCCAAAACAAGCCAGGAATTGTTCAAAATACATTTCATTATTCTCCGCCTCCCAATGCGTGGCATTCGGTGTGTAAAACGTCATCATCTCTGAAATTACATCATGTGAGGAATTCCCCCTCAAAAACAAGGGGATGCCCCACATGCCCACTGTCAGACAACTGTGTTCCCGGCGTGGCCGCTGGCGCTGACCCCCATCAAACACCCATACATCCTCCGCAGGCACCAAGGACCCATCCATTTGAAAAAAATTGGCTTGTTGGATCGTCTCCAGGAAACCTTGTGCCTTGTCGAGATAGAGGCGTGCACGGTCATCGCCGTTCCATAAAAAGTCGGTTCCAACGCGCCACAATGTCCGTATCGCATCCTTGTACAGATATCGACCGTCGCCATACGCATTGTACCCAAGACCGCTGTACACCCACTGTCCCTCGGGTGTCATCCAATCCGGCACCAGACCAAGAGCGTACCCAGGGCTTTTTTCCAAAATGGCATAGGAACGATCCACCACCCGCATCCAATCGTGGTTGGGTTGGAACTCGGCAAACAAACGGTACCACGCCGGAGCAAAGTACCCTACATTTACAAAATCCTCTCCTCCCCAACCGTACCCGGGTCTAAGCGTGCCCTGGTAGGTGATCCCCTGATTCCACAGCTGATCCAAAATGGTTCGAGCCCGTACCCCGTATTCCTCATAACGAGAACGCGGCCACATTCCCCTTTCCATTTTTTTTAAAACAAGGATCAGCGCCGCAGCAATGTCCTGCTCGGCATCGGTGGCGGCGCCATAGGCCACCTTTTGATTGTGCGCATCGACACGCCAGTCGTAAAACCGGCCATTCCACATGGTCTGGTCGGCACCATCGTACAAACGATCCAAGGAAAGAGAATCATTCAAAGCCCAGGCTATAAGCATCCCGTAGCCCACACCTTCACTGACGGCATCCCCAGGGGTTTCCGAGTAGGGACGATGAATTAAAAAGGGTTCCTGGTAGGCGTTGGCGTCCAACATACCCTGCCAGACATGATTCACCGCTTCTTCCAAGTTGGTGGTCGTGGTCGTGGTGGCATCCACGACAACAACACACGCGGTCCATAAAAAGAAACACCATGGAATTTTCATGATTTTGATTTTTATTAGACACGAAACGAATATAAATATTTTTGTTTTTCCACAAAACAAAAAATAAAACAAGAATGCTTCTCCGCGTGTTTCAAAAACTTTTGCCCGTCATTTCCAAGACGGAAAAAATTGCCCTGCGTTGTGGAACGCTGAGCATCGATCGTCATCTCTTTGAAAACAATGTCCACCAACATCTTCCCCAGTACAAGCTCCACCTCACCGACAAGGAACAGGCATTTTTAGACAAGGAAACGCATCAATTATGTGCGTCCCGCTACCCTGTGCGTGATCACGCCCTCTCCTCGTTGGATATGAAGCAAATCAAGAATGATTTTTTGGGTCTGTGCATTCCCGAAACCTATCGAGGAAAACAATTTTCCTCCTATGCCCACTCTCGTATCGTACAAAAGATTGCCTCGGCGTGTATTTCCACGGCCGTGACCGTCATGGTTCCCAATTCTCTCGGCCCCGCCGAGCTCCTGTTGAAATACGGCACCCCGGAACAAAAAGACTTGTACTTGAAAAAACTCGCCACGGGTAAAATGATTCCCTGTTTCGGTCTCACGGGTCCCCAAAACGGATCGGATGCACTGGGTCATCTCGACAAGGGCCGTTTGGTGGATTCTAGCACGATCCAATTCGAATGCAACAAACGCTGGATCACGCTGGCCCCCATTGCCGATTTGGTAGGGCTCGCCTTGGACATTGAAGGACACGGCCCCACGGTGCTCTTGTTGGAACGCGACGAGGTGCCTTGGAAAATCGGGAATCGACATCACCCCATTGGATCCACCTTTATGAATGGAACCATTCGTACCGAGGGACCGGTGTGGGTGTCGACAGACAAGGTGCTCGGAGGCTCGGGAAACCTGGGTAAAGGGTGGGAGATGCTCATGGAAAGCCTGTCCGAGGGACGAGGCATCTCTCTGCCCGCACTGGCGGTGGGGGTGGGATGTGTATTGAGCCTGCAAACGTCGTATTATGCGCGTGCACGCACGCAGTTCAAAATTCCCTTGTCGGAGATGCAGGGTGTCCAGGAAAAATTGGGAAAAATCGTCGCCAACACCTACACCACCCTGGCCATGCATGAATTATTCAATGCCACGCTGTTGCGTCATGAAAAATCCAGTGTCCTGTCGGCCATTCTCAAGTACCGGACCACGGAACTGGCCCGTGAGAGTGTGATTCATGCCATGGACATTTTTGCGGGCAAGGGAATTTCCCTGGGACCCAAGAATCCCGTAGCGTCCATCTATTCCCAGATCCCCATTGCTATTACCGTGGAAGGGAGCAATACACTGACACGGAGCCTCATTATTTTTGCCCAGGGCATCAACAAGAGCCATCCCTATGTAGGGGACATGGTGGAAGCGTTGGAAAAGGAGGATTCGACCACCTTTTTCCGTCTCTTGCCACGCATGGTGGGGTATGTTCTCTACCACTATGGACGATCGTGGATGCCGGCCTCGGGTCTCGATCAACGATTGGACCGCCGTCATTCGCTGTATCTTTTTCTGGCATCGCTCATGCTGTTCAAGGGAAAAGGGCTCAAGAAAAATCAAATGCAGACAGGCCGGATGGCCGATCTGTTGACGCTGCTCTATACGGCCTATGCGCTCCGATGGTTCAACCAACACCGGGCCGTGGAGAATGCCTTGTTGGAGCATGTCCTGTGGGACGTGGATAGACTTTTAACGGACGTGTGTAGGGAGGAGGGTTTTTTGACGAGTCTGATGGCCATGCCATGGGTACGCGCGAATCCCCTGGCCGATCGCGACTGGATTCACCTTTCTCAAGCGGTGCTCCGTGATCCATCCATCGATGCCTTGTTGGTCAAGTACGTTTATTTGCACCCAGAGGATCCCCTCGTGAAATTTCGAGAATGCTGGAAACAAGGAAAGGAACCCAGCCAGGAACTGCTTTCTCAAATCATCGAGGTGGATAGTACGAGGAATGTGTAGATTATCCATCATGATTTAAAGACACTCTTCTTTTTTAAAAAAATGGAAATGGAGATTCTCCATGAAATCGCCATTTCCTACAAGGATCGAATCCTCTTGTTGGACAAGGATTTGTCTCGTCACCCGATCGATCTTCACCAATGGGCGCCCACCTTTTATTCATGGAAAGGGCGTCATTATCATCATCTGAAACAGGGACCCGGTTGGAGTTTTTCCAAGGCTCATTTTCCATCCCCATCACCCCAAAACGCACCATCACCTCCACAAGAGCCTCCAACACCTTTACCAAAGACCATCCCAACACCTTTACCAACACCACCCCAAAAGCCTCCAACACCTTTACCAACACCCCAAAAGCCTCCAACACCTTTACCAAAGACCATCCCAACACCTCCCTCAAAGACCATCTCACCACCTTTACCAAGACCTCCCTCAAAGACCATCTCAACACCTTTACCAACACCTTTACCAAAGACCATATCAACACCTTTACAAAAGCCTCCCTCAAAGACTATCCCAACACCCCTCCAGTCCCAAAAGCTCCCAACATCAACACCCCAAAAGCCCTTGTACGACGTGGATATTCCCGTCGAGGTGCGTCGTTATTTCCAAAACTATGAAACCCTTATTTTTCCGGAGCGCTCCACCCGATGACTGCGCACGCCATACGTCCCCCTGCATTGCCCGTGGTCTGACTCTCTGCGACAAATTTTTCCACCAAGGCTTTTTTTGTTTTCAAGCCCGTGTACCCACGGACTCTGGCCATGGCCTGAAGCGTCGAAAACGACATGTCCTCGTACGCCACCAGTCCATGGCTTTCCCACACACCTCCGAGGCCGTAATCATCTGCATCGCGGTGAATCACGACGCTGCGGCCCACGATGCATTCGGGTTTTCCACCGACGAGACTGAGACGGTCATCGTCAAAAACAATGGACACGTGGCCTTGGGCATCGGTCATGAGATTATTGATGAGGTCGCCGGCGTGGCGGCGCTTGGGGGTGAAATAGACAGAGCCGTGTGGATCGCCCGAGGGATTGAGATGCTTGCCGGTGCTCATGCATCCCTGGGTAAGATCCCCGTATTCGTGAATGTGGATGGCGTGGGTCTGATGAGAAGCAAAGCCCTTGATGGCAATCTGGACACGAACGGGTGCGTAGGGATGCGGTTGATGAAAACGGACGGTGCCCGAGACATTGTCGCGATCGAAAAAAGCAACAGCGTTCATTTGGTTTTTTTTTATTTTCAAATAAAAAAAAATATTGTTTTTGGTCTACCTATATGCTTTCAGGGCGACCAAGAAAAATGATCCAGGTAATAACGGAGGACGGATGCCTGTAATTTTTTCTCCCGGGACTGGTCGAGAAATGGTTCAATAAAGCGGTGGGCGTGGATAATCATTTTCTCGCATTTTTTCCCATGTTTTTCGGCCCATTCAATCTGCGTTTCTAAATCACTAAAATCATCACGGACGGGGAGGTAGTGAACATAGGGGAGAAGGGCATCTTCCATGAGCCAGCTGGTGATTTGTGGTTTCGGCATCACCACGAGACTGTTGGAGGCGAGGATCCATTTGAGATTGGTGGCCACGTCATTGCCTTCCACGGATAAGAGGTACTTGTATTGGAGGAGCGTGGAAAGAGACAATTCCTCCTTTTCATATTTCTTGTAGGCTTGATAATGTCCCTCTTTCTTGTTAACCATACCTACATTGATCCAGGGCGATGTGGAAAAGGCATATTTTTCCAACAAGGTTTCCCTGGAGACGGATCGAAAAGGAATATTGTTCTCAAAGCCGTACCCGGTCGGCGCGCCACGCCACACCAGTTGAGGTATTTTTTCAGCAAACGACGGTTCCTTGGAGCGTTGTTCTACCACCCGGTGCATCCGATGATAATGTCGGATCGTATTGAGCTTGAAAAGGATGGAGCCGCGTTCCTCACCGAGAAGGATACGGGACTTGACCAGAACCGGAAAATCAAACCGTTCGACACGGTCGCGTGGATACCACACCAGTCTCCTCTCTTTTTGACGGTATCGATCCTCCAGCGTTTTCCACATGTCGTAGAGATCCTCTACATACGAGGCGGGAAAAGGCAACGATTTTCGTTGATGATACAGTGTGGTACACTGATCAAAATCAAGGGTATAATAGTGGAGATTGTCCATGGAAAATTCGTGGGGGTACTGTTGTACCAGGGTCTGGAAAGAAAGTTTCTTCAACGAAAAATAATGAGCCTCCTCGGTATAATAGAGGAGACGATAATCCTGGTTTTTGGCAATCTCATAGTATTCCACCGGACGCCATACCACACCGACCACAATGACAAGGAGCAATACCAAAAGGAACAGCCACCACCACCGCATGAGTCTTTTTTTTTATTACAGAATAAAAAAAAAACAGGAAACTCTCTCTTCTTGCCCATATTGGATCTCAAACTACAAGGAAAATGTTATAGTTTGGAATCCACAATGCATTTCCACGCCTCTTGTTGGTTTCCCCATCCATGAATATGAACGTGCTTGTCTTTTTCCAAATGCTTGTAATGCTCGAAAAAATGGCGAATCATGTCCTTTTGTAAAATATTCTCCACGTCCTGGAGGGTATCATAGCGGGTATCGACTTTGGTGATGGGCACCACCATGATTTTTTCATCCATCCCCTTTTCATCTTCGGTGAAAAGAACGCCTACGACCCGACATTCCACCATCGAACCCGGGTAAAAAGGATCGTGATTTAGAATAAGGGCATCCAAGGGATCCCCATCCCCCGCCAGCGTTCCGGGGATGTGTCCATAATTTCCAGGGTACACCATGCTTGTCGAGAGCACGCGGTCGACCACGAGTTGGTGATGATCATCCAGTTCGTATTTCACACGACTTCCCAAGGGAATCTCGACAATCACGTGAACGGTTGGAACTGTTTGCATTTTTTATAGAAAAATGTAGCCTTTAGACTAGGACCACCGAGTAGAGACGAAGCCACCGGGCGTGGGATTTCCAAATATTTTCCAGGGATTGAAAACATCCACAAGAATTCAGGACCGTCAATAAAAAAGCCGCCGTCTTTTTATGAATCATGTAGGCAACGGCATTTTCTCCCTCGTATCCTTCGAGAATACGAAATTCCTCCTTCTTTCCAATGGCATCTCCGAGGACCACGATATCCCATACAGAAAGCTGTTGGAGGATTCTGGTCGTGGTCATTTTCGTGTTCATGGTTGTAGTAAGGGTGTCGTTGCCAATCACATAATACTCGTGATGCTTGTCGTGGAGAAGCGCGTCCCATACATGAAGATGCGCCATGATCCCTTGTTTTTCCTCCTTTTTTCCCGGGAAACCGAGAAAAAAATAATCGTCCACGAGACATGAGGAGGGGTCCACTAGCCCTTTTTTTCCCACGGTGTATACCGCGGTCCCATTGTGGGGTACCAGATGCGGAGTACGGGGCCAATGCTTGACGCCTTTTTCGGGGAGATAATATCGACGATCCAACAGGGTGGAGGAGAGCCAATCACCGGCATACCCTTCCATGGTTTCCATGTCAAAATAGGTGTGGGACCTGAATTTTTTATAGAATCCGAGTTGATTGTACCCGTCAAAATAGGGGTCGATATTTTTCAATGGAGAGGAGGTGTAATACACCTCGGCATCCACAAAATGGAGGCGTGGGAAAAAAATCATGTCGGACGTTTCCAGGGACGTTTCCAAGGAATTTTCCAAGGGATGAAAAAGAGGGAAAGGATAAGAAGCGGTGGGTCCACCACCGTTTTTCCTAGAAAGAAAAAAATCCGTCGAGGAGGATTCGGCTAAAAAGAGTGTGTTCCACGACGGTTCCCCATAGCGGTGCCCATAGCGTGCATTCCAAACACATTCCATGAAACCGAGGGGCCACGTCAAAAAAGGTTCAGAGAGTGCAAAATCCTTTTGAAGGTGCAAGACCAGGTCGGTATCGGTACCTCCCTCGGAAATCAAACAAGGGGTGTGCTGGAGGATCTCATTCTGGACCACGGGGCTACTCACCACGACCACGGGAGAAAATCTTGCCCGCTGAATATCCGCATCGACCACTCCCTGAAAACGAAGGAACCCAGTGGTCGAGGGGACGGAAAAACGGACATGGAACAGCACCACGAGATGGGCCACCAACGGACCCCACAAAGAATCATCAGGATCCTCGAGGATCCATTTTCGAGCCCCAATCCTTTCTGAAAAATCGGTCCACGGGGTTTCCGCATCCACCCTGTACGTATCCATGGTCTTGCAACCCAAGAAACGCAACAACGCGGGCCATGCCACGGTTTCATAGTCCACGGGCAACCAATCCACCCTGAAAAAATTTCCAGTGGTCCAGAGAGGCTGTCGTTTCAAAAAGTCGCGGAACTCACTCTTCTTTTTCCAGGATCCACAAAAAGGCATGGCTCTCTGGTAGGGCTTTTTGGAAAAACGAAAGGAAAATCCAAATTCGTGGCATAGAGAGAATAAAAAAAACAGGGACAAGAAATCCTTCACCCCTACGCCTTGGATACCCAAGGACACCACCACGTTGGGGTGGCGGTCCCCCTCCCACAGGGTTTCATACGAGGCGGTGGGGTACCGTGTGCAAAGGGCGTCTTTCCATACTTTCCATACCTGTGTCGTTGTTTTGGGTAAAGGGGAACAAGCCTTTTCGATCCACACACGGTGGTGGTCGTGGTCATCCTCGGTCCACAGCGTTTCGGCACGACAAAGGTACATTCGCTCCAGGTCTTGTTGTTCCATGGCGTCCACCACGTCCCCGAGATTCCAAGGACGTACAAAAAGCCATGATGGACATGCTCCCGTACGAACTACATACTCGGACGGTGGAATGTCCTCGACAGATTCGACTACAACCAATGAACAAGGATCCGAGACCATGGACAAGAGGGAAGAAAGCGTTCCCGGGTCCGGGGAAACCATGTACACTTTCTTTCTTTTTTGTGATGGGGAAATCTTGGCAGGGGACAGAAAAGAAAGAGCCCGAGGGTACAGACGGAGATCCATCTTTTCATAGAGGAGATCTTTGGGCAGCGTGGACCATAGTTTGTCGGATTCCTTGGATTTTCCGAGAACGTGGCACGTCTGTATCCACAACCATTTCAGATCCCATTCATAGAGGGTGCAAAAGACCTTGAAACCCGAGGCGGGAGAGGTCCAGGACTTTTCTTTGCCGAGGCGTAGGGTTTCATGGGCTTTTTCATAGCGCTGGGATTCAAAGTACATCAAGGCTAGAAAATAGAGACACTCGGCCCGCTGGGAATCGACCATGTACCCTCGGAGGTAATGCTCGACGATTTTGGGTTCATGTTTTTCCTTGTCGATTTTCGAGAGGGACATGGCGGCATACAAATGCGCAAAACAAGTATCGCTGTTGCGGACCTTTTCCGCGTGGAGTTGGTAGTTCTCATAAGCCTTTTCATAGTCCCCATAGTCAAAATAGCTCTGGGCAATGTAGTAGACGTACCGCCAATAGGTTTCCACATCGGTTTCCACTCGCAATGCTTTTTCCATGACGTGGGCATCGTCAAGATATTTGAAAGGGTTCTTGTTGCGGTGATTGGTCTTGTAGGTCCTGGAATGCATGTAATCCAAATAATAATCACCGGGGAGAGTGGGTGCTGAATAGGGTTTTCCATCGACACGAAAAGGGAGCTCGTGGAGCACGCCTCGATATTCCCATGCCCAACGATGGTGAAATATCTGAGGCCGCACAAACCGGAGATCACGGGGTGCACCATACGTCAACGAATACGCATCCTCGTTCATGGGATGGGGAAAGGTGAGGGTGCCACACAAGAGATCGTCGGCGTCCAGCACCCACGAATAGTCGGCTCGAGATCTCGCGCGCTGGAAAGCAAGAGTCCGATTGTGGGCAAAATGGACCCATTCGTCGTGAAAGATTTCTCCGGGGATGTCGTGGAGTTGAAAAAACTGCTCCACTTTGGTACACGTGTCGTCGGTGGACCCGGTATCACAAATCACCCAGGTATCGATATAGGAAACTACTCGTTCCAACGTCGACAGAATCACGTCCGACTCGTTTTTCACAATCATGGTAAGACATAGAGTGGGGGTGGAAGGCATGCTTATTTTTTTTTCCAAGAGTATTCTCATTTAAATATGTTTTAGGGGACATTTCAATGGAAAAAAAAGATGACACTCTACAGTCTAGACAAAGCTGATCCAATTATTTTTTCGGGGGGTGGAGGCGTACTCGACGCTGATTTTCTGAGGATCGTATTGTACACATCCTCCCTCTCGATAGGGAGAGGTGTACGTGTGAGGACAAATGGGGGCATTTTTATTCTCGAGAAAGGGGAGGCCATTGTACTGGGCGCCAAAGCAATTGGCAAAGGTTTCTTTTCGGTTCGAGAGGCGGAGGACGTACACGAGAATCGTAAGGAGGAGTGCCACCTGAAGTGCATGCAACACGATGGAAAAATACATTTTATATACAGAAAAAAAAAAATTAAACCATCTTCTCGAGTTTGGTCTGAATTTCTGGGTCGGTACGAAAGGGCTCGGTCTCCATCAAGAGACGTAAAATAGCCTGTCGGATTACCTGGGGATCCTCGGGTGTGTCCAACAATGTACCAATATCGACGGGACTCGTCCCCGTGTCGTCCGTTTTGTCCGTGCCGTGGACAAGGTCGACCGTTTTATTGGATGGGCCACGAAGAAATTCGAGCATTGTGAGGCGTGTTTTTCCGTGAATGGACGCATCGAAACCGTCCTTTTCCTTGCACAGCGTAAACAGCTCGGCCTTGGTCTTTCGAGACAAGGTCTTTTCAGTCTTTTCAGGCTTGGAGGCCGTAATAGGGGGAATACAGGAATGGCAAATGTTGCGGTCCATAAGAAATCGGACGAGCACTTCTTTTTTTTCACGGCCCATGGATTTCTTGAAATCGGGGTGCGTACTGGCCCATTGTACTAGATCGTTTTTGGAAAGGTTTTCCCACACCGTAATGGTGGTGGTCATGGTGGTCTCCGTGGTCATACTGATGATTATTGTCATGGAAAGAAAAAAAAAAAGATTATCCTCAGTTTTAGAAAACCAAAAATGAATTGTCCTCGAGAAAACGTCGGGTTGCTCCAATCCTTTATCCATCTCATGAATGACATGGAGACGCGCAACGAGATCATGGCCTACCACATGCGCCAATCGACCACCCCCTGTCGATGGTGGGGTACATGGTTTGTGAGAGTTTCCGGCAACCATTCCTTGACCCTGACCGACATGGATCCCGTATGGAAATACAAGCCTACGTCGCTCCAAGACCTGGTCCGGCACCTCGACAAGAAAAAAAGACCTGCTTCGACCCTGTGCATGTTTACCGTGTGTCTGCAATACGATGCGTACTCTGTACACTATGTATCTTTTGTGTACAAGGATCGAACGCTCCTCAGCTTTGATCCCGGTGTCCAGGTCTATCCCCACGGTCAGAAAACCATTGTCCCCCGAATTCAGAAACTGATGGAATCGCTCCAGATGATTGATACCCACCGCGTGGAAGGGGCGTGCACCGCCTTTTGTTTCCGTCAAAAAAAACACGGTGTACAATTTAATGGGCGTGTCCACCAAAAACTCCCAGCGGATGCGTTTTGTCAATCGTGGACCGTGTTTTTCTTGGTGCGGTTGCTCTCTCTCACCGATGCCTCTATAGAGTCCATGTCCGTGTTGGTCCAGCGGTGGTGTTCCATTCCCCCAGGGAAGCGCGAGTATTTCATCATGACCATGTTTATTCTACCGACGCTCACCTATTTTCCAAAGGTTATGAAAAAACTAGGTGGAAAAGAGGTCATGGAAGCATTGCTGGCACCGGTAGAACAATGCTTTTTTTCTTCCCCACCGCCACGTTAGCTACAAGAGTATTTTTTGAAATTTTCAAAAGATACAATTCCTAATTCCTAATTCCTAATTCCTAATTCCTAGTGAAGAGAGGCCACCATCTTTTCGAGCGTGCTGGGGTAGCCGGTGCTGCTCTTGCCCGTCTTTTTGGACATGTAGTGGGGGAATCCACGAACGTGTTGTAGCTGCTGACGGTACTTGGGATCACGAGCATCGACAAATTCCACGTACTTGTCCACACCATGCTGTTTCAACAACGCCTTGAGCTTGTCGCAATAGACACACCCTTGCATAACAAACACGACAATCTCAAGGTCCTGGAAAGGAGAGGCCGTTGGCGTATAGTGTTCGTGCACGGGCTTGGAAAGACCGCGGGCGAGGGCCTCGACAGAGGGTACGAACCCCGTCACACTACGGTTGGTGGTCTTGGAAAAGAAAAAGGGCGTGGCCGTGCCTCCCAGCTCCGTCAGCATCTGTTCGTGCTTTTCATGTGCAATATCGTAGATGGCAAGAAATACCTTGTGCAGAGGCTCGGGGTACAACTCTTTTTGGTACTGCTCCATGGCCTGACGGCTATGGGGGCAGGCCTTGTCATAGAAAAAAAGGATCTGGAGATGCTTCAATTCCTGGACGAGTGCGTGAGAAGGGATGGGTGTGGGGGTGGTCATCTGGTAGCCCTCGGCAATGGGTTGCGTTTTGACGGGGCAACCGCTCATATCGGTATGTCCGCTGGGTACAAAGGGACGGATGAATTTGTTCTCGGGACACTTGGCGACGTAATACTGGGGCTGGCAACTGTTGCCATAGGCTTTTTCGACATTGTAGTAGTTGGTGCCATCGGTATCATGGGTAAGGGCATCGTAGCCATACTCGTTGCCCTGCTTGAGGATCGTGGGGTAGGCATTGGAAGGAACGGACGCGGGGAGCTTGGGCCCAAACTGCGACCCCTTGTAGTAGTGTTGAAGGTGGGTGTACTCAGAGTAAGGGGACGCATAGGCATTCGTGTATTCTCCGCTGGAAAACATCTTTTTATTTGCAAGAAAAGAATTTTTTTTTCACAAAAAAAAATCAAGAAAAGGAAAAGGAGGGGAAGACGGGGGAGGGTTGGAGCTTTTGGCAAAAGTCAATCTTGTCGGTATTGACAGTGGTCCAGTCAAAATCCAAGATTCCTCCGGTATCCACACTATTGGGATTGAGACACCAGTAAAAGCCGTTTCGAATGTGTTCCCGTTGGAGATAGTCCAACACACGGTCATGCCAGGTCTCGTCGTCGCCCTCGAACCATCCACCAATCTCTCCAATACACAAGGCATTGGTATATTTGGTTTGGAGAAACGCAAACCACTGGTCCCACATCGGGTCGCTGTCTTGAAGCGCAATGTCTCCACGGACCGACACGCCGTAGACATGGGGTGAAAACACAATGCGTGGATGAGGAACAATGCCGAGGGTATCCTCGATTTTGGAAAAAGAGCCTCCCCACACACTATGATCCATGGGATCTTGAATACCCTCGACGAAAACAAGACCCTGAAATTGAGGAACGTCTCGTTCAATGATGGCCATGGCGCGTTGGACAAAACTTCCCCAAAAAGGCCAGCGGATGTTTCCGTGAGGTTCATTTTTGAGATCAATCCCCAGGAGATTGGGATACTGACCATATTCCCAGAGAACGCGTTTCCAGGTTTCAAAATACTGTTCCTCGGTCACCTCTCCCGGGTAGAATGGAAATTCGGTAATAATGCCTCCCATGGTATGAAAATCTAAAAGGACAGACATGTTGCGGTACTGGGCCGCTCCAAGAATCATGTGGAGGGCCTGGCGGAATGTTTTTCCGTACAAGGACGGTGAGGCGGTGATACAATACTCCTTGACGGGCGCGTCCCAATTCTCCACATTCTCATAGGAAAAGGGGATACGAATCGAATTAAAATCATAGCTTCGTATCAGGTCCAAGTAATTTTCCAAAGAATGAACCCACATTCCATGCGGAACACGGCATTCCGTTTCTGCACCAAACCAATTGATACCCTTGACGGGATACACCTCCTTTTGAAAAAATATTTCATGTTGATGGGTCGACCATTGACCGTACACAAAAGACACGAAAGAAGGGGACAGGAATAAAAGTATACCATAAAGTTTCTTCCTCCACATTCTTTGCTATTGTCTAAGAAAAAAATAATATTCCATCTAGATGATCAGAGAAAGATGAGAAGCATGTTTTTTTTCCTATGGCCATGGTGGATTTTGAAACAACACCCCATGAAAAAATTATGTTCCAATGAATGGGACTGCCCTCGTCATCAGTATTGTCGTCGATACATGGACCGCTTCGGATGGTGTACGGATCTACCCCCACCCAACCGACCCGTCTGGATCCCCATCCCCATTCCTATCCTACCCGAAAAAAATTGAAAGTACAGCACCAATTCATGACCACGTGGAATAAAGATGGATACGTACCCTTACCGTTGTCTCGCCTTTTCTACGGATTCGACAAATTTTTTTTCCACGCCTGGATGGCACGTTCCATGGGGTCGATTGTTATGCATCTCCATCAAGAAAAGGAGGTATCCCCGTCTGCCCCACGTCAAGTACACGACCCCCGTCCATGGTGCCTGTATCCTGGCAGCGCATGGCGATAGCATCGACACCGTCGTTCTCAGTCATGTCGACGAGATGTGTGCCGAATATGACATGCTGATTCACCTGTTATCGTACTGGCGTCATCGTCATCATATTCTTCTTGTATCCCGCACCCTTCCTCCCCCGAGCTATCTGGAATCTTTTTTTCCTCACGTGGAGAGGCACGATTTTTTTTTCCAAGAAGCTCCGGTGCGCTATTTGGTGGAAGAAGGGGAATCCCTGCTGACCTTTGATGCACAGAGACGTCGATTGGAAAATTGGCTTCTCATATTTCGACACGACTATCCTCGTATCGTCCTTTATATGGCGTCCTTGCACCAATGTGAGATGATGAAAGCCTACTGGGAGGTGATTTTTCCCGAGGAAAAGGATAACAAGATGGTCATCATGACTACTGGTGGTGGTGGTGGTGGAGATGAAATACCCGATGGTTCGGTGGATCTCGTGGTTGATTTTGGACGGTATCAAAAAAAATGCCGTGCCTACTATGGCGCTACAGCTCCTTGTTGTCAAACCACCATGAAACGTCGACGTCGAAAAGCACGTCCCGGTGGGTTGGTGCTCCATCTAATGTCCGAGAGCGACGCGGCGACTCGTCCATGTTTTATCGAGGCCGATCCAGAGTGGAGATCGTGGGGTGCCTTATTCCTGGCGTCGTTGGGACTACCGTATCGTGAAATACTGGGTATGGAGGAACACCCCCTGGAGAAATGGGGTCTCGACTTGGATCGATCGTCCAAGAAACGGCTCAAGACATTTTTACAGCACCCTTTTTCGATCCGTGCCCATCTGATGCTGGAAAGATGCCGTATAATCGTGGTCGAATCTACGCACCGCCTATGGTGTACGCTGGCCATTACACTCCTTCATTGGTTGGATCATCATCACCGTTTTCTCGTCTCCCAACGATCCTTTCTAGAGCTGCAATGTATTTACGGCAACGATGATGAGCTGTGGATCCACATGAGGATTGCCCTGTTGGTCCTGTCGGGATCCCCAATGATTCATGTGGATTTTTGTCATGCCGAAGGGACCATTCAAAAATTTTGTCTACATTTTCAAAAGGCCTTGTCGTATGTGTATGGAAAAAAACAACCCCCTCCCTTTCCCTCCAACATGAGTATCCAAGACATGGATGCGGTGCGTTATTTTCTCATGACGGATGCGCGTGTCGAACGATATTTTCCCACCTACTATCACCACTCTTTTTCGTATTGGAATAGCATCTCCTATCTCCATTCCTTTTCGGTTCCGAACCAGCAATGCGTCATGGTGTTGAATCACTTTACCACTTCGGAAGACAATCCTCGAATCACCCTGTGGACGTTTATGCCCTCATGGGTCGTACATTTTCGTAGGACCCTGTACGGATATTTGCAAAAACACCGCGAAGAACAAGAAGCCAAAGAACAACACGTTTCCCATTTTAAAGAGCAGGTTGTTGGTTATTTCCAAAAGGTGTTGGTGCACGTTCCATGGTAAAAATAAAAAAAATTGATATGTTTCCATGGGCTTTCCATGGAAAAAGAAAAGAAACAATACAATGATTTCCGAGTTGGAGCAAATTATCCTGAAAAATGTGGATATTTTCCTGGAGAATACCGCCAAGGAATTTGACATTCCTCTTTCCAAGCTCAAGGAGAATTGGAGAACTCACCTTGGCCTTGACGTGCCCGTTAAAAAAGTGGTCAAAAAGACCTCTCCGTATCAAAACTTTTTTGTGCAAAAGCGCACCGAGCTCCTCCGGACTCATTCCGAGTTGCAGTTTGGTGATTTATCGTCTCAGATTTCCAAAATGTGGAATGCAATGACCAAAGAGGAACAAATGGTGTACAGTACGGTGAAAGGGGAGGCACCACCACCCCTACCACCCCTACCTCCACCCCCAGTGGCGGCGGGATTGAATTTTGAGACGCTCAACAAGAAAACCATGCCCGAACTCCGCAAGCTATGTGAGGAAAAGGGGTTGAAGCGCACCGGGAATAAGATGATGCTCATTCATAATCTCATGGGTATCACCGCACCCACGCCTGCACCGGCGGTCATCAAGAAACCCTTGGCGGCAGCGGCGAGGGCGGTGATAGAAGAGAATGAGGATGTGGAAGTCATTACGGCTAAAAACATGAAACGCTCCGACATTGAAGAGGCCATCACGTTTCCCGAAGAGATTGAGGAGGAAGATTTTGAGTACGAGGAAGGAAGCAATTATTCGGTGCATCTGGAAGAGGAGGATTAATTAGAGGAGGTGGTGGACATGGAGAGCCTCTTCGCGTCCGATGCGGTAGGCCCGTCCTATAATCTGTGCCTGGACATCATCCGCCATGCGGTGGTACAGGATGATATCGGTGGCTTCCTGAAGGTTGATTCCGGCACCGTTGGCGATGCTGTTGATGAACAAGACATTGATATTTCCTTTTTTGAATTCGTGAATTTTCTTTTCTCTCGATTCCATCGTCCCGGATATTTCGGTGAAATGAATTCCATCGTCGTAAAGGGCGTGGCGGATAAAAGAAAAGGTTTCATCGTAATTCGAAAAGAGGATAAATTTACCGTTGGGTTTGTTTTCGATAATATCCAAAATGACGGACGGTTTTGTTTTCTTGGGTGTAGGTGGTGTGGATGGGGAAACGGAAACGTGAGTGTGGGTGGTGGTACCGCTTTCCGACGTGAGATAGAGGATCATGTCGGTGGTGACCATGGTCCTGCAATTAGGGCACGAATTTTTTTGTTGGAGCCACTTGAAGATGCATTTTCCACAATACGCGTTTTGACAGCACGAGACCAGGGTGGGCTGGTCAATACGGAAAAGACAGATTTGGCATGTTTCGTTGAGGATAAAATCCTTGTACCGCCGTTCCAATTCAGCGAGCTCCTTTTCGAGCCATGCTTTTTTCTCTGTCCATTTCTGCACCCGAACATGATCGTGAAGGCGGTTGAATTTATCCATCTTGTACTCGGCTTCGCGCAAGAGTTCTTCTTTTTCATTCTTGATGAGGGTAAAAATATTGGAGGTGGTGGATCCTCCCAAATGCCGGACAGCCTTTTCAATGTTGCCCGCATCAATCATGTTGCAAATAGGTGCCGAGAGAATGTTTTGTACGACATTGTAAAGCGGTTGGTAGCAGTGATGATAAGAATGATACAGGGGAGGCAGTGTAAAGGATTTTCGAACAAAATCATCGTCATTCTTGACAATGAGGTTTTGGAAAATGTGATAGTCCATGCAATTGGAAAACAGGCTCTGTAGAAAATTGTGATTGTTGTGATTCTGATAGAGAAGCTGTGCCGGTGTGGCCGATACAAACCAAATAAAACCCGACACGATGCATCGCATGGCGGGAATCTTGGTCTGGGTGGGTTCGTCATAAATAAAGCGTTTCCACGCATAATTGGGATATTTATTCACCAAATAATTGTAGAGACTGGGGCTGCACAGGACAATATCGTACAGCGTAGGTTCCAGGCTGTCCAATTTTTTGCGCGTCGTCATAATGACATGGGTCAGAGGGGTGGATCGAATCTCCTCGCTCCATTGTTTGAGGATCGACGTGCTGGCCACAATGAGGGTGGTGTCGATCCGCTGGAAACGGAGCAGAGATTTTTTGATGATGCTCCCATTGCCGTACATGTTGGAAATATTGGAAACGACATAGGGTTCTCGAAGATCCCAGTCCATCTTATCACGGAGAATCAGCGCCACCAGAGCCACGGTCTTGCCGTACCCGGCCAGATCGCCCAAAATACTCACATTGGTGGACACGCAAAAATTGTCCGAGACAATGGTTTTTTCCTTTTCTCTTTTTTCCATAAGCGCCACGGCGTGTAATTGATGTGGATAAAGTGTTTTGGTCATGGCGGACGGTTGTAGCACGGGATCCATGGAGAACAGATTTTCTTTTTTAACAGGAAAAAGGAAATTTATTAGATTAAAAAAAAAAGCATTTATTGGTGTGGCTGGCGTCGCTGCCTTAATTTATCCCCCACTATAAAAGCCATGTCCAGCGCCTGGAGTCCATTCAGTCGTGGATCACACTTGGTTTCATAAGAATGGTCCAGATCTTGGGGACCTACCGCCTCCCTTTTTCCTCCGATACATTCCGTCACATTGCGGTTGGTCATCTCCAAATGAATGCCCCCCGGGATGGTCCCCATGGATTCATGGATTTGGAAAAAAAGATGGATTTCCCGCTTGATATCCTCGTAATTTCTCGTCTTTTTTCCGTGGAGGGTAAAGGTATTGGCATGCATGGGATCACAACACCAGACCACGGTACGATTCATTTCCCGAACCGCTCGAAGAAGCGGTGGAAAACTTTCCAGGATCCGATCCGCACCCATGCGTACAATCAGCGTGATTTTACCCGGTTCACGACGGGGATCCAAAAGATCCAAGAGTGCCCTCATTTCCTCCTTGTCCCACTGGTCCGACACCTTGATCCCAATGGGATTCTGCACCCCACGTAAAAACTCGGTCTGCGCTCCATCCAGTTTTCTTGTTCTTTCACCCAACCACAAGAAATGCGTGGAACAATCATAATATTGTTGGGTCCGTGTATCCAAACGGGTGAGACTCTCCTCGTACGGCAGCAAGAGGCACTCGTGGCCGGTGTAAAAATGATCCAGACGAAAATCTCCCGCGTTTCGAAACGTCTTGAAAAAAGCTAGGGATTCACGGATTCTTTGCATCGTTTCTCCCGTACTTTCATCCATTTTCCAATCCTGAATCTGATCAATCCGGGTATATCCCCCCTGGATAAACGCGCGGAGAAGATTTAGTGTCTGGGTGGATTGATGGTACGCATGGAGCATGCGTTCCGGATCGGCTTCTCGTTGTCGAATGTCCACATCATTGATAATATCCCCACGATACACGGGGTAGGACCGGTCTCCAATGGTTTCCATGGGTGCACTCCTCGGCTTGGCAAACTGACCCGCCATCCTCCCAATCTGAAGCGCGGGGACACCCGCGGCAAAAGAACAGACAAGGGACATTTGCATGAGCAGCTGCAAATCCTCTCGAATCTTGGTAGGAGTAAAATCTTGAAACGTTTCCGCACAGTCGCCCCCTGTAATGAGAAAACGCCGACCCACACTCACCTCGGCGAGCTTGTGTTTCAACTCGTCGGCCTCACCCGCAAAAATAAGGGGTGCTTTTTTCGATAACGTGTCGGCCACTTTTTCCAGGCGAAGCAAATCAGGATATTCCGGCATCTGGTACGGAAACCGTGTAGACCAGGATCCGGGATGCCACGACACTACCATCACGACCGGTACTAGTAGCAGGCACATTATCATTTTACAAGATGGAAAAAGCATGTTGGTTTTATTTTCTTCCTTGTTTTGCCCTTAGATGGCTTTTTAGGATTAGAATTGTCTGGCACGTTTCCTCGTAGGAAGCATGTCGGCCAAATCAAAACTTGTGCTGGTCCGAGGAGCAGAGGATACTGCCTGCATCATGGTCTGTGCAGGTTGTCCCTTGAGCAGGTAGAAGGGGTTCTTGGGAGGGGATACTCTCTTTTTATTCTGCGCCACCATGGAAATCATGGTGCTCAGGGAGGTGGCCATCATGGTGTCTCGGAGCGGATTGGTGGTAATCATCTTGACGGGAACCATGGACCACGTATTAAACTCCATGACCGACGTCGAACTAAGAAAAGGATCCAGGATAAAGTCGAGGTAATACAGAATGGCGCCCATCTTGCTATAAATCATGTCCAGCTGCTTGCTCTTGACAAGAATCATCATCTCATCCAAAATCACCGTTATCCGTGAAGCCAGACGATTGATTTTATCAATCGCCTTGGCATCCTGCTGTGCATTCAACCCCCGGACCCCTCCTCCCTCCTGGGAATACTGGGGACGAGAGAGCTTGGAGGGACGTTTCTTTTGCTGTTGCTGCTGCTGTTGCTGCTGCTGCTGTTCGGACTGGTACTGGAGAAGGGCCTGGCCGTATTTGTTCACCTGGAGGACGACTTTTTGCAGCAAACGCTTCGATTGAAGGATACGTGTTTTTAGGAATAGAATAGTTTTCATTTTCATTTCTTATTTAAAAAAAAAAAATTTTTAAAACTGGATAGGGTGGAAAATGAAAATATTTTATATTGCCTTGAGGTAGAGAATACATACATCATGTCGAAAGAATTGGCGGAAAAGATTCATAAGAGCATGGTCCATGATCTTTGCCATGCACGCATTTATGAATCCATGAAATCCACTTCCAGCATCTCGGAATTCATTTTTCAGGTCGTCCAGTTTCTGGATCTCCATACTTCTTTTCGACACCAGCTATCGTACGATAATATCTTTCCCGTCTTTTGCCATCTTTTTCAAAGGATCCGTCCCGACCTTTTCAACCACGACGAAATATACTATGCCACCTATTTTATCAAAAAAGATGTCTTGTTCCACAATCTCCGCCGCCGCTAGTCCGATTCGTCCCCGTCGCCACCACCACCATCTCTTTCCCCACCCACTTCGGGGATTGCATCGAGATCGACATTGGGACCCCGCATTTTCCGCTTGGGCTTGGTATGGGAAGCACCCATGACAGTATTCACACTGTTCATGAGCCCTACGAGATTGCTCCCCGTCTTTTTCAAAATCATCTTGCTGATAATGAAAATAATGGCGTTCATAATAATGAGTCCAAGAAGACGGATCTCGACCGGCCATTGGCTGCCACCGGGAACGTAGGACTTTTCACCGAGCTCAATCAACAACCGCTCATACTGGTTCATATTGAGAATTTGTTGCTGTGTGAATCCCGACATGTCGAATTTCAACCAAAATCCTAGAATAAATTCGAGGAGCATGAATCCACCCACCAAGAGACTCTTGTAGCTCTCTACATTGGAATCCAACGATACCTGACGAAGCGTGTTTTCATACGTCTGATTCATGTTGCGGTAATCCGAATGCATGGTAAATTCAGGCACGTGGACATGTTTGTACGATTTTTTCAACAATTCAAATTTGAACAAGAGCTCGCGTTTCAGCTCATCTTCCTCTTCCAACCGTTCCCCATCCATCCGACCGAGATCGGCAATGACACCGGATTGTTTCACCTCTCCCCTCTTTTTCAACTCGGCCAGCGTGGGTACCTGGCGTTCTTCGGAAAACAAGAGCTGCTTGAGTTTTTCCTTGGTACGATTCTTCACCTCTTCTTCTTTCGAGGTAAGAGGTGGACGCAACGATCGAGACGAAGACACGGACGATCGGTGAGAACGTTCTTCCGTTCCCGCTCTAGAAAGGACCGATTCCGAGGCCACCGACGATACCTGATCGTCGGATTTCAACGAACCTTTGGAATTTTTTTCCGAACCTTGTTCACTACCACGACTCTCCTCGTCCTCTTCCTCCCCCAATTCCTGTTCGGAATCCTCCTTGTCGTCGTTTTCCTGATCCGATACGGAAGACGACAAGGAAACATCATCCTTGTTTTCCTCAATCTTGTCCATCATGGGAAGGGACCTTTCTTGGGCGGTGGTGGGTTGGAGATCAAAACTATACACGGAACTGGCTTCCTCGGGGTCATATTCCTTGTTCACAAGGTGAGGACGAATTTTATCCTTATTTTCCAACAATTCCAGATACATCCGAGGCATGCGGTCAAACTCGGGCATCACCTTTTGCGGAAAAGAAGAAGAGTCTGAAGAAGATGATTTGGGGATCTTGACAACATGAACCCGTTTCGGAATCGAAGGCATTCTTTTGTTTCCTATTTTTTTCAGTTGTTAAATTATAATTTTACTTGTTTCTCAAACAAAAATCCGACCGGTTTGGAATTGGGAAAAGGGACAATCATATTATCCACACTAAAATAATCCACCTTGTAAAAATTTCTACGGAATTCCTCAATCGTCATGTGGCCGCCATAATCTTTCAACAACCTCCAACTCGGTGCCGCCACCAGAGGAGCGGAATCCGGGCCAAAAATATCAAAATAAATCTTGAGGAGATAATTTTCACTGTGCACATACAAGGGATTCCGTGAATGATTCTTGATAAAGGCCAGGCAGCAATTGAACGAACAAAACAAGCCGTCCATGAGATAATAATTACGATCCTGAATCTTGTAATCATTCTTGATGCGGTACGCATCCTTCTCCTGTTGTTCCCGGATTTCGTCGCCGACCTGGTCCCGCTGTGTCAAGGTGACATTCTCACGGAGGGTATACACATCCTTGGTGATTTCCGAGTGATAGGTCTTGGTCATGCGGTCCGAGATAAAATCAATCGGACATCCAATGGGTCGGAACGTGAAACTGTGTCGACACCAAAAACAGTGGAGAATCGTCGAAGGTGGAAAATCCTCATTCGTCAGAAACGATTTCATCGTCACGACACATTGATGGTCCTTTTTCGATTCATCCAAAAACGAAAAATGCGTCATTTCTTCCTTGTCCGATAGAGGAAGATCGGTGATTCGGGTTCGACCCGTTTCGGTTTCGGCTTCGGTTTCCGTCTTTTTGTACACCACCAGGTTGTACCGTTCATCAATCTCTTGAGGCTTTATATTTTTCAACACAAAGACGGGCTTTTTCATCTCGTTAAAAATTGGAGATGGAGTTTTTAAATGAATTCATTTTTTTTTTTCGAGTACAGCACGATCCCCAAGAGAATCATGGCGGCCAATAATCCACTGAGAATCTTGAACGTCAACAGAATCCAATCACTGCGGTCGCCCGCATAATAGCACCAAAACGCCTCGCCTAATGCAAACAGCGCAAAGGTCCACGTCGACAAATCTCCCGCAGAATGCGTCCAATACACCTTGACGACTTGAGGGATGAGGGAACCGGTAACCAAAATTCCACCAATCAGGCCCATGGCATTGGTCGAGGTGGTATGCATGTCTGTTTTTTTTATTCTGTGGATAAAAAAAAATATGTTCCACATAGGTAGATTGTGTTCTTGTTTTTTTTTTTTCAAAGGGGGTTTTCTAGAGAATATTACAAATCGTCGTCGGACGACATATACCATTCCTCATCGAAACGATGCGGATCCTCTTCAGAAGCTCCTCCTCCCTCTGCTTGCTTGCCTAAAGGAGAGGGCCGTCTTGCTAATCCACCTCCTTCTGCTTGCTTGCCTAAAGGAGAGGGCCGTCTTGCTAATCCACCTCTTTCTGCTTCTGCCCCAGTTGTTTTTTGTAGACTACCTCCACCTCCTTCTGCTGCTGCCCCAGTTGTTTTTTGTAGACTACCATTTTGTTTTAATAATAATTTATTTATTTTATACTCTTTTACTTCTTCTTCTCTTTCTCTTACCAATGAATCGTATATCGCCTGTTGCTCCTCGGTGAATTCACCGTCTATTTGTCTTACAAATCTTTCAATTCTACGTTGTGCGTCACCTCTATGTCTGCCGGCATTCGCTGCTGTCACCATGCCCGGATTTCGTTTCATATATTTTCTTGCTTGATCATCTATTGCTTGTATTCGTTTGTTTATCTGTTGTATTTTTTGTGTGGCCTGTTCTCTTGTTGTAATCTGTATGCATGTCGTTGTTGGATTGAACTCTGCAAAACCATTCTCTTCCAAATAATCCAGTTGAGCTTCTAAATCCCCTGGAAACTTTTTTCTTAATATTCGAACTACTTTCTGGTGATAGTCTTTTGTAGTTTTATGTTTAGAGGATTGGAATTGTTGAAAAGCTACCTGAAAGTCTTTTCTAAAAACAGGTCTAACAGGAGGTGCTTTTCCCATTGTAAATTCACCACCTACTGCTGCTTGCTTTTCAAGAGGTTTTTCAAGAGGTTTTAAACTTGCCAAGGTGGCAAGTTTTTTCAAGGGGTCTTCCGCTACCGCTCCACCACCTCCTCCTCCACCCGCAGCACCTATTTCTTCAGCCACCATACCCAAGCCTCCAAAAGCTCCCAATATCATGGGAGCCAATGTGAGTGCCCATCCAAGTTTCGAGTGAGGAATTAGATTTTGTAAAACATTTTTTTTTTTCAAAGGGGTATCGGTTTTTTTCTGAACCATGTTTTTTTATTCTGTGGATAAAATAAAAATCGATCGAGACGTGAATGGAGCAAGAAACATTCTCCTGAAATGGATGTCTACCTTGAAATGGATGTCTATTTTGAAATAGCGTAGATATTCACCGTGGAGCTCACACGGGTTAGAAATTGTGATTAAAGTGAATATACTATTGTCCAATAAAAAGGAAAAACAATATTCAATTTGTTCATTTTAATTATAAACTAACGTAGCGGGAGTTTTCTAGAGAATATTACAAATCGTCACTGAACAAATCGAGAAATAAACTACTGAGAGAATGGTCACCACCGAAAGTATCCTCTCCAGAAGCACCACCACCCGCAGCTAAGGAAGCTCCTCCACCCTCTATTTGCTTGCTTAAAGGAGAGGGAGGTCTTGCTAATCCTTCTTCTGCTGCTCCAGTTGCTTTTTGTAAACTACCTCCACCTCCCTCTGCTTTTTGTAATTTCTTTATTTTATACTCTTGTACTTGTTTTTCTCTTTCCTTTTTCAAGAAATCGTATCTCTTTCGTTGCTCCTCGGTGAATTCACCACCCTTTGTTTGTTGTCGTAATTTGTCAATCTCAAGTTGTGCTGGATGTACATGTTTTTGTTTTTTAAGTGATCTTGGGTGTGCTTTGTTATATTCTATTGATCGTTCATAATGTGCAGATATTCGCGCGTTCACCTGTTGTATTCTTTGTTCGGCCTGTTGTCTTGTTGTAATCTGTTTGCATGTCGTTGTTGGATTGAACTCTATAAAACCATTCTCTTCCAAATAATCCAGTTGAGCTTTTAAATTCCCTGGAAACTTTTTTCTTACTATTCTAACTACTTTCAGGTGATAGTCATGTGCAAATTTCTGTTTGGAAGATTGGAATTGTTGTAAAGCTACCTGAAACTCTTTTCTAAAAGGTCTAACAGGTGGTGCTTTTCCCATTGTAAATTCACCTACCGCTACCGCTCCTCCACCACCACCACCACCCGCAGCACCTATTTCTTCAGCCACCATACCCAAGCCTCCAAAAGCTCCCAATATCATGGGAGCCAATGTGAGTGCCCATCCAAGTTTCGAGTGAGGAATTAGATTTTGTAATACATTTTTTTTTTTCAAAGGGGTATCGGTTTTTTTCTGAACCATGTTTTTTTATGCACACAAAATAAAAATTATAGACCCAGAGTGCGGACCAGGTAGCGGTACAATTTGCGGTGAGGATCCGCCAAATGAATATCCTTGGGGTGGAGCACAAATTCGGAATCCACTTTTCGTGTCTTGGGATTGAAAATCAGCGGATTCACATCCAAAAGACGGAGACGTTGGGGAGTAAACTTGGAGCGGATGGCATTCACCAAGAACGTATTAAAGGCATCCACGAGATGGAACCGCGTAGCATTGTCAAAAATAAAATTCACCATCTCACGGGGATACAATCTCCTATTCTTGACGGGCACAATCGTTTGCATTTCTCGGGCCTCCACCGGAGAATAATTGAGCAGAATCACCACCATCTTGGAGGTGGGCTCGAGCTTGGCCACCGTCTGTAAAAACCGCAGATAGGCCGCGACGGATTTTTTCAGGTACACGTCCACAAAGCGTCGATACGCATCGGGATCCTTGGGAAAGTCTTGGAATAAATCATGATAAAACGTGTGCTGCAACTCTGCGTTTCCCATCCAAAAGACGAGCGTTTGGAGCTTGGACGTGGGAAACCGGAGCATCTGACAATTACGGGTGATGGATTGGAGGGGAATCCCGGGATAGGAAACGACGTACATGCTCCGAGGAGGGGGTTCCAGCATACACGCATACGAATCCCCAAAAAAAAGCGTGTCGACATGGTTCAATAGCTCCCTACTCTCGATCAAACAATCCATTTTATTTTTTTAATTATTTAAAGATTATAAAAAAAGGATTAAAAAATGCTCGAATAGCTCAGCGGTAGAGCGTTCGCTTCGTAAGCGAAAGGTCGTGGGTTCGAGACCCATTTCGAGCTGGTGTGTGTGTGAATTCACCCACCCTGGGACGCAAGTCGAAACACGTTTTCGTTTCTCCCTCTCATAGGTGTCACACAGATACTTTCGGCGTTCCTCACTTACAAATGAGAACCTGATGTTTTTACATGCATTCTTATATCGAGATACCAGCTCACAACATTTCTTGTAGATTAGGTGATTTTTTTTTTCTTGTAAAAAATGAAATCCAAGTCTTTTCTACGACATTTGGTGCCCCACTCGGCGTTCGGATGGGCCGCCTTTTTGATCCCCACAATCGCTACCTTGGGAACCGGTGTCGCATGGGGCACCGCAGGCGCCGGTGCCTCTCTGTTCAAGGGTGCGGCCCCACTCGCCAAAGCTGCCACCACCGTGAGTTCTTTGGAGGGCGCTGCCACCACCGTGAGTTCTTTGGAGGGCGGTGCAGAAACGAGAGCCTTGGGAGAAACCACGGCCGCTCCTCTCGCCAAAAAAGGCGCCGCGTCGGCAGGTGGTGGAGGAGGTGGTGGAGGGGCGGCTCCTCTCGCCAAAAAAGGCGCTTACGGGGGTGCCGCGTCGGCAGGTGGTGGAGGAAGTGGTGGAGGGGCGGCTCCTCTCGCCAGAACGGAACCTCCCTTGTCCAAACTCGCCGGCATGAAATTGTCAAAGCGTCCTGATTCGCATCCTCTGGGTGGTCTCCTCACAGAGCATCAGCGCGCCCTCCTGGCTCCCGGTGACGCGTGGCAGCAAATCTTTGCCCCTGACTACGACCACGAACAATTGTTTAGGGGGTATCAATTGGGGCGCGCAGCGATCGAAGAAAAAAAAACAGAGATTATGAGGTGGATGGTAGAATCAGGGGGTCTGCGCAACAAATCTTCATTGCAACCCGAATTGGACATGGACCATTTCATGGAAAACGTCCTCAATAAGCTCCATATCCTCAAGTTTCACGGCGCGGTAGAATTCAACGATTCACTGGATGAGGCGGTCAGTTCGCTTCACTCCTTGTCTATTCTTCGACGCATGCAAAGCATCAACAGGGTAGGTCTATCCGCCGAGGGCGTCGCCCCTCTCGATAGCACCTATCTTTCTCACTTACGGGTGCTCTTTCAACAAATGAGCGAATTAAAAAAAGATAATTCTACCGGTCTCGTTTACCGTCAGTCTCTGGAGCGCTTCGATATCTTCTTTGAGAGGTACGCCGGGCTGTCGCCGTCCCGCCCCTTGTCAACGAGCACAATAATGGAGTACATGAGCGCCTCCGCAGAACAAGAGAGAAGGAATTTTATGAGTTATCTATCCACGGTGGACGCTAAAGATCTGGGGAAAAAGTCCTTTGCGAATGTACAATGGGTCGTCAAGCCGAAAAAGTAATGGATCTTGAAAAAATGTGCCTTATCAGGCAATCAACTTGGATGTAAAGACGTATTTCTTCATAACACCTTTTTTTTTTCCCCAGACCCAGAACACAGGACTCATGTCGAGATGCGCCGTCGAGAACTGCCCCTTCTATGGGACGGAGACGACCCCACCGAGGCACGGTTCGTCCGCCACTATGTCACCGACCTTTACGCACTCAAACTCGGCACCGACCTGGAGGGAGCGCGAAACGCCGGGGCCCTCGCCGAGAATGTCCTCGAAAAGGGCACGGCCTTTCAAGAGTCAGTCAAGACCTTCAGTGACCGGGCAAATCTAGCCTTAGCCGTAGCCGGAGGAATCGGCACCGGGATCGATGAAACGGCTACAAAGGGGGAGAGGACCACCGGCGCTCTCCTGACCGCGTACGGTGTAGACAGACTATGTTGGTCTTTCCTTTCCTCTGGAAATCGCCAGCCTCTTCAAATAATTATTTTGGGATTCAAATAACGAATCGTCTGAATAGTTTTCTGAAAAGTATTTCCTCCCAAAAAAACTACGCTTCCGATTTCTACGGGTAGATTCCTCTACCCTCTTTGTTATCGTTCTTTCCAAAAAAAAACAAGGTTTTGGAAAACGGTGCAATGGTGGGTTTTTACACGTATAATTGTGAAAGAGCTAGAGCTGGGAAATGGTGTACATGAAATCCAGCAATGACTGGTTGTCGACCGTGGCGGTTGCTGCAGGTTGTGGGTTGAACACCGTTTTCACATAATCATTCAGGAACGTATTGCCGGCACCCGACTGTGCCTGTGAATTATAATACCATATCATCGACCCACCGGTCGATTTTGCCCACGACTGAAGCTGGATGTCGGTGAATGCTTGGCTAAAGTAAGTGGCCAAAGTCGGGAGTGGCACAAACCCACCAGCGTTGCCCTCGCTCGCATTCACCGGCTTTCCGACAACGATATAGGACGGTGCGATGCCCTTGTCTTGAATAAGCTGGAGGACGGCCACTCCGGGCCAGCTTGTGGTGTCGGAATTCACAAAGATTTCATTGTACGTGTTGCTCGACCCGTTGTTATAATACTGGATATTGTACCAATCAAAGTATTTGCCGTAGGTCGTGTAGAGATTGACATAGACAGAACCAAAGGACGGGTCAAAGTACGGCGTCTGGGGTGCGTGGCTAATGACGCACGTGGGGTTCTGGGCCTTGAGGGCTTGACACACCGCGCCCAAGAATTCGGTGGTCGGAGAATTGTCGGGAATCTGTGAGATACCTTCAATGTCTAAATCATAATAGACATTCAATCGGGTGCCACAGAGCTTAATAAGGTCGGCGGCGAGGCCCTCTGCGCCTTTGCCCCCTTGGGAGGTCGGTCGGTACTTGGAGTCGGGAAGGTCAAAGGTATTGCTATAGGGCACGGGCATCGCGGCAGCGCCTCCGTACGAGACACCTACAACGAAATTGTCCAACAGGTCATCCTGATTTTTAGTAGTCAAACCAAAAAAGGCTTGTGTCATGGAGTAAATATCGGAAATTTCCTGGGTGTAGTTTTCTTGAGTAATAAAGACGAGAAGAATATGTGTTATGTTGGCGGCTTTCCATGCATCGATGAGGCTCGGAATATCAGCGTTGTTCAACCAGTAGCCCACGTAGATGACACGGCGCTGGGCGTTATTAACAACGGTCGATGCGGAAATGGTTTCCAGCACGACGACAATGTTGGAGATGATGGATTGCAAATTGAGGTTGGCGATGCTGTAGGTTGTGTTCTTGACAAGGATGGGATTGACACCCCTCCACGTCTGGTCGTTGGCTTGCCAATTGAATTCCGCCAGGAACGAATAGGACGGGTTCAGCACGTTGCATTCAAAAAAAATGGTGGTGTATGCGGTCGGTTCCGAATAGGGTTTGAGGTATGCGACGCTGGTCTGAATGTCGCTGGTCAGTGAAATAAAGTGGACGAGGGTGTCGGACGAGACACCGTTGGAGACGATGGACAGCACCGTCGGTCGGGAAATATAGAGGGTACTGAATGTCATGTAGGCTCAATCAAATCTCTGTAGATAGGCAATATTAAAAATTTTTTGAACAAAACGTCAAGGGTTGATCTTTACCACAGTTTATTTTCATGGAATCTATCCAACATTTCTTTCTTTTAAGAGGACGGCAACCGGTAGGTTTTCATGTACTGGTTCTTATTTTTTCTAAAAAAGACAATATCGAGACGAAGCGCGCGGATCAGGTATTCCCGCGACGTCTCCACCCCTCGGTGCCAATACGAACACTGGTCGCCACGATTGCATCCTTTGGTGTACTTGCAGGTCTTGGGTGTCCACTCCTCGCACGTATGCGCTAGATTACAGGACGAATTGTGTCCCTTGGGATGGATGCACAAGAGCTCGGTACGCACCGTGGTGGTGTTGGTGGTGGTGTTGGTGGTGGTTTCCAAAGAGGAGGAGGAGGAAGAGGAGGAAAGGGGTTTCCTCCGATTGTCCGCACGGGGATTCACGAGCAAACGTTCATTGGATTGTGGCATTCTTGGTGGTGGTCCACTTGGTCCTCCACGGAAACGTCGTCGAGAAGGATCTTGATGATGATGATACTGCTGCTGCTGATATTGATGCTGTTGACGTAGACGCCTTCTTTCCTGTTCCGCAGCCTCTCGTTCCTTGGCCTCGCGTTCCTCGGCAAATATATTGCTCATATCCATAGGTTTTTGAACAACCTTGGGTGCACCCCAAGAAAAGGCGGGCTTGGGTGGTGCCGCCGCCACCACGGGCAAAGGCTCCTCGTGGAAAAGAGGAGGAGTCTCTAATAAGACAGGGGGTCCGTTGAGCACCACAAACTTGGGTGTAGGAGAAAATGGTCGTGGTGGTGGGGAGGGTGGGGATAATCGATGCGAGGAGGGTCGGCGTACCGGCATCTCGGATACATATTCCTCGTACTCGTCGTATTCTTCTTCGTCGTCCTCATAATAACGGCGTGTATAACGAGGCGTTTCCTCTTCCGAATAGCCCTCGGAATAATCGTCCATTTCTTCATAATCAGCCATCTTGGATAGTGGTAAAGGTACAAGGGTGAGTGGTGAGGATGGAAACAGCTTTTTTTTTTCTTACTCTTTTGTCGAGTAAAAGAAATGATTGATTCATTTTTTTTTTGTCATCCACTCGTAGGAATGAGCATGGTGCGGCACAAGGGGCACGAATTTTGAAGCACCAGCCACCGCTGGATACACACGGGGTGGAAACAATGAGAACATGGTCGAAGTGTTTGAACAATGGATCCCACATCACAGGGATTCTGGCAGATGGTACACAACAACACCGCACCGCTACTCTGCGTTTCCATGACCTGCAGCGTGGTCGTTTCATGAATCTGTTCCATGGTGAGACCCATAATGGGAGGATACATGGCATCGAGATTGACGTATAAATGAACGTCCTCGGTCTGGGCGCTGTCGCTGCTCGTAGCCAGCGGTGCATTGGGACGCAGAATACGATGAATCACCTGACTCACGGTAGGTGATGTGTTGGAAATGGATTCGGACGTCGTTGTCGACGTCGTGGTCTCTGTGGAAGCTGTCGAGGTCGAGGGTGGTGGTGGCTGTGAGGATGGTGGGACAAGAGGTGTCGAAATATTGAAAATGACCTGGAGATTTGGGAAAAAATTCATTTTATGTCTTTTCCACATTGCCTTTAAGCTTTTGTAGATACTCTCGTTTCTGTGTGGCTTTGCATTCTTTGCAATTGCTCCCCAATCCATCTTTTGTCATCTTGTCGTTATAAAATTCCGTTTGATTACGAACCTTGGAACACAAATTACACCACTTGTGGGTGGAGACGTCAAAATCAGGAATAGACACCACTTTTTTTCTCTTGCGGTTGTCCCCGTACTGCAGCGTCAAATAACATTCTTTGCAGATGCGTGCATACCCATCCGAGGTGCTCTTGTTCTTGAAAAACGCTTCCCGTGGCAGCATCCGAGACTCTTCTTCCTTGTGCCCGAATCCACCACACCGTTTCAGGTTATGGTCGTAGTGGTCGTCGACGGGGATGGTGTCCACTTTCTCCTCGGGTACATTATGCTGGTTAAACTTTTCCAATTCCTCCGCGCTTTCCACCGTGTGGCCCACGTGGAGCATCTGTAGAATGGATTCCAGTTTGGCTTGTATCTCCGCAAAAGGAACATCGGTGATAAACTCGCTGTTGTTGGGCTCCAAGTTCTTTTGATACGTCATTTTCATACATTTTTCCACCATGGTATGATCATGTGTATACACGACAAACAGGAGCTTGCAAAAAGGATTGGAGGTGCGGTACCCCGATACACGATTCGTAATGTCTCCAGTGCACCCCACCTTGATTTTAGAGGTGGTATCGAGAGGATCGGTCAGACCAATCATATTGATGAGGTACACACAAGGTCCCTCTTTCAATTTATACAACTCCTTGCGTCGAAGGTACGCGCGGTGCGCATGATTGATTTTATTGTATTTCTGCAACAAAAATCGGCATTCATTCGTCATGCTGAGAATGACATTCTCGGAACGATCCACCTTGTTGCGCAGATCCTGGATAATGTCTTCGTAATGCTTGTTGATTTCGGCCTCGGACTTTTCATGACCCAATTTCACCTCGTCGGTAAGAATAAGCTCACGCACCCATTTGGAAACCTGTAGGGCAAAGGCAGGATTGATCCATTGGGAAAGATGGATGCCGAGGTCGGGGTGCACCCATGTGCCTTGTTGGTACTTGGAAATATTTCCTCCTTTTGCAATTTCCACTAATTCTTTTCGTTCCTCACATCTGAGGATCGACATTTTGTCCTCTAAGCGTGAGATTAACTCTTTTACCTCGGCTAAACGAAGCCAATTACTGATTTCTTTCCCACCCACACGACAAAGCTTGGTTGCATAGATGTAGCCATCGTTTCTCATGGGTATCGTAAAATCGGTTCCGTCCTCCAGTTGAAGCTGGCAATGGATTACCTTGTTGATTTGGACCATTGTTTTTGTTGTCATTGTTTTTGTTGTCATTGTTTTTTTATATTATTTACCTTGTCCTTAAACCGTTTCTTTTATTTTGTTTCGAGGAACTTGATTCACCCAAGTGGTCAGGAGGCATCCAAAACAAAACAAGGTGATATGGGAATGTGAGGATCGAAATCGTAGGAAAAAAAAAAAGTCTTAAACCGCTCTCTGAAAAAATTTTTTTTCAAAATAATTTTTTTTTTTCTTGGAACGTATAAACAAAATTCAATAAAAATGTCGATTGTCACTTCCAATCTCACCTCGGGTTTTATCGACCTGGCTACCTTTGACGAGCTTGAGAAGTACATGTACGGAGGCCCAGATGCCACCGCCTACTTTGTGCGTGCCACACGTAAATCAACATGGTTCACGCAGGTGCCCGTCGTTCTTTCTCGTGCAAGCGGAACTCCTGGTTTCGGTCAGGAGTGGTCCGTCCAGATCTCCCGCGCCGGTGATTACCTCATGTACACGTGGCTACGTCTCCTCCTCCCACCCATCACCTCCGTCCCCGCTTGCAACAGCATCCGCGACAGCCGTGATGTGTCCATCGACACCTACGTGTCCTGGTCTCCCAACGTGGCTCACAACATGATCCGCGAGGCCGCGGTCACCTTCAACGACCTCGTGGCTGCTCGTTTCGATAACTACCAGCTCGATTTCTGGTCCGCTTTCACCACCCCCGCTGGCAAGCAGGTGGGCTACCTCAACATGATTGGTATGACCGACGACCTCATCACCCCCCGCAAGGTCCTCCCCGCCAAGACCCTCAACCTGCCCCTTCCCTTTTTCTACGCCAGGGACAGCGGTGTGGCCCTCCCCACGGCCGCCCTTCCCTACAACGACATGCGTATTCAGTTCTCTCTCCGCAACTACTTTGAGCTGCTCGTGTCTTGGGACCTCATCACCTACAACGACACCAACGAGTCCATTGTCATCTCCCGTGTCCCCGTCCTCGCCGACTTTGGTACCACCCTCCCCGAGCTCTCTTCCGTACAGGTGTGGGCCAACTACGCCCTTGTCAGCAATGACGAGAGGAAGCGCATGGCCTGTGCCCCTCGTGATATTCTCATTGAGCAGGTGCAAACCGCCCCCATCCAGTCCTACAACCCTTTCCAGAACCCCAACCAGTCCTACGACATTCGTTTCTCCCACGCCGTCAAGGTCCTCTTTTTCAGCGTGCGCAACACCACCGTGCCATCCTACTGGTCCAACTACACCACCCGCGAGACGCTCGCCCTCGGTTCTTCCACCGCCGACTCCTCCCTCGTCATTGACCAGCATTTCCCAGGAAACGACCCCATCAGCGAGACCTCCCTCATCTACGAGAACACCCAGCGTCTCGCCCAGATGGGATCCGACTATTTCTCCCTGGTCGAGCCCTACTACGCCGCCCCCGTCATCCCCGTCATTCCAGGATACCACATGTACTCCTACTCTCTGGATTTCATCTGCCTGGATCCTATGGGAAGCACCAATTACGGCAAATTGACCAACGTTTCCATCATTCCTACCGCGTCCGTGGAAGCCCGCTACGTGGCCGAGCCCAAGAACCTCATCGCCTCGGCTCTCCAGAACAACTCCACCTGCCCCGACAACACCCTCTACCAGAGGGCCCAGACCTTCCAGTTTATCGTAACGGCGGTGAACAACAATATTATCCGTATCTCAGGAGGTGCCCTCGGTTTTCCCGTGCTCTAAGAGGGGGAGGGGGAAGGGGGGTTTACAGATTTTCAATTTCCAACACACAAAAAAATGATGGAAAAACACATTCTATATCGAACTGGATATTGAATAATGACAATGTCGCGCTACAAAAATTTTTGTGAAAAGCTTGAAAGCTTTCAGTTGAAAATGCTCGCTACAGAAAGCGAGTTCAAAGAAAATAACCAGGTTCACTACTGCTGTCCCATGGGTCATGAGTCGAGCATCTCCGCGGCGTCCTTTATCAACAAAACGGCGCCAAAAAACATTACCAAGGTCAAGTCACTCTGTACAGAGTGCAACACCATGCTTTTCAAGACGGAGGAAGCAAGAGAGGCGACCGAGAAATTGGGATTCGAATTTTTACGGGTCGAGAGGCACCCCACCAATAAGGATAGCAAGGTCGTGCACTATCGTTGTACGTGTGGGAACGAGTCGTCGACGGACCTGAGGAATCTCAAAAAACCGGACCGACAATCCCATTGCATCAAGTGTCAGAACGACCCTTACAAGGTGAATTACGACATGCTCAAGAAAAATTTCGAGGATCGTCAGTGTGTCCTATTGACACGAAAGGAAAACTACAAGAATAATAAACAGAAGCTTGATTTCAGGTGCGCATGCGGGAAAGAGTCGACCATCGTGTACCAGGATTTACTGAGAGGACGACTCTGCATGGGGTGCAAGGGGGAACGGGCCGAAGCAACCTCTCAAAAAATCTATGGGGTCAGCAATCCTTCCAAGAATGAGGAAATCAAGAAAAAGATTGTAGAAACGATGGTCAAGAATCATGGTGTCGAGTACGCTCAACAGAATCCCGACATTCGCGCCAAAACCGATGCGACATCGCTAAAGAAATATGGCAAGTTGCGTGCTTTCCTCCTACCAGAAATATTTGATAAAATACGCAAGACACACAAGGCCAAATACGGCGTCGAGTTTCCCCTACAAGCCAAGGAGATTCAGGACAAGATAAGCCTGACGTTTATGAAAACACTGGGGGCGACCCGTCCCTTTCTCTCGGAAATATTTTTGCAAAAGATGAAGGAAAAGTACGGGCACGAATGGTTCTGTTGCACGGACACTTTCAAGGAAATCATGCTGGAGAGGTTTGGTTCCGAGCACTATGTCACCTCGGACCACTGTAAACAGCAGATGCTGGAGAGGTTTGGTTCCGAGCACTATGTCACCTCGGACCACTGCAAACAGCAG
>Ga0214921_10000556_pt1 | contig 68887 bp, 86 predicted proteins | sample LL1505_MetaG_FD_177992 | JGI IMG/M metagenome (GOLD analysis project Ga0214921, IMG submission 177992) | Freshwater microbial communities from Lake Lanier, Atlanta, Georgia, United States - LL-1505 | ecosystem: Environmental > Aquatic > Freshwater > Lake | place: USA: Georgia | collected... | reverse complement strand
TATTAGTGTTCGCGGTGGACAACAGATTCAACTGCTGCCAAATGAACTTGGATTGGATATCAGTATTTTGGAACAGTACGTTTTGAAGATCAGTAATGATTACATTGCTAACCTAGAAAAACAAACCAGTTTGAAAATTCCTTATCAACCCGTGTTGGTTTCTGCCTGGACTATCAAACAGACCAGCGGAGACTATCAAGTCATGCATAGTCACGAAGCTCACCTAAGTGGAAACATCTATATCGATGTGCCTACACTAGATGAAAATGCTCGTAACACTGATGCATGTATTGAATTTAGATTTCCAACGCTGAAACATCCCGATAGGTTTGTTTTTCACGACCATTGGAAATTTACTCCTGAAATTGCAAAAATGGTTGTATTCCCAGGATACCTACCACATACAGTATATCCGTGGAATGCCCCTGGCGAAAGAGTTATTTTGGCTTGGGACGTTAAATTTATTGCAAAAAACAGTTGACATTCGTCAACAAGTATAGTATAATAGTTGTTGTTGTGTAGTAATACACAACCGGTAAGACGAAAGGTAGATGAGGGTAGACACATAGGAATGAGCTTCATGCTTACTCCGAACTTACAATCCAACTTGAAACTGGAACGTGTTCATGTGCTCCAATTCTAACCAAATGTCATTTGCTGATTGGATATATGTGGGCCTCTGTGTATTGTATTTTGCACATTGTCAACGAAGATTACAACCCTTCATTGCATATTGTCCGGTCTATTACTTGACCTTTCGTTGACCCGTTACTTTAACATGGAGTGATTATGTCAAGATATACATCAGAAGAAGCAGTGGCAGCATACGGTGCAGGAAGATTTGAAATGATTCTGGCTGCGGCACAACGATCAAGAGAAATTAAAAACGGCTCAATGCAAAAAGTAGAAGGCAAAGATGCCTCGTCCAATGTAACGGCATTGCGAGAAATTGCCGCTGGACAGTACACTAGAAAAGATTTTCTAGCAACTTTGAAAACAAGGAAGAAAAATGAATATCACTCTGCGTAAAGCAAATGCTGTTCAAAACAGCATCCAGGAAGCCATGAAGGCTATTGACATTCAGCACACACTCGAACTCAATGAGTTTCAGGATGTTGCGGCTGAATTGACTCGTGCAAACAATGAATTGTTTGCCAATGACGCCCGTCGTCAAAAGCTGTTGTTGGCTTTATACAACATCCGTGGCTTGGTTGGACAGGCAAACACTAGTGCAGGCATTGACCTAGCATTGGCCAAAGCTGCCTTCATTGACAAGCGTGTTGGTCAGCTCGAGACTCTAGCCAAGGCAGCACCTGTTACCGACCTAGCAGTGATCACGGGCAAGCTGGCTAAGATTCGTGACAGCAAGGACGAAGGTCGTAGCCGTATCTACGGTTACAGTGACACAGTATCTACTTCTGTAGTAAGTCAGGAGCAGATCAATCAGGTAAAGACTGAGATTCAAAATCTCAAGAAAGAGAAGCAGAAGCTCAATGATGAAATCCTTGAGTCTAACATCCGCACAGAGATTCCTCTTGCAGATGACGTAGTGGCAACATTACAAGCAGAAGGCTTGCTCTAACAGACCCCGTGGCTGACCGACGTACTGGTTAGGGTAATTGCCAAATCCATAAGAGCACGGTGCATTGGATCTACCGCAAGGCTTGTTTAAAGCGACTTGAGAAATCACAAAGGCGGACCTAAGCACCGTCTAGATGGAAAGGCTAGTGGACAGAGTAACAGCTCAGTCTAGGGCTCCTGTGGTGGGAGTGGCTAGACACTTTATTAAAACAACCTAGAATCTGTAAAAAGATCAGGTTTGGTATCCCAGTCACTGTGATCGGCATAGCCCACATACTCAATACACCTTAGGTTGTTTTACTAAAGTAACTTTATAAATGCTTTCTGAGTAGCTACAGTGGAACACCGAAAAACTTGCCAATGTCGACCAAAGCAAGGACCGGCCATGAAGAGATGGGCTACCAAGGATTCAAGCGCCACAGAGAGCCTCTATAAAGTTATCGCAGGATGGAGAAGGTGGTATCTCGGGAGTCTCATAAGCTCCAGGTCGTCGGTTCGACTCCGGCTCCTGCAACCAATTTCGGAGTGTAGCGCAGTCTGGTAGCGCACCTGGTTTGGGACCAGGGGGTCCAAGGTTCGAATCCTTGTACTCCGACCATTATACTATCGGTAAATACCCAATCATGGAAAACATTATCATTAGCGGTATAAACCAATTCAAAGACTCGGCTATTGAAAAAATACTCGAGCATATCACTGCCCAAAGTGGTACACTATTAGACCCAACAATAAGTCTATGTCATCAATGTCATTATCACATTCCTGCCTATCGTTTTAGATTAAACAATAAAGTGTTTATCTGTAAACATTGCGCAGTTCATGGAACCAGTGTTCACATGATTGAAAGTGATGCAGAGTTTTACGATTCATTAGTGCCGCAAAAAGCTGCATGGAATTGGGACGGGCATGTGCTAATTGAAGCCAGTGATCGTTGCAATATTGATTGCCCTCACTGCTATCATTTACCGGATAATAAGATCAAAGACGTTGCCATGACAGAACTGTTAGATCGTATTAAACAGTGGCCAAAAGGTGTTAGCACAGTTATGCTGGCTGGTGCCGAAGCAAGTTTAAGAAAAGATTTTGTTGAGTTATCAAATGCTATCACCGATATGGGATTAGATGTATCGGTTCTAACCAACGGTATTAAATTTGCAGATGAGGATTTTGCCAAGGACCTACGATCATCAAATATGATTGTGACATTTGGCCTGAACCATCCTGACTATATTGGCAATCCTACGATACGAGAAAAACAAGTTCGTGGCATTGAATATTGCCTAGAGCATCTGTCAATTGGTTACATAGGATACACGCTGGTTTCTCTTGCAGAACTAGATTATGTATTAAATGAAATACTAAACAGTGGCTGGACTCCCAGTCACTTTAGAGTGCGCTGTGGCAGTGAGATTGGCCGTAATGCTACAGAAGACAGTGTGTTCGTTAGCACCTTATATAAAGCCATAGAGCAATGGGCCGCTGATAACGGAAAATCATTTAAGCGTGTACTAGATGCAGATAACAATATCTATCACGTGGTTGTAGAACTAGAAGGTCGTTTAATACGTGTAATCCAGTGGTGTGACGAAACCAACATTGATATGGAAGAATTACGCAGTGGTCCTTGGTGTGACTTCACTGGCGAAGGTATCACAAACTTCTTGCATCAAGTCATACGTAGAGATACACTAAAGAACAAGGGTATTATGCTACCCGATAAAACACCATTACGCTATCAGTTTGGTCATCAGTATGATACTACTGATATATTTGACAGGAGTACACATTGAGCTATTGGGGATATCATTTAATGTTAGATTGCGCAGGTTGCAATGATAACATCAAGAGCCGCGAAGAAATTTACAATTTCAGCAATACTATGGTAAACAGAATTGACATGAAGGCTCACGGAGAGCCTTTGATCGAATATCTGTTACCAGGCGAAGCTAATCAAGGATACAGTCTAGTTCAACTTATTACCACCAGTAATATTTGCGCTCATTTTGTAGAATCAAACTCCACAGCATATATTGATGTGTTTAGTTGTAAACCCTTTGACGTAAACGAAGCACGTAACGTAGTAAAAGAGTTTTTTGATCCCGCAAGCATTAAAATGAATTTTATCACACGTCATGCTGAGTAACGATATTAAACAATGGGTTGAGGATATCAGTCGCCCTACAGAATTGTTAGGCGGACTCAGTGTATGTCCTTATGCCCGTAGTGCAGAGTATACTGTACATGAAACAGATGGCAGTGATATTTCACCACCACCGTGGGATTTTGAATTGATGATCTATGTGCTTCCTGCACATTATAGTGAACAAGAAGTTGTTGCCATTGCTAACGAGTATAATAAAATTATACCCGACATGGTATTCCTTCCTGATCCTAAAGATAGACGAACAGAAATAAACGGTGTTCAAACTAATAACGGCAAGCACAATCTCATCCTGTGTCAGTGGAGAGATAATCTTGAAAAAGCTAGAGAGAAATTATCATCGACTAGCTATTACAGTTATTGGGCAGATGATTACCTAAAAGAGATTGTAGGAACATGAGCATTTGGACCAATTGGGATCCGTTAGAAGAAGTCATTGTTGGTGACAGCTACTCAGCTGGAGACCTTGACTGGGCATTAGATCCCAGTATTAAAGAACAATTTAATCAACTGTTACAAGAAACAAAAGAGGATCTAGATGGTCTTGCACTGTTGCTGTCGCAGTTAGGAGTAACTGTACATAGACCCACAGTAACAAAATATAACGGATCTGTAGACTTAAAAACATTCCTTATAAAAAATCCGGCTGCGCCTGTTGTTCCTCGTGATCAGTATCTAGCATACGGAAATACTGTCTATCAAACATACACAAGTATGCCAGACAGATATATCGATAGTGTAAACTATTATGCTATCTTTAAAAAGTTATACGATCAAGGGTACAATTGGATTAGTCAGCCTCCACCTCCTTTAACCAACTTATCAGGTATTGATCATTGGTGGAGTGAGAATCAACCCTATACCACAAAACTCAAAGACCAAATACTGTGGCATACTGCTACCATGTTTAAATGTGGTGATGCTGTTATTGTGAACAGTCAAGGACCAGGTAGTCAACTGGGACTAGACTGGATGAAACGAAACATGCTAGATACACGTATTATAGAACGCAATGAATGGGGTCACATTGATCACGGATTCTTTATGACTGACGATGACACTGTGTGGTGTGTAGATAAGTCGTGGGTTCCGGAGTGCCTACATAACAAGAAAATTATGGAAATAGGACATCTTGTTGAGCTGTTTGACTTTCCTAAGTACGGTGAGACATTCAGCAACTACGAACGATTCAGCAAAGAGTGGATACAGGCATGGTTCACTGAATGGAAGGGCTATGATCAAGCTGTGAGCTTTGATACAAATGTGCTGGTAGTGAATCCTAACAATGTTATTTTTTCAAATCATCAGCCTAGACTATTTGAGTTTATGGAACTACAAGGAATTACGTGCCATGTGGCAAATCAGCGACATGGAATATTTTGGGAGTCGGGCATACATTGTCTTACTCTTGATGTAAAGCGCAAAGGCAATCGGAGAAAAATTATTTGACATTATATAGTAGATGCTATATAATACATACATGCGGGGTTAGTTTAATGGCAAAACAGCAGATTTCCAATCTTCGGTCGAGAGTTCGATTCTCTCACTCCGCTCCAAGGATAACATGACAACGGTAATAGATCAAGACGAACTTTTTAGAAAGTTCGATTTCAGTTCAACAATTACAGAAAAAGATAATCTTGAAATAATCGAAATTGTTAAAGATATTGTTGCCAGCGGCAACTACTTTACCAACAGTCCAAGATACCAAACTAAAGAAAATCTTTTTGCACGACCTGAGCCAATTTGGTTAAAGTATCGTATGAGTTTTTTGTTCAGCGTTTTCATGTACCTGGGCAAAGAAGCAAAAGTATCAAACATGATGGCGTGGAGTTTTATGACCAATCTAGACGGTGCCGAAGACCGTGAAAAACTTTGGCATCATCATTGGCATCCACAAAATCCAAATAGTAAAATGCTAAGTGGGCTTTTTTATTTGCATATTCCAGATGATGTTGCAGACAGAGATACATGCGGCACAGAGATGGCACTAAACGGACCTGAACAAGAAGGCAAACTTTTTGTTCGACCTAGTGACTACAGCTGGCTGATTTATCCTAGCAGCATTTGGCATAGGCCAGGTATCGTACAAAGTGATCAATATAGATTTATATTAGCAGTTGACATCGAATATATTTGATGCTATAATAGTACATCTGGCGTTAGCACAATGGATAGTGCAGTAGCCTTCTAAGCTATAGATACAGGTTCGATTCCTGTACGCCGGACCAGATCTATGCGGGATTAGTTTAATGGTCAAACGAAACCTTGCCAAGGTTTAGTCAGGAGTTCGATTCTCCTATCCCGCTCCAAGTTATTGATAGTAGTTTAAGGTCAGATGAATCACCGAAAGGGTTAAAGAGACACCGGGAGGGGTCAAATAATAAGGTTATAAACCTTTGATTCGTTGCAATAAGATCAAGCATGTTCGTGGTATGTAAGATTGAGCATCACTGATTCCGTGTTAGGCTGGACTGTTGAAGCAGATACTACGAGTATCTGGGTGGCCATGCTGATAATTTAGCGAACCAAATCTTCATAATTACTATCAATATTCAATTCTCCTCTTGACAAATCCACACAACGGTGCTATAATATTAGCACATGAAAACAAACGAGGACCTATATGTCAATTGATAACACCTTTGAATTTAACAACGAAGAAGAAGCAGAGATTGCACAGATCCTTGCCCTACAGATGAACGATCGTGCTCTTGCAGAACATCGTGCCAAAATGCCTACAGGGCCTAGTTTGGAAGAATGTGAAGAATGTGGCGAGTCTATTCCAGAAGCACGTAGGCTAGCAGTCAAAGGTTGTACAATGTGTATCACCTGTCAAGAAATAACAGAAAAGAAAAGAAAAATGAATGGAAACAGTGTATAAAGTATTCAGCAAGGATGGCGTACAGCTTGCCTATTGTCTAGGCTTAGACGAGGCAATGGATCTTGCTAAGGCCTTTGGAAAATTTGTAATTATTCAAGGCCCAGAATTTGAAGTGCGGGGAGTGTTTGGTGTAGACAGTATCAAAGATGGTGTTTGCCCAGATGGCATTAAATACGATTGGAACAAGGCCAGTCGAATCGGTCGTGTTAAACGGAGCGATTATAATGCAGATATCAAGAACACAGCAGGCTCTTATAAGATATAACGTAGAACAAGAACGCCTACAAACAAAAAGAGACGAAGACTATCGCAAGCTAGTAGAAAAACGCAAGTTTGATGAAATAGTAGCAGAACGAATACGCAGAAATATTCGTTTGGGATTAGACAAAGGTCATAAAATTGACATAGAATGCTAGGAGTATAAGATGCCTTGGATTGAAAACATACCGTTGGAAAATGTAGCAAAGGGACAACATCACGCCTGTGGTGAGAACAGCATGTTGATCCAAATTTCTGATCATGACATGGCATTCCCTACTCCCAAACACAAGTTCAAAGAAGTGCATCAGTTTACTTTTTTGGACATTGAGCAAGAAGGTGATTTTGCCATCACAGATGAACAGGCTGCAGAACTTGTCCAATTGTTGCAACACGCACAAGAAAATCGCATGAATGTGGTTGTTCACTGCCATGCTGGTATTTGTCGTAGTGGTGCTGTCTGTGAAGTCGGCGTTATGATGGGCTTCAATGATTGCGAGCGTTTCCGTGTGCCTAACCTGCTGGTCAAACATAAAATGATGCGAGTGTTAGGTTGGACTTATGATGAACAAGAAAAGTCCTATGACGTAAACGGTACAGTAAACGAGTGGGGTTTTATAACTCCAAACAAAGTGCATGAAGGAGATATCTAATGAAAAAATTAGAAAAAGATGGCCTAGTAGGCATTGTATACTCTCCTGGTTTTGGTGCTGGGTGGTTTACATGGAATCAAGAGCATCCAGAATTAGTATACGATCCGGCTATTGTTAAAATGGTCGACGAAGAAGATTTTGAGAAGCTTCAAACTTATATTCATCTAAAGTATCCAGATGTTTATAAAGGTGGAATAGACACTCTCCAAGTTGCTTGGTTGCGTCCTGGCACACTCTTTCGCATTCACGAGTACGACGGAAACGAAAGTATTGAAGTAAAAGACGATTTAGATTGGATGATTGCCTAACACTTGACAATCCCGCCCTTTGATGTTATAATAGTCTTATAGCAACAAGGGGCGATCATGGATTATCGAGTTGAAGCACGTAGCCAAAAGAAGAAGAAGTTTATAGAAGCTATTCTTCCTTCTATGGTTGCACAGCTTGGATTGACTAACAGTCGAAAGTCAGTGTTTATCAAATTAGAACAAGACTGCGAAGGCATGGGGTATACAGTACCGATTGATCTTCTAGACAGTTATGTTGTAATTATTAAACCCACAATGTCTATCAAAGACATTGGACTTACTCTAGCACACGAAATGGTACATGTTCGACAATTTGCTAAGGGCATTCTTAAATCTAAGAATGGCGTAAACTATTGGAAAGGCAAACGCTATTCCAAAAAGACCAAGTACTTAGATTGCCCCTGGGAACAAGATGCATTTGCAAGACAAGAGCTAGTTTTTAGAAAATCAATCCAAGAATAAAGGAACCCAATGGCAGGCAAGGCGAAATCGGTTTATCTTACAGTGACTACAATGGATCACAAATCTGTGTTTCATCGTATGTTTTTTAACGCAAAAGAGTTTAACGAGTTTGTAAAAACCGAAGAGTTCAAAGCAAAGTATCCCGAAACGGAATTTAAAATTGTAAAAGAAGTTTACTAAAAAGGAGGCAGATATGCCAAGTGTATTCTTAGTAAGCGACACGCACTTTGGACACACAGGTGTATGCCGCTTTACACGTAACGATGGTGTTACAAAATTACGTCCGTGGGACGACGCCGACGAGATGGACGAAGCAATGGTCAAGGCCTGGAACGAACGGGTCAAGCCCACTGACAAAGTCTATCACTTAGGTGATGTGGTTATCAACCGTAAAGCCTTAGGCATTATGCGCAGGTTAAACGGAGATAAGGTATTGATCCGTGGAAACCACGATATCTTTAAGGATGAGGACTACCGTGCTCACTTTAGAGAGTTACGTGCATACCATGTTATGAACGGTATGATTTTAAGTCATATTCCGTTGCATAGCGAAAGTATGGGTCGTTTTGGTGTAAACATTCACGGACACTTACACGCAAACCGTGTGCGTAAAGCCCGTGGAGTTGATGCTAAAACTGGTGAAATTTTATACAGTGATGAAATTGATCCACGCTACCATTGCGTTTGTGTAGAACAAACCCCTGATTTTGCACCTATATTGTTTGAAGATGTTATAAAGCGCATCGAAGCAGAAGGTGGATCGATAGGATTTAAGAATGGTAACGGACCTACTATGTAATAATAGTAGCTTAAAATAGGGCCTACGGGCCCTATTTTTTTGACTCTGCGTTCTAGAACCACAGGCATAAATATAACATAGGACACGATTACCCAGGAGTTTAAGCATGCCTTTACAGATTAGAAGAGGAACGACCACGCAGAGAACAGCGATAGTTCCATTACCAGGAGAGCTGATCTATGACACTACCACAGGTGGAATTTATGTCGGTAACGGCACCACAAGCGGTGGTCTTGCAGCAGTCAATCTTTCTCCAGGCGACATTCGCAATGTCTCAGCCACAATGTTCACAACAGGTGTACATACAGGAATTTCGTTTGTATACGAACCAAGCTACAATAGAATAAACGCTACTATAAACCCGGATCTTTCAAACTATCAGGGCGTTATTAGAGCATCTGCATTCAATGGCAGTGTAGTAGCCGATGACAGCTCTTTGCTAGTCGACGCATTACAGGGATTCATCAATTTAAATGGGACCGTTGTCGATGACATTATTCCTAAATCTTTTGGACCAGATCTAGGAAGTTTAGCAATTCCATTTAACAATGTATATGTAGGCGGAACTGTTAAAATTGGTTCAGCAACAATCAGTGCTACTAGTTCACGTATCAATTTGCCAGCTGGATCTACAGTTGGTGGAGTAGTAATCGGTACAGGCACAGGTACAGGTGACGGCGTTATTGACGGCAGCAACTACAGGATCAATATTATCGGAGCAAATAGCAGTGTGATTGTTGATTCCGATAATAACACGTTAAAAGGCTCTCTAAAAGCTCTTGATGGTACAATTGCCTATAATGCATCAACCAAAGCGTTCACTGGAACTTTAACAGGTAATGTGACTGGTAACGTAACCGGCAACATAATTTCTTCAAATACCGCAGCAACAATATTAAACACATCCGGTGCCTCTGCAACATATACTGGCGCTGTTACTGGTAATGTAACAGGTAACCTAACTGGTAACGTAACAGGAAATCTAATTTCTTCAAACACCAGTACAACAATTTTGAATACAGCAGGAGCTACAGCACTATTCACTGGCGCTGTTACTGGTAACGTAACAGGAGATATCAAAGGCAACATCCTGGCTGCTGATAATAGTGTGGTGTTTTCTGCTTCGACTAAAGCATTTACAGGAACATTCAACGGTAATCTGACTGGCGATGTAAGCAAGACTGGATTCAGTATTTTAAATATCACTGCTAATAACGGTGGTATGGATATTAAAGCTACCAATGCCAGCGGTAACCCTGGTGATGGCGACATTAGAATATCCAACGAAGGCAAAGGCTCTTTATTTGTTAAAGGTGTAACGTCAGCATTTGCAGGAGATTTTAACGGTGCTTGGATTAAATTACAAGCATCCCGTGGTTCATTGGCTAGTCCAACATCCGTTGCCCCTTCAGATTTTTATGGAGGCCTAGAGGCATCTGCATACAATGGTTCAAAATTTGGCTACGGTGGCTATGCTGGGTTTATTGTTGATCCAGATGGAACTGTTGTTAGTGGTTCTAACTATGTACCATCTGCATTTGTTATCAACGTTTCTAACGGTTCTAGCATTGATCTAAATAATGTTATGGCCTATGGATCAAACGGTGTTTTAACTGCGCCAATTATCCAGCCAGGAGTATATGCTACTACTACTGCCAGGGATGCATTTATTACTGCTCCGTCGCCGGGCATGATGGTTTATATTACAGCAACAAGTAAGTTTATGGGCTATGTAAACGATGCAGGTGGTTCAAACCCTGGTTGGGTCAACTTGAACTAAACACGTAAACGGTGAGTCCGCCGTTTTTGAAATTCAACAGGTTATAAAGATTCACTTTAGAATTTTTATAACCTGGATGTATTTTAAGCACCTCAAATTCTGGAAATAGATCTAGTACTTCTTGATTTGAAAAACTCATTTCAAACGGTGCTCTTTCTTGATCTAAAAATAATGTTTTGTTGACATAGGTAATCGGAAATACTTTCTTGGCCAATTTACCATATTTGTTATATAACCCTATTGCTAATTTTCCCTGGGGCAATAATAGTTTTTTTATCTTCTTCACAGCAACAGTATAGTCGGGCATGTGATGCACAACTCCATTTGAAATCACACAATCAAATTCTTGACTAAACTTGTAGGTTAAAAAATCTGCTTCAATCCATGTTACATTATTGATATTGTGTTTCTCTGCAAACGATTTAGCATATCGTATACTTGTGCTAAAATCAATAGCATAAAATTTAACATGCGGGTGCCGCCTTGCTAAAAAATTTGTAATAAAGCCGCTGCCACACCCAATGTCAAGGACGCAGGTTGACCCGCCTACCACATAGTCATAGATTTGCAAATACCGATTCACTAATTCGGCATCGTAGAATTTTAAATCCTCGATAGAGTATAGTCCCGGAAAACAAATTTCTCCGTAAAATTCTTTTACTTGGTCTTCCATAAACTCTTTGGATGTATGCTAATACTCCACGACCCAAGAAGAAGATTGCCGTAGGTATATTGACTTGATCGTAAAATGTCGGCAATGAACTCTTGTTCATTACGATATAGATCATATGTTACTTTAGATAAAAATCCGTAATGAGTAGTACCCATACGTTTTTCGCTGATAATTAAAGCAGACTCACTTGCACATTTTTTTGCATTGCCTTGCATATCATTTACCAGCCAATCTTCAAAGATAGGTGATAGAGTTTCAAAGTGTTTAAAATACTCCATAATGAAATAAACGAAATGCAGTATGTCGGGACCTTGATCGTTTTTCCAGGTTATGTTATGCAATGTTTCGTTGACTTCATCTTTGACAAACGCTTCTAAATGATTTTCAAAATTTGAGAATGATTCTAGACTAGCTGATCGTAAACGTGGGTAGCATTGGTTATAAAATCTTTTAAGGAACTCGCCAAATTTAATTTGATTTTTTTCTAGTATATCTTTAATGGTGTATTTGTATACACCGCTTTGCATAAAGAAGATGTACCAAGTATAGGTCATCATCATTTCTTTATAGTCATCTCTAGTAAACGATTTGCCGCCAACTACTACCTCCGAGGGTATAGTGTATTCTTCTCTATTAAACCATTTCTTGGCAGTTTCTACTCCAAACTCATTTCTATATTTGATATCAAAACTTTCAGCCTCTGGGAGCAAGTACCATTCATAGGCTCTAACAAGAGTATTCCATTCATAAGGCTTATCAAACTCTGTGTACCATATGTCTGTAGTGATTCCTGGTAATCCCATAATCAATTCAACCGTGGCTTCGTACCCGTAAGTAGTACGCATAAACTCTGCAAGCTCAAAATGTTCGTTAGCACGTAGGTCAGTGCGTTTGACATTTTTTAAAATATCTTCATTGAAACTCTGCTGTGAAATTTTATAAACCTGTGATAGGCCGTTTTCAGCTTCTATAGTGAATATAGTCTTTAGTGTGTCAAAGTGTTTGTTAGTTTTGGCAAAGCCACCGTACTGCACATTAGGAAAATTTGGATCTTTTGATTCTTGTTTTTTATCGGCTATGTATTGTACGATGGCAACATCTCTGTCTCGATTTATACCAAAGTTGGCATCGCAGATATAAATGCTAGTAGGGGCACAAGCCAACAGTATGTCGATGTCACGTTTAACACAATCGAGATCTTTTAAAATTACTTTGGTGCCAACACCACCGCCCCAGTCGCAGAAGGTACACTCATATGGACAACCGCGAGTGGTTTCTATCTTTGAGTGTAATGCACCATTAGGGAATTTACTGTAGTAACAATCACTGTACTGCTTTATTGCTGAATACTGCGTGTCAAAAGATGAGAAATTCCATACGAAGTCTCTTTTGTACGTTGCCTTGGGGCTTCGAAGAACCATGTTCTTATCCTTGCTAGGATATACCATCTGTTCAACAGCATTCCATTTAACTTTGCCTTTCTCGTAATTATTGAGAATGTCAGTGATGGCTATCTCTCCGTAGACTTCGCTAGGTAGACTAGCATCAATAAACCAATGAGTCTTAAACCAATCTCCGTGATGCTTGAAGTATTGATGCGGACCGCCGGTCATTACAATACAGTCAGGCCAAGTTTCTTTAACCCAACGACAGATGGCAAGACTCTTTTCATAATTCCAAACATACAAACTCACACCAAACAATGACGGTGGGTTCTTGCTGATCTCATCTTTGATTTCTTGGATGTCTCTATAAAATTCAACCGTGGGCAATACCCAGTTATATTTTTCTGGATAGTTGCCATATAACTCGTAGTGTGTTTTTGCACTTGGCCAGAGGACCGGAATGAAGTCATTCCACCCGCTAAAACTCAATACATATACATTATGTTTTACCATTTGCCAAATTGCTCTAATTGTTTATAAAACTCTTCTACATTTAATCGCCAGAAGGTTTGTTCGTGTCCTCTATATTGTAACACATAATCCTTTGATAGTACACCAGTTGATTCTAGAGCAGGACAATAGACCGTATGCACAGCACGTTGAGATCCCACTGATGATTCATTTGTAGAAATATATAGTTGTTTATCTCTACCTGCCCATTCTATGCAAGCAGGAATAAAATATTGTGCTGTAATATTTTGATGTTGCTTGATAGTTTTATTTAAACTTCGAAGATGGGACAAGTGCGTTTGATCTGTAAGTACGCAGGTCCTTGCACATATTCTATATGCATTTGGAAGAATATCTAGACTGTGGGCCGCAACACTTCCAATTGCCCTATCGTTATCATACAATATCCAAACTTGAGCATGTGCTTCTTTTAAAAAACAATCTACAAGAGACTGCTGATTTGAGTTGTTTTCAAATCCACGTAATTTAGCATTGTTGTAGAAAGCCTCTAAATCTAGATCCTGAGACCATTTGACCAGTTTATATTTTTTCAAAGGGAGTTGTTCATAAATATCTGTATGTTTATATATGTAAATGGCGATAGTAACGCAGCTGGTTTTGAACTCAGCCACCCAATCCTTCCATCGTATCCAGGACACATTCCTCCTGGGCTAATCAACCGATCTAATTTTTTAAATTTAGAAACTATTTTTCAAAAGGCCGCTGGATGGTTAGAAAGCGAGATATTCAAAACTGAAAAAAATTCATTTGGATCGGATGCACTAAAAGCCAAAGATCAAGAACTTGCATGGCCTACCAAATTAAAGAATTTAATTGGGTGTGATATGGAAGTAAACGCCCTTGCTGGATCTAGTACAGTTCGAGTGGCCCTTACAGTACAAACAGACTTGTTGAGATTGCGAAGTGAAGGCCGTATTCCAGATGTTGTTATGTTACAACTAACTGATTGGGTACGGACTGGGACATTTGATCTTACTGATCCTGATTTATGCCTAAACATAAACAGCAGTCCAAATAACGAAACTAAACGTAAAGATTTCTTCAATGCTTGGTGTAATATAGAAACTGAACAAGATATGATCCTAAGATATTTAACACATTGGGTTATGATAAAACATACCGTGGAATCTATTACGGGAAAGCCGCCTGTATTTGTAGAATCGACTTACGAATTGCATATCAAAGACCTATTAGAAAAAATTCAATATCCAATACAACACCAACTGGTTGACGAACTCGGCTGGCGCAATTTCGATAAGACCATGTCCATGAGTCACTATCACGATGTTGATGCTGATTACTTACATCCAGGCTTACATTTATCAGAACCAGTACATGAAAAATTTGCCAATGCGATTGCTGAAAAGATAAAAAATGGATTATTATAAAAAGTTAGATCTACATGTTGATCTACAAGAATTAGCAGAATATTTTAATATTGTAGAAACAGCCTACGCAGATAAAAAATGGTCTGTTCACAAATTCAAAGATCAAATTACTGAAAAGAAGTGGAAAACATTTACAGAAAAACCTAATCAAGATAGTTATGGTGGATGGGCAATTGATAGTAACCTAGTAGATCTAGATGCAGTATGTCCACCATTAAATGAAAGCATAAGTAATCTTCCAAAATTAGATTACAACAGACCAACAGCATTGTCATTTGGAATAATAGAACGATTAAAGGCTAAAATACCATTTGCCTACAAGTGGGCAATATTAGCACAACCTACCGGTGGGCGAACTTTTAAACATGATGACCAAGGTGAATATGTAACACATATCATGATTAGAAACAATCCAGAGTGCGTTTTTAAGTTTTATAAAACTGACGAAGAGTTTTTAGAATTTAATGTTCCAGTTGACGGACATCTATACACATTGAACACCCAGCGTCAGCATGAAACATGGAACAACGGCCCTGAACGTTTTAGTTTAATTTTTGTTATTAAACACGAAGACTGGCCTAAGTTGGAGGTTTTAAGTGGAAAAGTTTGACTACTACTATAACAATGTTCCGGGCCACGGTCCTTGTAGAAACAATTTAATCTACACAAGTCTTATAAATTCAGATAAGACAATATTTGTACAATGGTACCATAATGATAGTGAATATCACAAAGGTCAGAATCAAGTAGTCGATCCTAACAAGATGGAAGAAAAATGGTTACGTGAAGTAAACTATCTTACCCAAATGAGAAACGCATTTCCTGAATTAGTTCCAAAAATAATAAACATAGACTTAAAGGCACAAAAATTATATCTAGAAATAGACGGGCCGGACTTTTGGGAACAGGCCGGTTGCGACATGGCTAACTATGATCGAGTATTACCGGACTGGCAAGAACAAATGTTAGAGATTTTTAAAGCTCATAAAAGTCTAGGGCTTTGGAAATACAGTATGCATCCTAGCAGCTATTTTGTAGTAAACGGTAAACTTAAAAGTATCAATTATTTTTTCACGTATAACGATAGAGAAAAACTAATTAGCATACAAGATGTTGAAAGTCATATATACAGTGCTCGCCAGGAAGAAATGCGTAGACACATTGAAGGGCTAGGAATTAAATGGGACGAACCTCAATCATTTGAAACTTTAAATCAATTGTGTTGGGCTAGTTTTAGCAACAATTATCCACAAGATTTTATTGAACGAGCAAAGACTATATGATACAAGGTATAAACAATCAGCCCTATTATGACATGTCAGAATATCTTGATATGGCAGAATTTGATAGACTACAACCAGAGATAATTCGAGGCTTTGCTGACGCACGAGAATTTGCCAAAGAGGGTACATGGATGAAGCCTGGTTTCTCATTTGATAATATGAGTTATAAACTTAGTTGGAAACCTATCTATCAAGCCATGGACGAATTTATGGCGTTGCCTGAGGATGATCCTATCTACCAGGGTGGCATAGATTTATTTAAAGATTTTAATAACTATAAACAACGTAACAAATTTACACGCTATCTTAAAATGGCAATGGGTGCTTATGATCCCTACATATACTATTTCTTATGGGAAGAAGGTTCGTGGGACGATCGTACTGCTCCTCGTAAACTTACCGAAGAAGCCGCATACTTTCCTAATGTAGTTAAATGGGTAGAGCAACTACAAGGCACAGTATTTGAACACATCGGTCGTGTTATATTTTTTCATTGCGAAGCAGATGGTATTCCATTTGAACACAGAGACTTGGATGCCAAGAATGGTGTTGACGTTGTCAACCCTCATCGCAACGAGTTTATACATGTTCGTCCTAATACTAAAAAAGCCTTTTACTTATGGGATCCTGAATCTAAGAATAAGATATACTTAAATACTAGAGCTGCATGGTGGAATGATGTTGATTGGCACGGCGGTGAAAAGATTATGGAACAGAGTTACAGCCTACGTATCGACGGCAAGTTTACAGAAGCGTTCCGCAAACAACTAGGCATCGATCATCTGGACACATACTAATGGTTGATTATTTAGACTGGCCGCAAATTCCAAAAGATTTAGAACTATTAGTTTTAGATTATATAAACAACATAGATACATCTCATACCTACGACGACTATCCTATAGACGAATCGAATATAAATTGGGATGATTCTATAGGATGCTCATTGTTTGGGATAGACCGAGAGAAATACAATCCAGCAGAATTTATATTTTTATTAGATGTACCATTGGAGTTAAAAAATTGGGTATCTAAAAATATATCAGAAAAATATGATATAGTCAGTATTCAGATAATGACCGGCGGTACGCAGATATTACCGCACGTGGATGGTTACCGCAAAATTGCATATAATTATATTATTTCTGCTTCCCCAGAAACAATAACCTGTTTTTATGAACCTACTGAAGAATTTAAATCTCACAAATCTTATTCCGAAACATATATTCCTTACGAACGGCTAACACTGATAGAAGAACACCGTATACTAAAAAACAAATGGCATAAGTTAGATGTTCAAAAAATACACAGTGTAGAACATATTGATCATGATGTTCCTAGAATAGCGATTACACTAAGTATCCAGTAATCTGTTTAATTGCTTCTTCACTGCTAGGTGGGATCCCAAACAATAAACTAACACGATCAGTGTCTAAGGGATTTACGGTCCTATGTTGAAAACGTGTGTCTATCAAATACGCACTACCATCACATTCTAACTTGTACGTTTCTTCGCCGTTATCATCAATTATAAAATGTGTAGTGCCTTGGATAGGAATATGAACTCGCAGAGTGTTATCCCCGTCACTGTGTTTAACAATTTCTGCTCCAGGCGGATGTACTGTTACACTAAATTCAAATGCATCTGTAGGTAGCAAATCAAAAATACTTTTTGCTATTCCTTGGATGAGTGCCGTTGGGCGTTTACTTGATCCCGGAGCAAAATTAGTAATGGCCCATGGTGCCGCAGGCTGATCATCGTCGTACGGACTAGTCAATGCCCACCCGTAGGGCAATCCTGAATAATCGTAACCGTTATACTTCTCTACAGTTATAGGATGCAATTGTTCACGTTGTTGAGAAAAAGACCATTTCAGTTGACTGTTAGAAATGCTGTCGTAGAATTCTCTAAGTTTAGATAGGTCAACTTTAAAATTTAATTTTTCTACTTTGTTGTTCATAATGTACCTGTGATAGATTTAATATCTTCTTCGTGATCTTGATGTATAGCAAATAATAGATGGACTCGATCTGTGTTGCCGTCATTGTATACAGAATGTGGCTGACGAGTATCACATAGATAGGCTTGGCCTACATCCAAAGACTGATATCCGTCCTCGTTTAACCAGAAAGACTTTTTGTCACAACATATAGGAATGTGTACTCTTAGTAAAAATGGTTCGTCTTTGTGCGGGACTAATTCGGTGCTAGGAGGAAACACTGATAAACTTATCAATTTAGCATAGGGAATTTTTTGTTTGATAGTTTCAATTATTCCAAACACCAACGGTGTATCTCTTTCTGGAGAAAGTTCTTTGATATCGTGCTGAAAATCTTTATGAATATTTTGCCATGGGATATTTGTCTTTGAATTGAGATCTAGATTATTTGTAGTAATTGCCCATCCGTACCCGGCTGTCTTATTTTTAGATTTACCAACGTATTCTTTTAAAAACACATCTTTAACTTGATCTTGATTTTGTTGATAGGTCCATTTATGATCTTGGAATTCACCGACCACTCGATCATAGTATTGTTTTAGCTGTTTTTTATCAATAGTAAAGTTGAGCTGTTCTAATAGTGCTTTCATGAATCTATTTACGCTAGATTACAATCACTAAATATTTTCATGGACCTACGTACACTCGAATTTGATTTAATAAAAGAAAAATATGGATATGAATGGTGGCAACATGATGCTATGACATTCCATTTTGAAAAGGCAGTTGCTGAATTTTTTGGAGCACCTTATGCCGTTAGCACAGACAGTTGCACTCACGCATTAGAGTTGTGTTTGCGAGAACTGGCAAATAAAGAAGATGTTATTACTCTTCCTAGTTGGAATTATTGGAGTGTTCCAATGACCATGGAGAAGGTCGGAGTTCCCTATCAATTCAAAGATATCAAATGGGCAGGTATGTACAAAATGGATCCATACCCGATCTGGGATTGTGCAGTACATTGGGAGCGTGATACTTACAAATCTGGGCAATTTATGTGTCTGAGCTTCCACCACAAAAAAAGCATTCCAGTTGGTCGTGGTGGGATGATCCTATTAGATGACAAAGACTTACACCACAAGTGGAGTAAAATGAGATTCGACGGTAAAGATTTTACCAAAGGAAATCATAGTGAAGATATTGACACTATGGGCTATCATTATTATATGCATGCCAGAGATGTATGCAGAGGAATATTACTGTTTGATCAGTTAAAGAATGATCCGTGGACCCCGTGGAGTTGGGAAAAGTATATGGACCTATCTAAATTTACATGCTTCAAGCATGTTAAAACTGTCCTGTAATTGATTTAAGTTTTTCTAAACTGCTTTCCGGTAATGCAAACAATAGATGCACACGCACAGCCCCGCTATCGTTTCTAACACTATGAAACTCCCTAGTATCACATAGATAAGCACTACCAACTTCCATGTGAGTTTCACCTTCTTCAGTTATCCATACACTACCTGGCTCTGAATATATTGGCAGGTGTACACGCCATAAAAAGTTTTCATCATTGTGACGCTTTAATACAGTACCCGGAGTAATCACACTCAGCGCCATTCTACTAGCCTCTGGAAATAGATCAAGGACTCTTTGTGCTATTCCAAATAGCATAGGAGTTTGTCCTTGCACATCTTCTATCTTTTGTTCGTAGACGTTGGTGTTAAATCCTTTTAGAATGTTAGGATGTGGTGCCATAACTTTTGCTTCATTTTCCCAACGTTGAATTGCCCAGCCAGCAACATCAATTTCTTTGCCTTCGTTGTGATCTTTAAAACTATCTCTCGCACCATCCGCAATTTGTTCTAGGTTTTCTCTTGCAGCCCAAAATCGTTCATTGTGATCGTCTCGAAGCGTCTTGAAGTATGCACGTATCTCATCAACGTTTACTGTAAAATTTAATTTTTCTACTAACATAAGTTTTCTCTAATAATATTTGACAATTTATCTGTCTCAAACAGGTGCGTAAAAGCACAGTGTATAGAAGTATCGATATCGATGATACTATATCCTTTGTCAATGCATAGCTGTCTATGATACTTATCACAATCACCGTGACCAAAATATATGTCAATATCGCCATAGCTGTATTCAGGTATAACTTTTCCGTAGTGAACTTTCATACGTTCTCCCCAATAGAAATTATCATCCGGCAATGTTGTTAGTACCTCATATCTTGCATCGGCTTGCGGCCCAAATATAATACATTTCTTTGCTTGAATAATAGGTTGGAATAACAATGCTCCAAACCCGCCCATGCTGGCCCCTAACATTAGATCTGGGGTTCCGTGGGCAGCGATAGCAGCCTCTACTTCACTGACCCAATGATCTGCACAATACCATGTAGGTGTTTTATCCCAGAATAATACGTCAGGAGTAATCTCCATGTATTTTTCTAAAAAATATTTTATATCTGGACGGTCGTTATTGAGACCTTCAAATACCCAAAGTTTCATAAATGTATCTTGCCGTATGTTTGTGTGCTTCTAGATCGTAGTGCCCTTGATCTAATTTTATAGATTTTTTTTGATCGTGATACGACACATAGGATCCGTATCCTAAGTTTGAATCAACTCCAAATTTAATCAATTTGCTTTTATCTAACGAATCCCATAATATTGTTTGCAAATGAGCATCTACAGCAATGTCATTAGATATGAAAAAATGTCTGTAATTGGCTGCATATTGTTTACACATGGTTTCAAAATATAACATGTTGTTAAACAGTTTATAATTATTGATACCGTCTGTCGGCCTAAAGAATTTTTTAAGAAATATTTTGTTTAAAGGATTATTGGTTTTTTCTAGATAACTTCCTAATCTTGACCACCAAGAATCACGTTCGTCCCATTGAAGGCCTACTTGTAAATATCCCTGTTTATCTCGTGATGAAAACTTTCCATTGTCCGGATAAAAAAATTCTGCTCTATGTATAGTATTCCATGCAAATATAACAAGACTATTTGGATACTGTATTAGAGCCTCTGGTAGTAATCTTAAACTACGATCGTCAGACGCTCCTGTGCGAGCATAATTGATGCAGGGGATATTCAATAGATTAGCCAAATGTTGAGGGAATGCCAGAGGCTTAGTTTGATCATCGAGTTCATCAAGACTCACTGCACCGTATTGTAATTTTTTATAATCAACTGGCAATAACTGATATCCAGCAACATGACTAGCACCGAATGCCAATATTTGACTAAATTTTTTCATGCAAATATTTAGTGGTTAAATATACCATGACTATTCTTTTTACTCCGTTAGATATTCCTATCAACTTACCAGACGAACAAGAAATCTATGATTGGGCAGAAGCAAATACTTTCCGACAAACAGAATACAAGCAATACGAATTAGGATGGTTTACTCACAGTCCCGTGGCGTGTTGTATGCTACCTGACGATTGGCGAGATGTTAAAGAACTGTACAAAGTTGAAGACTATTTAAAAAATCAAGTTGTTGGTAATGCCGATACATTTTTCCATCCGGAGTTTGCTCAACTCTTTCCTCAACTAGTTGAGGCAATCAAAGCACTACCATTTAAGGAGCTAACAGGAGCTAGTGTTAAAATTCAACGCGGCCCTAGTTTTCCGCATCAAGATGATTTGCACACAATTGAAGGTGACGGACTTATAGAACCAAAAAGAATAACTATGAGTCTAACTGATGTAGGTCATAGTATGTTGTACTTAGAAAAGAATGGGCAAAAATATTATCCTAAAATTCCATTCGGTTATCCCTGTTATGCTTTTAACAATGCTGATGTAATGCATGCCGCAGATTATGATCCAACTAGAATTAGAATTATTTTAGACACAGCCGGGATGTTGGACATTGAAAAGCATCAAGAACTAATTAAACGTAGCATCAGTAAATTTAAGGACTATGTAATTTATGACAGTAACTGAACGTGTACAGCGTATTATCGATAATATTATTCTAAGAAAATCTACGGCCGAAGATTTAAATAAAACTTGGGAAGAGCTTGACATCGACAGTCTTGATTTAGTTGAAGTATTACGAGATGTCGAAGATGAATTTGTTATCACCTTAGAATACAGTATTTTTAAAGATAATAAAATTTTAACAGTTACTGATCTTATCAACTATCTAAACAAGCAACAGCCATAGCATAGTCCCCGTCGTGACTAATGCTTACATTGATTTTTTGATCCTCTAAAACATAGGGCTTGCCGCTTTGGTCATTTAAGATACTAAAGTTGGTTGTACGTCCTGTGGCTTTAAAAATTGCTTCTTTAGCTGCCCATCGTCCTGCAAGATAATTTCTTTTATTGGCACTAGATTCAAACTCTACCTGCTCGTGTTGCGTGAGAATTTTCTTTGCCTTTTGGTCTAGGTCTAGATCAAATCTTGTTATTAAAGTAATATCACAGCCAATCATAAATTTGATATAGTGATTGATGAAATAAAACTTCTAGCATTAAATGATTGTATGGCAATGTCGACAGCATTTACTACATCTGCAGTTTCCAGAATATGCCCTGCTTCTTTTATTTTTGTAAAATAATCTATGGCTGTCTGTCCAACCTCTGCATCATACGGAGTTACTAGATTAGTATCAACAATGCCGGGCATAATAACTACACTCTTACATATACTGTCTGATTGATTTATATCAAAGGACAATGTGTTTATATTCTTTTTGTGGATTGCATATTTTTTAAGATGGGGCAATGTCTTTTCAATATCTAAATTTTGATCCGCAGCAATACTGCTAATATTCACAATAATAAACTTGTGATTTTTGTGTTGTTTATACCATGCTTCTAATAAGTCTGCTTGGCGATTATAATAGTAGGCGTTGTTTATAAACACATTACAATGGTTACTTTCCGTAATTATTCGGTCGATGTCGGTGTCAATGTTATAACCGTTAGATAGATCAAATCCTATAGATCCGGGATATTTTTCAAAGAGAGATTTACCAATGCCATTGGCATGTCCAGTTATTGCGATCATATATAAATTTATCCCATAAATATCAACATGGAAAATAAATTATATGTATTTGGATCTTGCTTTAGCCATGGACTAGAGCTTTGGGAAGAAGCACACATCGACAACTATAAAGACATGGATATAGTCATGGCTACTGTGAGAACTAATCTTCAAGAATATTGGAGAGCATTTCACCATGATACTAGAGATTGTTCTAAAGAGTTAAAGGATAGAATCAAATATAATAGGACACATGCATGGCCTTCATTCTTAGAAGATGCTGAAGTTAAAAACTTTTCAGCAGTAGGACAACGTAATTTAGAAACATATTTAAAAATTATTTCCATGCTCGATAATGGAGAAATTGATCCATCTATAAAACTCATTATAGAAATTACCCAACCTGCCGATGGTAAAACTATATCATATAATGAAACTGTCAAAAGCGTATCAATTGAACATGCAGAGTATTTCTTTGAAAATAGAGAAATGGGGTCTGAGATAAAAGACTTTTATAAAAAATATGAATCTGATAGATTCAATGCTTGGAATGATTTGTTGATACTCGAATCTCTTTTTAACAAGTTAAAAAATGCTGGTATTCAATATCGTTATTTTTTCTATGATAGATCACTGTGGTATGCACTACTAAAAGATACCAAGCCATTTCAATTGTATATAGATCCTGATACTGCTATTAAAGATAACTTTGACAAACTTCTACACAGAATTTTAAGCACATCATTATTAAACGCCGACGAAGATCTAATGATAAGATCTTTTGAATGTTTGCCACACGAGCATCTGTCAGCTCTAGGACATAAACAGTTAGCTGATCTAATTAAATCTAAATTAAAAGATTTCTAACTCGAGAGTTTAGCTCATGCCAATAAGTATCGTCTGCATTTAGTGGCACAATAATACCAAGAGTATTTTCGTATAACTGATTAGTTACTAGGCCTACATGATCTAGACTACCTGGCAATAGAGTTTTTGACAATAACATTTCTCTCATTAGACCAATACCACGGCATCCTATTATAAGGCCATCCTTTTCTAAGTGCTTTATCCAGGTATCTAATTTACCAACAAGCTCGTCAAACTTACTTTGATCAACACGTTCTAATATTTTTTCAATTACTGCTAACCCAGGAACATATGGTTGCCAAGTATGCCCATGGAACCATCTCCTTTCCTCTAACACCCCTGTTAAATTTTTATGTGCTAATGCACAACTCAACGGAACATGGCCACCGGTAATTGCTTTCCCTACCGCAATGATATCTGGTTCAATACCAAACACTGCGTGACTTGCACCTGCCGATACTTTACCAAAGCCGCCTGCAACATCATCAATGCACAAAAGTATGCCTTTTTCAGTGCATAAGGTCCTTATATTTGTCCACCATGTAGTTGACCAATTGCGTATACCTGCAAGCCATGGTAAACTTTCAATAATAATTGTGCCAATATTAGGGTCAGCATCTAATTGTTTAATGAGTTTTTTCCATGCTTGATCTTCAGCATCTTTTTGTTGGCCTAATGTGTGCCAATACGGTGCATCAGTTACTACAATATATTCGTCCCACTGCCTCTCGTTACGCATTGCTTTAGGTAGCCAAGTACACCCATGATATCCAGGGTTAAAGCTGAGTACTTTAAATCGACTATCAACCTGTGCATGCCATTGAAAAGAAATTTCTAATGCTGCTTCAACCGCATCTGAACCCGATACTGTCCATAACACGCTATCCATGCCAGTTAAAGACAACAGCTGAGCGTTGACTCTATCTAGTAAGTTGCATGATTCACCTTGTCTTCCTCTAACAAATGAAATAGACATTGCATCAGTTAGTGCAGTTATCAATTCTTGATCTTGATATCCCCAAGAGTATGCACTGTTACCCATGTACATATCGAGGTGGGTTCCGATATTTGTTTCTACCCAATATCCTTTAGTTGATAATACAGTTCTAGAAGCTTCACCTAGTTGTACTTCTTTTAATTCGGTCATCGATAGCCCCAAAAATTAAACTGCCACTTGTCTGTGAATCCCATGTTGATTCCGCCATGCCAAGAACTATAGCTATCCCACTGATACATGTCACCGCGCTTGGGCATGTAGACACAATCTTCATCAGTAATACTAACATGCCCCATAGTTGGTGGTTCGATGTAACACACAACTCTAACGTCTTCACCTAGTTTTGCTGAATCTCCGTGCCCCGTTGGTCGATCGTCGATGTGCCAAGGTATCATTTTTCCAGGGCGTATATGTGATATCCAGCAGTACCAAGGAGTAGCTCCTATTACTTTGCCAAACTCTTCTCCTAGACTTAGATCTAATTCTTTGCCGCAGTAATAAGTTTTCCACTCTATAGCAGGATCTAAATTTTTAATGCCAGCATCATTCCAAGATTTTCCAATCATCTCAAATATTTCATTGTGAATAGGAAGCTTCTCCCAGAATACATTAGTGTTACCACCCGACGCTTGACAGTCAGCAATAACTTTATCCCAGTCGATACTAGAACAATTACCTAGATATTTCATCGATACCCCCAAAAGTTAAACATATATTTGTCTTGGTCACTTACGTTTACACCTGAGTGCTGGCTCGAGGGTGAGGGCCATTCCCATACATCACCTATAGCGGTGCCGTGAATCACACAATCTTCTACCATGCTCAACTGACCTAATCTTGATTGAGAAATATAACAACTAAATCTTACAGGATCTCCCGGAATCGAATCTTGATCCTTCATGTGATCTGTATGGAAAGGTATAAATTTCCCCACACGTATTTTACTAACGAATGTATAAAAAGGTTTAGCCCCAGCCCAATCGCCAAATAGGTCAGCAATAGATTTATCAAAATGCTGGTCTGCCCAATACTGCACCCACTCGATAGCAGGATCTCCGTGCTTATATCCGGCACGTTGCCATTGTAAATCTAAATTGTTGCCACTAGCAGAGTATGTCAACACTTTACCTTCTGCTTGATTCAATGTTTTGATCAGCCCATCCCAGTCTATTGTTTGACAGTTGCCGATATACTTCATTTATATCCCCAAAAGTTAAACATATACTTGTCTTTTAATCCAGCATTGCCACCGGCATGCCAAGCATCATAACTGGGCCATTCATAGATGTCGCCTTTTTTTGCTTTATAAATTGCTATATTATCTACAATGCTGGCATGGCCATCTGTTGGATCTTGTATGTAGCAGGTATATCTAACAGGGGTTCCTAGTTTTAAAAGTTCATCAATTTTAGAATGTGCGTCTTTATGTAAAGGCGCCATACGTGCAGGACGTATTTTACTAATCCACACCATCCACGGAGTAGCATTTACTATGCTAGAAAATTTATCAACTATATCTTGTCCAAATTCTTCAGCATAATAGTTAGTCCATTCGATAGCTGGGTCGTCATACTTGAATCCGGCCTGCTGCCAAATTGTGTCTAACTCTTTAAATCCTTCCGTATCAGGAAAACAATTTAAATTGTATGTTAAAGTTTGACCTGTTTGGCATTTACTAACAGCCATGTCCCAGTTTAGTGCATCTGCACAATTTCCTATATATTTCATCAGGTATTTATAGGCCACTAAATACTATGCGTATGAATACTGAAATACTTTACACTCCGTTAGATATTGAACTTGTGTTACCAAACGAACAAAAAATTATAGATTGGGTGGTAGATCATAGGATCAAAGATACTGATTATAATCAATATCAAATAAATTGGAATATACATTGCCCTGTTGTTAGTTGTTTTCCTATCGAAGATTGGACTAGCAGTGAATCTATTGTCGAACTCGATAAGCATATACATAAATTACACAACACAGGCAAGCAGTATTGGCATCCCGGATTCAAAGAAACCTTTCCTGAAATTGCTGCGGCTATAGAAGCCATGCCGTTTGAAGAACTTACTGTTGCTATTATACAAACACAAATAGGCTACATCGAACCACACAAAGACGACCTTGATGATCGTGCTTCGACTATAGAAGAACCACGTAGATTTTTTATTCACCTCACTAACCCGACAGAATCTAGTTTGTTCTTATGTAAAGAAAAAGAAGGCGAAAGAGTTTATCCAAAATTAAATCCTAGTTGGCCGTGTTATGCATTTAATAATGATACTGTGCATCATGGTGCTGAGAAGAAAGATAGAGTAAGATTGATTATCAATACAGCAGGCATTATTGATCCGGTAAAACATAAAGAATTGATAGATCGCAGTATTAAAAAATTTAAAGATGAAGTGTTATATGTCGATTTATAATTTTACTGTAGACGGTAATGTTGCTTGCATGGATTTTAATCCCAGCGACTCTAGGTATCCAGATGATTTGATTGTTTCTAGTTATCGACGAGAACGTAGATTTCTCATTAGTCTACAAGACTATGCATGGTGCCCAGAAGATATCACCTTTGATACAGCCAATAGAAAAATATTTTTCAAATGGTATGATAATACTTGCGAGGATGCTCTTCCCGCAAACTGGCAAGACCAACTGATGCAAATTGCTAAAGATATGCATTTTGAAGAATTTTACAAACCTAGTTTCTACCCTAAATATTTTTATACAGACACCAACGGGCAGATACATGCCTTTAATTTCTATACAGCATTTGATTATATTGAATGTCCTGTTGACGTTGAATTTTATCGACCTATACTAAATGCTGATCGTGCAGAATTGATTGACTCTATATCGTCTAAAGGTAAACTTGATATCAAAACTTTAATGTATCATGCATTTAATAAGTACATCCAATGGCCCGATAATGCTTTAGAAAAAATATGGAAGGCAGTGTATGAATAAGAAAACATTCTGTCTACTGCCCTTCACGCATATCAGTTCTACCAACGACGGTAACTATCGTATCTGTTGTTACAGCGAAGAGACATTGATTCCTAAGTACGACGGTACTGCCTATAACATGAGAGAAGATGATATAGTTAGTGTATGGAACAGTGACTTTTATGCTAAACTTAGACAGGACCTATTGAACGGTGTTAAAAATCCTGCATGTGCTACCTGTTGGAAGCAAGAAGAAAACGGAGTATATAGTAAACGTCAGAAGACACTAGACGAATCACACTCCATGTATCCTAGTTATAAAAAATTTGTAAAGGATGCATTAGAAAATTGTTACCTACTGTCATCATTGCCCCTAGACATTGATGTTAAAATAGGTACCTTATGTAATTTGAAATGTATTACCTGTTACCCTGGTGCAAGTTCATTGCATAAAGCCGAGGCAGATCAGTGGGACCGTGAAGGAGTTAGTCCGCCTGGACTGATTAAATTTTTTAATAGTCGTGTTAAAGACCTAAAGATTGACCTAGAGCAATACAATCCAGCCAACATTGATGTAGAGCAATTGGTCAACAATCTTGATCCTGCATTAAAAACTGCTGTTCAGCTGAGCCTAGTAGGTGGTGAGCCGTTAGTCAACAAGATTACAGAAAGAATATTAGAATATTGCGTGGAAAAAGACTATGCTAAATCTATGATGTTAAACATCATAACTAATTTATCCACAGTAAATGACAAGATGTTACGTCATTTAAATTCTTTTAAACAGCCTATGCTGACTATCAGCTATGATCATGTTGATGCAGACAAATTTAAATTTATAAGATACCCTGCAGATTACAATCATTTTAAAAAGAACATTGATAAAGTACTTGAGTTCACACACATTGAAAAGAAGTTATCAACAACATGGAGTATCTTTAACATTTTTGATCTTCTAGAAATATTCGATCAATGGGAACTGCTCAGTCAACGAATTGGCACAAGATTTATTATCAACTTTGGCTTTGTATTTTATCCTAATTATTTTTCTATTCAGTACTTAGAGGAAGATCAAAAGGATGCAATAGTATCTATGGTCAACGATTATATGAATAGCCATGCCGACTATAAGATTTTTAAAGAAAACAAGGAACTAGTTGAAGCTATATACTCGATCAAAGGATTTTTAAAGACTCCGATCACCGACTTTGATAGTGTTGTAAAAGAAAGAACTCGTGTATTAGAACTTTACGATCGCACAAGAAATACAAATTATAGAGAATTATTTCCTTTTATTAAAAATTATGTTTAACAGTCACAACGGCATTTACGGAAATCCAGATCATCGTGCTATCTTTAGTAGGGTAGGAAGTGATAGTGAAGCTAACTTTAAAAAGAACTTGGCTACACAGCCTGCTGACTGGATCTATAGAGACAAAGAAGTATCTTATATTCGTAACAGTTACGGACATAGATCCGTAGAGCCTAATCGTCTAGCTGACGGATACATATTATTTGTAGGATGCAGTATAACAGAAGGCATTGCACTAGCCTTGGAAGATACCTATGCATACAAAGTGTCACAGGACCTTGGAATTCCCTATTACAATCTTGCATTAAATGGATTTGGACCTGACCTAGTGGCACAAAACTTATCTGCATGGTTTAATGAAATAAAGATTTCTCCAAGCGCCGTGGTCATACAGTGGCCGCAAGCACACAGAAAGTTTGAAAAGAACAATAAAAACGAAATAGTTCCTATAGGACCTTGGGGTGACAAAACAGATAATACCGATTATATCACAAGTGACATGTGGAAAGAGTATGAGAAGGTAGCTTCTACATCATACATGGAACATTATTTTGATGTACTAAGAACAGTAACCGTAAATTATCTAGAAGCTAAACATTTAAAAATTGTTGAGATTATGCCTAATGATATTCCAACAGTAGATATTGCTAGAGATCTAACACATCCTGGTATGGAAAGTCATCAAAAACTTACTTGGCTTGTTTTAGCTTTGCTATCATTTTAGGAAAGTATTTTTCCGATACAAACTTATAGAAGTAGTCTACTCTAGAACCGTGTTCTATATCAAATTCAGCAAACAAGTTCTTTAAATCCCAAAACGATCTGTGAATATTCCAATGAGGGGACATCATTGTGTTATAAGTTACCATGAGTTTGTCGGCTAACTCTTTGCTGGTAATATCACCCGGGCCAGTTCTAATCCATGCAAGAGGATAATTTTCTGAATCAGGAAACGAATATCCATACTTGCCCATGTTCTTTTCTATGTCCGACTGAAAAATATAATCTTGTGCATCACCAAACTCTCTAAGAGCGAAAGGACTGTGCCCAAACAGATCAATATACTTGTGACCTTCTTCAACATACCACTCGCTTGCTTCTCGAATACTTTCTACCGTGTCATGTGGTAGTCCAATAACTGTGCCGCACATGACAAACACATCGTCCCCCCAACACTCCTTGGCAATACGCATACCTTCGATCTTCTTGGCCCTACTGCCGCCCTTCTTGATAATTTTGGCGGTGTCTTCGTGCCACGTCTCTAGACCATAATATATCTCTTGAACGCCTATGTCTTTGATCAACTGTGCTTGTTCGGGATTTCTGCTGATTAGATCTAATCTTATATAGGCCCAGAACACTGGCTTGAATGGCAGTGTTTCAATTACTTCTTTAATTAGGATCAATTTTTCTGTGTAGTCATTGAAAGTATCATCAGTAATCACATACCGATAGACTCCCCATTTCTCATAATTGTCTATCAACTCTTTCTTTATCACATTTTGATACTTTACAAAATCTCTAGTATCTTGATTTCTATGAGGATAGCTACAGAACGTACAGTTAAAGATACAACCTCTACTAAATTCAAATGTTAAAATTTCTTCTGGATGTAGGCAGTCTTCTTCCTGATAGTTAGTAAATGAATTGTTGAAATCAAATTCGCCGACTTGTGCCTTTGGATCGTAATTGATAATTTTATTAAACAATCTTTTAGGACCTTTGCCAGACAGTGCATTGATATAATCCATCATTTGATTTTCACTGTATCCAACAAAGATGTTATCTAGTTTTTTCTCAAACACATATTCATAACTTTTGGCACCGCCCACGACAACTTTAATTTTGTTGTTCTTAGACTTGATATAGTCTACATAGTAGTCTACATCACTGCCGCTGAACCCGTAGGCGACACTTTCCTTATGCCATGTGTGAATGTTTATGTCAAAATCTTCCCACGGGTTGATACTTAGACTCTTTGATCCAACTACGTATCTAGGGTTTGGCAGATTTTTGTGTCTGTATGGAAACCAAGTAACACTGAACCCCACCATTAGAGTATCATCGCCAACTGCATTATCAATAATCTCTTGAAACATCTTGTTATCTAATGCCGAACAGAAGTCAACAACTAGGGTGGAGTATCCTTTGTTCCTTAGCTCAGTGGCCAATCGATAGGCCCCGTAACCTCGGCTGAACCAATCTGCGCTGGGAGTATCTGAAAATAGTATTACGTTATACATTAGGTAGCTCTGTTATTAGGCAAGGATCAAATATCCTATTACTAGATTTAGAACAAAATAGGCCACAGGCAGCTAACTTGCCACGGTTGTATGATTGCTCCCACCCTTGCTGAATAGAATTAAAAAAGTTTCCTTCAATGATGCTATCCCAACTATTTTTAGCAAGATCGATCTTGTCGCCGCCGTGTTGTTCCCACAACGATGCAAACTGATCAGGCAAAGGTTTAAATTTGTATAGGTGTACACAGGTTGCTGTATACACACACGGAAACAATTGGCCATCTGCATTGATATATGCTGACTTCTTTTCACGCACTTCACAGTTTATTGGACTGTCAGATGTAATATCAAGTGCTTCGTTTATTCTACTAACACGATCCTTTTGAAATATCAAAGGATGTACATACTGTTCTTGTGTAGGATGTTCTATTTTAACTCCGTTGCTGCCATTATTGGTTAGGCCAAATAGGTCATCAACTAAAAACTTGTTACTACGTTTAAGAATAAAGTTTTCAAAGCCAAGACTTTTTGCTAGACTTTCAGCTTCTTCTATTTGATGTTCATTATGTTTAAAGGCAATGAATTGCCAATCAGCTTTACCGCCTGCTTGCCGATAGGCATTGAGGTTTGCCCACACATTTTTCCATTTAACATTGACACGGTAAATGTGGTTAGTATCTTCTAGGCCGTCTATGGCAAATTTTACTGTGCCCATAGTACCAAATACTTCAGCTAGCTCTGTCCAAAACTTAGGCGTTTTCATTCCACCGTTAGTACTTACTGTTATGTAAATGTGTGGGGCCTTTCTTTTTATTATTTTACAGACATCGATAAAATTAGGAGCCGTACAGGGATCACCAACCATTCCACTGAAGTAGATATTCTTCAAATTATTGTAAACTGTTTGAGGAATACAGTCTTCGTAGAAACTGTTAGGTAACCATGTTTGGTTGAACCAGGAATAATCCCCCGGTTTAAATTCTCTAGTACATTGAGGACAAGCAGCATTACAAATTGAGCTGTGTTCAATGTCTATTTCTTCCACCACATTATAAAAAGCCATGCTGATATTTAACTAAGTATTTCATGCGATGCGTTATTACCGGACACACAAGAGGAATTGGAAAAGCTCTATATGATTATTTTGTCAAACAGGGCTGGGAAGTCATTGGCTTTTCGTCGTCTACTGGTTATGATGTTAGAGAAAAATATCTAGATATATTAGAAGCGGCCAAGACTGCTGATCTATTTGTAAACAATCTTTGTGTTGGTGAATGCCAACTTATGTTTTTGGACGATCTTGTAGGTAAGGTTGATAAGATTATATGCTCAGGATCTATTGCAGGCGACTTTGATGATGTTCTAAACATAGAATACAGCAAGGTAAAAAAGGATCTCAAGGCACGTTGCAAAAAATATTCTCTAGGGTACAAGAATAAAACTAAAATTTTGCATCTAAACATATCAATGGCTGAAGATGCAGAATCTACTGACTACGGTTTGCCATTCAAAGATATTGTCAGCGCCGTCGACTTCTGGTTAGACAATCCCAGAATCAACAATATCGAGTTTGAGCTAGTACTTACACCGTTCACTGCTGATAAAATTAAATCAATATTTGGAATCGAAGTTGAAGAACTTATCAAAACCCGTTGAATTAGTAACTCCTTATCATAACATCCTGAGAATTTCCTATCAAATTTCTACAGTATGTAACTATACCTGCGACTATTGCTTCCCAGGAAGCAGAGATGGTCAATATCCTTTTAGGAAAGATTGGAAGAATCTAGCAGATAATTTCACAGCAATGTTCAATTACTACAAAACTCACACTAACAAGAACAAGTTTGAACTTAGTCTTGCAGGTGGCGAGCCTAGTATGTGGGCACCTCTTGAAAAATTCTGTAATGAAGTTAAAAAAGAAAATGATGTTATAATACAACTAGTATCAAATGCATCTAGAACCCTGCGGTGGTGGGAAGAAAACGCACACCTAATAGATAAGGCTGCTCTTAGTTGTCATCATAAAGAAGTCGATATTGATCATTTTATTCAGGTAGCAGATATACTTTATAAAAAAGGTACACTAACTGTAGTTCAGGTTTTAATGGATCCAACTGCTTGGGATAAATGCTTGGACCTAATTGAAAAATTAAAAACCAGCAAGTATGAATGGGCTATTAGATTACAACGATTAGAAAAAACTGATTACTCTGATGAGCAAATTGAGTTTCTAAAAAAGCCACTGCTACGTAGACCTAATCTTTGGTCAGAGTGGAAGCAGCGTAAGAAAAGTTTTAACAAAGAACCCATTGCTATATTTCCAGATGGGTCAAAGAAACGTCTTTCGGCCCACGAGTTATCGCTAAACAATTGGAATAACTTCTATGGGTGGTCTTGTAATCTAGGAATAGACAGCATCTTCATTACACCTAATGGCGATATAACCGGCACATGTAATCAAAAGTTATTTAATTTAGATTATTTGTATAACATACATGATGCAGACTTCAAAGAAAAGTTTAATCCAACTATTCAACCTACGCTATGTAAATCGTTATCCTGTTGGTGCGTTCCAGAAGCCAATCTAACTAAGAAGAAAATTTAGTAAGAGGAATATCAGCGGCACATGTACACCAGTCTCGTGTGCAAATAACTGGATCGCTAGGTGCAACAAACGTACCTTGATATATGTTGCCTAGACTTCCACCTACTCTACAAGTAGCACGATGCACTTCCCCATCCCAATTGATCATGAGGCTTTCGAGACCGGCGTTACATGTCCAACCTTTGAACTGATTCATATGTTTTTTAATGACATCATTGCTGTGTATTATTTCTGAATCATCAATTCTACAATTAGGTTTAACTGTGGCATCATGATCCAAAATCCATTGCAAATCTTTTCCATCATATTTCAAATCATCAAATACGTTGTGATCACCTTCTGTCCAACGTATTCTACGAACAGCATATTTGATACCTACTTCGTCAAACTTTTTTACAACTGTTCTAACATGGTCCATGTGATCATGATGAGCCATAACATTGACAAAAAAGTCTCTGTCAGTTTCGTCATAAAATTTTAAAATAGTATCAAATACTCTGACCCATTGATCTAGTTTTTCAAAGTGTAGACTAAACACAAGATGATTGAAGAACATTTCATTTTCAAGATACCATCGATGTCCCCTAGTTCCGTTAGTTGTTAGGTTGACCCAGAATATATTTTTGCGTTTGAAATAATCTAACAGATCTTCAATGTCCGGATGCACACAAGGCTCACCGCCTGTTAAACTAATTCGCAAAGGTTTACCTATTTCACACAATTTATCTACCGTACGTTCTAATATGTTGATATCGGTATGTGGACTGAAACTATCGTGTATACTTGCCGGACAATATGTGCAGTCATAATTACAGCGTTTGCCAAGATTCCATTCTATCTTTAGCTGATCTTGATGGGGCCACGAACTAGTTATTTTAAACATCGAACGATTCCTGAAGTACATCAATGAACAAAGATACTCGAACTTGTTTAGTTCTATTCCAACCCATATGCTCAAAGGATCCATCAAATGCTACGATGTCATCGGTTTTCCATACCTTCGTGTCCCCATTTCTAAAAGTAAGAGCAATCTCATCATTCTCAAAAAACGGTATCCATAACCCAATCATTATTTGGTAAGTGGGTGCAACAACATTGTTAGCCATTACTCCGCTACAGTTTTGAGTGTCTAGTGTGCTTTCGTATACTTTAGAGTCTTGGTGCCATGGTGTTATCGACTCGGCTCCTATGTAATTGATAACAGCCTGCGTGATTGAGGGTATCTTTTCAATTTCGTTCCTAAGAGAAACATATCTAGGATCAATTTTATCTGCAACAAACTCAAAAGTATCTAGTCGTTGATATACTGTGATAGCACTCCAATTTACTTTTTCAGGATGAGAATTATCTTTAGCTATAAAGCCTTTCAAGTTGTCTGGCATGTTGTCAATGTCGTCTGGGACTCCTTGAGAATTTATCACAATGCTTTTTGCCAACTGAGATATAGCTTCTAGTTTGTCGTAGTCTTTATATTTTTTAGGATCAAGCCACATTCCAGAACTCCTCTTGTATGTCCATATTTACAGTATATCTCCAATGCTCTGTATAGTTCCATGAGCCATGTATTATGTTTCCATCAAAACTGACAATGTCATTGGTTTTAAAAATAATCTTATCATTACCTAACTGAAATCCGCACTTTGACATGTCGTCGGTATTAGGTACGTCAATACCTAAAAGTATCACGTATGCTTTGTTGACCTTTGATAGATCTTCTCGCATGTCGTAATCATAGTCTGTGTGGAACGGGGCAACTCCTCCTGGAGCAATTGCATTTAAAGTAAAGTTAGATATACCAGGTAACGCCAATGATGCTTGTTCAAGTTGGGGCATTAAATGTCCCCATGGAGTTGATTTTCCTCCCCGCACTGTGGGAACAGCATACCAATCTCTAATTACGGGATCTAGCTCGTGCCCGTACTGTTCTTCAAACCATTTATAATCACCCATGTCTCTGGGATCGTTAGTCTGTAAGAACTCCTGCAACTCTTGTTGTGCAAGTTTTAAGATTGGCTCAATCAAATGCCAATGTTTATATTGTTTATAATCCATCCACATACGATTTAAACTCCGGTGTTACTTCCGTAAATGATTGATTGCGGGTAGCATCTAATTTTTTATTAAACTCAACACAGTCTTTCCATTTATCACTTTGATCTCTTGCTGTTAGATAATTGATGTTATCTTGTATTTGCCCTAGAGTGTATTGTAGTAATTCAGGGTGCTGTTGCACCAACTTGAAATCTTTTACACGCAAACTTATTGCCTCTAATCTTTTAACAGCTAGATCTCTTAAATCCTGTGGAAGTACTTGAGCTGATAATAATTTAGGATACTCTACTCGATGAGTGTGAAATATAATACCTAAATCGTTTAAGAAATATTCAATCATCTTGTCTAGTATAAGAATATTACTAACCTGCACTGTAACTGCTCCTACAATTCTACTGATGTTTGGTATTGTTTGAATTTGTTTTATGTTGTTGATCAATTCAGCAAAGCTGGCATTACCTCGAACGTATTCGTAGCTGTTCCACAATCCATCAATACTAACATTTACTGCTACGGATTTAAATTTAGGCCAGTATTCCCAAATAGTACGATTGCTCTTGCCTAGCATACTTAGGTTAGTTGCATACTTGATTTCTATTTGATGCCCGTAGGGTGCAAGCATATCAAGTATTCGATAGTGTTGCGGATCCATTAGAGGTTCGCCGCCAGCAAACTCTACTCTACGGAAGTATGGCAGCAACTTCTCTAAGCTAGCCCACCATTCCGGACTGTCTTGAAACTTGTCTAAAAATGGTTTGCGTTCTAAATCGTGTTCTTCAACAATAGCATACATGATATTGTTTTCTTTTTTGTAATACTCTTTTACTACACCCCAATCATTCCAACTGGTACTGTCCATCGGATGGCACATGCGACATTTAAGGTTACACAAATTGTTTAATTTTAGTTCCATTGTAGGAATTTCAAACGGCATTGTGTAATCGTCGTTTAAGCTGTCTAAGGCATTAGGATACAAGTTGACCCTAGCTTCAGGAATTGCGCCGCGTATATGACGTTGTCGCAAGGATTCAACGCCCTGATCTTCTAGGTTAAAGCAAGGCTCGCACTCTGGCGGACGTATGTTAGTAAGTACTGACTTACGTATACGAGTCATTGTGTCATTATTCCAAATTTCTTCTAGGGATTCTTTATCAATAAATCCAACGGGATGACTACGACAACAAGCACAAATGGCTCCGTCTTCTCTAGTTGCTAACCCAGTGAATGGGTGCATACAAAATGTTTTACTGTTCGGCAACATGTCTTATTAAAAGGCTCACACCCACTGGTTGATTGTTCTGTAATGCAAGGTAAATTGCATTAGTAGGAGCAAGGTTAAAGTCCTTACACACTTTGTAGTAGGTATCTCCATAGGTATCCCATAGATAGTCTGATGGAAGATTACGTAAAAAATGTAAACCTATCATTGCCGGCGCACGAAGATTCATATTGAAGTCATTCATAATTGTAATAGCGTCAACTTTACTTTCTTTAATCCAGCGCAGGCCAATCCTATTCCATCCTAATCCTAGACCCTTGGAAAGACTGATGCCAACACTAGATATAGCAGGATGCCCGTAATCAAATACGATATCACGACAACAGGTGGTCCAAGCACCGTCAATGTGGACTTTAATCTTTTTAACCAAACATTCATTTAATATCTCCTCCATGTCTTGATGTGGAGCACCAATGCTAGGAAACGGCATTGCTACGATTAAAGGAATATCTGGAATCAGCGAGCCCACATCTTTAACATACGCCAATCCCAATCTTTCGTGATATCTGTAATCGCCACGTAGTACTTGTACAGGGCCTTGCATATAAATGTTGTCAATAAATTGAGTACAACCATTTATAATATCTACTCGACTAAAACTATCAAATCCTGTTAGAGTGTTCAGTTTACTTTTAAACAACCAAGCGGTCATTTCGCTTTTAAAATTAGAGTACACTTTGTCAGTAATGTCTTTGTCTAAAGCGCCAGACAGTACATCTTGAATCAGTTGTTCAATAACTTTATCAGATAAGGGTTGAGGTCTTTCTACTTCTAAAAATTCTGTAGAATACGCTGCGGCAATTCTAGCTCTGTTCATGAAATATTTACCCTATTAAAGTAGCATATAAATATTTCTATGAATGATAAAGTATTTTGGTTACAAGAAGAATCAACCCAATTGGGCAAATGGCAAAGACAGATTTCAGAGATAGCGGGCACTGATTCTTTTTGTGTGTTGCCCTGGATCCATTTGGCTACTCGTCCAAATGGAGACATGCGTATCTGTTGCGTGGCCAATGCATCTGGTGCAGACAGCGGTGACTATACTGTAGGACTTGTTAAAATGGAAGACGGCGAGCCTGCTAACTTTTCTCACAATCTACCTACTGAAGCATTTAACAACGACTACATGAAAAGTGTACGTAAGACCATGCTAGAAGGAAAGGTGCCGGCCAGCTGTACCAAATGCTTTAAAGAAGAACAAGAAGGTATTAGCAGTAAACGCATCTGGGAAACCGGCACATGGCACCTAGAAGAAAAGATTGACATCCAAGAACTTATACGTGAAACCGAAGAAGATGGCACAGTTCCTTATAAGTTACAATATTTAGATCTGCGTCTAGGACATACCTGTAACTTGAAATGTATTATGTGCAGTCCACACGATAGTTCGATGTGGGTGCCTGAACATAAAAAAGTATTTCCTATCTTTCAAAGTCCGTTGGTCAAAAAACAAATGGACTGGACTCCGTCAGAGTTCAATAACTACTGGCACGAGAATCCAGAGTTCTGGGAACAGATCTTTGATCAGATTCCAAACATCAAACAATTATACTTTGCTGGCGGTGAACCGTTGTTGATCAAAGAGCATAAGATGTTCTTGGAAGAGATTATCAAACGAGGATATGCTGACAAGATCAGCTTGAGATATAATACCAACGGCATTCTTGTCAACGAAGAAATTATTTCTATATGGGAAAAGTTTCGCAAAGTTAAAGTAGGCATTAGTCTAGATGGTATTGGTGATCGAGTACACTATATCCGATACCCTACAGATTGGAAAACTGTTGAAGAAAATCTTTGGCGCTTGGAAAATACTCCTAGCAACATACAGACTAACATTGCATTTGCTGTACAAATATTAAACATCAAACATGTGCCTGAGTTTATTAAATGGAAAGTTACCAGCGGATTTAAAAAGTTAAACTTTGATAAAAATGCTGCTGGTCAAACCGTTGGCGGTGGGCTTGTCGGTGTTCACCTATTATGGATTCCAACATGGTTGAGTCTACGTGTACTTCCCAAAGAAGATAAACTAGAAGTCCGTGCGTTATTTGCAGAACTAAAGCAATGGCTATGGGACAACTATACGCAAGACACAGAGTTTTGGGAAACCAATCCCTATGGTTGGAAGCGTTGGGAAGGTATATTAGATTGGATGGATGCAGAAGATCATACTAACCTATTGCCTGACTTCCGCGATTACATTACAACCATGGATGCACAGCGTAAGACAGACTTCAAGGCAACATTTCCTGAGTTGGCTCATTTGCTTTAATAGCCCACTCTCTTTCCTTACACCAAAAACATTCGTTACACACTGGCACATACTGTCCTTTGTTATAGTTTGTGTAATTGATATCTGCAAACTCACCTTCACAACTGCGAGTAATATCAAACAGATCCATTATTTCCAGTCGTTTGTATTGTGCCAACACCCATGACTTATCTACAAATCTAAATGGATGGCTGGCCACACGTCCCATATGAATCATATATTCTAAATGTTTGTTATCGACAGTGGGTTCGATATCACGTTCACGCATACCGTTAAATGATGCTAGCCTAGGATTACGGGTGACTGCATTGTAGTATACATCTACATCATGCTTGTGACAAATAAATTCAGCATAGGCACGCTGTTGAATATTATCTCCACTTACTTGTTTACCGTATTCGTCAGTTAGATTAGGTCCAATATTACCATACTCTATATCCGGAGCAATGAAGTTGGTGTGTCGTTTAAATGTTGTATGATAAAAACGTTGAAACAGCCAATTGTAAACTTGATCAGCATCGTGCTGTTGCCATGGCCGTGTCTTCCACATACGCACATGATTGATTATGTGTACAGTAACATTATGCTCTTTGGCAAGTTCGCATACCATATATGCCAATAGCGCACTGTCGGCACCACCGCTTACGCTTATTGCAATATTTTTCCAGTTACTATTAAAGGGTATTTTAACGTCCATAAATATATTTAATGTTACAACTACTACCTAACAAAATTTCTATAGAGCCTATTATTGAACAAGTTCAATCCTTGGGCAATTTTGGTAAACGATTAGTGCTGAATGATATGGCTGGAGATTTCTTTAGCGATCCGTGGGCAACTAAAAATGAGTTTACTGATACTCCGTTGGGCAACTTGTTATCTCAGCTTGGGCCTATCGGTCAGGCAAGACTATTATGCTTAGAGTCCGGAGAAAGTTATACTGCTCACGCTGATCCAGATGATAGAATACACCTAGCTATTGTGACCAACCCTTACAGTTTCTTGGTAGACATATCAGGCAATCACCTACACCACGTTCCGGCAGATGGCTCACTGTGGAGAATGGATACTAGTAAAACTCATGTGGCATCAAACTGGGGACCACGCAACAGAATCCATTTGAATATTAGATGCCTATTGCCAAAGTTTAAATTAGATAGACCCGGAATACACATTGAGGTTACTGGCGGGGATTATGATTGGAAGCAGGAAACTTATATTGAACTGATGGGCTTTATCAATCAACAGATTAAAAACAATTACATCACCGGATTTTCGTCTACCAATGAAAGAGAATTATTTTTAAACTGTGATCTTCCTGAAATGTTTTTGCCTATGATTGACAAAATCAAAAGCAAAGGCATTGGTATTGAATTTACAAAACTAACTTTTTAAAATCTTTGCCGCACATTCTAACGCAAACAAACTTTTTGTCTGTGGTCCAATGCTTGGGAAACTTTTCCATCCAATCTAAACTGGATAAAATTTCAGATATATTTTTTTGGTTTAGATTAGGAATTCCTAAATCATCCATTAGGTCTACAGCACTTTGTCCTAATCTGTTTCTAATTATCTGTTCAGGGTTATCTGATTCAAATATAGAATCTCCGCTAGCTTCTAGCTGGCCGCCAATAATACAACAAGGAAACAATTCTCCGCTAGAGCTGACATAGATGTTTTCACCTTTAGAACAATCAGAATCAACAACTGCTGATGCATCGAGCATCTGTTGAAATATTTCTTTATCAACTAATTTAACAAAGTTAGGACGTATAACATTTTGAGTCCATTTAGAATTAGTAGGAGGCTCAATAATATACTCTTGTTCAAATTTATTATTGTAAACAGGAAACTCTCCCTTACCGTAAAATCGTTCAGTTGGTTTTAGTTTGACTTCTTTAAATCCAATATTGTACAGGTAGGCTTCTAGTTCTTCTATTCGATCTTCGTTATGTTTGAAAATAATGCAGTCTGCTCTTGCATGGCCGCCGGCTGTGATAAAAGTTTTTGCATTGTCTATAATTTTATTCCAGCTAGTGTTTCGTCTATAGATTTCGTGCTCGCCTTTGAATCCGTCAATAGCAAAAATCACTTTGCCCCTATCGCCCAGAACCTTCGCTGCCTGTTGCCACCATTCTTTATTTCGTAGACTGCCGTTGGTATGAATAGCCAAACTGCAATTAGAATTTGCAGCGACATACTCAAAAATTTCCAAGCAGTCATGTGCTAATAGTGGATCGCCATTGTTTCCGCAGGCGTAAAAGTGTTTAAGATCTTTTAAAAATTCTACAGGAAACCATTGCTTAAATTGTTCTAGAGTTATTTCTATGTTTTTAATGTGTGGACGCTCGCCTGCGCCATACGTATTTCTCCAACACATTGGACAAGCAGCTTGACACTTGTCTGTTAGCTCGATGTGGATTGAATTTATATTCATTGTTTTCCGATGATCATCCATCTTTTGTATAACGGTAACTCTAGTTCTCCGGCCCATAGCACATTGATACCGCATTGTGCTTTGAATTCATCTAGGCTGTTTGCTGTACGAACATGTTCTGGAATGTCATAGTTGTTACTTTGCAATACCAATAGACTGTTATGGGGCATACCTGACAGCCATAGGTCGTATTGGTCTTGCGTGATATGCTCGCAACTGGTATTGATAACAACATCGGCATCGCTTCGAATCTCGCACATGTCAGCAGTTACGGCTTTAAACTTGCCTGCCATTTCTTCTTGCTTATTCATCATGGTAGCAATAGGTTCACAACTGGGATCAATATCAATGCTACGGATATTGTTGACATAGATATCGCTTTGAAATAACATACTGGCCAGCACTCCTACCCAGCCACCGTGAATATCTATACTGACAAACTTGTTTACATTCTTACGTAAGTTGGTAATCAACCATTCTTTGCTTTTGAGTTGTCCTGACCAAAAGGCATCCATGGTACGTATCGGATCTGGACTTTGGCGGATGGCTTGCATCCAATAGTGTAAGTGTTCTGTATCTATTTGCATTTTGGTATCTTACTGTCAGCACTACTAACACAGTTGGGTGTTATACATTTAGTTGGCTGTTTGAATAATTCAAATCCTCCGTCTAATGTTCCAAGGATTTGATCATGACAACTATACGATCTTTTTACTTCATTACTTCTTATTATAACACTTTGGTATCCTGAATTACAAGTCCAGTTTTGAAATTTGTTAAATCCAAAGGCATTAAATCTTTCTGCTTGATCAAATAGATATTCTTTGCCATCGGCGTCATACAATGCTATCTGATAGGTGTCCTCGCCGTTTGCACGTTGTGGAAATCCAGTCTGCATCTTGTCTATCATATCTTCAGTGTATCCGTCTACTATGCCAGACGCTGTGGGATTGCTTTGTGGTTTGAGAGTGACATTGATTCCACGTTTGTGAAAGCGTTCCATACGCTCATACAGTTCATAAAACTTTTCTGGCACCATTACTTGGTTGATTGTAACGTGTACCAGTTCGTATTGCAACTGTAAACACTTGTCGCCAAATTCTTGTTCGCGAGCAAACTCATCGTGAAAACTGGCAGTGATACTTCTACGTTGTAACATCTCTGTATTGCGGCACCAAGTGTTCCACCATTTGCTTCCCGGACTTAAATTGGTAGTCATGTGTACACTTTGATACGTAGATTCTAATTCGTCTAGATGTTTGATTAAATCCAATAACTGTTTGTAAGCAGTTGGTTCACCGCCGCTGAAGCTCCAGTGGAATTGATTAAACCCGTTGGCCCTTGCTTGCCGTTTGATTTCATCAATAGTACGGATATACGTTTCAAAATCCTGATGATCAAGTTTATCACTTCTAGCGTAGGGCCAGCAATAGGAACAATTGTAATTACAGAAGCGGCCCAATATCCAGCTTGTAGAAAATAATGGGTTGGATAACATTGTGCGTTGTCCAAATCGTACGATTGATTCAAATGGTATTGTTTGAAAATTGGCTATCATAAAGTCTAATATTTAAGTTCTTTTCTATTTGAATTTACGAAATAAGAGTATATAATATACTTGTGGCTGTGAGTGGAACAGGCAGACCTCCGGTCCGTTGCAAAACGCACTTGGGAATAGGGCACCGACTTAGTCATCGCCTTTGTAGGTTCGAATCCTACCGGCCACACCACTACCTAAAATATAAGTAAGGTAGTATTACAAGGAGACCTTTATGTCAAATACAGTAGAACAATTAAAATCAGATTTCGAAGCATTCTTAGCAGAGGATGCAAAATTCACAGCAGGCAACGGCGCAGCCGGAACTCGTGCTCGTAAGGCGTTGCAAGATGTTGCCAAAGGCGTCAAAGCTCGTCGCAATGAAATCACAGCAGAGAAGAATGCTCGCAAGGAAGCTAAGGCAGCTTAAAGCCATTTCACAGGAGTCTATATGGACGACACAATTGTTTTAACATCGGAGGAAGCTGAATCTGCTGACACAACACTGGAAGATGGTATCACTGTTTCATACACTGGTGCATCTGGTTCGAGCAGCATCGACCTAAGCGGGCTGACTAGTGTCGATATAAGTAATTTAAATTACAATAATATCTCTACTATCACTTTGCCAGGATCAACGGTTGGTGGCATTATCGGCAAGAATTGCCACATCAACTGGAACACAACAACTGGTACATGCTACACTACTGGCACAGGTACAACATATACCACCGGTACTGGCTACAACTGGGGCAGTAATAACGTTGGTGTTCAAGTTCCTGAAAATAGCGATATCAAAATTGGGGATCGTAGTCTTAAAACTTTTATGGAAAAGGTAGAAGAACGCCTAGCTATCCTAATTCCGGATCAACAGAAACTCGAAAAGTTTGCCGCATTGAAAAAGGCCTACGAGCATTATAAAACTCTTGAAAGCCTTTGCTTCATTGAAGAAAATGTTGAACAAAAGTGACCGTACATGTTTTTGACAATCTAGTCCCAGAACATTTACAAGACTTCTATGAGTTGAGTATACTGGGGCGCAGTGGTGATAAGGCCATGCACCCCATTATAAATCTCAAATGCAAATACGAAGACACGGCCGTTGAGAAATCATATGCGCCGTTGAGCTTTGTACATCTATTAAAATCATCCACAACCATTTCAGAGCATCTTCCTAACTTTGGGTTGATACCTCAATTGGCCTGTGGAGAGATTGGCAAGGTTATGAAAGAAATCCTTGTTGCAAGAATTTTTCTATTGATGCCCTATGAAACTGATTTAGAGCATTATGCACCCCATGTAGACTTGCCCTACCCCCATACGGTTGTGTTATACTATGTAAATGATGCAGACGGAGATACTGTTATCTTTAACAAGAATAATCAAATTGTAAAACGTGTTTCGCCCAAGCGAGGACGAATTTTAATGTTTGACGGTACCATGTACCACGGCGGGGGCATACCTAAGAACGGTCCTCGATGCGCAGTAAATTTTGATATAATGATCTAAGGAATAAAAATGAATGTAACACTACTATCCTACTCGCAACCTGCGAAAGAATATGCACAACGAGGAATTGATGATGTACAAGAACTTATTGCATTTTGCGCAAGAGTTTCGAACCCAAGCAATCAATATAACTCCGAAACCAGCGAGAAATTGATCAAGTATCTCATCAAGCATCAACACTGGTCGCCACTCGAGATGGTATCAGCTTGTTTAGAAATTACAACGACTCGAGATATCGCCCGTCAAATCTTGCGTCATCGCAGTTTTAGTTTCCAAGAGTTTAGTCAGCGTTATGCTGATCCAACAAAAGATCTAGACTTTGTTGTTCGTGAAGCACGTCTTCAGGATACCAAAAATAGACAGAACAGTATTCTAACTGACGATATAGAATTACAGGCATGGTGGGACGCTAAACAGAAGTTCATTATTGAAACTGTTAAATCAACTTATGCAGAAGCTATTGAACGTGGTATTGCTAAAGAACAGGCTCGTGCTATTCTTCCAGAAGGCAATACCGTAAGCCGTTTGTACATGAACGGTACATTGCGTTCATGGATTCATTTTATTGAATTACGTTCAGCTAACGGCACACAATTAGAGCATCAAGAAGTAGCCAGAATGGTAGCTAGTGTAATTGCTACTATCTTTCCAATGGCTAACGATCTTATTTCACACTAGGAGATAATATGGCAACCAGTGACTTTTTAAAAGCAGCGTTAGAAAAAAAGAAGGCGGCAATGATTACCGGTGGTAAAAAGAAAACCAAAGATGCCGATAAGGGCATACAGGGCAATCAAGTTACCACTAACAAGCCCACTAAAAAATCTGCAGGACGTGGTCGGTAATGAGCCAAGAGCTTGAAAAATTCTGCTCCAACTACGAAGTTAAAGTAGTGAACGATACTCAGCGACATGCTAGGTATCGTCCGCCTACCTTTTTTACAAACCCAGATCGTGCAGATATTATCCGAAATGATATTATCGAATACCAAACTGAAAAACTTTACACACTCCAAATTCCAGAAAGCCGATTGAAAACGCTAGTAGAAATGGAAAGGCGATTTTACAATTACGCTGATCACAATCGTGGGCCTGTGGATCTGTTTGAAGTGCTAATGGATAAAGAGCGTGAAGAAGCACACTATCGTAATACCAATCAAGCAGTTAAAAAGGCCTACGAGCAATACAGCGTCATGCTCAATTTGGCAGGATACCAAAAAAGATTTTGATTCATTTTTGAATTGTCTTGACATGTTTTCTAAAAGATTGTATAATTAAAGTGTTCAGCAGAATAATTTTTAAGGAATAACAATGCGTAGTAATTATTGGTCATGTTCAAAATTTGCAGATCGGTTGCGCGGCACACCCAAACTTGGGTGTGGTACCAGCGAAGAGTGGGACGCTTGGCGTGAAACTGCTGAGACTACATATCCAATTCGTTATTGGATCGCTGAAGAAGGGCTAGACCATCTTCAAAATTTTGTTTACTACATTCCGGATAAATTAAATGATGTACGTTACTATATCAATAACCGTTGGGTTAGTCGCAGTCATAGTCTCACTGCTCACCCTAGGGACATCAAGCCCGGCCAATGGCAGGATGTTGGTAACAGGTTTCTTCCATGCCTGTTTAACGAACTCGTTGACTTTGTCGAAATAGAACAAGCGTGGCATCACTGCATTTGGAGCGATGATGCTAAGACTAAGTTTGAAGTGCCATGGTGGCGTAGTGGATGGTTACGTTGGCGCACATGGCGCTGTCCAGAAGCGGGTATGGAATATCTCAAATGGGCAAGCACTTTGACCAACGAAGAATTTTTAGACGAGGACAAAAAGTCTGAAGCTGTTCCTACATATCAAGCCAAAGCTGCTAAGGAAATTATCGAACTGTACACTTGGTGGACTGTGACCTATCGCAATCGTCCCGATCCCTACGAAGCAAGTGGTTGGACTGCGGCCTGTGAAGCAAGCCGTATGGCCAATGGCGGCAGACTAAGTTTCAGTGCTGAGAAAGATCCAGTGCTTAAAAAGGCCAGCGATAAGGCACACAAGTTGCTACAAAAGATTGAAGCAGCCTATACTAAAGAAGACGAAGCCATGATGATTCGTCTTATCAAAATTCGTGAATCACTTTGGACATAAGGAAATAATCATGAGTAGAGTGTATCTAATTAAACCTCTTGAAAAGAAAAGCGTTATCTATCACGTAGAGATGTTCCGTGAAAATGCGGATGGTACAGTTAGTTGGTTTAACCTAGACGAAACATATCGTTGGGGACAAGGCTTTATCGAAGAAGATATGGATTGTAACTTGCCGTACAAGGATTCTAAAATTGCCTATGCCAAACCAGATGCAGGATGGGGCTGTGAGTTTGACGACAGCATCAGTGTTGAGTTTGATTTCAGTGACGATATTGACGAAATGGAGCAACAAGAAATCAAAGAGCTCTATTACGAAGGTGGGGCAGGTTGGCTCTACGACGGCGAACATGATTGGCAGGAAGAAGATTGTGCGGTAGAAATACTTGCTCCATTTCAAGTTAGTCTTTGTGAAAGCGATGGCACCGTTGTGGAGCCAGAAGTTGAATTAAAAACAAGGCCCGAGCCGTCAAACTCGTGGCCCTTTAGTCCAGCATAGGAATTATTATGAGTCAGCAAATGAAACCGTTTCGCATGTGGGTGCATGAACTTTGGACAGAAAATGTTGAAGAACACTTGACATACGGAGAAAAACCCTATAACATAAAAGAATATTGGAACACATATAAGTACTGGCTCAAGAGAGAATATAAACATCAGAGATCAAAAAATGACTGACAACTTAGAAAAACTATACCATAACTATTTAGAGTATACAGACCACATGGTTGGAGTATACGGCCCAATGGAAGTGGCCGCGGTTATGATGGCTCAAGCATTGAGCATTTACAGAACCGGGTTGACCGACGAAGAATACCATCAAATGGTTGACAGCATCTCAGCTAGTAGAAACAAAGTTCACACTTTTGAAAAGCCTGTAGTACAATGAAAAATCAAATTCCAGCAGAAGGCATCATGAAGACCAACGACTGGGGTGACTCGAGAGTCTATCGAGTACCTTGCAATTGTGGTGACGAAACTCACAATCACAATGTTTGGGTTGAAGCAGATGACCATGATATTATTGTTACTGTGTACACCACAGGTAAAACAAACTTTTGGTCCAAGAAACGTTGGGATCATATTTGGACATTGCTAACCAAAGGGTATGTTGATACAGAATCAAGTGTACATCTAACTCGCCAGCAAGCGTACAATTATGCTAACACTCTTTTGAGTGCAGTAGATGATGTTGAAAAATTTAGAAATGATCGCAAAGAAAAATCAGCCGCTGCCAAGCTGGCTGAAGAACAAGACTGTGTATGACTAATGTAAGTAAGAGTCCCGAACGGCATACCTTTCAGCTCGAACAAGCAAAGGAACGTGCCAAAGAAGATGGCCGAGACGAAATTCCAGAGTACTATGAAAATTTTTGGAAGTCAGCTAAAGAGCAAGACGAAGCCAATCTCGTAGATCCAGAATGGCAAAAAGACAATATGGAATACGACCTGCGCATTAGCGAATGGATGTGTGCCAAAGTTCGAAACTCCGAGACCTATGCTCAGAATCTATATGCTGCCATGTGTAACATGCAGTTTATCAAACTAGATGTATTACCTATCCTAAAAAATCAACGTTGGAGTGCTAGCTGGAGATCAGCAGGCGGCATTGTGGCAGACATGCGACAAGAAGGTGACTACATTGATTGGTACTGTAGCGGAATTGGGAACGAAGGATTGGGTAACGGAGACGTACACGGGGACAAAGGATATGTTCCAGAAGGTACAGTAACCGATGAAATTAGAATGGATCTACAACAACTAGGATGGCTCCCTACACCGTGGGATGATGAAGAATGAGCTATATGCTTTATGAAGTTTGGGCAGAAGATGATACCGGCCAACTCGAACTAATTGATACAACTGCTAGCCAAAAAGAAGCATTTGATCTAGCCAAAAAAAGTCTTGAGGAAGGCTTCATAAGTGCTACAGTTTATCAAGAAAATGAAGAAGGCGATAGTGTTGCAATTAAACAATTCCAAAATGATGCCACTTGACAAACATGGCAATCGGTGTTATAATATAAGTATTGTTTAATTATTAGGAGTGATAAAATGGCAACAAAGTCCACAGCAAAACATTTAGCAGAAGCCCGTGCCTCTAAAGGACGTGACCTATCTCCAAAGTGGGATGGGCATGAGGCTTGGGATGAAAGCCAATTCTTACGTCACTTCCATACTGCAATGACTTGGTATCGTTTAGAGTCAGGTGGCAAAGAACTCAAACCTAAAGTTATTGATTGGATGAGCCGTAACGGTTACACCAAAGATCAAATTACAGAATTCAAAAAAACCAAAGACAATCGTTGCGGTACCACTGTAGGTGCTATTGCTGCCTGCTTGTTAAAAGGTATGCCTCCTGTACGTGCAGACTTTAACGAAGGTCGTAGTACTGCTGTTTGGTTGGCCAATTCTATTAGCAAAATTGTAGCAGAAGGCAAAGATGACATTGACGACAGTGACGTTGTTGTTGAAGCTAAACCAGATGTATACGTTCCTAGTATTCAAGAACGTGTTCGTGAAGCTAGTTACAAAATGACTGAAGAAATTGAAACAGCAATTGAAGCATTTCAAACTGATCCAGAAACATTTGATCCAAAGGCATTTAAAGTTTTAAACTTGTTGAAAGCTAAAGAAGCTAAAGCTGCTCATGCTCGTATTATCAAAGACTTTTATGCTCGCGATCTAGATGAATTGATTGAAGCAGCCACTACCAAAGATGAACAGCTTAAAGAAGCCTACAGTCATTTAAGCAAAGCACACTTGAAAAAGATCACGGCATTTTATCAAGAGATTGTCAGTGCCTGCGACATGCTTGGACAAGAAGCCAAAGTAAATCGTAAGCCACGTGCTAAAAAATCTGTACCTAAAGAGAAACTGGTTGCTAAACTCAAGTACAAAAAGACCGATGAAACACTTAAATTGGTCAGTGTAAATCCTGCAGATATTATTGGTACTAAAGAACTGTGGACTTACAATACTAAATCTAGAAAGTTAGGCAAGTATGTTGCTGACGAGTACAAAGAGTTGGGTATTAAAGGTACTACTATTACAGGGTTTAACGAGTTTAAAAGTGTACAGAAAACTCTGCGTAAACCTGCAGAACAGCTCAAAGCCTTTAAAGATAGCGGCAAAGTACAGTTACGCAAGTTCTTAGAAGATATCAATGCTGTAGATACTAAAATGAACGGCCGTATCAACGAGGACATTATTTTACTCAAAGTCGTATGATGTAGTTTGGCGTAGTTTGATAAATATCGTTATGAACGATCAAACTACGCCAAACCCAATCGACATTATTAGCCAAGCACTACATGAGCTTGCGGCTACAAAAACCGCTCAAGATGTGGTGTTCCAGGATCTTAGATTCCTAGAATTCAAAGCAAAGAAATCAGATACCAACTACGGTAAGGGTATGATTTTTAGCGGACAGGGCTACACTAAACAGTTTGTTTTTAACGGTAATCCAGATCAGTTCTTTTCTTCTGAAAGCATCAATTTAGCAAAAGAAAAGAGCCTATTGATTGACGGCACTAAAGTTCTTGATAGCAAAGAGCTAGGCCCTACAGTATCTAAAAGTAATCTTAGAGAAGTTGGCAGATTAAAAGGCCTGTTAGTTGACGGACATCTAACTGTCAATCAGTACATGTTCTACAATGCTTCCGTTGATCGTTTAGGTCTTGGAACTGAAGAACCAAATGCTGCTCTAAGCGTAGCGGACATGGCTGTTGAAGTTATGATCGGTACTCGTGCTGATACTATGCACGGAATGATTGGTACCTTTGCTAGTACCAATTTCGATATTGTTACTGATGATACTCCTAGAATTACCATCAAGTCCGGCGGAAACATTGACCTTGGTAATCCAACTAAAAATCCTATCACTGTTACAGTACATGGAAAATTAGCAGTAGGCGTGAAAGTGCCTGATCCAGCTGTTGATCTACATGTCAACGGTCCTGTAAGATTAAACGGACATATTCAATTGTATGCAACAGAAGCCCCTTCAGAAGGATCTTATACCGCAGGCGACATAGTATGGAATTCAAATCCACGTGTTGGCACAACTGTAGGTTGGGTATGCACTAGAGCAGGCAACCCAGGACAGTGGAATCCATTTGGCGAGATCAAAGAACAAGGCAACTAATGAATTCCGCTATTGTCATCGGTAACGGTGAAAGTAGAACTGCTGTAGACTTCACTGATAGAACAAATTTAATAGGGTGCAATGCTATCCATCGTAATATGATTGTGCCCTTTCTTGTATGTTGCGATAGACGAATGGTCTACGAAGCATTAAAAAATCCAAACTCCTCTAACACCAAAATTTACACACGCTCACAATGGCGAGAAGAATTTACTGCATACCCCAACGTGTTTACCATTGATCAATTGCCCTATCAAGGTATCAATAGAGAAGACGACATATGGCATTGGGGCAGTGGTCCGTTGGCATTATTATTAGCATGTCAATTAGATTTTGATTGTATTTCTGTTGTGGGATTTGATCTACATGGTAATAACTCTCATGTAAACAATGTGTATAAAGGTACTGAAAATTATCTAAAGATTGGAAGTGCCGCAGTTGATCCAAGTTATTGGATCTACCAAGTATCAATGGTATTCAAGCATCACCCTACTAAATATTTCATGGTGTACAATAACGCAGACTGGTCTTTACCAGATAGTTGGAAATTGGCAAATGTTGAATTTAAAACGCTTGACAAGTTCTAACAGAGATTGTAAACTATATCAATAGCGGACTTCTACGTCATTCATCCCGCTTTATAAACTCTGCATGTCGTCAAACTTGCTACCTTACAAAGGAGACTAGAGATGGCAAAATTTCTTTCAACAAAACATTACGGACACAATATTGGTCTGTCAGCGGTATTCCGTCAACCTAACGCAGATCACAGTCACTGTCACCTGCTACACGGCTACAGTCTAGCATTCACATTCACCTTTGGGTGTGATAGCTTAGACAATAAAAACTGGGCAGTAGACTTTGGCGGACTCAAACCGCTCAAGGCATGGCTGGAAGATCACTTTGATCACAAATTGGCCTTGGATAAAAATGATCCACACTTGGCCAAGTTCCAAGAACTAGAAGCGTTGGATCTAGCAGAGATCCGAATCTTTGATGGCGTAGGAGCAGAGAAGTTTGCTGAACATGCTTTCAATTTTGCCGACGCTTTGATCAGAGAAAAGACTGGCGATCGTTGTTATTGTGTACGAGTTGAGTGCGCAGAACATGGGGCCAATAGTGCAATCTACGAGGCATAATGAACACAGTAGAAAAGATTTGGGCTCGGGCAACTGGGCATTTGATGGGACACACCGATGATGACAGACCGGATGTTCCCATCCTTACAATGAAAGAGGCTCGATGGGCTTTATTCTTTAAAACATTTTGGGTTATTATACACGTTGTAACCTGTTGTTTTATTATAGCAAACACTATTAGACATTGGTAATTTATGATATCTGTTTTATGCGTTAGATTTGGATCCAAGTATGGTCCCGAATATGTTGAGAAACTACGTAACATGGTGTCACGACATCTTACAGAACCCTATAAGTTCTATTGTCTCACAGACGATTCAAAACCCATAGACGGAGTTATTAGCATTGTGCAACCCAATAGAGGATTTGCAAGACCTTGGTGGCACAAAGTTTATATGTTTGATCCTTCTTTGAATTTGGAAGGACGAATATTATATTTTGATCTTGACGTTGTAATACACGGAAACCTAGATATATTAGTTAAAGGATATTCAAAAGAATTCCTTGGCATTAGAGATTTTAATAGAAGATTTCATCCGTCATGGAACATGCTAAACAGTTCTGTAATGAGTTGGCCTAGCGGAACTAACAGTGATATTTTTGAACAATTCCAAAAAAACTTTCAACGGGCACAACAACTACACGGTGATCAAGATTGGATTTGGCAATTGGCTAAAGAACGAATTACCTTTTGGCCTACAAATTATATCATGAGTTACAAATGGGAAATACGTGATCGAGATGAAATTGATTTTGGAACTCCTAGAAGATTGTTTAAAACTATTAGGAACCCGGACATCCCAGAGCATTGTGCAGTAAGTGTGTTCCACGGAGAACCAAAACCTGAAGATGTTAGAGACCCTTTTATCGTTGACAACTGGCAGTAATGATGTTATACTAGTAGTATGACAAATACTATTACCCCCGAAGCATTACGCACTCTGCTTCTTGAAAATGAGTGCATTGTTGAGTTTACCAAAGTCAACGGTGAGGTACGATCAATGCCCTGTACACTCAAGGCAGAGTTTATTCCTGATCCTATTCCTGCTCCACATTTTACCAACACCGATAACCCTATTGACTTTCCTGCCCCTAAGAAAGAAAAGAAGATCAACCCAGATGTACTAAATGTTTGGTGCTTAGATAAAAAGGAATGGCGATCCTTCCGTATTGCCAATGTGATTTCAGCGAAAGTAAAAAATGCATAAAAAAATAGGCTTTGCCTGTAAGTGGATTGATGGCCCGTCACAGATAAACGGTATCAAACAAAAAGACAACTGCAAACAGTATAATACTGGCAGCACCACTGTGGCTTGGTTAAATAGACAGACTAAGGAAGTAGCCGAACAAAAGCTATGGGACCTAATGGTAGGTAACATCGAAGCTACTCGTAAACTAGTAGAACTAGTAGGAGAGCAACATGAAGATCTTAGAATGGTACGACTCAGCAGCGATATCCTGCCTGTTTTCACTGAGCCATCTTGGAGCCGGTTTTGGCGGATTCCCGATGTTAGGGCATATTGCGAAAGAGGATTTGGAGCCGTGGGAGATCTGGCTCGCGAGAGGGGTGTTAGGTTGTCTTTCCATCCTGGGCAGTTTACTGTGCTTGCAAGCGATAATCCGGATATTGTAGAACGATCAATCGAGGAATTCGAATATCATGCTAATATGGCAAAATGGATGGGTTATGGCCGCACCTTTCAGGACTTTAAGATCAACGTCCACATATCGGGTAGAGCCGGCCCCGCAGGCATACAAGCTGCCATCAAAAGACTTACCCCCGAAGCCCGGAATTGTATTACAATTGAAAACGACGAAATGACATGGGGTATCGATTCTAGCATTGAACTAATGAAAGATTGTGCTCTTGTTCTAGACATACACCACCATTGGGTACACACAGGAGAATATATTGAAGCGAGTGATGACCGTGTTAAACGGATTATTGATAGTTGGCGCGGTGTGCGCCCTGTTATACATTATAGTGTTTCACGGGAAGATGTTATTATTGACCATCCCCGACACGAATTACCCAATCTTGGTTCGCTAATTGAAAGCGGATACAAAAAACAAAAACTCAGAGCACATTCAAACTTCTACTGGAATACAGCAGCGAATGAATGGGCTTTGAGTTTTCGAAAAGACTTTGACATCATGTGCGAAAGCAAGGCTAAAAACTTAGCCAGCTTTGCACTTCATCAGCAGTCTTTAAGCCTTGGGCTTTGACTTAGCTGGGGCTTTTGGCTTTGCAGTCTTTGAAGCAGCAGGTTTTTTAGCAAACTGTTGCTTCTTAGGTGCAGCCTTTTTAGCAGGTGCCGTTGGAGCAATGCTTTTAACAACTGCTTCAGCTGCCTGTTGTGCTACTGGAGTAGGTGCTGCTTCAACTACAGGTGTTTCAACCTTGTATGGAACTTCTGCAACAACTTCCGCTGGCTTAGAGCCAAATAGTTTTTTAATAAATCCGATCATGTCGAAATCTCCTTATGAGTTTTATTTACACTAAATATTGATATGGCCTTACATTTTATTAAATTCTTGAAAGAAAACGCTGATAATCGAGAGATTACACAGGATAAGCTAAAGTTTGACAAAACTGATCTAGCCCCTGTTATGAGCGAAGACACTCTAAATTATCATTTTAGCGGGCTTGCTAAAAAGTACTTTGAAAGATATAATGCAGGCGAAGGTGATGCCAAATTTAATTATGGCGGTGCAATGTTGCACAATTTGTTCTTTGGAAATTTGACCCCGGCAATCGCAGCCAATAAACCATCGGGGCTCAGTAAAGAAATTATAGACAGCAGGTACAATAATTTTGATAGTTTTAAAGAAGCTTTTGAAAAAGAAGCAATGAGTATTCAAGGATCTGGATGGCTGTATATGGATACTGCTGGCAAGATAAACATCATTCACAATCACGAATACGCTAAAGATATGAAAATTGCACTACTGATAGACTGGTGGGAACATGCTTGGGCTTTAGATTATCAACAGGACAAGGCAAAATATCTCACAAATATTTGGCGGATTATTGACTGGAATGTGGTCAATGATCGTTTAGCAAAAGTATGATTACTGTCACTGAAGCAGCATATAAAAAGATAAAAACAAATTTAGAAAAACGTGGTAAGGGCGTTGGCATCCGTTTAGGTGTACGAACTACTGGATGTAGTGGGTTAGCATATACTATTGAATATGTGGACGAATATACTGCCGAAGTAGGTGTTACTAATTTTGGCCATCCGGACTTTGTATTATTAGTCGATGCTAAAAGTTTAGCCTATTTAGACGGGCTAACTGTAGATTGGGTCCGCAACGGACTCAATGAAGGATTTGACTTTGTCAATCCAAACGAACGTGATCGCTGTGGGTGTGGCGAAAGTTTTAGAGTTTAGTATTTTCCTACAGGCAATTCAGTACTAGCCGGCATATCCCAAATTTTCTTGCGTTCTATTCCTTTACGTTGTGCAAATCGCTTGGCATCACAATTTGAACAGCAATGGAAATAGTTATTACTCAAACGTTTCTTTTGTACTTTTTTTAATTCTCTATCAAATAAAGCATCGCAACTGTCGCAACGAAACACAGCCACAGTTTTTTTTCTTGAATACGAGTGTACAATGCCCAGCTTACTAGGACGTTGATACTCAAATATTTCTGTCATTGTTCTTAAAAACATCTAGTATTTACATTAGGCTTATAAAATTTTGGGCTAAATATTAGTTGAAACCATTTAACTGGGACGGATCATGGCAAGAAAAATCATTGATATAGGTGCGGTAGGCAACGACGGCACAGGCGACAGCATTCGCGACTCGTTTAGAAAAGTAAACGACAACTTCCGTGAGCTATACAGCTCGTTAGGCTTAGGCGACAAACTTACATTTAAAGGTCTAGACGATACTCCTAGTTCCTATGTAGGTCAAGAAAACGCTTTCCTAACAGTAAACAACACTGAAACAGGACTGCAATTTAAGCAGATTAAAGCTGGTACAGGTATTCAATTAGATACCATTACCAATCCAAACGAGCTTGCAATTAGCACATTGTTTGCTGAAATTTCCGGCGACCCTAATCCAAAATTAGGTGGTAATCTACGAACACGAAGTGGTGCTGTACAATATAGAATCATTGATATGGGCACTACCGGTGCACCATTATTGCCACTATACCAGCACGAAGCTGTAAACAAATTCTATGCAGATACTAAAATTTCTCGTGCTGGTGTCAATGCTGTAGATCCAAGAACACAAACTACTAACCCAGATTTTGGAACAATGACCGGACCGTTGATTTTATCGCGAGATCCGGAACCCGAAGACGACATTGTTTATGATGGCCTAATCGCTGCTACCAAACGCTATGTTGACAATAGTGCCTTTGGATCTGTTGCAAACTTATATGTAGCAACTTCGGGTGCAGACGAGCGTCCTGGTGTAAGTCCTGCGTTGCAGGGCCGTGCGTTAGCCTATGCTTATCGAACCATCGAAGCAGCAATGAAACGTGCAGAGGAATTGGTCAACGAAAGCCGTGTAGAGATGGGTCCTTACAAGAAAGTATTGACCTACGCTAACGGACAATTCCAATGCGAACTATCTAGTATTTCTACTTCGCCAGATTCGGGATCAGGATTCATCGGTAAAGTATTCATGAGTGTTGATACTATTACAATATCGTCTCGTGGTACTAACTACCAAGTGGGTGATCAAATCCAATTGAACGGCGGTGTTGGTGTAAAGACTACGGTCGAAGTATTATCAACTGCTGGCAACCCAGGCGGTGTTATTACATTTAAAATTATATCTTCCGGTGTATATGAAACTTTGCCTGGAAGCACAGCAATACCAACAACTTCTAACAGTGCCTTTGGTACTGGTGCAAAGTTTGATGTAACTTACAAAGTAAACAATATTACAGTTACTAATGGCGGACAAGACTTTGGTTTAGTTTCTGTTCGAATTACTAATGGCGTTGGGGATTTAACAGGTTCAGGAGCATTTGGTACTGCCAATGTATCTAACGGTGCAATTACTGGAATCACTATTACAGATAAAGGAACAGGGTTTTCAGCACTACCTACTGTAACAGTAGACTTACCAAGATTTAAAATTTACACCGCAGGCCTTAGAACAGACTTTACTGGCGATGTGACTAATCCAAGTGCTATTGCTACTAGAGCAAGGGACATAAGAGAAGGATTATTCTTACGAGGCGAGACTTCGGGTGCATTGGCACAAATCTTAGCGCATCAGGGCGACCTTGATGGCAACGATGAAATTTTTGACGTTGACATCAAATACGGTCGATTTGAGATAGGCGAAATTATATCCTACGGTGATGTAACTAAAAACATTCAGCTAACTGTGTTTGTAGAAAGCGGCACCTACGAAGAAAACTTTCCTATCAAGATTCCGCAAAACGTTGCGTTGATTGGTGACGAATTTAGACGTGTTCTTATTAGACCACGAATTGGTACTAGTTCAAGTCCATGGGTATTCCAAAAATTTAGAAGAGAAATGACGTTTGACGGGTTGACTACGGCCTCTCAATTATTTGGATATCACTATCTAAGTGACAGCACACAACCGGTTTATCCAATAGTCAACAATAAAGGATTTTACACATCGACCGCAGAGTTAGTATCTTTAAACAAAGAATTCATGCAAGAAGAAGTAATCGCATGGATCGCACACAAAGTTGCCACAAACTCATCACCTTTCAATAGTGCATTTACCTACAATTCAGATTTATGTAAACGTGACGTTGGTTTGATTGTTGATTCTATTATCTATGATTTAAAATATGGTGGATTTAATAGAACTATATCAGCGGCATTAAAATATAAAGGACCTATCAGCTCTCTTGGAGATCCTTCTGTTGCAATTGGAGTTCAATTATCTCAAACTGTGGCCGCAATCAATTATATTGATTTCTTGGCGCAACAGGTTATTGGAAACACTGCCATTGATCCTGTGTATAATACTCTTAGAAGTCAAACCATTGATCTTGCATATACGGCAGAAACAGGATCCGGCGCAGTTATAACTTCGTTAGTTTCTGCTATTGTTGATGTTATCAGCAACTCGAATAGTGTAAACTATCCAAAAGACAACGATCAACTTGACGTGTTCCTTTGTAACGATGCTGTTATCCTAAGAAGGGTCACTGCACAAGGCCAAGGCGGCTTCATGATGGTGCTTGATCCGGCGGGTCAAATTCTTGCCAAATCACCTTATGCACAAGAGTGTGCATCATTCTCAAAGAGTACTGGTAGACAACGATTTGCGGGTGGTATGTTTGTTGACGGCTTTACTGGTAACTTGCAATTTAAAATCAGTGAAAGAGTTATCGTAAACTCAGTGGCTAGTAATACACGTTTTAGAGTTACTGGGCTAGATAGATTTCCAAATCTGCCAGCCAGCTTTATTGTAAACGATGCAGTATATCGTATCAACTACGTTCGAGATTATACATTTAGTCCAAGTGGTTCTACTGCACAATTTGTTCTTGACGAAGTAACACCATTTACATATCCTGTTGGTCTAAGAGCTGTTTCTGTTTCACTAGGTGCTCCAAGCGTATTCACTTGTGCTAGCCACTACTTACAAATTGGTGCCACTATAATATTCAGTAGCACAGGAACATTGCCTGCTCCGTTGATAGCCAATAAACAATATTATGTTATTGCTACAGACTTTGGGCCAAACAGTTTTAAAATTACTGACACACCTGGATCGCTAACTGGTATAGAAATTACAACAACTGGTAGCGGCACAATTAGTTTTGATCGAGTATACGAAGTATTGATGCCAGGTAACAGATCTATGTTGTCCAATGACTACACACAGATCAACGACATGGGCTACGGACTAGTGGTAACTAACGGCGGATTGACTGAAGCTGTGTCAATGTTTACCTACTACTGTTACATTTCTTACTATTCATTGAATGGTGGACAAATTCGTAGTATTGCAGGTTCAAGTGCTCACGGTGTGTATGCTCTGGTTGCTGAAGGAAGTGACCCACTAGAAATTCCTACACCGGTTACACTATACCATGATATGTCGCAAGGTGCTACTGTTTATTCTCCTGCGCCGGCTTATGCAAACACATCAGGCGGACTGTCATTGTATGTCAACAACTACACCTATGTACCGTTGGATAACGGAGAATTAGAGGTTATCCACAGCGATGGAAATCTTTATAGATATTCAGTAAACTCTGTCAGTACTGCTGATCTCCCTGCAGGTGTTGCTAAAATCAATATTTCTGCTACCGGTAATACTACCTCAGCAGGTCTAGTTTATGTTATTCCTGATGCTACCAAGGTAACCATTAGATCAAATTCACAGGTAGTACTAACTGGCGACGTTGTTGAAGTTGCTACTCGTCCATCTACTGCGCTGTTACTAAATGAATCTAGTGAAGTATATCGCGTATTGCAATTTAGTGCGTACACTGATCCAGCGGCCAACACCACTGTTACAGTAACCGTTGCGAACCCTGCGGTGTTTTCCACAGTATCGGCACACGGACTACTGGCAAACTACATTATTAGATTTGTATCTACTGGAACATTACCAACTGGCATTTCCGCTACCGTTTCATATTATGTTATTGAAAGCGGGCTAACTACCAATCAATTTAGAGTCTCTACTTCTAAAAACGGTAATCCTATTGCGGTCACTGTTGCAGGTTCGGGAACATTGTCTTATTACGCATACGGTCTTGCAAGAACCACATTGCGTGAGAACTACAACTATGTCGATATCACAATCTGGCAGGCCAACGAGTATGCATCTAAATCTACCACAGCTACAAACTCGTATGCTACAGGCAGCTATATTACTCTAGCGTCAGTCGTAGGTATCCAGACTGGAATGAGAGCTAATTTTTCTGGCACTAGTTTTGGAAGTATATCTAATAGCACTCAGTATTATACAACATTTGTATCAAACACCGCAGCTCAAACTATTGCCAACGTTTCTAGAACTTCAAACACAGTAACGGTAAACACTGGTACAGGTGCGCTAATAACAGCCAGTGCATTTGCTACTAAAACAGGAACTGGTCCGTATCTTGTAACATTATGTTTGCCAACATTATCTACTACTCCTGTAGTTGGATTATATTACTCTGTTTACGGAAATACTACAAGTGCATATAACGGCAATTTCTTGTCAACCGCAGTAACAGTAACTGGTGTTGCTTCTCTATCAATCAGTGCAACAACTACTACCAGCAACTTGATCACAGCAAACAGCGTCAGTGGTATTGTGGTTGGTCAGCCAATTACCATGAGCGGCTCGCTTGGTGGACTAACTGCTACAACTTACTGGGTAGGTAGCGTTGTGAGTACTGCTCAAATATTGATCAGTACTGTTGCTCGATCAAGCACCACTGCTACCATTGTTACTGTGGTAGCGCACAATTTAGTAAGCAACCAAACTGTGTCCATTACAGGCACAGGCCTGCTTGATCAAAACAACGTGTTGGTTACTGTGACCGGTGCTAATTCGTTTACATTTACTTCTGTTGTTGCAGGCACCATCAATACAACATCAGTGTCAGGGTCATATACTACACCGGCGCCACAATTTACAGTAAGCCCCACACAGACAGGAATAGTAAGTGGCAGCACCGTCACCTTGTCGACTGCCACTGGTAGCATTACTGGTACTACCGCAGCCATTACAACTATCACACTAAGCTATCCAAGTAACCCTGGCACATACAGTAACGTTACACCAACTTATGTTCAAGCTCTTCAAGCACACGGGTTGACTTCTGGACAACTGGTTACTATAGCTGGCACCAGTCTTGTTGATCAAGCCAACGTGGTGATTACAGCGGCAAGTACTGTTCAATTCACATATACAAGTGGTGGCACTGGATCGATCACTCAACAGAGTGTTGTTGCCACAGGTACAGCAACTCCTGCTCCGCAGATAGCCATTAGCACAGCATTAGGCAGTTCCAATCTAGCTGTAACTAATGCATCAGGTACAATGACTGGTGTGTTTACTGGCGGGCCAATACAGTGTACTATTACTGTATCAACAACCACAGTGATCAACGTTACCGGCCATGGACTAAGTGTAGGAGATGCAATTAAATTCTCAAGTGTTGGTGGTACACTACCAACTGGTATGGTCGACACTAGACATTATTTTGTTATTTCTACAGGCTATACTGCAAACAGTTTCCAAATTAGTTTAACACCAGGCGGTACTGTTATTGGTACATCTGGTTCTGCAAGTGGAACAATTTATTATGGTAGAGTAAAGGGCCGTGTTGGCGATACTAACTTTGCTGTTGTGCCAGTTGGTCCTACGGACAAATCTAGGATCATAGGAACAAAATTAGTTTGGGTAGGTACAGAATACGTTGTAACTGGCTATCAAGACGAAACAGTCACAGGTGCTGCCTATGCTCGATTGACTCTGGACAAACCATTAGAATACAGTGTTGTTGCATTTGGATCTTCACCTTCACTAAAATCTGCTGTGCCAAAGAGAACGGCAGGTGCCGCAGGTACATTGACTATTCGTATTTCGTTGACTCGTGTTACTGGTCATGACTTACTAGAAATTGGTACTGGATCATACGCCGACACTAACTATCCAAATGAAATTTATGGTGCTGCTGTAAATCCATTAAATGCTGCGGCAGAAACACAAGAGCGTGGATCAGGTCGTGTGTTCTATGTGACCACTGACCAATTTGGTAACTTTAACGTTGGACCGTATTTCCGAGTTGACCAAGGTACTGGTCGTGTTACATTTGCAGCGGCGATTGCTCTAAGTAACTTAGACGGACTAGGATTTAAACGAGGTGTTCCTATTGCTGAATTCTCCACAGACTCAGCAATGTCAGACAACGCAACTGATACGGTACCAACTGAAAATGCAACACGTACCTACGTTGAACGTAGACTGGGACTAAGTCACACTGGCGTTCCTATAACTGCCACTAATTTAATTCCAGCATTTACCGGAGGATTCTTGGCATTAGATGGCCAGCTACCGATGAAAGGTATTTTGGATCTTGGTAGCAATGTAATTTCTAACGTGGCTAATCCTGTTGCTCCAACCGATGCAGTCAACTTACGAAGTTTAACATTTAGCAATTTGCAAGAATTTACTATTACCAGCATTGGATCTGCTGATCTAATAGCATTTACAGGCACTGGAAATAATGCCATCAATGCTACTGTAACTGGTGACATTACGCTAACATTGAATCCGTCGACTCGTCAATTGAGTGCTCAAATTGTTGCCGGTACTATTGTCAATGCTGATATCAACGCATCTGCTGCTATTGCACAAAGTAAGCTGACATTAAATGCTGCCACTGGCAGAGTCAATGCCACTGGCATCACACAAGCTGACAGAGGTCTTGCAAGTTTTGACAGCGGCCAATTTGATGTTACCAACGGCTGGGCTACAATAAAAGATAACGGAATTGCCACAAGTAAGATTGCGCAGATTGCACAAAAATCTGTATTAGGTAATAACTCAGTTACCACTGATAACATTACCACAGTCTCGTATGCCAACATTGTTGACGGTGGACTGGCAATTAAAAAGAGTCAATACAATGCTGGAGCAGGTATTCTAAAACGTGTCAACACATCTAGCGCAGTAGCAGATAGTGACTATGCTTTGATTTCAGACGATTCTAATAATACAGCAAGTACACTTGTACGCAGAGACAGTAACGGTGACTTTGCATCAAGAACACTTACACTTCAAGACATTAAATTGAAATTGATCACCGATTCGGCAGGCGTTCTAACACTTGCCCGTGTGTCATCCGCAACTGGCGGCTCAACTCGTGTTTATGGTTGGAACGGTAACGGAGGTGTGTTGATTGGTGACGGTACCCTGGCTGCTGATAAAACCACCTACTACGATAACAACGCTCACTCGTTTAGAACTCAGGACGGTTTCAACCCTGCTCCAATTACAGCATCTAGTATCCAGGTCACTGCTATCACAGCAGGATCTGCTACAACAAATGCTACCATAACTGGTCGTTGGACATTAAACGGTGCAGGTTCAAGAATGCAGGCCACATACTCCGCTGACCTAGCTGAGTACTACGAAGGCGATAAAGAATATGAAGTAGGAACTGTGCTGGTATTTGGTGGGGACAAGGAAGTAACAATTGCAACTGCTAAAGAAGATCATAGAATTGCGGGCGTGGTCAGTGATACTGCTGCATATTCAATGTACGGTGCTTGCCCAGGTGACAAGAACCTTATAGCATTGCAAGGTCGTGTACCTTGTAAAGTTGCAGGAAAAATTGCTAAGGGCGATTTACTAATAACTAGCCACATACCAGGTGTTGCTGTTTCAGCGGGAGGAAATGCTCGAACAGGAACAGTCGTAGGTAAAGCGTTAGAAAATTACGATTCAAATCATGTTGGCACCATTGAGGTTGCCGTAGGAAGAACATAATGGCTAGAAAAATTATTGATCCAAAAAATCCTCCCATATACTGGGACACCATCAACGAAGCCTTTCAACACATCAACGATAACTTTGTTGAATTGTATGCTGGAGGCGGTGGAGGCGGTGGAGGCGGTCCTGTTGATCTGTCAGGAGTATCCTCAAGTATTATTCCAGGATCATCAGGTGCTTACGACCTAGGTAGTTCTAGTAAACGATGGAGAGATTTATATCTAATCGGTAATACTATCCATTTAGGTACTGCCCAAATATCTTCTACAGGCACAATTGTAAATTTGCCAGCAGGTTCAACTATTGGCGGGGCTCTAATTAAAGATCCGGCTGTAGCAGCATTTAAAAATATAGTTGTGGGCGGACAGGCCACAGTAGTTGCTGACAACACCACAGCATCACTAACCTTAGCAGGATCAGGTATTGCTATAACAACCAATGCTCTTACTGATACTGTGACATTTACTAATTCCGGAGTGACCTCAGCAGTGGCCGGTGCGGGCATGTCTGTAAGCGCATCAACAGGAGCTGTAACATTTACCAACTCCGGAGTGACTTCGGCACTAGCAGGTGCTGGTATTTCGTTAAACAATAATACAGGAACAGTGACTATCAGCAACACTGGTGTTACAAGTATAGCATTGGGTGACCAAGGTGGATTGAATATCACTCGAGTAGGCACCACAGTAACTATTAGTAATTCTGCCCCTAACATTGTTCAAAGTATATGGAGATTTATCAGTGCGCCATCTGGCAACACATTAGATCCAAGAAACAGCGGTGATACACTATCGTTGGTAAACGGTGACGGTGTTAGTATTGTTACCAGCGGCGCTAATATTTTAACTATTACCAATACCGGTGTTACCAGTCTTGGTGGTGGTACAGGCATTAGTGTGTCAAGAGGGTCGGGGTCTGTCACATTGACTAATACCGGTGTTACTAGCCTTACTGGCGGAACTGGTCTAGGAGTGAGCGCATCCACTGGTAGTATTACATTGTCAAATACCGGAGTAACCAGCTACAACGGATCTGTTGGTGCTATTACAAATTATACATTTGGCACAGTAACAATAGCCGGACAAAGTCCCGTAGTTGCAGACGCTGGTGCCGATACACTAACATTGGTAAACGGAACTGGTATTACAATGACCACTGATGCCACAGGTGATAGTGTTACCGTTGGTGTGAACGGAACATTACCCAGTATCTCTGCTGTTGAACTATACTCCGGAACTCCAGCACAAAATTATTTTAATGTCGAAGTTGGCACTGATAGAATTTTTAGAGGTGCAACAAAAATTAGCGGATCGCAATATGCTAATGCAGAATTTGCTGCCTATCGAGCGTCACCTGCAAACGGAGATTTTGGTCCTAGATTAGTGTTTAGAGCTTCTACTACGGCCAGTCCTAACTTAGGGGTTGCCTATTTAGATACACAAGTTACTAACATAGGTAATGGCACAGAAAGTTCAAATATCAATATAAAAGTTATGTCAGCGGGTTCTATAGTAACTCCTTTACAAATTGTTGGCGCAACTAATAGTGTAATTGTAGGTGCTGTTAAATTTACAGGATCAACAATTACCAATACAGATAGTACAGGACTTACTATTGTACCTATCACCACATTCCAAAGCGATGTGGTAATTGAAAACGAATTAGTGGTTAGAAACAGTGTTAGAGCAAAATCATTTATCACAGATTCAGTTGGTGTTCCAGAAGTTTCCAGCGTGACCAACTTGAATCTAACCGCAGGCAATGCTGTGGTTGTTACACAAAGTCCTTTTAGATTAGCATCTTTGACCACTACTGCAAGAAACTTACTTACTGCTCAAAACGGTGATTTAATTTATAATACCACAGAAAATAAAATCCAAGGATATCAAAACGGTGCTTGGATAAACATTGATACTGGAGCCGCTGCATAATGACAAAAGAATACATTGTTGCCCTAAACAAAGACGTAGACTATGACCAGTTTTGGTCAGAGATGGAGTCAACTACCAACGGTCTTACATTTGTACCTGATCGTAGGGTTGACATTGTCAACAATAGAGATCTGAGTCAACGCTGTTGTCACTATGCTCTCACAGATGAAGAAGCAGCCGTCCTACAAAACGATCCTCGAGTAGCGGCTGTGGCGATCCCTGCTCCGTTAGAACTTAAAGGTTACGGGGCAATACAAACTGCAGATTTTAATAGAACAACAGGAATAGTCAACAGCAACGTAAATTGGGGATTACGTCGATGTGTGCTAGAAAATATTGAAAGCTCTCCAGGAACACAATATCCTTATTGTATAGATGGAACTGGCGTAGACATTGTTATCCAGGACAACGGTGTTGTTAGTGGACATCCAGAATGGGAAGATTACGAAGGAAAGACTAGATACATTCAACATGACTGGTATAAGGCTGCTGGAGTTGCTGGATCTATGCCTTCGGGACACTACGGCGATGTGGGCGATCACGGATCACATGTAGCAGGAATCGTTGCTGGAAAAACCTACGGGTGGGCCAAAGGCGCTACCATCTATAGTATACGCTATGACCAACTGGGAGCTGATGCATTTGACCTAGTTAAAACATGGCATTTAAATAAACCAGTTGACCCAAAAACAGGAATCAAACGACCTACTATTTTAAATGCCAGCTGGGGTTATCGATGGTACTATAACAATGGCGGTTATGGCGGCCAAATGGTTTCAAGGACCTATCGTGGAACTACTACTTTTACAAACTTGGCTAGTAGTGCTGTTGGGCAAGTAAATAGCACACACAATTTTACCTATACTCCAGATGATGTCAACCAACAAGAACTAACTGATGCTGGAGTAATTTGCGTTCGAGCAGCGGGAAATTACTATCACAAAATTGAAGCACCCAATGGCGTAGACTGGGACAACAATTATACATATTCTACCAGTTGGGCCCTTGGAGCAGTCTCCGCTGGTCAGCCAATTTATTATCATAGAAGTGGTAGTCCTTGGAGTCCGGACACTATATTAGTGGCTAACAGCGACAGCACGGCTAGTGGCAGTAATGAACAAATAGCATATGGATCAGAGCGCGGTCCCGGAGTTCATATTGCTGCCCCTGGAACTAATATCACTAGCTCAACAAATTCTACAGGATTCCCTGGCTACAACAGCACATACCCATTTAACGCTGCATATAAAATTTGTAGGATAAGTGGAACATCAATGGCTGCTCCGCAAGTAACAGGAATGTTGGCATTGTTTTTACAATTAAACCCTAGAGCAACTGCACAACAATGCAAAGATTGGTTATCTAACGTAGCATCTAAAGAAAACAAATTATCCACCACTAATCTAAATAATGATTATACAAACTTCAGAAGTCTTTTGGGACAGGCAAATAAGTTTATGTTTTGGCCCTACGGCAAAGATGTTGGCTTTAGCAGTGGTGGTGGAATAAAACAAGGTTAAATATACAAAAGAGAGCGTAACTTATGCCATTACAACAAATAAATTTAGGTAATCAAGTCAATGACGGTCTAGGAGATGATCTCCGAACCGCATTTCAAAAGGTCAATGCAAATTTTGCAACCCTAGGAGACAGTTTAACAACTACTGCCAGTAACGTAGGTGCCACTGGGTTTGGTATCTTTAAAAGAAAAAACGGGCCTGATTTAGAATTTAAAAAACTTGTATCCGGTACAAAGATCCTTATTGAGGACGACGCCGGCGGTAATTCTCTGATTATCAATTCAACACAGCCAGATGCGTTTGTTAGAGTAGATACCGATGTTGGTATTGTAAATGCGTCAAGCGGAACTAGGCTAACCATTCAAGGCGGTGATAACATTGATGTTACCGCAGTGGGATCAGTTATTACTGTTGACTCAAAACTTGACCTGGCTCAAATATTGACAGTATTAGATTTTGGAAGATGTGATGGCTTATTTGAAAATCCTTTACAGATGGCATTGACATTTGCCAACGTCGACTTTGGTACTATAGAAAATCCGGGATCCATTGCTGTTGATCTTGGTGCGTTGTAAGGAACTATAATGGCAGTTATCTGGGTCACTCCAGCCGGTAGTCTTGGCACATTCGTCGAGAGGTATTCGTTAGACATCCCTCTCAATGCAACCTCGCCGCAAGGCCCAATAAGTTTTTCTATTATTGCAGGCGCACTTCCTCGTGGACTAAAACTAATCAACGGCAGAATTGTTGGAAGTCCTGTTGAAGTAATTACATGGACCGTTAGTAAATTTGTCATCAGAGCAAACGACGGAGTTGATATTGAAGATAGAACATTTTCCATGTCAGTCGACGGGTCCGATTCTCCAAAGTGGGTTACTAAAGAAGGGTTTTTAAATGTTGGGCCAGCAGAAGCATATTTTGTCCTTGACAACAGTTACATAGATTTTCAATTAGAAGCATATGATCCTGATGTTATTGCAGGGGATGTTTTAGAATATTATGTTGCACCCATGGGAGGTCAGCTTCCTCCAGGACTAGTGTTGAGTAAGTCTGGTCGTATATACGGATTTACTGATCCTATATTTTCAGTCGAGTACGGAAATACTACAGGTGCGTATGATACAGCGGCCTTTGATGTGACTCCATTAGACAAGATGGAAGTTAGGTCTAATGGCTTTGATAACTATCTGTATGACACATTGACCTATGACTATAGCGAACTAAGTCAAGTGCCTAGACGCCTAAGTAGATTTTATTCATTTGTTGTTACAGTCACTGACGGCAGAAACGAAGTTAAACGTTTGTTTAAAATTTGGGTAGTTACTGAAGAGTTTCTAAAAGCCGACAACAGCATTGTACAAGTT
>Ga0214921_10000555_pt1 | contig 68957 bp, 62 predicted proteins | sample LL1505_MetaG_FD_177992 | JGI IMG/M metagenome (GOLD analysis project Ga0214921, IMG submission 177992) | Freshwater microbial communities from Lake Lanier, Atlanta, Georgia, United States - LL-1505 | ecosystem: Environmental > Aquatic > Freshwater > Lake | place: USA: Georgia | collected... | reverse complement strand
CGGCGGCGACAACGGGGGCGGCGACAGTGGCGGCGGTGGCCTTCTTGGTGGCGGTCTTCTTGGCAGGGGCAGAGGAGCTCATGTTGCTTATATCAAAGTCCGAGGAACTTTTTAGAGAATATAAACGCGGGGATGGTTGTTTAACACCCAGAAAATAAGGTGCGTCAATTTTGGTCATATTGGACGAGAAAATACATGTTTTTTTGCTACACAAAGTATAATTTCCTATCAATATTCGTCGTAAATTAATTTAGTTTTCTTCATTAGAGATGGCCGAGACCCTACCTATGGTGGACTCTCAAACATTGTGTAAAAATATAAAATCAAAGAGAAATCCTAAAGAAAAATGTACAAACCCGGCTACACACGACGGCTATTGTGGCATACATTTCCGAAAACCGACCCCCTGGACACCCATGTCACCGGAAAACATAGCAAAACGTGTTATTCAGAGAAACAATAGGAAACGCCTTATTAAAGAGAAAGAAGCAACACGTATCGTATCAGCAAACAAGATCAAGACATGGATGCGTTTTTGGATTAAACATCGCATGGTACAAAAGCACGGAATTGCGTATTACAATCGCACAATTTCTGTAAATGATACGGACTTCTTTTCAACAGATAGCGTTAAAGATATTAGCGGTGCGATGTTCTTCTCCTATGTTGATTCACTCAAACACGTCTATGTATTTGATATACGTTCCATTCATATGCTTATTTATAAGGCTCGTGTCGCAGGAGAGCCGTGTCAGAATCCGTTTAACCGCGAGGCGCTTCCTGAGAAAGTCATCCAGAAAGTACGTTCACACATACAGTGGTTGCGGAAACTCAATATGCCGACAGAATGGGCACCCTTGGAGCCGCCTACACCAGAACAACAATGGCGTATGAAAGTTGTAGATATATTTAATGTTATCGATAGTCTAAATTATTATTCATCGCCCGATTGGTTTATTTCACTAGATCATCGTGGACAGCGTGTATTCTATATTGAATTACACGGAATATGGTCGCATAGAGCAGGATTAACGGTAGAGCAGAAAAATACAATCGTTCCGAATTACCTTCATCGTATGTTTCGGCATCCACCCTGGGCGATTGGAAATCAGCCCATTGAAACGCTTCAGAAACTCAATATGAATTGTATGAAGTTATTGATTAGCTCAGCGGAGGATAGGAACGACCGTATATTAGGTGCAATGTATGTCGTTTCTGCATTAACAATGGTATCGCCTGCGGCACGCAATGCGTATCCTTGGTTGTACGAAAGTGTCCGTGATGATCATGTCGTGGTTGAACGAGCGATTCGTCGTCCGCATTTTCCAGAATTGTTTGGAATAGGATGGATAAATGAAATACTCAATATACAAGCAATGCCTCCGTTAGCCTTACCTCCTACACAAGAGTCTCTTCCTAGGCTAGGAACCGAATAATTCGCTATATGTATCTATAGATATAGCATTCATAAAAAAACGGCGGTCTATCGACCAAAATTGACGGCCGTTTTTGCCTATGGATGGATGTCATTCCCTTTTCTTTGTAGTCTTCGCACCTTTAAAGACCGCACACACTTTTCACAAATGTCCGTTATTACGACTTCCACGTTTGATATTTCTAAGCTGAGCGTTGGCGACCCTAAGAAGCTCGACTACAGCTCGACCGTTTACCTCAACTACGATGGGAATAAGCGCGTCCGCATTCAGGGGCCTCGTATGGCTCTGCCCTTTGACCTCAAGGATTACGAAGGTAACAAGAAGTTCAAGGTTCAGTTCAATCTCAAGGATCACGAGTCCAACCCGAAGATGAAGGCCTACTTCGATATGCTCCAGCAGATCGACGAGTTCGTCGTCTCGAAGGCGGTTGCGAACGCCGACAAGTGGCTCAACAAGAAGGGCAAGAGCCGTGAGGTGATTGAGGAGGGCTACACTCGCTCCATCAAGCTTCCCAAGGATTCGTCCAAGACTTACCCGCCCAGCCAGGCGGTGACTGTCAAGCACGACGGCAAGCATGTCAACGGTGTCCAGCAGATGGGCAAGTTCCTGGTTGAGCTCTACGACAGCGACAATCAGCCGATTGAGGACTCGCCCCTGAACCACCTCAAGCGGGGTGCGATGGTTACGCCTATTCTGGAGGCGGCGGGTATCTGGATTGCTGGCAAGGGCAACTTCGGTATCACGTGGAAGCTCCACCAGGCTCGTGTCGATGTTCCCGGCGAGAACGCCCGTTCTGGCTGTGCGATTCTTGACGACGACGAGGGTGGCGTTGTTGTCTCATCGGCACGTACGGGTGTCTCAGCGGCTGAGGAGGATGCTGAGCTGCTGGCGGCGGTTCTTCCCAAGGACGACGAGGAGGAGGAGGAAGGCGTGGAGGACGACGAGGTTGTCGAGCCGGTGCCTGTTCCTCAGAAGAAGGCTGCTGCTCCTGCGGCTGCTGCTGCGCCTGCGGCTCGCAAGGTCGTCAAGAAGGTCACCAAGGCGTAAAATGGTCGCTTCATACAATAAAAACTAAATAAAAATCCATAAAACCAATAAAACCACATAAAAACTATTTTTCAATAACTTCAGTAGAAATGGATATTGAAAGCATTCACGCAAGTTTAGACGTTGTTCCGAAATGGGCGTATCAATGGTGTAATGTATTTTTGATTGTCGCAATCCTATCGGTCGCAATGGGCTTTTTTGGTATATTGTACGGATCCAAACAATCAAACGGCACGGTCGTTATATATTTGCTGAGTACAATTCTACAGGCCGCAACGGCGATGACACTGTATTGGATGTGCCGAAAGAGTTTACAACCTGCTGCGTAGTTGTGTATAGTCTGTTTTTGAAAATTCCTGTAAAGACATTTTCAAAAATAAAAAGGGACATTATGTCTAAATTTGCCGTATTATATAATACCGCCCCGCATCACCATATGTATTCCAGTTATTCGGATTGAACGCAGATACTTCGCCTTCGTAGTATTTCGCAACTCCAGATTGTGATACAAGTTTTGTATGTATACCCTGTTTTGTTAGATATACTGGTTCGCCTGTAGGTAAAGTTGCTATTTCTTTTACAGGTAAGTCGGTTCCAATCCAAGGTCCATACATAACAAAATCGGAAGGGCATGGTTTGGGAGATCCACGATTCACACCAACACCCAAGCATTTCTTAACCGCATCATCTTGTACATCGCCATCCGAACTGGACATACTTGTATATAGATTTCGGAACTCATCACGTATGTTGCTCCATTTGTAACCCACATATTTACCGAATTGTTGTGCGTTGGTCGGATACTCAGAACCAGCAGGCTGGCAACCTGCTTTACGGAATTCACGTTGGATACATTGTTCCATAAAGGGACCTGACGCACCATTTGGAAGGTTACAGGGGTCGAAATTATCTGTTCCGTATGTGAGCCATTTCGCAGCCTCACGATACAATTCTTCACTGCCATTGTTTGTGGTTGAAATAATTTGGTAGTAAATGCCCGTCGCCGATTCTGTATCAATATCACCTTCTCCGAATAACGCTTCGGGTACAGAAATGCCGATTGTATTCAGTACACGGATAGCCAAATTATCCATTTCTGATTTTGTAGCTCCAGGGTTTTGGAGAAGACGTACAATTGTACCACCACTTGTGTATCCCATACCCTGTGATAAGGATAGCAAGCAAGGACGTGTAAGACGTCCATTCTCGTCGGGGTCGCAAATATTGCTGGTCTTTATGGAAGGGCCGTTCAAAGTGCGGCAGTCCCAGCTATAGGAACCGCCAAGAGGTTTATAGCATTCGCCGTTTTCATTAAAGTTCCCCGCAGGATCGAGAGCACTACAGTCTTCTTTCGTGTAGAGACGGATCCTGTTATCCTCGGAAGGATAACCGTATGTTCCACAACTGACACCTTCGGGAGTTGTTGGCGATTCAACAGGAGGTTTCGGGCACTTGTCGCTTGATATAATGAGTGGTGTTCCACACGTACCCATATCAGGATATTTCTCCTTGCCATCTTTCGCAACAGGGAGTGAAATAGCTAGATCGGGACAGAAACCACATCTACCCTTTAATCCCTTCATATCAATTAAACCGCAGTTTGTAATCTGTTTACACCGTTTCATATCTTCCTTCATGGTTGCCTCTTTGATACTCCAAATCCATTCACCGCCCATAGGGAGTGTATCGGGAAAGAGAGGACCTTCGTGTTTACCAAGAGCACCAACGGATGGAACACTGGGGTCTGAGATAAACCACCAACCACACGCAGTTGTTGCTTTCGCAGGGCGTGCTGGTAAATTCGACGGATGTTTCGCACCTCTACAGAATTTCTTATCGTTATCTGTATATTGATTGTAAGGATCCGTTTTGAATTTTTTCTTGATAGATGCTAGTTTATGAGGCTCAGGAATGTATCCGCCGGGCTGTTCAACAGAAGGTAGGACATTATCAAAATCAACACCGGGATTCACTAATATCTCCTTACCGATTGTATCGTGAAAATAAGAGTATTGTTTGTCGGCAAAATCCATTTGTACTTTTTTGAAGTCAGGATCAATCACACCACGGAACCCATCTATGTGAGCAAATTTTGGTCGGATGTAGAACACAAGTGCGGCTATGCCAGCAACTATGAGACATACGAGAATGATGCCTTTCAGTTCCATATCTCACTTTACTTTGAGTGTTTAATTTTTGAAACGGATAAACATATCCCTTTCAAAATATAAATATTCATTCATTACCTGCTTACACGATTATAGGGAGTGCGTCCCGCACCCCAAAAGATCGTATTATCCATCACGCTAAAGGGTCCAGTCCCTGAACCACCTTTTGTAAGTCGTAGAGTATATGTACCGGTTTGACGAGCATCGTTGAAATTAATTGTACCCGCACCCGCCGACGATTGTACAACCAGTGTAGTGCCGCTTTGAGCGATTGATAACTTATCAGCGGGGTTATCTGTTTTTTGCCATATGCCTGTAATACAAGATTTAGGTGATTCGCGGCGAACACCAATACCCAAGCACTGTTGAACCGCAATATCTTGTGCAGCACCGTTTGGATTCGACATATTCTTGCGTAAAGCGGCGAATTCGGCTTTGACAGCACTCCATTTGTAATTGTAGTATTTACCAAAGTCTTGTGGTTTACTGGGATACCTCGAGCCGGCAGGCTGGCATCCTGCTTTGCGGAATTCACGCTGAATACATTGTTCAATGAATGGTCCACGCATTGAATCGGAAATGTTACAAGGATCGAACTTATTGGTTCCAAATACAAGCCATTTCGCAGCTTCACGATTATTATCGCTTTTCGCATTATGTGTAGCCATCATGAGTTTGTAATACTGATTCTTTGCGGATACTGCGTCAATATCACCACCCCCAATTAATGCATTGGGTACAGGAACACCAATAGAATTCATTATACTAATCGCAAGTTTATCCATTTCATTGGGTTTTCCTAGAGGATCGCTTAGTATACGCATAATCGCTCCTGCCGGCGTGTACCCCATCCCCTTACATAAGTAAATAAGGCATGCGCGCGATAACTTACCCTTTGAGTTAGGATCGCATATAGCTGGCTCATTCACAACAGGCGCATTGAGATTTCTACAGTCAATGCTGTAGGAACCGCCGCCTGCTTTAATACATTGACCGTCAGGTGTAACCGACGCCTCACTGTCTATCGCAGAACATTCCTCCTTCGTATAAAGTCGTAAAACACCGTCATTTGAAGAACGCCCGTACGTTCCACAATCGTGTCCTTCGGGTGTTTTAATGGGAGCTACTGGTTTAGGACAACTTTTGCTATTACGTATCGGTATTGTTCCACACGAAACAACATCCGGAAAGCGTTCTGTGCCTTTGCTGTCCACAGGTACAGAATATCCTAAATCGGAGCAAAATCCACACATACCTTTAAGTTCCTTCATATCAATCAAATCACAGTTCTTAATCTGTTTACACCGTTTGATATCCTCTTTCATAATTGCAATTGGAATATCCCATATCCATTCACCTCCACCTGGTAGTGTATCAGGGAATATAGGTTTATCTTTTGTACCAAGGGTGCCAATCGAAGGAACTGTAGGATCCGCAACATACCACCAACCACACGCAACAGTCGCACCTTTAGGTCGCTTCGGTAGTTTTGATGGATGGGATGCAGAACGACAGAATGTTCTGTCTGCATCGGTGTATTGATTGAGAGGATCATTGAAAAAACGATTTACAATATGTTGATTTGCACTCGCAGGTATAGGAATATTGATATTTGCGTCTTGAAGCGATTCAGGAAGACGATTATATTCTATGCCGGGGTTTAGGATGATCTCTCCATTAATCCGATCGTTGAAATACGCAGATTGTGCGTCGCCGAATGCTAACTGTTCACGCATAGAAGACGACGGTTCCTTGGGTGTCGGCTGTATTGCTGCAGGCGTTAGATTTGTTTTTGCGTTTATATTTGGTTTTACGTATACATTTCTTGGGCTGGGTTTTGCCGGAGGTGATTTGGTGGACGGTTTCTTACTAGGTGCGAATTGCTCAATATGTGCCAATTTAGGCTTGATAAGCAACATTAAGGCCGCCAGCCCTGTAATTATAATGAATACAACGGTTATCCATACGAATACCATTCTTCCTATTTTGATACATTTTAATATTGTCCATCCCTATGCTCCCTTAGCTATAATTCGTGTAATACATACGGCCAAAGCCAAACATACAACGAATAGAAGTATCTTGTTACTATTATTAAATAGAAATCGTGATACATTGACAAGAATGCCGATAAGCATTTCCAGCACATTTTGGGGATCTGCGGACATACGCATTAATGTACGGGAAGCATGCGTCCAGGCGACATTTATCCAACGTACCCATTGAATCCACATAGACGAGGTGTTTTGCGGAATAATCAGATAGTGAAGTTTGAGCAGAACTCGATAATTGTCGGGAGTGATGGAACCCTCAACACAATGCCAATCTTTATTATAGTCGAGGCCGTGAAAATCGCCCGTGTCCATAAGGACACGCTTATTTTCTGTAGGAAATACAGTTGTCACCGTATTGTTATGGTTTACCGCAATGATAATACGATAATAGATAACACCGCCATTCGGCACGATGCTAAACGGAGCATCGTAATGGCAATCGACAAGAGACCGATCGGAACCTTTCGCTTCTTTAGGAGACGCAGACCAATAGACTTCATCCGCCTCTGTTACAGATTCAATACGTGAATTCGGAAACCGTTCTTTCATTGTATCGAATAATTTAGAATGAGTACGAACCGATTGTAAGACGTTTTTGTACTGCCCAGATTCAACCGAATCAATCCATTCGTGATGTGCTTTCTTATAGTGTCCATAACGTTGTTTCGCAACGGACGCTATATAATCAAAGGATTCGTTATCGGTTATTTTACCGGATATAACGTCAAATCCTTCCATTTTAATTATTTATTACATTTTATTTCTATATCGGGCACAGTAATACCAAGACATTTCTGTATTGCTTTTTTCTGTTCAACGGGGTCGTTGTGGTTATCCATTGTTGCATAGAGATGTTTATAATCAAGCACTACATCCGACCATAATTTATCGGTTTGTAGATCGGTTTTAGGATATTCACTACCAGCGGGTTGACATCCCGCACGACGAAACGCCTGTTGAACACAATACTTCGCAAAGGGACCACGACTTCCATTATCAATATCGCATACATCAAATGAATCGCTACCAATCGCTAAGAATTTGGCCGCATTTCGTATTTGTTCCGTATTTCCTCGTTGTATTTGATCCATAATACGTTTATAAATATTACCCGCAGAAACAGCATCTGTAGTTCCATCGCCGAGTACACTGTTAGGAATTGTGACACCGATAGACGCAAGAATATCCATTGCGTCACGCTCATTACGTGTAGGAGGAACAGATTTCGTCAACATGTAGAGAATACGTCCACTTGGAAGAAATCCGACACCTTTCGCAAGCGTTATAAGACACTCACGTGATAACTTACCCGCACTATTAGGTGTACATACAGATGTTACAACAGGTTTCGGAAGATTCAAGGTGCGGCAGTCCCAACTAAACGAACCGCCTTTCCGTTTAAGACATTCGCCGTTCCCGTACCAATTGCCGGTCAATGCGTCACACTCCTCCTTTTTGTAGAGACGTATATCGTTCAACTCCGATGGATACCCATAATTACCACAATTGACACCATCTGGAGTATAGACGGGTGCTGGAGGAGGATTGAGACATTCGTAGGCTGTTTTGGAGACCTGAACTCCACAAGCACCTTTCGGATTGTTTGGATATCGTTCGTTTCCATTTGAGTCAATCGGTACAGCGTAGCCACTCGATAAGCAGAATCCGCATACACCACGAATACCGTCTACATCCATAATATCACATGAACGTATGTTGGAACAAAATTTAATATCCTCTTGTTCAATCGCATCGGGAATTGACCATATCCATGTTCCGTTGGGCGGTAAATTATCCTTAAAGAGCGGAGCTTTAGACGTGCCTAGGATAGAAACAGATGGAATTGTTGGATCGGGTGAGAAATACCAGCCACAGCCTACTGTAGATTTTGGTACACGCTTTGGTAAATTCCTCGGATGTGTGGCTTTTTTACAAAATTCTCGGTCTCGCTGGTCGTATGCATTATTTGTATCTTCCATAAATCGTGGAAGATAGTCTTTGAACTTCGCAAAATAGATAGATAGGTCGGGTATTTTAGCCGCATTATTAAATATAGATGGTTGAATACCGGGATTTGTGAGTACAGCCTTATCAAGAGATTCGTGGTAATAGGTATATTGCTGATTTGCGAACTCTTTCTGTGCGTCTGTAAATCCTTCACGCTGACGGTAATATCGTACTCCTATGAAAAGGAGAATCAACAGTAAGACTGTAATGAGAACAGCATACATCCCTATAATAAGACCAGACTTGTTTTAATATTTCAATTCGTTGCTATCGGATTGAAATATTATAGGAATGTTTGAAATGTCCTTACGCAAGAGGAGCAAGGATTGTCCAGCAGAAACGCTCAACGTCACGAGGCGTACCGTTTGTTGTATCCAGTATGACAGACCGAGAGTCATCTTTGCTGACAGCGATATAGTAATCATTCGCCTTGCCTTTGCTCTTATTGAGGCTTCCAGACATCCATGAGACCATGGAAGGGTTGCCGTTGAGAGCCTTTACAGGCTTGAAGGAGACGATGTTCATATATTCTGGAGGACTGGAGTATGCGGCAGCCGGTGCTAAGATGATGCGTGTCTGTCCGATAGAATGTCCGACAAAGTAATTGGGGAAGTTGACAGATTCAAAGGTTACGTGGTCGGAACGTCCATTCTTCGCCGGAATAATCTTGAGTGTTCCGTCGTTCCGCATGAGAGGGCTGTATTGCGCACCGGCCATATCGGGGTCACTAATAATATATTGGAAGCTGGCGTGGCGGAGGATACGGTTAAAATGGATAGCCGACCGCAGACTGATATTTATTCCAGGTTGAATATCCGCAATTGCGACTCTTGGTTTTTTATCCGAGTTTGTGAATGTAAGAGATTCCATCTGTCCCCATTTGCTTGGCCAGTTAGAGCTTCCTAGTAATTTCTCTGCGACCAATTGTTTGCGGTCATCGAGAAGTTGTATGGGAGCACCCAGGTGGCGTTCCGTACAGCAGTCAGTGCGTGGGAAGAAGCGTATTTCTTGTACATTGATTGTGCGACCAAGATCAACCATCCAGTAGTCTCTATCAAGATCCGCACCAGGTGCGTGAAATTCACCTTCTCCGTGCGAGTGAGGATAGGCCTTTCCGTCAACGGCGAATTGAGGAACAGTGTCACAGCATTGGCCGCCAGAATATGTAGGCTTGCCTCTCGCAACTTCATTGCCTGTCGTATCGAAGACCTGAATTTGCGGAATCATAATAACGCTCTCACCTGCGGTATTCGCCAAACTATTGGATAGGACACGTACATAACGTGCAGCGACAGAGCACGAGTTCGCATCCGAGCTATTCGGATTACGGGACACACCGTAGCACTGTTGTAACGCAAGCGTCTGATCCGTTGGCGTGTTGCTGTAGTTCGCCGTCTTATGGACGCTGTCGTAAAAGTCCTGCACAGCCCGCACACTTCCTTTCGCATTCGCCATCGCCATATTTGCGGGATTGGGCTTACCATTTTGTAGGGGAGCAAGGGAACCATTGAGTTGGCAAGCTTGGAAGGGGAAACGATCGCGCTGTGCTTGTGTGCTTTCCGTATTCATGAGACCACTGAAACGATCACCAATCGAGGTGTACGTATTCAGTACCGTACTTCCCGTACGAGTCTCATTGTTGCGTTCCTTGTCCGAGTTCGTATTGAGCCACAAGTAGTTAAGGCATTCCGAGGTGAGCGGAGTCATCTTAGGGCGTAGTTTTATATCGCCGGATTCCGTCTCTACAATCTCCTCGCACGGTGTCGCAATATCAAATCCGTAGAGTTTCTGCGAAGCATCGTTAATCACCGCAGAACGCTGGGCAGGCGTGCCCTTCGGTGCGACACCGTTTGCGTCACGACCCGTGCGTGCGAGCGAATAGAGACCATACAAGTAATCCGCAATCGCATCGGAGTCGCCTAGTTTATTGAGTTGGAGGAGCCCACCATTCTCACGGGCAAGAAGACCCTTCTGTAAGTCACCGCCAACACCTGAGAATAGATTCATCAAGCACGGCATGCCATAGTTACCGGCAACCTGGCCTTCCTTCAAGCACGGCGAGCTATTCAGCAACTTGAGTGTATTTTGGTTGTTGAGGAGGGGACCACGTGCGGCCGCACTTCCATCTTCCTTGTAGACAGGATCAAGAAGTACGCCAGGTACTTGTACATCGAACTGAACCGTTTGGCTTCGTGCGTCCTTACCCCATAGCCACTGCGTGCTACGCATGATTTTTGAACGACCAGGTTTCGGCAGATTGATTGCGGAACTACCGCTGAATGTGCCAAATCGCTTCAGAATCGCACGACCAGATGTAGAACTTACAGGGTATCTATCGACTTTGACAACTGTCGGCTCAAACGGCACAGTGCGTTTCGTAGAATCATTCGCCATTTCCCATTGGAGCAGAACCGCACGGTAGAGCAGAGGGCCTTGGTAGTCAGGATTGTTCGAGAATTGCGAATAGAGAGAGTTACCTTGTACGGGGGTTGTCTGGTTGCCGAACGACTCGAAGAAATTTTCAATATAAGACGTTAATCCTTGTACCATATTTGTTGATACAGGGGGCTTGACACCATAGCACCACGCATTCGACTTATCGCCGCTGCCGGACTGTATGTTATCACCATAGCCGCAATCGTATACGTTTTGGTACGACTGTCCCCACCAGTTATAGACAGGCACTTGACGCACCTTTGTGCCTTTCGTTGGGTGGAAGATGCCGCCGCTTGTAAAGCCTTTGTTGCACGTCTGGGCACCATTACGCCACGCTGCAGTGAGTTGATCTTTCGTCGCAAGTCGCGTACCAATACGATTACATAATGCGGTTGCACTCTTGAGTGTTTGGTTGTTGGACGCACCATTCTCGTTAAACAAGAACACTTCGGGGCTACCAGACTTACGTAAGGGTACTTCTTGAGCAACCATAACGCTGAGTTCATCCAATTCCTTTACGCCCTTGATTGTGATGATCGCATCGATGCCGGGCATAACATTGCGGTCACCCGCAACCAACGTACCGGCTTTGTTGTAGACAAAAACCATTGACTTACCCGTTCCTACAGGAGTGAGTACACGTAGATTGATATTGTAGCTACGACCAGCCGGGTTGTAGATATATAGATCTTCACCCATAGTCGGTACCTGAGCACAGCTTGCTGCAGTAGCTGTTTTGCCTTCCACCGTCTTACCGGAGACAAATCCGCCTGTTTGACCGACTTCAAGACAGTTCTGGCGATTTACTTCACGCTTACATATATCGCTCTTCACAAAGAACTTGCCAGGAGGGCAAGAACCTACGGTCGGAGTATAGACAACGGGTATACCGGCATCTTTTGCAGCATCTTCAGCCTCCTGGCGATCGCTGGGAAGCATAAGCAGACCACCAATATGTTTGCCGGGGTTTCTATCAGTGTGATCCGTACCACCATCAATACATACGCCGCAATATTTGTAATCGGGGTCGTTAAGTTTGCTACAAGATTCGCGCGTCTTAAGCGTTTCGCATTTCTTGGCCATTGTAATAATGCCGTTGGGCGGCGGTAGTTGAGCCGTCACCTTTGTAGGATGCATCGCCATAAGAGTTTTGTAGACAGGTGTGTACGATTGCGTAGTAATGACTGTAGGGTCGGACTGACTCAGACGAGAGGATACAACCGGTCCCTTGCGAAGTAGACCGTCGGGCTCAACTTCTGCGGTATACATCGCATCACGTATTTTACGGTTCGCAATCCGAATATCATCGGGATCATCGGACTGAATAAAGGTCGGACGACGCACGTCTTGGGAGTCCGAAAAGCTGTTGTAGAGTTTCTTGCTGCGGTCAATCATATCTTTGCGTGAAAACTTATTTAATTGACGTACAGGATCCATATCAAAGCCTTCACTTTCCGCCGGTTTTGTGTTTCTCGCCAACGGAATGACGAAAGCGACAATAAAAACCAGCACCAAAAGAACAACAATAATTGTCCCTGCTGGAGGCATATCTTCTACCGTTTTCAAGCAATTTAAATTTCAAGAAACGGTCAACCTCGGGAAGGCAATGTTGGTACGAGAGTGAATATCATAGCATGGTATTCACTCTTAGAAATTCAAAACACGGGGATAATTTTATACATTATCAGGGCGAATGTTGGAGCCAGAGTCAAGGTCACGTGTAATAATACGTAATACAACATGGACTTGGCGGCTCATATTGATAAGCGAGCACGACGATTGTACAGCAGCATCATTGAGTGTTGTAGGAAGCACACCGACGGCTTCTTGTGCAACATCGCCGCCATAATAAGAATTCGTACGGGTTGTTCCACCGGTAGTAGCAGGATCGTCAAACCGACTGCGAAGAATGATGACATTACAGTAGCCCGCATCATTGCGTCCGAGATTTGTCGTCGAACCATCCGAATAACCCGTTGCAACAACGTAGTGACCTGAACTACGGTTGATGTAGGACGCAAAATCGTCACACGCTGCCTGTGTAGTAGAACCCGACGCAGTCACCGCAAAGCCTTGTAGATTAATAGTGTCACCTTCAGAAACAGCACTAAACAGAAACCAGTTGACCGTACGAATGAATATGTAAGGATTGAGGGGGCTCGTGATAGATGCGTATTTCGTATTATCTGTGCCGAGAACGGTTATCTTTCCACTGAGGAAAATTCGTGATACCGCCAATACATCTGAATCATTATTGAGCAAATCCGTTGTATGACGTTCCAGACGAATAGAGAGTTTGTTAAGAGTTGCGAGCGGCGTAGGCGTATAGACACGCTGGGCTTTCAAGAATTTCGGAATAAGACCTGTGTAACCGGACTTTGTCGCAACAACGGAGGATGAACCCGAATAGTTATTGCTGGCGCCATTCGTTGCCGGAGGGACAACCAAATCCGACGACCAAGTCGTATCATACTGAACAATCGCAAACGTATTGTCCTCTTCGGGCTTTGTAGAGAAACCGTTATTGTTGAGTTCCGCAATACGAACACTGATGAAGGGAAGCGAGAACACATTCACAACGCGCGAAGTATCATAAACACCTGTAACGGGTCCTCCGCCAGCTGTATTGGCTACACGCACCAATGGCGTAAGAGACTCAATCGGAACAATGGCCTTAACGAATTCAATCCGCTGGATATTCCGGAAGCGTTGCTGTAAAGCCGCATTGTATCCAAGTGTACTCTTCGTATTACCGGTATTGAAGATTACAGAGAAATTGTAGCGATTTTCAACTGTATTGCGTGACCAATCACGATCCGAACTTGTTAAAAATATGTTGTGCTCAGTTTCACGATATTTGACAATATCTTCCTGCGGAATGATATAGTCCTGTTGGCGAGGAGCCAACAGCGGTGGCGGCGGCTCGGCTTGAGCAGGCACAGGGTTCGTAATCGAGGGAGGCTTATCTTCGGTAATTTGTAAACGAGGCGGATTGGAGTTCGTGCCCGCCGAAGTACGAGCCTGCTCATCACGCTGTTTTTGAACACGTTGCATGAGTACGACAGGGTCTTCTTCCTCCTCTTCGGTGGCGGGCAACCGGAAGTCAGGTACGGTGGCTTGAATGATGGGAGCCGGAGCACGTTCTGACAGCATATTCTCATAGCGGCTGTTGGTATCTTCAAACAATCGGGAATATTCAGCATCTTTGGGAAAATTGCCGACCGAGGTTGTCGTAGGCGGAACAGAGGATTCCTGCTTTTTGAGCCACGTATCGAGTGACGATGTTGTTTCACGCAAGACCTCCTGATTGAGAGCCGGTAGAGGTTTTGTCGAGCCCTGAATACGAGCAATCTCCGTCATATAGTGCTGTACTGTCTTTTGAAGGCGTGTCTCCATACGTTCAGGAATAGCCTTCAATCCTAGTTTCGACGAATAATGCTGGCGTAAGAACGAAACAATCTTCGTATAATTGGGACCATTCAAAAATGGACTTGCCTGTTGCTGTCGTGCGGACATCTTTCTAATAAAGCAAGAAGATATCCCGCTTTATATACAAACTCACCCCTTTTAAATACAGAGTTTAGGCAACGCTTCTTCAATCGCTTCTTTACGAGGGTTTTCTTCAGCAAACAATATATCCCGGAAACTATTCATAATATCGTCGTCCACGATGTTTTTACAAATTGTATAGAATGAACGGCCTCGCAGAAGACAAATGATACAAAACAAGCAATACATACCACATTCAGAACCTTTCCGTTGATGGCGTATATCATTAAAAAATACATCTGTACATCCTTGGTTCTTACAACGTTCTAAGAAGCGTAAAATTTCTTCGGGGGCTTCGTAGCCATACGAGTCAAAATAGTATGCCTTCTTGGCGTCAATATCAATAAAGGAGCACACCCAGTGTGAACCAGGCATATCGTGAGGATCCAGATTGTAAATAATACCAATTTTTGTTTTCCCCTTATTCTTCATATCGGCTAAATTCAATTTACAGAGTTCGTCTACGATACATTTTCCCCATAATCCGGATTTTTTATCAAAGTCAATCGGAACTGGACCAATAAACTCGAAATTTGGTTCTGCTTTTTCGTATTGATTCATAACATTTTCGATATTAAAACTATCCAACCACTGCGTCTTCTTTTTATCCCATGAAGCGGGCTTTTCGGGACGGAAATAATCCAAAAACGAGCGACGCTCTTGCTCAGGAATGTTCTTAATTTTCTTCACAGCACAATATTCCGTGTCGCATTTGTAATGCGACCGCATCTTCGCACGGATTTGTTCCCACAACTTCGTATCGGTGCTACCCGATGCTTGTTGACGATTCTTCCGCGTACGGGACGGAGGCAACTTATGTTTGGAGTGTGTTTTATTCCAAGCAATACGCAGTCGTTCTAACGCCTCTTTTGGAAGACATGATTCACCGTCCCGGCGGTGTAATGCGGGGGAACATTGATACGTAGAATCCATCCTTATAGTATATGTAGAAAAAAAGACGACTCCATTGTAAATGGAACCGGAAATTAAAGATACATATTTCACACGGTTTTTTGTTCCTGTGATGATTTCTATGTTAGTGCTGTTTTTGGTTTTCGCAATTATTAGCACTCCATCGGGAACCCAAATTCAGTGGGATACATTTACAACGGCGTTTTCGAATTCCGCAAAAGTAGGTGGCCGTTAAAGGAAATTTTGGGTCTCCCTGATAGTAGGATGAGCAATTTACCGTATTATGTATCCATCGCTCTATGCGCTGTGCTTGTGGTCACAGTTGCGTCCACGTTTGGAACTCTTGTTCCAAAGGATTCGTCACAAAATACAAAGTTGCTCGCAATTATCAGTGTTTTCTGTTTTGCGTCCGCAATCGTCGCATACGGCATCGCTTTATTCCATTTTAGCCATAATCCTGGACAAATGATACAGTTCCTTCTTATGGTTACAATGCTCGTTATACTTCCGGCATCGCTCATTTCTGTGGCGATTAGCACTGTAACGATTAGCAATTTACGGGATTCCTTAGCAAGCCAGTAGAGCCGTAGGCCTAAACCATTCACTTCATCTTTAGTGTAAGGATGGAGCGATTCAATATACCTCTATTGTTTTTAGGACCCGCTGGTTCCGGAAAAACACAAGAGACGCATAAACTCATCGAGTCCGCCCATAATGCGAAACTCACGTTGCCATTAGAAGTGCGGAATTTTACAATTGGTGACGGGTATGAAGCACGTGTGTATACTAGCCCCTACCATTTTGAGATTGATATCCCAAATTTATCGATGCAAGACAAACAGATTATTGGAGAATTGCTAACACAGTTTTTCTCTTCGTGCGATGTTCTCAGCAGTCTTAAATCGTCATCGCGAAAACTTGTCATCTTACGTCGTGCTCACGCACTTTCGCTCCACGCAGCAGTACGTGTACGTGCGATTATTCAACAGTATGTTTTACCACCGGATGCGGCCGGTATGTTGTGGATAACCGCACGCGAAATTACGGGTCCTCTGTCGCTCCTTGAAGACGCCTTTGTACGCTATCGTATGCCACGTATTCCTGTTTCAGAATGGGCGGCTAATACAGCGTCCCTCGGCACGTATTATACAACGGAAGAAGCCTGGGAACGTTGCGAAGGACGGTATGAGCGTGCTCAGGAACTTGCTGCGTATTACAAAGAAAAACGCCCTATTTGGGTACGTCGTATTTATGATTTCTATGATGAAATGATGGCGATTCTAATTCGTACCGCACGATCCGGTATTCAGCCGAATCTGAATGTTGTTCACTGGATTCGTAGTATTGTCTATCAAATGCTAAGTTTCTGCGGAAATGGACCCGAAATTGTAGACCAGTGTGCTCGTGCGATAGAATCACAACACAAATTGTTAGAAGCAAAGGTGTTCTGGAGGGCTATGAAGTCGCTTACAAAGGCGGAGACGCATACATCATATCGTACTCCGTTATCGTTGGAAGCTGCGTTGCTCGAATTATACGAAACAATTCGTATACATTCCTCTGTATTGCCGCCTGAGGAAAAACCGGTTCTAACAGTAGATGATAGCCGAAGTCAGGAAAATACTATCGTCGACGGTGAAAAGCCAACCCCCTCCCCGAAAGCAGCGGCAACCAAGAGACCTGTCAAGCCACGAGTACGAAAAGTCGCTCCAACAAATTCGTGAGAACAATTGGGATATGGGTGAATTGGCGAAGTTTCACGCACGTACAGATGTAAAGGGCTACGCAGTTGACTTACTCGGCGGCGGAGTGCTGATTTTATTTACCAATCAGTATGATCCGGCGATTGCGAAAGAAACAGACGCTATCCTAACCTGGTTAGGAACACCTCCAGGATTTACGGTCAATCTTTGGTGGCGACACGATCCACGTCGTATTGCGGCTAATGAATGGCCGTCTCGGCGAACTGTAAACGGCGGATGGACATACGCAAATTCCTCTTCCGTAATTGTATACAGGAGTGAGGAATGGGATCGTGTTTTAATACACGAAGTTATCCACGCCTTGGGGTGGGATTGGTCTATGCCTTCCGCACCGCTAAAATGCTGGAACTTGGATGAAACCGCACAGTTACAGCCAGCACTGTTTGAAGCGTGGACAGAACTCTATGCGGAATGGCTGTGGTGCGGATGGCACAATATTCCATGGGAGAGACAGCGGGCATGGCAAGACGAACAAGCCGTACAAATTCTGGCTCGCCGTAAAGATACCTCATGGAGTGAAGACACAAACGTATTTGCGTATTATGTATTGAAAGCGGCTCTCGCACCGCATATTGCGTTCGTATTGTGTTTTGGTAACGGAACAACATCCGAAGAACGGTCTGCGGTGTTGTGCCGACTGTTATCACCGGAATTAGAACGATTACGTGGACGTGCGGCGTCAACAATACCGAAAGATATAAGTCTACGAATGACACTCAAAAAATGATACACGAACTCTTACACAAAAGGCCAGCATATTTAATAAACTATGGGAATTCGTGGATTAACAGGGTGGATACGATGGGCAGCACCTGAAACAGTAAAAAAACCTGATTGGGTATCGATGAAAGGAAAGAAAATAGGTATTGATATACTTGGTTTTCTTTACAAAACAAAATCACGTGGAGAATGTCCGCTGTTGTATCTTGCGAATATGATCGCTCGCTTCAAACAACTAGGGATTATTCCCATTATGGTCTTTGACGGAAAGCCGCCGAGTGAAAAGAAGAATGCGTTGAAAAATCGTACGGAACTTCGGATTCAATCGGAACATAAGATAAATCATTTAGAACACGATATGTCATCGCTGACCATGTCCGATTATCAGCGTTCTATTCTTGAATTGGAACTATCACGGTTACGAAAAGATACATGCTATCTTACATCGGAAGAACGAGATGTATCGAAGCAACTCTTTTACGCATGCGGTGTTCTGTCCTTGAATGCAAGCGGAGAGGCCGATAATGTACTCGCCTATTTCGCAAAACAAGGATATATTGAAGCGGTGATTAGCAATGATATGGATATGCTAGCACGGGGTATAGAATGTTTGTATGTGCCAGATGCGTATACAATGCCAGGTGATATCACAGGTTGGTCGTGTTATTCTCTTTCGTCTATACTGAAGACTACGTGTATATCGTACACACAATTCATAGAAATGTGTGTACTGATGGGATGTGACTATACAGCAGGTTCAAAGAGTATTCCCTACAGATCTGCGTACTGGGCAATCAAGTACCGTGGAAGTATGTCACGAATTCTGGAGTCGCTAAACGTGAAAGACTATAGTGTTTACGAGAAAGCATATGACATGTTGTACGAAACATCGGATGATCCTACAACGATTATGGGTGAGAAACAATGGGAAAAATGGGAAGCGGGAAATCCTACGACGGAACCGGGGTACTTGTCGTTATTACGAACAAATATCTTGAAAACACTGTCGGATGAGAATTACGCATTGCTGACTGCGTCGGCAAGAACGGAGGTGGACACTGCCGATGTCCGCATGACCATCCAGAACGTACCAATTGTTAATATGAACAATATGAGAAATAGTATGGCTGATAATAAAATATAAGGAAACACACGATTGATGATATGACTTACAATAGGATCTAAGATGGAATATATACGTGCTTGATTTTCTGGACTTCGGAGAAGTACTATGACTTTATCGCCTATATGTTCTGCTAAATCATGCGTCGCTTCCGAATAACGGTCTCGGTCGGTTGTTTTATCCGGCATTTTTATGGACTGCGGACTTTTTTTCGTTTGTACATCGCAGTTGTATAAGAGAAAGAATGTTTGGATTCCCGGAACGTCAAACACGTGATGGCAATCCCTCGTTTTATGTACCGTTGACTACACCCGAACGACTCAATGTATGTCTCTCAGCCACGGAGTCTGAGAGAATACATCCCGACAATAAACATCAAGACAAGTTTACGGGGTTACAGAAACGAGTACTTTCCGAGTTAATCAATAACCGACAACTGTTTCGTAATACGCCGACAATGGAATCGTTAGAAGCAATTACTCCGAAATGGGGGTTTGTATTTGTAAATAATCGTTATGAATGGAGCCCGTATACAAACATAGACTACGGGACTCTGAAGAGTTTCAAACTACCGGCGTACGTGGATTTGGTTTTGAACGGTGTACATATCTCCCGGTCAAGTATACTGCCGCAATTTAGTCCAATTTATTTGGAGCCGATCACGGAATCTGTCATAGACTTTGATTGGGAGCGTCCGCCAAAGGAGATTGAAGAAATCTCCGATGTTCCGGCCTTGGAGGAGGGCATCATTGTATTGAAAGATCCGGCTGTACAACGGGCGGAACGGGCTGCTGCGAAACAGGTTGTGCGTGAAGCCTATTTTAAAGCACATGACGCATCCGCACTTGCCCACAAACTTGCTCATGAATTCATGGATAAATATGATCTTTCCGAGAATGAGTCCGTATTCAGCGGTCTGGAGGATGACTCCTCCGAAGATGAAGCGGTCATGTAAAAAAAAATACTGCCAAGGCAAATAGATAAGAGATGGACACCTCCCGGAATGTTGTTTTAGCCGTCTTAGCCGTGCTTATTGCGCTTGGCCTGTTTTACATTGTTGATCCTACATTTGGTGGCCTACTGAAGGCCAAACACGACGGCTTCTATGGTGGTGCGAACAACAACAACAGCGAGATCCTATACCCCACTGCGCCTCCGTCAATGGGTGGTGAACGTGTGGAAATGTTCAGCAACCCTAACGAGGATGAGGATGAAGTCAAGAACAACGCTTATAATGCGACACCCAGCGGAACCACAGAGTCGCCGATGTCTGAGGGCTTTGAGAATCTGTCGCCGGCACCGATGCCCTTTCAGTCTGCCGAGAAGCCTGCGAACTGCTACCCTAAGAACCAGCTCGCCCCCCAAGAGCTGCTTCCGAATGACCCCAACAGCAAGTGGGCGCAGGTCAATCCGATGGGCGCCGGTGATATCGCAGGTAAGAACTTTCTGAATGCGGGTGCTCTCATCGGTGTCAACACGGTTGGCCAGAGCCTCCGTAACGCCAGCTGGGATCTCCGCTCGGAGCCGCCGAACCCGCAGGTTCAGGTCAGCCCGTGGCAGAACAGCACGATTGAACCGGATACAAACCGCCGCGTGTTGGAAATCGCTTAATCTTAAAAGTAGTCTAAACAGAATTAGTACAATAAGCATATATATATGTTTATTATATCGCTGATATGGAATAAAGAAATATATGTGTGGGATCTACACTCAGAGCCACCGAATCCGCAGTTGTCCGTAAAGTCCTGGCTCAATAGCACGATTGAGCTTGATACAAATCGTCGCACGATGGACATTAATTAAGTTTAAATCGAAATAATATAATAAGCATACAACTATGATTATTATATCACTCGGATGTAAAAGATTTATGTAAAATGATACTTGTTTAATAAATACTCCCAATATCGTCTACCAAACCCAATGTCAATGCCTCTTTCGCCGACAAATCGCTATCCGACCGTAGCATCTCGCGAAGCCGTTCGCTTGTAATAAGAGTAGAAGCCGCATAATACGCGATAATATGATCCATCAGTTTGGAAATATTTTCACACTCGGTGCGGACGTCCGAATAGCGACCCCAAAAGCCACTGCGTACTTCATGAATCATCATAAAACTGTTAGGAGTCATGATGCGTTTTGTGCCTGCTAGAGAAATCAATGTACCTGCTGATGCAACATATCCGCTGACAACAGTATGTACCGGTACGGCGAGAGATTTAATTGTATCAACGACGGAGAATGCAGCATGTACAAGGCCGCCGTAGGTCGATAGAATAAGACGAATAGGCTTGGGCTCTACGCGCACCATGGCGTATTTCGCTTTCGACTTTTTCGCAGCCTCTTCCGCATCCCGCACATCATCTAGAATATCCAATTCACATGATTTAAGCAGAATATTGAGTTGATGTGCGGTTTGGTGTGTAATACGGTCTGTAAAATAGATTGTATTATCGATACGCCGAATATTTGGATGAGTTGTATCACTCTTCTTTTCGCGTTCCTTTTCACGTGCGGGTGCGGCTAGTTCATGTGTATCCATACTACAGTGTTGCTTAGTTTAGCAATTCAATACTGTCATTCATTTTTGACCGAACAAAATCATACGCACTATATAAGATGGAGTCTTCGAACTTACCTTGGGTATTTGTATTGACCGTTATAGGGATTGCGTATATTGTTATGTACTTCAAGGATTCCAAATATCCAATGGCGTACGTAAAGTCCTCTGTTGATAAAGAAAGTTATCTAGTACGTAATCTTCCCGATAAGCAAGAAGCAGCGGATCGTCTCGCACGTGTTCGTCAAAAGATATTGATTTTACGCAAGCATCTTCAACAGTCTCATATGGAAAAGCCCTTTGTGAAACAAATGGTGGATAATTTTGACTGTACAGCAAGTCGCTTTAGTGAATCGACTCCCGATGCACAGTTTACATCCTATTCAGTGAATAAGGGTGAAAAAGTATTTATGTGCTTACGTCAACGCAATGAGAAAGAGGAACTTGTACAAGAGAATATCATTCTCTTTGTAGCACTTCATGAAATGAGTCATGTTGGTACTGTATCTATAGGCCATACACCGGAATTTTGGAATAATTTTGCGTGGTTGCTCAAACAAGCCGAAGCAACCAAGGTGTATGAATATACGAATTTTGCTGCACATCCCGTCGAATATTGCGGCGTTCATATTACGGATTCGCCGACCTATAAGGAAACAGTGAATGATGGAATTAAAGGCTAATCCGTTACTTTTTATTATTAGTCACCGTAATACTCCATAAATCAGACGAATATGACGGATTCGTTAAATACGCATAGGGTAAGTAAAAATATCCTCTCGCACCCCATTCCACTCCCCAACTATTTCGCACAATAAACATTTGTTTGACATCATCGTATCCACAAACGACAACCGCATGTCCTCCCAATATTTGTTCTGACGGCTTTGGCATAGGCACAAATCCGGTTCGGGCGACCGCCTCACTTTCAAACGATTCAAAGATTCGAATTCCTACAACAAATGGTAGTCCTAGGGATAAAGAATGTTTCATAGAGATAAGCGTGTTTGGAATATTGGATGCTTTAACAGACACGTGCTTTATAGCGTCAGTATAACAAACGGTAGGTGGCTTAATAGCAGACTTTGAGACGATATACGGCCATTCTGTTTCAGGACAGACACCGTATGTCTCCAAAGATTTCACACCGTCGGATAAAAGTGCTTCAGAATTGTTTTCAAGTAAACGCTCATTGTAATAAAGAAAAAGCCGTGACCCATGATATCCCGCAGATTCACACGCAAATGCGGCACATAATGCGTTCGCTGTACTTCCTAAATTGCCTTGGTCGTAAATAGGCGGCATCTTCGCACGAAGATCAACGGATGGAAGCATTTTAGACGGTGGAGGAGGCAACGCCTTGAATGTTAGAGTTGTAGGATCCGCTCTGCTAATCTTACAGTTGTAAATTGGCTTACGAACAGGCGTTGCCATATATATAGGTTAACGAAAGTTATATTATGTAGTGCTCGGAAGTAACATATCCATAACGAGACGTGATGCTGTCACGGTTAATATTGACGTATACGATGTTTGCGAACTAGAAACATAATTCAGAGTTGCGGAACATACTGGGCTTCCCGTTGTAAACATTCCTTGAACAAACCCCCAAATTCCAGTAGGAACACAGACATTTGTATAGAAATTCGCTGCAACGTAATGCGTTGAATACGTGAGAACAATCGAACCAACAATCTTCGCAAGTTGATCCATTTGAATACTATAGTTTAGAGTCCTCGCTTTAGAATCAAATTTTTACTTAAACGCATGGTTTAAATTTATCGTAAATAAAAAGGCATAGAGATGTCATCTATATGCCTTTGTATGATTGTGAAGAATGAATCCCATATTGTGAAAACAACTTTGGAGATGCTTACAAAAAACTTTAGGTTTGATTACTGGGTTATTTGTGACACGGGTTCTACCGACGACACAAAAGATATTATTCGTGAGTTTTTCGCATCCAAACATATCAACGGTGAACTTCATGATGATCCATGGAAGGATTTTGGAACAAATCGTTCCAAAGTCTTAGAACTTGCGTATAAGAAGACAGATTATGCCCTTATGTTTGACGCAGATGATACAATTGAAGGTACATTTCAATTACCAAACCCACTCACAGCAGATATGTACGGGTTTCTTTTCTTTAGTTCGGACTCGAGTTCTGCGTATCACCGGCATGTATTGTTTAGCAATAAAAAACGTTGGCGGTATGTCGGCGTTCTCCATGAATATTTAGAATGTATGGAACCGACGCAAACGCGAGAGATGATTGTAGGAAATTACAAATTTATTTCGCAACGTCTAGGCGACCGTTCTAAAAATCCTGATAAATACAAAAAAGATGCGGCGATTCTGAAGGCGGCGTACGAGGAAGCAACCCTAAAAAATGACCCCATAAGAAATCGGTATGCGTTTTATTGTGCGAATTCCTACAAGGATTGCGGTGCTCATCAAGAGGCCATAGAATGGTATAAACGTGTGTTGACACTTGACAACTGGAATCAAGAAAAATATGTATCCTGTTTGCGTATTTACGAGATGTACGATGCTCTTAAAACACCAGAACACGGAGTGTACGCACTTGTAGAATCACTTCGTTATGATAAAGAACGTGTTGAATGTATATATATTCTTATCGTGTATTATTTGTTGAAAGGATTACATGACATCGCATTCAAGTATTACGAATGTATACAGGAGTCGTATGAATCTAAATATCCTATGAAGTCGTTTTCAGAGAAATTATTTGTGAATCACGAAATTCATAATTTTTTATTTCCCTATCATATTATCATTCTTGTAGATCGTGTAAAGCAGTATACATCGGGTATCGCAATGTATAGACTTATATTCCGTAACAAACATGTACCACAGAATCATTGGTTTCTAGGTAATTTATTCAATAATTTACAATATTTTGTAAAGCATATACGGCCGAGTGACGCAAACACATTTGCGGAAGACCTACGAAACTATCTAGATCTTTGTAAAAAAGCCAACTATACGCCGACAGGTCAACAAGAGGCGATTTTCAAACAAATATACGATTTGACCAGCCCCCCTGTCGATACAGTCGTTGTTGCGATTCTTGCGAAAGATAAGGGATATTGTTTACACTTTTATTTGCAGTGTATTCTGAACCAAACATTTCCTAAAAAACAAATACATCTCTATATTCGTACAAATGATAACAACGATACTACGGCCGAGATACTCGCACAATTTGTAGACAAACACCGAGACCAATATCTATCTGTGTATATGGATACATCAAGTGTAAAACCATCCTTAAAAGCATATAAGGAACATGAGTGGAATGCGGAACGATTCCGTGTTCTTGGAGCCATTCGTAAAGAGTCTGTGAAGTACGCAGCAGAACGTGGGGCACATTATTTTGTTGTCGACGTGGACAATTTCATTGTTCCAACTGTGTTGGAAACAATGGTACAACAAAAATCATTCGGTGTAATTGCGCCTATGTTAGAATGTCATAGGAACTCAGCCCTACATCTATATTCCAACTTTCACGCCGATATAGATGATAACGGATATTATATAAATAATCCGAACTATAATTTAATTCATTCACGTACAATCAAAGGCATTCTTGAAGTACCGGTTGTACATTGTACATATTTCATTCGGAAGGATTTGTTGGATGCAGCAGTGTACGATGATGCGTCGAATCGATACGAATATGTTATTTTCAGCGATTCTTTGCGAAAGAAGGGTATACCGCAATATATTGACAATCGTGTTTGGTATGGATTTTTAACCATAGCAGAGTCTCCGCAGGAGTATGTAACAACATTGGAGTCATGGAAGGACTCTATGCGATATTTCTAGATGAAAGGAATCGCAGAAAACGATAGACCTTAGTAGTATGGAAGTATTAAGTCCGTCCCGGATACATTCCTTAGAACCCCAGCGGGTGCGTATTGTTTTACATACAAGTGAAGCAGCAACTGAGGAGCATACACTCAACAATGTATTTCCGTTTGAAACACTGTATATGTTAAAACAACGTCTCGCAATTACGCACGCTGGTGACGCAACGTGGCTGCCTAATCGCATATTTATTGCTGAAGAAATGGGAGCAGCAGCGGCAAGATTTCGTCCTTTGGAATTCATATGGCCGTTTACATCCGCACTGAAAGATCCGTTTACGCTTCGTGGCGAACCTGCTGTAGAGTTATACGAAGATGATTCACGAAAAGCTGTATTTCCTACAGTCCTCTCCGGTATTACACTGGAAGCTGCTACGAAAGAGCGTGTCGTTCATGTATGGACGCTCGGTTCGTTGTTGAAAGCTATACGTATTGAGTCATCCGCAAATCTATCTGAAAAATTATTGGGCGGGTTTATTCAACTCTATTTTCCAACCTTGCCGAAGGAACAAATCGACGCTGTTCTTGCACCATCCATACAAGAGGACGACAAAACTTCATTCGACGTCATTCAGTCGTATATTGAATTGTTGGATGGTCGCTATCGTAAATTGGATACAGGATTGGGTAAATTGGCGACAGCGGAACCGGTTATGCTACACGAATTACGTGCTTTGAAATTCGCCTTGCCGACAAAAGAGGAATTTGGTAGGGGAGCGTTGGAATTAAAATTTTATGAAATGAAACCCTCGGATACAATACCGTTTATACGGTTCTTTCCGAAACAAGATAAGACAGCACCTCTGATTAAACTAGCGTCAAATTACCAAGGTGTTCTTCGTGATAAACGTCTACTTGATTCTCTTATGGCGGAGCAGCCAAGCACGGATAACGGAGCCGTGATTTTAGTCAAATCGCCAATTCAACATCCACGTGCTCCTCTCGGCACAGCCTGGACACTCCGCATATTTGAGCACGGAAGTGCGGAATTGTATATTGGTGCTCCGCGCCGTGACGCACCTCTACAATCATCCGTCATTATGGAGGCGTTTCGTATACTTCCCGTCTTTTTAGCGGAAACACCGTGGGAAAACAATCGTGGAGCAAAACTCACTGAAATCACCGCAGTCTACGAACTGAAATATACAAAAGACGAAGGTAAACCGAGTCGCACAGAATTACGCAAACGTGTTGATGCGTTTTTACCCATGTTTTACGAGGAAAAGGGATTACCTGGTGATTTAGCCGCAGTTGAACTACGGTATAAAGCTGTCAGCAATTATCAGTCGGATAAAAATCCAGTAGTGTCATACATTACCTCTCTTTTCCTACGTGATTCAACAAAGTCGTTGGATGCGGCTCCGATTCAAATGTATATTGGATCGCTCGCCCGTGAATTCGGTATTCCGCCGACAGAAGCATCTGAACTTATTCAGGATTGGATTAATCGCCATTCCGAACATATTATGGCAAATGATTCTACAGTTATACCCTCCTATAATCTCGGTACAGCCGTGTCGATTTACAACAACCATCCGAAATATCTCTTTGCGATTCACGGATGCGAATCTATGAGTGATTTATCACGTATCACATCACTGATGACATTGTTGATTATGGAAGACTCGTCGGTGTTGGGGAGAGAGACGACCGCAGAACCTATCGCACCTGTCGAAGAGCCCGCTGAGGAGCCTGTGCCAGCAGAAGGCGACGATTTTAGTGATTTATTGTTTGGAATGCCAGATGCAGCAGAAACAGATGAAGGCAAGGAAGAGGAAAGACCTCCTTCGCCTACAAAACCCGATATATTGGGTGATGCAGAAGTGTTGCCGCCCATGGGAGATGAATGGTATTTGGAACAACTCAAGGGACGCAATCGTGACCTATTTGATTACAAACAAACGGACGCTCGGGTTAAACTATACAGTCGTACATGCCAGCACAACGCACATAAGCAGCCGAACGTCCTTACAAAACAATCCTATCAACGAGCCAAAACTCTGTACGGCGATTCTGTATTCTGGCTGGAAGCACCGATGTTGAATGCGGATAGAATCGCAATTGATTACGCATCGAGTTCCGTTGGTGAACGTAAGAAGAAGGGAACTCTGAATAAAAAGTCACTTTCGGAGATTGTAGATTATGAAAAGCGGGCGTTAGCATTAGGATTCCCGCTCAAAGGTGACCAAAGTGTGCTGTCCGTTGAAAAACGCACCGACGCAGCCGCACTCAAAGATATCCAAGACCGTATTCTAGTACAGCAATCCAAACCTCTATGGATTGTTGTGCGTGTCGGAACAATTGACGACAATCCGAATTATTATATTTGTTCGGAGTTTTGGTGTGTCCGAGATGATTTGCCGCTTATTCCAAAGGAATTTCAAGGACAAACATTTCGCAACGGAAAAGCAAAGCCGGAAAACACATGCCCGTTTTGCGGTGGACGACGCATTCGTGATAAGAAACATCCGGTTGCGGGTGAGACGGTCATTGAACGCCAGCCAACTGGAAAGGGTGAGAAAGTCGCAAAATACGCTGGGTTTATGAAGGGACTCTACCATCCTGAATTATATCCTCTTCCGTGTTGCTTCGTAGATCCGGATAATCTCAAGCCGCCAGAAGGTGCGAAAATACAGGTAGAGGTTGAGGAAGAAGAAGCCGCTATCGCACCCGCACCGGCAATTACGGACAACGAGAATCGTGACCGTCCGTTCTCCGCAGTCGCAAAGAAGGGAAGTGCACAAAATCGCTGGTACATTCCAAATCAGAATATTCTGGGACGTAAGACCGCCGATTGGTTTGAACTTGAAAAAGGAGCTGTAGGAATACCACCTGCATCTGTAAATGAACTTATCGGCCAATCACCTGAAGAGTTTTTAACGAAGAATAAGGGTGTTATGGGCGAGAAAATCAATTCGTATTTAACGGTTCCTGCGACCGCATTTGTACGTTATGGATTGGGTGGAAAGGTACGTGAGCCTGGACAAAATCTACTTTCACTGATTGCGTACGCAAAATACGCCACAGAGCAATTTGTTGTGAGCGATGATAAGATGTCTATTCCAACAAATACAGAGGTTATTGAATCTATCTTTGGTGATAAGGAGATTGAATGTATTCATGCGTTTACACAAGCCAATTACGGCACACTTGTACACGAATTCAGCAGGCCAGAATCAGAGTTGACGAAAAACTACACAGAAGAAGACTTCCGTACATGGTGTGGTCGTGTATCCATTCGCTTACCGGAACAACGTGCGTACGCTGTAAACCTCTTTCTCGCATGGAATAACTTTAAGAATTACGTAAACGATACAAAAGAAGCGAAAGAGTTAGAATTGTGGGAAATGCTGTTTGCGACACCAGGGTTGCTGACACGTACTGGATGTCTTATTGCGAAGATTCAATTGGGGCGTGACGGAACACCGACGATTGCGTGCCCCCGCTTCGGTGTATCCGCACGTTCGCAATACGAAAAGCCACCTCTCATGTTTATTCTAGAAGATATGAAGACGGGATTGTACGATCCGCTCGTTTTATACGAGGGAATGACCAAAGATACGAAACGTGTTATGGGTGTAATGAGTGCGGAAGGACATGCGTTTGGAGCACTCGCACCCAAAACACGTGAAGCATTACAGGGATTTCTGAATCAGTATTTTTCTGCGACGGACGGTTGTGGACGGTCAACAAGTCCAATTCATCCGTGGATACCGGTTCGTGAGCATCGTCGTGTACCTCGTCTCGGCGAATATATGAATAACCGTGAATTGTTTGGAAAGATAGAAGTGTTTCTGGAGGGACTTCTCCGCGATCGAAGTAACCGATTGGTCGGCGTGGTCGCAAGTTTGAAACGTCCCCGTGTTGCTGTTGGCTATCTGTATTTGCCGTGTGTAGATGACGGCACAATTGTCACAACGCTGCCGAGCGTATTTGGCGAAGAAAGTCTACCTACACCTGAAATAGAAGTATTGTTAGACGCACTGGTTGGCAAACAGAAGAAAGTGGGTGAAAAGCGACTTGCGACCATATTTCCAGGACTTATGCCACGTCAACTGATATACAAGGATGACGCATATGTAGCTGTAGAATTGGACTGCGGAGCGACTATTCCAATCGCAGCGAGAGCGATTACGAGCGACCCATCGTATCCTACCCACAAAGAACTGAAGAAAACACATGCGGAAATAAAGGAAGATTTTCCGTGGGAAACGGATCTTTCGCTTCTGCGACCGTTAGCAGACGAAGATAAGGAAACAGTTGACCAGACATCCGAGGAAGTGTTAAATGAGGCGTACGAACATTTACGTATTCGGTTCTCGAACTGGTTACATACAGCCGACGGACGTCATGTAGGAAAGCAGATTGAGTTATTACGTCAAGCACGTAAACGACTCCCGTTATACGAATTACAAAAACGCCTGGATATTTTATTAACACCGATTGTCTCACGATGGCTGACACGTGAAGGAAAGGCGACGAATATGTTGTTGCGTCGTGACTGTTTACAGATTCAAACGAAAGATGGATGTATTGGAGGATGTTCGTGGTCGGATGGTCGCTGTCTTATACATACAACTGCGACGGAACGGTATGTAAATCCAGAACGTGTTATGACGGCTCGTCTCACAGATGAACTTCTCCGTACATTTGGTGCGGCTGCGGAGATTTTAGAGCAGAAAGTATCCTATTTGAAACCTCTAGACCCATCTGCAGTTCTTCAGGAGCAAGACGGAATTCTGTTTAGTGCGACAGGGCGTGGAAGTACATCGCTCTATGATAAGTTAGGATACTCAACACGTAAATCTGGGCAATTTACACGAGGTCTCATTTATCCTGAGGAAGTTGGTATTTCTACTGTAGACGCAAAAGGAACATTACCGGTTGATTGGGAGACGTTGGAGCCGATGGTTGCTCCCGCAGATATCGCTCGTGATACCAAAGCATTGTTGGATATTGCAGTGGTAACACTTACAGAGACATCGTTGCCCAATCTTGAACGGCGTATGGGACAGGCGTTTCGTGGAACAACCGCAGATTGGGAGTATATTGCGAAGGAATTCAATCTTGTGATTGTTTCCACGCAATGGAATGATAAAGAGCATCGTTTGGAACCTGCGAGCCGCATACGACCTCCGCCCGTTGCGGGCGCAGGAGGACCTGAGCCGCGTTATGTGGTGTTAGATATGAATGGTATTCCGCTTCAACGAACTGGCACACGTTCGTTGACGAATGCGAGATTGGAGTTACCCGCAACAATACGAGCATGGTTGGATAGAGTGTAATCACCCGGCGAATACTAGATAAAATATTGTCTACAAGTAGAAATGCCGTGTGTAAAAGGAAAATGTACGTCGCCATGGACACGTAAGGTGGATCGTGGTATGGTTACAGACTATTGTTATGGACCGGCTGATATGGCGGGACAAAGGGATGAGTTTTATTGCCCAATAACGTCTCGAGGTGGCAAACGCAATCGTTCCACACGTCGCCAACGCAACAACAAAACCCGCAAAACCACTCGGCGTCGTTAATTTCGCAGAGATATAAAAATTGAAAGTCATTTCTGATGCAATAATTACAGTAAGTTCTCCGCAATGTCCAAGTGTTCCGTATGTTTTGATTCGTTTAACAAATCAACACGTGCCGAAACAAAATGTCAACACTGTTCTATTTCTATATGTCGCACATGTCTTCAAACGTATCTTCTGAATGATATCAATGACGTTCCGATTTGTATTAATCTCGATTGTCACCGTGGATGGGAGCGTGAGTTTCTAGATGGTGAACTTACGAGTGCGTTCCGCTTGAAGACATACAAAGAGCATCGTGAGAAGGTTCTTGCGGATCGTGAAAAGGCACGTCTGCCGTCTACACAAGAGGATGCGGCGGCCTACAAACACGCCAAACAAATTCACGCAAAAGCAATCGAAGATGAGAAGGCTGCGACAATCGAGTATAATCGATCCGCATTAAACCTCAACAACATTACAACACTCAAATATCGTTCACGCAATGTATTGGAAACGTTTGGTCGACGACGTTTGCCCGTTGAAGGACAAGCCGCACCGGTGAACGAGGTTACAACGGTACGTGCAGCGTTTATCAAACCATGCCCTGCGGAGGACTGTAAAGGATTCCTCAGCACCGCATGGAAATGCGGTCTCTGCGACCAATGGACGTGCCCTGACTGCCATGATTTGAAGGGACTCGTCAAGGATGTCGAACATACATGCGATCCGGCGAAGGTTGCGACGGCTCGGCTACTCGCACGAGAGGCGAAATCGTGTCCGAAATGCGGAGTCCAAATCTGTAAGATTGAAGGATGCGACCAAATGTGGTGTACATCGTGTAACACCGGCTTTAATTGGCGTACCGGTAAGATTGCGGAGGGACCCGTTCATAACCCACATTATTTCGAGTGGCTACGTAGCCGAGGCCTGAATCCACAACAAGCGAACGCACCGATTCTGGATTGTAATCAACAACAGGATCGTGCTATACAAATGGCTCTATATGGAACGCAATATGTAAATCGCTACAGTCGTCCCGCCGCCAATGCGTCGACCGATAAGAATACAGCGTATCTCGGAGAAGTATGGCGTATTATGCGTGAAGAAGAAGATATGGGACGACGCAATACCGACTTCAACGAGGAGTATCGTCAACTTCGTGTCAAGTATATGACCGGCGAACTTACGGAAGACGATTGGAAGACAAACCTACAGCGGAAGGAAAAGGACGCAAACTTTCAACAAGCAAAAACGCAGATTCGTGAGGTCTTTGTGAATGCGTCACGTGATCTCATTCGCCAGATTCTTACACCTGAAACAAATCGGAATGAGATTGTAAGAAGTATAGAAGAACTTATTACATATTGTAATACGTGCTACGAAACCGTATCTAAACGCTTCAATCGAAAAATAAATAAGTTGAAGATTGTTCTTCGTAATACTACTCCTATTGTAACAGCCACCCCTCCCGTCCCAACAGCATAATGAACTATAAAACAATTCTAAAGCATGCTCTACTTTTATTATGTTCACTCGGAATAACGGGTGTGTTTATAATATTAATTTTATATCACGCAGAACCCTCCGTATTTTTATTTGTAAGTGGAACAATAATACTTATTTTATTATGTATACGTCGTTCATTATATACGACTCATATAACAGTGTATCATGTAGAAAATCATATAGTTGCCGCACCCAATCCTTTACAATCACCAATGTCCACATATGTTGTCATACAACAACCTGAAAATCAATACGCAATTGGATACCCCGTACAAAAAGCAAATCCAGTTATGGTATAGATATAATATTTCCTATAACATAATAGGCTTCGCCGTCTATAGTTATAGGAAAGTCGCCGTCTACATCAAGATCGGCTAACCGCAGATTGAGTGTATCCGAAACTGTATTTGATGTATAGGATATATCAAACCAGTTGTTTGTTTTATTAAATGTCATCGTAAAATCGGAGACATCTTTGTAATCGTTGGCACCTAATGTATACCAAGCAATGATCTGTTTTGCGTAAGAAGCGACAGATTTGGAGCCGCCTTGCCGATTCTGTAGCGAAACATATACAGAGAAATGTGTGCTTGTCATACGTGTACGTTATATATTAGAGGCAAAAAAGAGGGTCATTTTTTACTTATGTCGTCGCAGCAGTCTCTTGTTCCGCAACAACACCCGCCCTATGCGTAAACATATCTGTGACTTCATCCTCCATGATATTCAGTTGAATCACCTTGAAGGAGCGATTATTCGGATGGAGGACAACGAGTGCGAGTTCGGAGACTTTGACATCATAAAACATTTCAAGCATACGGCGATAGATATTCAATTGTAGGGAGTAGTGCCAGTAATTAGTATCCGGTAGATGTTGTAGGGGTTCTAGGCCAGATTGATATTTGTTTTCGTACTTAATCTCCTTCGCACGCTTCCAATCGTAAATCGCAAGCGTACCATCAGGCTTTGAAAAGACCATATCAATAGAACCTGCGAGTTTAATCTTTTCATTGAAGACGAGCCACTCGGTACGGAGTGGGTAGAGACCACGTGGAATACGCCAGCGACGCTCAAATTCCATAAAATAATCCCATTCAGTGCTTGCGTTGGCTTCCCAATCATCGACGGCGAGATTTCCAATAGGGCTTGCGTTGTAATAATGCTCAATATCCAAGTGCATACGCGTTCCGAGGCTGGAGGATTCGCCGCCGTCGTCATTCCACTTCTTCTTAATTTCCGCAGGTGTCATACCCTTGTATTTCTCGTAGGAATCTCCACCAGGTTTCCATTTAGAACTTTTCATCATCTTCTCAATCACGGAATCAGGGTCAAATGGAGAAAAGAATCCATGAATAAATCCAGTACACGAGACCCATCCCGCACGCTGACCGTCAATCGTGTAGGTATGCGACTCTTCTTCAAAGGAAATACGTGCGTCTCGTGGATGAGCGTTCGTCACGGCGAGGCGTTGCCAGGGTAATGCTCCATCTGTAATTGATAGAGGCATTGTCTTTTTTACTGTTATTGTTTAGACATATGTCGCAATCAATTTTTTATTGAGGTGAAACTTCAATAAAAAAGTCATTGCGCAGTGCACCTTATGGGTATCGATCCCATGACATCCGCCTTCCTAAGCATAACGATAAAGTTATAAGAGCGGCTCTCTACCAACTGAGATAAAGGTGCAGCAAATGTGAAGAAGGGGATTCGAACCCCTGAGGATTGCTCCACACGAACTTAAGTCGTGCGCCTTAACCAAGCTCGGCCATCTTCACATTCAGATATCAATAACTTATCTTTAGATAGTTACAGGACTATTCTCTGTGCTTCCATAAAAAATAATAATACATCCAGGACGCCATGGCAAATATTATAACTATAAACATACAATATATAGCCCATCGAACGTTTGACGCTTGTTCTGGTTGTATCCATTGCTTATTACAAACTGTACAGATTGAATTAGTGCGTTTCCATCGTTCAATACACGCCACATGTATTGGGACGAGACATCCGCAGGGCAATGTGTGTAAGTCTGTAAATAAATCAGCCTTACATACAATACATGTATACTCTGCAGGAGGTGCGGTAGGAATCACAAAGTAATCTGTGATAGATGTATGAGGACTTCCGTTGGAAGGATCCATATTCTATGTATACCTATACGTTCTAGTTTTTAGACTTAAGGGGTGTTGCCCCTCTTTCAAAATAAAAAAGATACACTAACATTTTATAAAGTAACCTACTCATTATTAATACGTAAGCCCTACAAGTTTCATAAGAGCACGGCCATACAGATTGTGACCTTCAATAGCCCCCGCATCTGTGACAGTGCCACAGAGTTCACTCGCACTCTTAGGAACAGAGTAGACAAGACGTGCGTTTTGTGCGGCGACAGCCTCAAGAATCTTGCGGAATTGCGCATCTCCCTCAAATCGCTGGCGGAGATAATCGTTGAGAACAGATTCAATGGCTTCATTTGTCCATGCGTCGGCGTTAAACTTCGCACCGGTTTTACGAATGTCTACCGGTTTTTGTGCGTTGCGGAATTGAGTTCCTTCGGATTCAATGAACGTTGCTTCCTCGTCTGCTGTAAGTGTGCGTTTTCCTTCCGTTAATTTTTGCTTCTCTTCCACAATCGCCTGATGAATATTACCAACAGTGCTGAAGATTTGTGTACCGAGTTCGGGTTTGTTTGTCGCAAGTTGGTATTTCGCAGCACCCAGTACAGCCTCTAGCGATGTGTACATTACCGAAGGATTATGAATATCACGGAATGTAAACGGCGTAAATGTGCTTATGTAACGTTTCCAGTTTTTATCTTTAATCTTGAGATCGTCTTTTGCGGCTGATTTATGATAGAATGGATAAGCGGTGCCGGTTGCTGTGCGAAGAGCAGCAGCCGCAGCCGCAGGAGCTGTAGCTTCAGCCTCCACAGGAGCTTCCGCAGCAGCAGCCGCAGGAGCTTCCGCAGCAGCAGCCGCAGGAGCTTCCGCAGCAGCAGCCGCAGGAGCTTCCACAGCCGCAGAAGCTGTAGCTTCAGCCTCCGCAGCAGCCGCAGGAGCTTCCGCAGGAGCATCCGCAGCAGCCGCAGGAGCTTCCGCAGGAGCATCCGCAGCAGGTGGAATATCACTCGTCACCTCAGCCAGAGGCACAATCGGTTCCGGTAGAGCAGGAGCAACAACTGTTGGAATCACAGAACCCGTCGTGCGACGACGGAAGATAAACCAGCGATTTAGGAAACTAAACGCACGTGATGCAGCTGTCATCTGGTAGTTACGTCCCGCTGCGGCTGCCATATCGTATGAAGCCGCAAACATATTTGTGGAATGTTGGAGACCGAGCGTCACAAGTTCTTCAGGATTGAGCAACTCCATACCGATTTCCGTCATACGTCGCACGAAATAGTTCCAACTGACGAGATATTCGGTATAGGCTTCACCAATGCTGATGAATCCAACATCAATGGCTTTGCCAAGACCAGTCTCATCATCCGGCAACGCAACCATCGACGCATCGTATTGTTTCGTAATTGTCCAAATATCCGAGGAACCGTCAGTACCTCGCTTCATTCCACCCGTTGGTAAATCGTGGAGTAGCGAAACAACCTTATCACCGTCAAAGCAGCAACCGACGAAGTATCCACCAACCTTCAGACTCTCCGAAATATTGCGTAGAAGCCCGTTGAGAGACGATACATCTTTAAAGAAGTAGTGAAGCGTAAACATGAGCGACGCAACATCGAACCCAGCCGCAGCCACACCACGGACGTCCATCGCTGCCGGTGGTGCTCCTTGAGCCTCTTCGCCCCACAGCGTTCGCAGAAGTGTGCGATCAAGCGGTGTCTGACCCGCCGAACCATCCGCATAGCGAGCCGAACTATCAGCCTGTACAAAGATCATCTTTGGAATAGGATTGCCACGCGAGCGTATGAGTTGGTCAAGATAACGACGATACGCACCATTTTTATTGTCTGTAATACCAGTCAATGCAATATCACATCCAAGAACAAATCGTACCTTGGAACGAATCCATTTATGAATATCGCCCGCCTGTCCCACCGACATATCCAGAATGGACGCACCCGCCGTTAGCGTGCGTGCGAGTAGAATTTCATTTTTAATATACTGATTGTGAAAATCCGTAAGCCCACGAATCTTGTGTAAATCACGTTGCGGAGCACGGCGTTGGTAATACATTTGATTTGCCGCAGCCGTCGCACTTTCATCGGCCGTCTCTGTGGTCGATCCTGTACGAATCATCGTTTCAGTAATAGGGTCATGAATGGACAACCATACATCGTTCGCAACATCTTCGCTATTGAGTGTACCGCCAATCTGTCGACGTGCGAACTTTTCCGTCTTATCCCAGCGTACACGAAGAGGAATCCATCGCCAACCCGCCGGGTTACTCGGTTCGTAGACCATTTCTACAATCGTACGATCCGTGATTGGATCACCACTTTCCTTACAATAAATCGCATCGTCAAGTGAGTCGGATGACATACGTGCAGCCGGTGCAGCACCTGCCGCATCCGTAATACCCGCATCGAGTGCAACATAGCACAGAGCACCCATCGGATCCGGTGGTTGAGGAGCAAACTCCACTGGACGATATTCGCCACGTGCGCGCTCAGTAGACGACGGATACGGCTTTGCATTAAGAATCGTATCACGTGGATCGACCAAGGCCGGATCCACGGAGGAACCGACAAAGAGTCGCAGCGTTTTATAGCGAACCATCTGCTGCGTATCATCACGGAAGCGTGTTGCGACAGCCTCGGTCGCAGTCGGTCGCCCCTCACTATCTCGTTCTTTCTCCGTAACGACGAGGAAATCCACAGAGTTCATGGAGGCCGGTTTCCATTTCATCTGAGCTGGCCACGTATTCACATTACGAGGCATAGGAGCATTGTTAGGAGTGAAGATAAGCCCATCCGTATGATAGGGGCGTGTAGAGGCCAGACGATCTAGTACGGACGCAGCCTCTTTGAAGATACCTTCAGGTGTCTCTGGAGATGTTTGGAAGGTTTTCATCATAATAGCAAGACTGTGGTGTTTCGGAATTGCGGCGACTGTATATTCCGCATTGTTGAGAGCCGCAACAGCTTCTGTCATAGCAGCGAGACGTGTAATGACAGGTTCCGACGACCGCACAAGAAAGGGACGACCGCTGACATCTTCACCTTTACGTCCATTAAAGATATCAAACGCATAGAAGCGGGACATCGGTTTATTGTCTGCGTCCGTCGTAATCCACTCGCCATCCAGAACCGTTCCAACCCAGTCATCGACAGAACCACTCGCAAGACGGCGATCCGTTCCATATACATTGAGGTTGCGGTCGACCATATAAATCTTGCCGTCGCGCGCAACAACCATAAGAGCACGCAGACCGTCGGCCTTGTCTGTTACGTTGTAATCTTCAAACCGAATATTGGGAACGGCGGCCTCACGCTCTTGTGCAATATTCTCCTTGCGAAGAGTTACAGGCTGCGACCCAGGAAATCCGCCCTTCTGTGCTTGTGTCTGCGTTGTCATAAGATCAACCACTTGTTTCTTAATCGAGTCACGAACAAGAACATAACTGCGATGAATACCACGCAGTACAGTTACGATTCCAAAGATGAGCGATTTTTGAACCGCTCCACGGAGTGCTTCAACTTCTACTTCATAGTGAACTGGCTGTTTATTGATGTTCGCACCTTGGAATGTCGTTGACTGAAGGTAATTTCCACGCGCATCTTTCTTATTCTCACGAACAAAGGACGCATCAAATACGATACCCTTGTGATGCATAGACGTAAAACTATAGCGTTGAATGTAACGAAACGACTTGGGGAGTGTTGACCACTTCGCAAGTGTATCAAGAACACGTGGGTCGTCATTTCCGAGCGGCAATTCACGACGAATTTTAATACGAACACCGTATTCGTTCAAATCAATGTCTGATGCACCGACCGCCTGACGTTTTTCCTTCAATAGAACATGATATAATTTACCCTTGAGGGTATTATCCATACAGTAGGCTTGAATAGCACCTTCGCCAACGATGGTAAAGCGAAGCCCGCCTGCTACTATAATATTGAGCTTGGGTGGCTGCGGCTCTTCAATGAGCCCGTACGTCCGTAAGTACTTGACCACATTCAGGAAATTTGTATAATCCAATTGCTTAAATGTAGCCTCCAATTCGAATTCAGTCGTTGACTCCCATGTTTTCCACAGGGAATCAATTGTACTGACTTCGGACGAACGGAGTTCCAATGACATCTTCTATTAAGGATACGATAATTCGCTTAAAGCCATCAACTTTTACACCGACCCTGGAATGAGACGTTGCCGTAATTTATATTGAGATATTTTTCCTACACGTTCCGCCTTTGTTCCGCTTATTTCAGACATTCCGAGCTTTGTCGCCACGGAGGCGAGTTCACCCACCGTTAGATTGGATAGAGAATGCGATACAGAATAGGGCGGCAGATACGAATAACCGTTCTCCTCGCAAACAGTCACAAGGTCGGCTCCGTTGTGTATCTTATTGGAGCGGAGCATAAATCCATTGTAGGAAACATTGAATAGTGGATAATTCGTAACAGGTTCCCCGCCACTTTTATCGGCGGCTGGATAGACCATGACGGTTTTCTCTTCGTCGAACCATACAGCAACACGTATAGATTTTGCTACACATAGAAAATCAAGAAATGCAGAGGCTGTCTTATCAGTACGAACAAGTGGCCAGAGAAAGGTTGATTTGGCTTTATCTAGAGCATGGAGGTCGCCGCCGGAAGAACACCGGGGCTTGATACAGGCTTCAAGACCGGTCTTTGTCCAGCCACGTGAACGTCCTCCTTGTGATGTATAGAGAGACGCAATAAGTCCCTCAACACGCTGTGCTTCTTCGCACTGCATTTGACGTTTCATCTGTGAACCGGCATTTTCGTAGAGACCATCTGCGATTCCAAGAACAATGGGGTCAACTTGATACGAGAGAGGTTGGGGAAGTGTGGATTTGGGTACGATAGGTTTCGCTGCGACAGCAGGAGCAGGTTTCGTTGCGACAGCAGGAGCAGGTTTCGCTGCGACAGCAGGAGCAGGTTTCGCTGCGACAGGAGGAACAGGTTTCGCTGCGACAGGAGGAACAGGTTTCGCTGTGACCTCAACCGGAACGTCTACAGAAAGTATAGGATACCTATCTATCGGTTTTATACATTCATTACGAATCTTTAAAACCGGTATATTATAACTATTACGGGAGTTTTTCTCAATGCTTGTGCGAAGTTCTAGCCAGGAGACCATTTAATGATTCTAAAGGTCATTCCGTTTTAGGTACTTCAGTTGTAACATTGAGTGTGCTTAAAAACATATCACGATCCGCCAAATTCTTACGATTCGACTGTGTGAAATTAATAAACAATTCAAGAGCATCGAATACCGGCTGTGTTAGAGCACATACGTTAAAAAATACACCGTTGAAATTTTCTGAGAAGACGGCTTCATGCTTTTGAAGAATACGTATAATCTCAATATGCTCGGACTTTGTAAGGCCTTTTAGACTATCTAGAAATAATTTGCGACGTTCATATTCCTCGGCGGGAAGTAGACCGGGTGTAACAGACATGTTTATCTATGCGTGACCAAAAAACCAATAATATAGTCCGCACAGATTATTCACCTACAGCAACGACGGAGTCTAGTTTGCCAACCGCCATAATGTAAGGATCATTGGTCTGGAAACGGCTTCGCTGAATATTCACCTTGACGGTTTCTCCCTCTTTAATTTCATCAAACTCTGTACTACCAATATGGAGGTCACGAGGTAGTAGAATTCGCATAGCCTCTTGATATACAGTCCAGGCTCCCATTTTGGTCACCTTGATGACATAGGCATCTACAATCGAATCCGCCGTCGGAAATAGAACATCGCATTTGATTTTACAATCGTACAGGAGGTTTCCAGTAAATCGCCCGTTTTCACATTCACCGATAGTCCGGTCAAGGATTTCAATGGAACCGGGGCGTACATAGCCATTGGCGTTACATTTGCCTTCCATTCGTTCACGAAGTTTGGTAAGAAGCAACTCTTGAAAATCATCAGCGGATTTCAGTTGATTCAGTTCACTCGGTGACACTGCCATACGGTCATCAAGGTATACAGTGCGATACATCTTCTAATGTATGCTTGACGAATTTCAAAGACTACTTCATTTTTTATGCGTTCGCCTTAAATAAGGGTGCTTCGCCTCCTTAGGTGAATTTCACACCCGCTCGTGCGGACTCAGCAACCGATAAAAACCAATTTGTTCCATTTATCTTTCGTACTTGCATCCAGCGAAGTAGGAACTCCATGTACGGACAGATTTGCTTGAGGCTCAAATCCGACGTATGCTGAATATCCATTTGTGGATTCAGTGTACTCAACGAGGTCTCAAATCGCCGTTTTACGTAATCCTGTCGTTCTTTACGAATCGCCTCCACAGGAGCCGCATCTGCTGTATCCGATAATAAAAGGGGAACGATTGACGCACCTGTCGCACTTTTACGTATAATATCCTGTATAATAATTATACGACTCTCGTGATTTTTCAAGTTACTCGTATTCGCACATTCCGCTCCACGTAAATCGCCTTTTTCCTTATCGACAGTTTTAAAGACAACTGTATCTCGTTTGGATACAAGAAATCCGAAAATCGTACCGGTATCCGTTTTACGGTCGATAGGACGACCAATCGCCGCATCTACATCCGGCTGTAATACAGTTGTACAAATGGCCGGCGACTCAGATGGCAAATGACAATATGTTTGAAGTGCGAGTTTTTCTGTATCGTACACTAAATAACCCGATAACGCACCTGTAAACAATTCACGTGGTTGGAATACGGATGCGTACATTGCTTCGTCATCCCGTAAAGCGGCCAGACCACGTGACGACCAATCACGAAATACAGCCGTACGCTGCTTCGATGACCATACATTGTCCATCCACCAGCAGCACGCAATCGGTATCGTTTCAGGAAGAGCCGAGAAATGATGGAAAAGCCAACGCCATCCATTGAAGCTTTCTTTAGAAAATCCAACAGGAGGCTCTATTTTTCCAGACGGCTCCGCAATCATACGTTGTAAGAGTGCCCGCCAATCACGCAACGATGTAAGAGCGGACATGCGTAGAGACTCCGTATCCGATACATCCTCCGCCTTCGTCTCCTCTACAGTCTCGTCCACATGTATATCTGTCTCAAGCAAATGTGACCGCTGCGGAATCACTGTACGTGGTAGACGTCCGTACGCACGTCCATACCGATATGCGAGCGGTATCTCTCTATCTGTTACTCCCTCAGGCTGGAAAACAACATAATTATTCAGCAATACAAGTGTTCCGTAGATTCCATCGGTGCGTTTAATTTTTAATTTTCCAAGTGCTTCACGTAAACCAATCGCACCGATAGACCACGGCATATCACCGTAGACCATTGTACGAACATCCTTCAAGGGTAGTGCGGTCTCCTCTGAAAATATATCCTGTAGCCGCTCCTGTTTTTCAAGGAACAGCCGACGGAAATCGGATTCCGTGTAGGTACTCGCATTTTCACCGATTTCGGCTTCGGCCACGGGAACACTTCCACACATATATTCACAATCATCCGAAAAATCACAAAAACTCGTATAGGGTTTGTCCTTCACGTCGTACGCCGCATCCGACCGTCCCTGTGCATCTGTAATAGGACGTGTCGGCATATCAGCCAGTAGAATCGCATCCTTATTCAACATACAGTCCCACGCATTGATTTTCATAAGTCGTGAGACACGTCCAATAGGTTGGGCTTTCCGTACTGCGAGACGATACGCATACAAGTCCGCCGTTTCGTATTCCGATACATTGATTGCGTGAAGATAGATAAGCGTATTGCGAAGTTCAGGCGGAAGTAGCACGTGGCTACAGAACCGAACACCACGGCCGATAATCTGTTCCGTGCGATTTAAGTGATACCAGCCGTCCAGTAAATGGATTTCACGAATACATTTGAGATCCAACCCTTCGGACGCAACTTGGGAGCCAAGAATCGCCTTCACTTTCGTGCCGTTCTTTGCTTGATCCGGATTGTCAAACGTTGTAGCATATTGAAGAAGACCCTTAAAATTGGGAGAGAGTGAATCATCACTTGTTAGAAGTATATAGTAGTGCTTGGGTTTTCCTGCGTCTTTTCGTTTTAATAAAGGAGCTGGTGTACCGTCCGCCAAAATACGGCACCATCCTTGAAGTTCTAGAGCCACGCATATAGGCAACGCACCCGCAAGTACATAACGCGAATAGACGAATTGTATTCCTTGAGCACGATTGAGGCTATCTACGATGGCCGCAATTTTCGGAGCGTGTTGTCGAAGTCCGTCTTTTCCAAAGACTTCTTCAATGGGTGTATCACGATTTGTCCATACAAGTTGCTTCAATTTATGTGTTTGGAATGTATGGACTTCGCTTTTCATATTGACTTCCCATCCACGTGTTCCAAACGAACCATCAGGATAGGTTATATTGCCGGCCTGCATTGTCTGATCCAATATGAAGTCACTGACTTCTACAGCACCACCTTCATCCGATGGAGCACGATGTTCACGTAAAATATCCAACACCTTTTTACCAGCAACCGTCTCATCCGCCTCATGTACAATAAGCGGTAATCGTTCCATAATTTTCGTATCCATCTCGGAAAGCTGGACAGTATCTTCTTTCCGTGAAATGGATATGATAGGATACTCTTCCATAAATTTTCGACCAGCACTCTCTGGCGGGTTTAGTCGTAGGGGGAATGTATTAGGATTTTCGCCCCGCATATAACTTACATAGCGGCGTACATTCGCAGTGAGTAAAGCTTCGCCTTTTTCCGCAAACTGACCATCTGCTTTGAAAATATCACGTGATTTAAGCAATCTAGACTCGTCCTTCGTATCATTGAGAATCAATAAATTCAACAAGAAGAGAATCTCTGGAGCCGTATTGTACATAGGTGTGGCTGTCATTAACATAAGTCGCAGACCTTCCGCAACAGCTAAAATAGACCGAAGAATGGGTGTTAGACGTTTGCCTTCCGCCGCATCCGTAGCCTTTCCCGTTGTCGTTTCGTCTTCCGTTTCTGCCGCATCAATATCACGTAAATTATGGGCTTCATCAATAATCAAGAGATGATCCGAAAAAAGAGCCATAAGAATCTGTTTTTCCTTATCTTTACGAGCAACACCGGTAATAACAGCAGGTATCGCATCAAGTTTCGCTTTGACCCAATTCGCAAATGCTAGATATCCTACAATTTTATACCGTTTCTTAATAAGTTTATCGGCTTCTTTCGCAATCTCCTCACGGTTTGTATTGTCGGCCATTCCGACGAGCCGTGGATACGTCATACCGGTACATTGCGGAGATGTCCACACTTCACCGGTCATAAGAGTCTCTTCCGCAGTTGACGCAATAAGTTTAGATGCGTCGAAGATAGTTTTCTTGAATCCATCCGCAATGGCTTGAGGTGCTAATATGTAAACTGTATTGTGAGGCGACACATCTAAGAAGGTTTCCGCAACGGTAACAGCCGAGCACGTTTTACCAACACCGACACCATGATCGAGCAATAGACCTAAATACGGTGTCATAGGATTCAGAAAGCGTGATACAAGACGTTGAACAGGTGTAGTATCAAAATGAGTTTGTGATTGCGTACATGTATCTTCATCGGACGCAACAGAGCGAAGTTGAGCGTATTCTGTTTTACGTAGGAGACGAGATGCGAAATCCGGGTCGTCTGTATCAGGATACAATCCGTATTCCATATTACGGCGATGAATCCATGTATCGGGTCGGACACCCCGTTGCATCATAACCTCCAATAAACTATCACGAAGAGCAAAATCTGTGCTAGATTTGATATCCTCTTCCCACATTGTCTTTAACGCTTCGTTGCTCATAGGATGAATAATATCATCTATCAAGACGGGGTTCGCCCCCTTATGTGTAGAATCAATAACAGTTGACATCCTGTTTGATTCTCTACAATAGTCGTCTGATTTTCACAACAGACTGTTAAACGCCGCTGTGAGTGGTTTAAGTTTCGGACTTGGCGGCAACCGTCGTATATCACCTGACATCAGACGTGTATGAAGTGATTGAAGCATTGCTCGTTTTTCACGGTTTGTTTCACGTATGTGTGCATACGCATCCTCGTATGTAAACCATCCGATTCCACCTACCTCACGTTGCATAATACGGTTGTCGGCTTGTACAGTCGCCGCTAAATCCGTCGCACAGATTCCCAAAAAATAGGTTTGTTTATACATAATACCATTTGTTCCTAAATATTGTTCTACAAGAGGTTCTTCGTCCGTTATAGTGACAAGATTGCTCGGTAGCCCTGTCTCTTCATGAAACTCACGAAGAGCACAATTGAGTTCCGTTTCATGTAAGGAGCGGCGACCTTTTGGAAATCCCCATTCGGGTTCAGACCATCGTGTAGTGGTTCCGTCGACGTACGCAGCCAACTTCTTACCTGCGGAGTCACCTGTGACACGTAATGTATCAAACGTTGCTTTTGCGGTAGCACATTCCGATCGATACTGACGTGTATTTTGACCGTTCCATAATTCATACCAGAGTGTATCAAACGTTTTTGTGGTAAGCCGATTGCGTTCATCCAGTGTCATACCGTTCATAAGACACTGAATGTAATTATGGTTGTTTAGATTGAATTTACCACGTAGAAATTCCACATAGGATAAGGAATCTCGGCGACGTATTAACAAATAATGAGGTATTGAATCCACAAATTTAATCGCACATATGCCGAATGACATTACGGGAGCTCTACAGCCCCGGAATGTATGCCCTAATTTACCACAGTTTACACACTCCATAATTCTACTAATAGGAGTCAATATTCAATTTAGACCCCCTCGGCACGTTTTAATATTGAAATAGAAGAAACATAGGATTTATAGAATGACAGACCGAGTGTTCCCTCCAATTGGAATGTCACCCGACGTATGGGGACCTATCTTTTGGAACACCATGCATATTGTAACGCTTGGGTATGCGGATGAACCACGTGACGATGAAAAGAAGGCGGTCACAGAATTCTTCAATTCACTCAAGTTTGTTTTACCGTGCCCTGTTTGCCGTTATCATTATGCGTCAATCTTGGAAACGAATCCGGTGGAACCTGCTGTTGTCTCACGTACCAAATTGGTCGAATGGGCGTTCAATGTTCACAACAACGTCAACCGAGAACTCAAAAAACCCGAACTTACATGGGAACAGTATATGGATGCTATACTACAATTGAGCAGATCCAAATCATCGCATGCTGACCTAACCTGGGTATACATCCTTGTAGCAGGTATTGGCATCGGTGCTGGAGGATATGCTTTATATAAATCACTAAAGTAAGGAATGCCCAAGAAGATTGTCGTAAAACCCATTCTTACCGACGAAGAATTCGGTAAGAAATATGAGGGAACGTGGTTTGGCGACGATTCGGTAGATCAGATTATTGATTTTGATGCTGATGTGTACGCATACGATCCCGAAGCACCCAATGAAGAACGTCTTTTAGGAAAATTTCGTAAGAACGTCATTCCGAAAGAAGATGTACAGAAAGGATGGGACGCATTTCGTTTGCTCGCCATTCCCTCACGGAATCGTGGAGCCGCTGCGGGACCGATTGACCTTAAAGGAAAATATTGGTCAAAACGGAAACCTACGGAAGTCACAAAATGGTCGGCGAAATACATTCGTAAAGACGAAGATGGCAAACAAAGTGTAAGTAAAATGCGTGTAAACAATGTTGTTGCGTCAGGTGTTATTGGATACTATGAATCAACTGCGTTTTTGGACGCTGCGTGCCGTATGACAGGCTATACCCGAAAAGCTCTCAAGCACTATTTACACGGTATTTCATTTCTTAAACAGATTGACCGGCAATTCAAAGCACTCGTGCCCGCATCACACGCCAAACAACTTGCGGCGGTACGAAAACAAAAAACGTATCAAATTGATGATACTGCGTTTTCCACTGTGACCGTAAATCTAAATTTTCGCACCGCACTTCATAAAGACGCAGGTGATTTCAAAGAGGGATTCGGTAATTTGTCAGTGATTGAATGGGGTAAATATCACGGCGGATATACAATTTTACCACGGTTTAAAATCGGATTTGATGTGCGTACTGGTGATTTCTTAGCGATGGATGTACATGAATGGCATACAAATACACCAATGTATGAAACTGAGGAAGATAAAGCATTCAATAAGCAATTGCCAGATATACGAACCCGTGATGTAGAATCCGGTGTGGTTGGAAGCAATCGTCCATTTCAGCGTCTTACGTTTGTATGCTATTTACGTGAGAAGTTATTGGACTGTGATACAAAGAAGACAGATGAGTATTACAAACGTGAGGAGTTTGATTTAGTTGAGGAACTCAAAAAGGCGAAGCAAGCCGAGATTGTCTCGTTACCGATTCCTGGATATACGGGAACGGTTGAGGATGCGAAACACGCAATTGAAACAACCTCTGCGGGCTCTGCGATTCGTCTCGCACAAACACGGAAGCAACGGCGTAATGAAGCAAATAAGACACGGAAAAATTGAAATGTTTTTTGTCGTTAGTTGATTCATCATGAAATGTCCCTTATTCCTATAACACGTGACGAGTTGAAGCAACTAAAAATTCAAGCCGATGAGGAGAAACGGCGAGCCACCGAGGAGAAGCGAAAGGCAGTTATTGAATCTGCTATTAAAACTGTATATGGTATAATACTCGGAATGGCAAAGGAAGAATCATCTACAAAGCATTTGGTGGTAGTAAATAAACATCACATGTGCCAACAATACAGAGGTGAACATTTTGGAGATTTCTTTGATAAGTCATCAAAATATTTCAGATCATCTTTATCAAGTGTAAATCTTGAAGACGATATGATTCCATTCGTTCTTAGCGGTGTCCAGGAATTGTTTCCTGACAGCAAGGTTGCACTTATGGCATGTGCCCCCGATAGAAAAATGTATGATGTATCAACATTAGTATCTCCATTTATCCAACCGCATATGCCAAAGGCTATTGTGGTAGACTGGTCTTAACTATTCGCCGATAAATAAATGTTGTATTCAATCTCAACATGAATTTGAATACAATTAAACGAGTATACTACAATCTATGGGAATCGAACCCATGTCGGCTCCTTGGAAGGGAGCCATTCTACCACTGAACTAAGATTGTTCCCAATATGTATTGGGAACTATTTCTTTAGACTTCGTCGGTTCTTTTTCGTAGCCGATTTACTAGTCTTTTTGCGTCGTGTTCCGCCACGGGACAACGCAAGAGCTCCAAGTGCGAGCGGCACAGGCCCAATTGGACCCGTTGCTATATTCTTTGCAACACCAAGAAGACCATGCTTGCTGGCCGCAAACGCATAAAAGCTCGGATGCCGTGTTATAACATAGTAGTACATTCCTCCCAACATATCAAATAATGATTCGTTATCTTCCCAGCAGGCGGGTACATGTTCACCCATAGTGACCGCACCGAATCCTTGTAGCATACGCCCACCATCTTTGTCACGCATATATTGAGGAATATCACGGCAACGGCAGAGAAGCGGCACACCGTCGACACTTTCCGGTGGAGTAAATACTTGTCCACCGAAAGACGATTTGGTAAACTGTTTTTTGTAGGAACCCCATACTTCACCGGGCAATTTTGGTAACGAAAACATCATTTTAAGATTGTTATCATTCTCAAAATGCGGAACTGTATTTCCCAGTGGTTTCTTTACAATAGTATCATCTGATATAATTGGATCCGTCGCCCAACGATACCCTGTTTTGATATCGGATACCCAATGACCGGCTACAGGTGGTTCGGATTGTTGTTGCTGATGTGCTGTTTTCACAGCACTCGCAGATTGACCCATATTCTTACATTAGAGTCTACAATTTAAAAAACGCATTGGTTCAACTGTACTTCTGTGCGGCATAGGGGACATCGGTTGTCACGCAGCAACGCTGTTTCCAATGCACGATGGGAGAAAACATGACCGCAGGGAGTCCATATTGCGTCATCCTCTGTGAGTGATTCCAGTGTAATCGGACAGATTGCAGTCGCAGAAAGAACACGTGGCATTGTTGACCGCACAGAAGGTTCATACTCATCAATCGCACGGGTATAATTTACAATAGCTACTAATGTTGTAGACCACGGAAGGATTCTATCATCGTTCAACATATAGACCGGATATGGATCCAGTATGTCGTAAAAACAAACTAGATAGGGAATACGTGTTAGAAGCCGTGGATAGACCGAATTTGGAAAAATAGTTCCGTTGGTATGATATCGTAGAACTACATCTGTGTATACATGAATCGAAGCCGTTTCGGTTGTCATACTTTGTGGATCTGAGTATAGAGTTGCGGACGGTCGCACCCATGCTTGAAGTTCAGCCATATGTCCACGAAATGCTACAACATCATCGTCGACATAAACCATATCAAACAATCCAATACGATTGTTTGATAGTATTGCGATTAAATTCATTATCTTATTCTTTCTGTTCTTTTTCCCATTCTTTCAGTGCCGTAATCTGGTCATCGGGTTTGAAACTTAACCAACTGAATAAGAATGCCATAAACGGATGATCTAGATGGTAGGGAATAAGGGGAATTAAAGCGTAATATCGGGGTTTCTTGCCTTTCCAGAACCAGCGATATAGCATCGTATAGGGTATAACAATAAAACAGAATAGGAATCCGTATATTGCGTATAGTATACGGTATGGCCAATCACGATATATATTGAGATTCGTTGCCAGGGACGAACCCCATACGGCTGCTGCAAACACTATAAATGTAGTAATAATGCCAATTGTAGTACTGAAAATACGCTGTATTAAACGCCAAATATCAAATTTATTGCGTTCCGCTTCGTCTGTTTGTTGTTTCAGACGAGCGGCTTGTTCGGCGGATGCTTTCGCATCTTGTTCAGCCTTAAGTTTGCTTTCTGATTCAATACGTTTTTGTGTATCACGCTCTGTATTCGCACGCTGTTCTGCGGTTTGTTCTTTGAGTGCTGTATCCGCCGCATGTTTCTCAGCTTCGGGGTCATACGTAGCCTGGTAAAGTAAATAATTCAGTTTGTTCCAGCCCTGTGTTATAAGGCTCATACTCTAATAGTAATTATCATTGTAATTTATATATCCATCCCTAACTAATTCAACGGCGTCATAGATCCGTTTTCGTTAATAACACCCGCCGGCAAAGCATTCGCTCTCTGAAGTTCACAATCGGAGCGTGAACGGAAGAGTCTATCCGAATCGCACGAGGATGCGGCGGGAACTTTGACACAATAACGTCCGGTTAAATCTTCCCCTACAAAACACCACGACTCCGAGGGAGGATCAGGATGACGTTCGGAGGTCGATTGTGTCGCCGCCGCAAGAGGCTTTTCTAGGGGAACATCAACCTCTTGTATACCGCTCTGGGAGGTCATACGTGTGCGTGTTGTAAGTGCGTCCAACCAGTCCCAGATGTGGGAACTTGCGTAATAGCGATCCGCAAACCAGGGGCTCGTATGCCATTTATAATATTGAAACAGCGTCGCAATACCAAAGCATACAATGGTAATTCCGACAAGAATCCCAACAACCGACAATACGGAGCGTAGAGACCATGTAGGAAGTACAGGACTCAATGAGGAATTTGCCGCATTCAGCAATACATCATTCGCCATCTTCTATTCAACATCAACAGATATTTTAGACTGGTGTTGCTCAGGTCTAAAATAGGAATACGCCTCCTCAATAGATATGCCGGGCGGCTTGTTAGCATTAGTTTGTTATGGCAATGAAAACGTAATCATTAATGGAAATCCACAGGTGACATGGTTTTACAAATCCTTTCAACAACATACACACTTCTCTCAGGAGCCGATTCAAATTCCGATGGATGGCCCCAACCAGTTACAGATGGATGCTCCAATTCTATTGAAGACTAAAATACCTCGTCAAGGTGATTTACTAAGCGATTTAATCCTACGTGTAACGCTTCCCGACATATTTAGTAAGGCCTATATGCGTTCTCAAAGTCCGCCTACAAATCCTACAACATTCACCTTGGATCGTATGTATGAATTCGCATGGGTACGTCAAATTGGTGTACGTATGATTCAGTCCATTACATTTACCATCGGCGGTCAAATGATACAACAGTTTTCGCATGATTGGATTTCCGCACGAGCAGCACTCGATTTTGATAATACACAATACCAGAAATGGCGTGTTATGGTGGGTGATGTGCCGGAATTATTTGATCCATCACAGGGTGTGTATGCGGATCCATCTGGTGGATATCCGAATGTAGTATCGTGGACGACCGCTAGCGTCCAAAACAACGCCCCGAGTATTCCTGGCCGTATTCTACGTATTCCTTTAGGCCTATGGTTCAGCGATTCTATCGCAAGTTCATTGCCGCTTGTAGCTCTTCAATACCACGACTGCGAAGTGACAATTCAAATGAGTCCGATGCGTGACTTGTATACAATTCTGGATCCGAATAGCAATCGTGTACGTCCAGGTGTACAAGTGGGACCTTATCTGCCGACAGACCAATATGTGAATGTATGGAATCCAGATCGTTTGGGGACATTGCCCCCGTCATTGAACAACAATTATATTGCGGATTCGGATGTACGCGAGTCAATGCGTTACTTTTTAACGGACATTCCGTCATATACAGTGGACGGAAGCGGAAATATTACATATCTTACAACGACAGTGCCTGCGTCGGATGGCTGGCCGCTCAATGCGACGTTAGAAGGTGTCTACACGTTCCTTCAGGATAAGGAACGTCTGGTGTTTACTCAAAAAACACTCCGTTACAACGTGCGTCAGGTACAACCCTTTTTGTTTACGGGTATCAGTACAAGGAACACCTACCGTTTAGATGTTCATAATATTGCGACACGTGTTGTCTATTTTAGCCGCCGCTCGGATAGTTTGCCGTCTCGCAATCAGCCAATTAATTTGACCAATTGGATGTATACCGCTGGAATTAAACGTCCATATGCTGTCCCATTGTCAGGCTATGTTACAAATGTTCAAATCGGTACACAGCTTGTAGCGATTAGTCGTTCGGGTCTCAATATAGCCGGCACCCAGCGTAATATTTTACGCAATGTATTCTTGACTGCGAACGGCAATACGCTCTTTGATTCCGAAGATACGAACTACTTTTCGCAATACGTACCATTCAGATACCTGAAAGGCAACAGTATGCCGTACAATGATTATGGGCTCGCAACACAAGGTGAAATGTGGCCGATTCATACGTATAGTTTTGCTCTTCATGGTTCCGAAGCAGAGCAGCCGACAGGTACTCTGAATACAAGCCGTATTGATCGCCTGGAGATGGACGTCGATGTAGAACCCATTCCGATTGGAGCGTTATACACCTATGAACTGGATGTCTTTGTTGAGACACTGAACTTTCTAGAAGTATCCAGTGGTTTGGGTGGTCTCAAATTCGCAAAATAAAAACAGAGTCCTATAGTAGATGAACGATCTCTTTTATACGTTGTGGGAAGGCGTGAATACGAAAGTTGTCTATATTAGTCCGCGCGATTTAGGACATTTAGAACACCATATTCGTGAATATAGTAAAAAGAAAGCCGTTGAGGAAACATGTTATGTTTTGTATTACCACACAAGAGTCTACACAAACGAAGAATGGGCGGCTCAGAATATACATGTATTGCGTAGCCCAAGCGATTTTGAACCGTATTTTCTTCTTCATATGTTGCGTCACGACTCCTTTTCGAGTCATCAGGATAAAATCCCTGATATAATCGCACTCTATGATCGTATACATATACCCTTTTCTGAGTTTGAAACAAAACCGTCAACCGAGGATCGGCGTAACTATGTTGAGGGACAAATTCGTAGCGTCTATAAGAGTAACTTATCACGTACAACAACTATTAGAACACGACTCACAAAACTCAGAATTGATGTAGATATACATGATACTTTACAAACACAACTGATAGAGTATGTCCATACAATAATACCTACATTTTCGGAATGGATTGATTTAGCCGCATTTGCGGCGATGTACTGGTTTCCATATTCGAGTCATATTCTACCATGTATTCGAACAAAAACGATTGTATTAGAAAATGTTTATTATAAAAATAAACAATGGTATGACAGCGATCGTAACCCGCTCGTTATAGAGGATTTCGATAAGGATTTTGAATATCGCAGTTTTCCCAAACAAAAACATACTGGTATAGGAGAAGAAGACGCAGAGGATATTTCTGTAGAGGTCATGTTTTTAGACTATATTTATGATTTCTACAATTTTGGCGAATTTTGGGATGTTGTAAAACGTCTTCTATATGCGAACCAAAAAGGTCTACCTCTCTTTCATTTGCCTGTACATCGTGTATCAAGTATTGATTATTACTTTCGTAATTTAGGATATACATATCCAAGTCAATATGTATACAAACGTAACAAGTTGTTCCATTTTCAAAAAGTTCATGTAAGTATAGTACAAGGCGGAACACGCGGAGTAGTTGATAGGTTTTTTACATATCGGTTGAATCGTCTTATGAACCCTGAAATACGTGAACCGTTGCCTTTTTCCTATAAACTGTATTTAACACGAGGATCGTATAAACGTGGTATAATAGACGAGGATACATTAATAAAAGACTTACAATCGAAACAAAATTTTGTTATATTAAATGGTTCCGAATCTCTTTCCGAAATCATGTACTATTTTACACATGCATCACTGATTATAGGTGCTCATAGTTCACTTATGAAGAATATGATATGGTCTATGAAAAATCCTATTCTAATTGATATAATGCCCTTATCACGCAGTCATACGCCTGATATGTGTGGAAACGCATCAAGTCTTGGATTTCAGACATTTTATTTTGTGTGTGAATGCGATGAGAATGAACAGATTCGGTTTCGTGCGGATCAACGAAATGCGTTAATTGAACTCGTGAATACATTAAGTTACCTAAACTAAGGAAAGGTTATCCATATTAGGTTACGTAATGAAGGTCTCTTTTTTCGGTGCGTCCGTTACGCAGCAGAAAGAGGGATATACAAATTATGTGAAGACACGCCGACCAGAAGGAACTACCTTTATTCACGGATATGGATCTATGCATATCTATGACGCAGGAATGTGCTTCATAGACGATGTTTTATCAAACAAACCAGACATATGTTTTATTGATTGGTTTTCCACTGGTTATAAATCAACCGACCCATCGTGGTACTTGAATACAATATTGTATAAGTTTACGAAAGCGGCCTGTCGTCTTGTATTTTTATTTCTTGACCGCAATCCTCTAGAAAGCGACCGCATCGCAATGTACGATAGTGTGAAACACTATTGTAAGGAGCATGGGATTCCTTATTTAGAATTATACAATAATCCGAATGTGGGCGAAATGCTTCGTGACACAATTCATACAACGCCTCTCGGATCTGAGGTCTATGGAGCACGGATTCTGGAATGGCTCACGACAGCGGATATGTCCTACCCGTTTCCCACAAATATCAAACAAACAAGTTTATGTGATATAAAGTCTGTGTCTTGTGATACAATTGTGAAGGAGCAAATAGAATTTTCAGGTGAGGGTAAATTGATTGGATTGTATATGTCGGTAGGACCGTTTAGTCATAAAGTAGAGGTTATAACGGATACGACTACAAAGGAGTATACTATACGTGATCAGTGGTGTCATTATGAACGAAAAACGATACATTTATCACAGATGTCCTTCAAAGGTAAGGTTGTCATACGTGTTGTAGATCCATATGGAATGTTTTACTTGAAACCACATATGTTCTTTTATATAGGGGATCTAACATTGGGTGTATCCAAATAAGTTACAATAAGAGACTTATTTACATACTATTCATCTGACGCCTAATAACGATTGACCCACCAGTTGTCGTAGAAATACGGCGGGCGTTGTCCGCGTGCGAGTTCCAAGGCCTGGCTAGTAACAATAACCTTGCTGGGTGATTCGTGGTAGAGCGAATCAATACGAGCATAGTTAAGAGCATACGCAAAATACTTAATGCGTGACATCATACCTTTGATGGGGCCGTCTACAATGAAGTTGCCACCGGACGACTGAATCGTCTGTGTGCTATCCGCCGGCGTGCGGATATTCTGCATGATGTAGAGACCACCGTAGTTAATCTTCGGCACCGTGCTAAACTGGTGGCGTGTTGTGACGTTACCGTTAATGAAGACATCCATGAACTGTCCCTTCTGGGCGACAACCATGTGGAACCACTTACCAACGGGAATATTGGGCACTTCGCAGAAGTTATCCCACTTGTCAACCGAGTTCGTGTAAATGCGTAGGGTGTTCTTGTCGCTATGGCAGAAAATACCAGGAGCAAGGAGCGGGAACGCATCCTTGTTACCCTTGTGGAAGATGTGTTTGAGACGTTTCACCTTCTCAGTTGATATCTGGGCTCCGCATGTATCCTGCTTCGCAATATCGTCAAACGTATCGGGGTGAATAAAAATCCACATCGAGAATGACTGCTCAAGACCGTTTTTCTCGTTCTCGCTCTGGTAGATGAGCGGGAATCCGGAACCAGGGTACTGGGGAATGACTTGGCCTCCTGTAATTGTATCCTGTACAATTGTGGTCGTTTGATTTAAAAATTTCGTAATGGCTTTACTGACAGTTTCATATAGAGTAAAACCTAGGTAAAAGGCAAACAGTGTAAGCACCGCAAGTACTAATTGCGGCAATAGTCCGGGTCCATTTAGAAACGCTTGCGCACTTTCCATTTCCTCTATTTATATTTACTTTTATAAACAGAAGAAATCGTTAAAAAATATTTAGATAAAGGTGCCAACGGGAGTATTTCCGCTGTAGGCGAGTTTAATACCGAGACGTTGGAAGAGACCTTGGACAACACTTCCAGTGCCTGTGGGGCCACGCTGGTATATCGCATAGATGCGATCCGGGGTGAGGGCGTAGGCAAAGAACTGAATACCCGTGAATTGTCCGATAAAACCACCCTTGTTGCCAATCTGTACCGACTGGATTGAACCAGGGGAACCGGCCTCTGGTAAGTCCGGAAGAACGCAGGAGCGATTGAGTTTACCATCATAGTATACGTCGCAGATACGGCCATTCACAGCGACGATGATATTAATCCAGCGTTGGAGGTCAATATCCTGGATATCGCATACCGGAGAACTCATCGAGCTACCTGTGGAAAAGCCGGCACCGCCCGTAATGACAGCGTCGCTCTGCGAGATATTCGTGTAATCCTTGCCCGAAGGATTGGCCGTGTGAATGCGAACCATCATCTTGGCCTCGTTCGGGTACAGAATGGTGTTGAGCAGATACGAGTTGGGAAGATCGGAATCCGTAATCTGGAGAACGCTCTTCGGAAGGCCGGAACGGTAATCCCAACCATTCACGTACATCCAGAAACTGAACGTGTACTCGCCGCCCGTATTAATACGGACAAGAGGATTTACCTGACTGAACGACGGCAGAGGCGTATCGGGTCTCTTGTTCGCCGCCTGTACATCCGTAAGAACGTTAATCTGTAGTTCATCACCGGCCGTCATGTAGTAGTAGATGAGGTAAAGTATTACAGCGAATACAGCCATATAGACAACATTCATGATCATACCACGGTTGTTCGAAACGAAATTGCGAACCGTATCCATTGGTCTTCTACAGTAGTTATCCAAATTCTTCATGCGTACTCATAATCCACATATTCGGTCGGATTTTTGAGTTTTGGTTTCAAACAGAATCCATATTTACAAAGATCAATCTTAAGATGCGACAATATATCGCTTGTTGTAGGCCCCACGTCCGGGATTAACGGCTTGCCTCGGGTGTCCGTGTACTGTTTGTAGTTTTTCATAACTGCGGCTTCTGTGAGACGATACGGCCATGCTTGGAACAGACCGGCTTGTCCTGAAAAATCCGGAGACGTTTCTAATAAAACGCCCACTGGTGACCACGCAGGTATGTTCTTTAGTAGTGCGGATGTCCGTAATGTGCCGTTTACATATAAATCAACAGTGCGCCCCTCCACAGTAATAATCACTTGATTCCACCGGGCAATTAGAAACGAGTCAACTGTGAGATCCGCCTTTTTGCCGAATTCGGGAGAGGATGTATTTACGCTAAATCGTGCTTCCTGGTGTACGGGATCTACAAATATAGAACCTACACCTAATATATTCACGAACGGTTTGAAGCGGTTATCACCTTTGGAACCCGCAAAGGGTATACGGGCTTCGTTTATCTTATCCATATAGACGAAGAATCCAAGGGAGAAGTTGTTTCCAAAGGACTTTGTAATTTGCGACTGTGTAAATACAGATACGGAACTTGCGGGATTCGGTTTTGTACTTAATACGTAGGGACCCATAACCGTTGAATCGTTGCCACGTGGCCAAAAATACCATAACGCAATACCACATAATATGAGTACTATAACAAGTGAACCAATGAAGAATGTTCGGGGATTACCAAATCGTTGTACAGTGGAGGTTGTAGCATCTCCAACCTGTTGAAACATAGAACTCATCGTCTTATAAAGTGTGTATATAATCCATTCAATAAGGACGGATTCTATAGTTTGAAACTATACAATCAGTTCATAAGTAAAGATACCTCTCATAGAAGATTTTTAAGATCCGCTTTCGCAGCATCAAACTTGCCCAGAACGTTCGCTTGTACAGTCGCAAGTTTTTCCTTCATATTATCAATTGTCGTAGGCGGTTTATCGCTTTTACACGCAGGTGGTATAGATAGTGTATTAAATGTTGGAAGTTGACGAGGGCACAGGGGTGATAGTTCATCAATGGTGAGAGCGTGACGCCAAATTTTCAGATTTTGTATCTGTGCGTCAGCACGATTGGAACCCGACAGTCCATACCATGTATTTTCAACCTCTTTCGGGTCACCGTCCAGTAGTTTTGTTGTCTCCAATTTACAATTAATATAGACCTCTAAGAGTCGTTTTGATACAAGGACTGCTATACGGAATGGAATATCCAATGGAATATCAGAAATACGTAACGATTCGCGGAAGGTTGTACCATTTTTTACTGTATCAATGTATACGAGAATATCATTGACATTCGGATCTACAAATATACCGGGATTCATACGTTTGGGTAATCCAAACGCTGGCAATGTACCAGACAGTAAATCCTCTGAGCCTCGGTGTAAGAGATGCCGGTACACATTACCGCCTCTGGGCGAACGTGTATTTTTAAGAACAACATCTGCTAAGCATGTGTAACGATTGTTGTGGAAATTCTCTACTGTGTCATCGGGCACCACAAGTTTACCGGAGACCGGCATTGTCTCCCAAAATACGTGTCCTTTGCTAACAATCTTGCTATGTGCTGTACGAAAATCAAGCCATGAAAAGTCAAAGCGTTTTCCAAGTAACATAAACACAATAAATCCAATAATTGCAAATACAACAAGATACAGAATAACTGATTTATAAGAGAATGTTGTCGCAGCGGCAGGAACATTTATATTCCGTACTGCGTCAACGATTTGACCGGGCGCACTAAACAGTGAAGCCATTCCTACCTAAGCATTGGAGTAAAAGTCACGCAGCTTCGCAGTTCGTATGAAATGTTTGAGTTTAAGACCCGTTTTACGAATATTTGGATTTTCTGGGGTACGTAGTTTATGTTTATTGAATGTATTGTCTGAGTGGCACATAACAAGCATAACTTTGAGTGGATCAAGTTGTGCTAGAGGTGATGTATACCGAGCTGTAAAATCAACTTCTTCCGCAAATACGACATGCTCATCGCAACGATGAGTCTTTACATAGTGTTTTGTATAGGCCATCGTTCCAAATGTCGCATGATTGAGTCCATAGGGACCCACTTCCCATACAGATTTATCATCGGTAAAAAAGAGGTGGTTTCGTGAAGCACCACAGATATCGACTTTCTTTGAAATAAGTGTGTGTACAGCGTGAGTTACACGATCCGGTGAGTAATAATCATCGTCGTCCATACAAACAATAATCTCTCCACGTGCTTCATCATTGAGTTTATTGCGTTTTGTGCCAATTGTACATTTGGTATCCGAACGAAAATAGCGGATATTCAGTTTGGTTTTCATTCCAGCAATCAACGGCTCAATTGAGGTTGTTCCATCGTCATAAATAAGCCACTCGATTCGTTCACGTGGATAGGTTTGTTGAAGTATACATTCAAACAAAAACGGAATAAATTTCGCTCGGTTGTATGTAGGAGTTACAATAGAGACCGGCGGATGGGTTTGCGAAAGTGGCAACGTTGACGGCCACGCCATTTTATGATTCTATAGATTCGTTATGCTTAAACCAAGGGGCATAGCCCCTTTAATAGACAAAATCAACGACAAGAGGAACACGTTCTTCAGGAACCGGCGTTCGTGTGGCGACAATATATGCGGACATACCAAGAGCGACAAATCCACCAGCCAATACAGCTGTAAGAATATTGTGTGTTAAAACTCCGATTAGTATAGCTAGACTCTCGAGACATAGAAAGATAACAAGAAGAATCGCATTACGAGAACACGCCATACAGAAAATATGTTTTCTGAATAGATTGTAAGTACAATCTATTTTTCAATTTTTAAGGTATCACAAAACTAAGTGGTAAAGCACCTAAGACAGATAAGACTAAACAGAGAACAGAAACGGATGTCTCTCACATCAAGACGGAAATTATGGTCTTTTTTTGACGCATTGTTTAGTCAAGAATTAACGGATGAATCACCGAAAGTAGCGACACCCGCATGGATTAAAACACCTTTATTGCCTCACCAACAGTCCGCAGTCGCAAAGGCTCTTCAGATAGAGAAGGCAAAAAAATTCGGTATACAAGTGAATGATATTGCAGGTGATCCGTTTGGAGGACGAATGTTTTGTTCACACGGAATTCTTGGTGACCGTGTCGGATCCGGTAAGTCTCTTACCGCATTATCGCTTGTGAAAATGCCCGCACCGGAAAATATGTACAGCGAGTATATTGTAAGAGGTGGTCAGTTTCAAGGAGATGGCCGTGATGTAGGACTTTTGCGAAATCGTCTACAACATAAAACCGCAAACGGTACACCATTGATTCCTTTATCCACATCCTTGTTTATTATTCCTCACGCTCTAATTAATCAGTGGGAAGATTATGTAAACGCAGATACAACATTAAAGGCACAGTTTATAAAACGACGTAAAGACGCAGAAAACGAGGATCTCCTAAAAACAATAGAATCATATGACGCATTGTTTGTCTCTTCCACGATGTGGTCATCCTTACGAAATGTTCATCCCATACGAACATATTTATGGAAACGTGTATTTATTGACGAAGCAGACTCTATTAATATTACAACAGATTACGATGAAATTCACGGACTGTTTTATTGGTTTATTTCCGCAAGTTGGCTCAATTTAGTGTTTTCAAGCGGCTCGTATTTTAATATAGAAACAGTCTATATTCCGCCACCTGAAACACCAGAGTCTGTTATTGAGCGTGTTGGAAAATTACAGAACGGATATTATCTGAGTGTTCCTGGGTGTAAACATATGAATATTGTGCGTCGTATGTGCGGAATACCGGCTAATAATAGTACAATGGCGATTAATTCGGCCGCAAGTCAATCCGCACGTCTCATAATCCATTCCTCTGAAGAGTATATACGCCAAAGTTTTACTAGCCCGCACGCAATTCATAGAGAGATTTTATGTGCGACACCCGCAAATATTCGTGTACTCGATAGTTTTATTTCACCGGAAATGATGGAGCGACTTCACGCAGGAGATATCCACGGTGCGTTAGATATTATTGGAATGAATACATTTACAGAATCTGAAATTACGTCAGCGGTGACTGAATCACTCACAAATGAACTAGAACAAGCCAGAAAAATTTACGAATTTAAGAAAACAATTGAATATTCAACACCGCAATTGAAGACAAAGGCGTTGGAAGCATGTGAAGCGAAAATTGCGTCCATTGAAAGTCGTATTTCGGCGATTAAAGAACGTATTGAGCGTTCGTCTCAACAAACATGCCCTATATGTTATTGTGATGTAACAAATCCTTGTGTAACTCCGTGCTGTAATCAATTGTTCTGTTTCCCCTGTTTGTGTGAATCGTTGAAACGGGTTTCGTCGTGTCCTCTCTGTCGTGTTCGCATCAATGATCTGAAAGAACTAAAAGTTGTAGGAAGCACAACAGCGATAAATACAGTCGCAGAACAACCTAAGAAACTGAATAAGAAAGATTCATTTATAAAATTTCTACAAGACAATCCTACCGCAAAAGTACTTATGTTTAGTGGTTACGACGCAAGTTTTTCAGGCCTAGAGGCAAAAATGTCCGAACATAATATTCAATATACAACGGTGAGTGGATCCCAGGCTCGTATTACAAAGATTTTGAAGGAATTCCGTGAAGGAAAGTATAATGTACTGTTTTTGAATGCGAGGAATATGGGTTCCGGATTGAATATTGAATCAGCGACACATGTTGTGCTCTTTCATCGTATGTCTGCGGAATTAGAGGAACAGATTATTGGTCGTGCGATGCGTCTTGGTCGTAAAAGTAATTTGGACGTAATTCATTTACTTCATGAGAACGAAATTACAGAACGAATATCGCATGTATAAACAGAGAATTACTATGTCAATACGTATATCAGGAGGCACAATTGGGTTTTTTGCACAAACGATTTTAGATCAATCCTTGTACTCCGTTGTTCTCGCACAATACCAGTTATGTTCCGCATTGCTAAAAACGACAAGTGTACGCAATATAGTATCCTTGACAAGTACATCATTTATATCGTCCGCAAGCGACCAAGCACTAGCGACAACGCTATGGACAAATTATTTACAACCCTTACAAGCCCAGGTTGTAGCGTACAAAGCGAATCCGTCGCCTACACTTCTCTCAGACATTGAAACACTTATAAAATCATGGTAATGAGTAAGGATGAATCCAGTCGTCTCAGTGGATAAGAAACAGAAGGTGCCTGTGTATACGGTTAAAAAAGTCTTGAGCGACGCAGAAACCTCAAACCTGTCTGGAGTGTTTATCAAAGAGTCTATGTATCCTGTCGTATTGAAAAGCGATGCGGATGTTTACACAGAAGACGGCAATCTTCTTTTGCGATTTCGTAAAGGTGTGCTCGACGAACAGCATATTCAAAATACATACGAAGCGTTAAAGGATTTTATGAAGAAAACCACCACGGATCGTGGTACCGCAAGTGGTTCTGAAAAGGGACTCGGCACTGGCCAAAAGAAACCGGTTATGTCCAATATTCTGGGCTATTTTGACAAGTGGTCCATTAGTCAGAAAGCAACCTTTAAAAATTCCGGTATTAAGCCACCCGGTGCGTGCCGTCTATGTACATTCAACGTGAATCATCCCGAGAAATGGAAACAGATAGTTCCACTCATTCGTGATATTGACGCACAGTATGCGGAATTATGTCCAGAGGAGTATGCGAAACAGCGAAAGGCCGCAAAATCCACTCCGTTTCATATTTCTGGAACATCGTTCTCCACAATTACAACCAATCTCAATTTCCGTACGGCGGCACATAAAGATTCTGGTGATTGGCCAGAGGGATTCGGTAATCTGGCCGTGATTGAACACGGAAGTCCCTATAAAGGTGCGTATACTGGATTTCCGCAATACGGAGTCGCAGTAGATTGCCGCCAAGGCGATTTCCTTGCGATGGACGTCCACCAACTTCACGGCAACTCGCCTATGGAACCCGAGGATGAAACATCACAGCGATTGAGTCTCGTATCGTACTTACGTGAAGGCATCGTAGAAAAATGTAACGGCCAGACAATGTATGACGCCGAACGTCTCAAGCGGCGTCTGGATGCGTGGCGTAGGAAAACGCAGAAGAACAAAAAATGAATACAGCGTGCGAATATTATTTCATTAGACACAATGTCCACTGAAACAATATGTAAGGAGTGTAAAGGTGATGGATATCTATATCCGCTTATATGTGTTGAATGTACACAGTGCGTAAATAGTCCACATAAAGCGACCTGTAAACAATGCGGCGGCGAAGGATGGGAGAATCGCATTATTCCGTGTCGGTGTGACGAATGTAAGGGAACAGGATTCTTCCCGCCACGGTTTGTATCTATGCTGTCGGAGCGGTGAACGATCGCAGTACATCCACACCGAATGTCCGTTCGTCACGCTTATCACGAAGACGGACTTCCGTTAAGCCCGATTTTTTGCTCAGATTGAGCGACGCAAGACCAGGATACGCATCCACAAGTGCTCGAGCAGATTTATCCACACGATTCTTGGTGCGTTCTTCTTGCATCCCACCAGGCTCTTTGTAATACGCAGTGACAGGAGTATATTGTTCGAAGCGTAGAACACCTCCATCGAGTACGTACATAATGATACTGCGTTGGACATCTTCTTTATCATCGAGCGTGACCTTCAGCATATCAATACCAGGATTGATAATTCCCCACATCGAGCCGATAACATAACGTAGGTCTTCCGTCACACGGTCTTTCATAAAAAAGCCGTTGGCGACAGGGTAATAGCCAAAGAGACGAAATCCGGTTGATGCCGCTTTATCAAAGCCCGCACGGAAGATCGGCATAAGCGATGTAACTGCCTTGAGTTTTCCATCGGAGCCCAATTCCATAAAGTTTTTGATATCGTCGTCAATATTCATAATTTTCTTGCCTTTGGGAAAGTATTCAGTAATGAAATTGCGAACAGCACCCATACCAGGCTCCGCAACAATAAGTTTTCCATAACTACCCTTTTTAAGTGTATCACCGTATATACGTTTCTCGTCTTCTGTCGCAACAAAGACATGTATAATAGAGGCCGGGACACGTTTTTCCTCTAACATTGTAAGTGTCTTATCACGCAGTGTTTCCGCACGTTTGTAACTTGGAATTGCGATAATAAAATCGGCCTTTGGATTCTTTCGTGTGACGCCAACCATATTCGCTCTAGTATGAACGATGAAAAACGGTCGCTAACGCCCAAATCCAGGAAATGGATGCGGTTTGGGAATATCAAGAGCCTGAATAAGTCGCATAAAGCGGTTCGTATCACTTCCAGGAAAATGCGATGGAATAAAATTTCGCCAATATTCGGTATTTTCCCATACAGGTTGGCCGACCTTTTTGCCGTAGCCCGCACTGTCTTTTTTCTCAACATCCTGTTTGGCCATAGCGATATAGAAATTCGCCTTCCAGAAGGTCGAGTCAAAGCCGCCGTCAAAACGTACATCGGTATGCGAGAATAAGTCACGCATTTCGCATAAATAACGGAATTGGTTGTACAACATAGACTGTTTAGAGAGCACCGATGTATATTCCATATCATTGTCTTCCCATGATCGTGCCTTTTCTTCAGGAACACAATAATGACCAAAGAGCAATTGATTGACAGCTTGTAATTTTGCCTGATACGTCAGCGGAAAGAGAGTCCAATGCTGGAAAAAGAACGTATAATAATCCAGACGGTCTGAGGATAGGATTGTTTGGAATGTAGATTTGTATATATTGTATCCGTGCGGCGTATTTCCTACATAACGTTTAATCCATTTGGGCAGGGATTCGTGAAGATGAAGGCCGGCTAAGTTAAGATCGTTATTGTTAAGAGGTACTTCAGCAGTCATATCCAGACTACCACGTAGAAGTTGTCCTACAGCGGATTTGATTGTTTCAGAACGGCGAATACGGTTGGAGCCGAGAGCCCGCGCATCCGCAAGTCCGTTTTCAATAGATTGGCGTACATCCGCCGCTACAAGTGTTCCGTTCATCATTTCATGTTTGATTTCATTGATACATTGAATGATTTTACGTAAATCGCCAGAATGTACAGTTAGTAAATCTTGTGCGAGTGTTTCAAGATTGGCTGGTATACGTTTCGGATCAAATTGTGATTTAATAAGAGAATATACGTCATTCAACGAAGGCTGTGTAATCTGGAACGTTTTACAGAGTTTGAGAAAGGGTTGGAACTTCTTTTCCATCCATTCGTTTGAAATACAAATAATCGCATTTTCGCCATTGTATTCTTTAAGAATACGTACAAGTTCAGAGAGACCACCCTTATCGCCAACGGACATACCGTCGATTTCGTCCAGAATAAGTCCAAGATTTCGTGGACCCTCGGGGCGAAAGAAGTCAGCAACATTACGACTGTTCAATAGTGGAATCAACGATTCTTCAACAGCCGCCTTATGCCGATGTTGTGACGCATTCCATTCTACGACACGATAGCCGGCCGATTCAAGAGCAACACGAGCAAGTGTTGTTTTTCCAATACCTGGAGGACCATATAGGAATAATGAACTTGGATCACGTGGCGATGGACGTTTTGCCCATTCTGTGATTTGGGCAAATAGATCGTTATGAATATTTGCCATTAGATATATAAATCTGAAAACTGTTTAGACCCGTGCGGAGTCTAAATGAATAGTATTATCAAACGCAAATAGCATTTAGACCGCCGGTCATTTCATTCCGGCAGTCTTTCGCCAACCTGTCACGCTACAAAACAACATAAACACATTTAATGAGTGTATGTTGTTAACGACGATAAGTACTTTATCCGCTCATATCGTAATCACCTAAGTCGTCAATATTAGACGACTCTACATCGTATTCATCATCATTAACAGGCGCATTCGGAACAGAGATAGAACTGCCCTTGAGCATGGCTTCCCATGATAGACCGTAGTCCGAAAGGTCTTGTTTGAGGTTTGTAATACCCTTCTTACCGCTGTAGCGATCCATGTTAACGCGGAATACCTTTGTAGGATCTTGAAGTGTAGTTGCATTCAGTTCTTCGGGTTTAATCTTCTTGAGACCGCCGTTAATGCTTACACCGACAAAGTCAACGCATAGGAAATCCTTTGAATCGCCGACATAACCGGAACCGGGAGGAACGAGCGTTAAAAAGTCGGGGCAGGTCGACTGATACGGTGGCCAATCCTTCTTTGAAGCATCCACGACGAAGAATTTAATCCAATAATAATAGAGTGCCATAAATCCGCCTATAAAGACAAGCGTACCCGCAGTAGGCTTATTCATATTGTTGTAATACGCATAGCTGATAATGAATATAACCGCAATGCCAACGATCCAGAATAGATTGCTCTTGAGTTTCTTCCAAAAATCAGCGGACGCTTTGGCCGCTTTTAAAACGCCAGGGCTAGACATCTTCTACAATGGATTGTAGAAAATTACGCCAAGAGTGTTTTGACAAATGCCGGATAATTATATTTTACAAACTTCATACGTCGGATGTATGAAGTTTGTATATGATTTGAAGATTCACTTAATTAATGCGTGCTACAGCTGTAGCGACACCATCGCCGCCGCCATATGTTTGTCCGCCTAACCGAATATAGCCTGTGTAATATTCCTGTGCTCCACCGGGGGCAGCTGTGCCGCTAGCAGCGGCTCCAGTACCATAGACACCATTTGCGCCCTGCGGGATATACTGAACCTTACGAAGAATAGTGGATTGCGCATTTGCGGAACTAGGTATGGTCGGATCAGGTAAGTAGACGGTACGTCCCATATCACGCAATATCGCAGAGCCAGGAGTTGATAAAGCACCCGCAATTGCAGCATTGTATCCCGTCCATGTAACGGAAACGCCACTTAAATCATAAATCGTTGAACGAATATCGCCTATATTGATGAACATCTTGTTCGCCGGCATTTGAGAACGGGAGGAAATAACCGACGACATAGCTGTACTAAGGTATAAGAAAAAAATTTTTTAGCATACAATCATTATGGAAATGATTACATGCGAAAATAGAATTGCGTCATACACGTATGACGTTTAGTTGAGGCGCGCAACACCGGTGGGCACGCCGTCGCCGCCACCGTACGTCTGGCCGCCGAGGCGGATGTAGCCCGTGTAGTACTCCTGGGCTCCACCGGGGGCGGCACCACCGCTAGCAGCGGCACCCGTACCGTAGGTGCCGTTCGCACCCGTAGGCACGTACTGAATCTTGCGGAGGATCGTGGACTGCGCACCCGCCGACGAGGCGACCGTCGGATCCGGAACATAGACCGAGCGGCCCATGTCACGGAACACCGCCGCACCCGGCGTAGATAACGCACCGACAATAGAAAAGCTGTTGCCTACCCACGAGACCGTCGACAGATTCGTGTCAACAATCGACGACTGAACCGCAGCAATGTTAATGTAGAGCTTGTTCGCAGGAACCTGAGCCTTTTGCGAGAGAACCGAAGACATTTTATATTTGGTGGTGGGAAAATAAATGCCGGAGAATTCGCTCTTTTTTGTGGAGTTAATAGTTTCATTTTATCCAAATAAAATCAAACTTTAAATATTGTCTATACAATCGCAACGTTTAGTTGAGGCGAGCAACGCCGGTGGGTACACCCGTGCCGCCACCGTACGTCTGGGCACCGAGGCGGATGTAGCCCGTGTAGTACTCCTGGGCTCCACCGGGGGCGGCACCGCCGCTAGCAGCTGCGCCCGTGCCGTAGGTACCGTTCGCACCCGAGGGCACTAATTGAACCTTACGTAAGATCGACGACTGGCTTCCCGCCGACGACGCAACCGTAGGATTCGGAATATATAGATTCACACCCATATCACGGAGAACGACCGCACCAGGCGTGGATAACCCGCCAAACGCCGTAACCCACGACACCGTCGATAGGTTTGCGTCAGTGATCGACGACTGAATGGCTGTAATGTTGATGTAAAGCTTGTTCGCATCCATCTGAGAAGTCATTTATACATTGTGCGAATAAAAAAAACCGGAGAAAAGAAGAGATGAACGAGGTATCCATAACTCCAGGGAGAGTATCTCTGAACGCATCCGGCGGCGACGATGTATCTCGTTTACCCGGTTTTGATTATGAGAAAAAAGCACCGAAAAGTGCCGGCCAAGATGGAATTCGCGGCAACTTTGAAAAGACACCGCTGAACCAAGCATTTTTCTCACAAGCAAATTTTCAGATTATACAGAATAGCATACGGCACTCCGTATTCTTAAAATCAGGGCAAGTTATTGATCCTGTAAGTACAGATGACTTGTTTATGGTTATGCGTGCTATCTTTTTACAATACAGTCGCAACCTTCCTTCGGAAATCCCGAAACAGATTCAGGAATTAAATGACCGTGTTGCAACATGGTGTGTGCCAAAAATTCTTGCGGAAGTCTCTATGTACAAGACGTACTTAACAGATATATCCAATATGCCGGTTCCGCTGTCACACCCAGCCAACCAGAGCATGTCAGGAACACGGTCGCTACCCTTCAAGCCGTTCTTTTAGTAACAAAACGCAACCATTAAACTCTTTTTAGTTTGTACCACAATTGAAAAAGAGTTGGGATAACGGACTTCACTATTTGTTCATAGAATTCTACGCTCATTTAATAGTGGTTGCTGTAGGAAGTCCTGGATAGTACTATAGATTATAATAATGTTTGCTGTACGATATCTTAGAATCAGACATCGTTGGGTGCCATATACGTCATAAAGACCTTCTGATCAGGAAGCTCAATACTCTGTACTAGACACAATTACGGGCTTCACTTAATATCAATAAGGATAATGAGTTGCTGTAGGAAGCCCTAGTAAACAGGATTCGTATTCATACGAATTTACATTGCTGTATGAATCCTTGGACGTTAATTCAGAATAATGTTTGCTGTACGATATCTTAGAATCAGACATCGTTGGGTGCCATATACGTCATATTGAACTTCTGATCAGGAAGTTCAATACTCTGTACTAGACACAATTACGGGCTTCACTTAATATCAATTAGGATAGTGAGTTGCTGTAGGAAGCCCTAGTAAACAGGATTCGTATTCATACGAATTTACATTGCTGTATGAATCCTTGGACGTTAATTCAGAATAGTGTTTGCTGTGCGATACCTTGACTTCAGATATCAGATAACGGGCTTCACTTAATATCAATAAGGATAAGTGAGTTGCTGTAGGAAGCCCTAGAAATTATATCTTATAAATATTGGCGAGGCTACATTTTTGTAATCGTGTAGCCACACGAGTCAGCCATTCAAAAATTTTTCTGTTCAATTTTGGTCGATTTTCTATTTGTTTTTTGAAATTTTAGGTATTTTTATTTTTATGTTTAGTTATCATCAGATCCTTTACATACG